>Ga0208736_1000548_pt1 | contig 10664 bp, 7 predicted proteins | sample AntDryMetagUQ255_FD_188090 | JGI IMG/M metagenome (GOLD analysis project Ga0208736, IMG submission 188090) | Polar desert microbial communities from Antarctic Dry Valleys - UQ255 (SPAdes) | ecosystem: Environmental > Terrestrial > Soil > Desert | place: Antarctic Dry Valleys | collected 2008-12-31 | reverse complement strand
GACCTCCGAGAGGTCGAGCTCGACGTCGAGGTAGTGGTCGCGGAACGAATGGTTCTGCGCCGGGTCGAGGACCTCGAGCAGGGCCGCGCTCGGGTCGCCGCGCCAGTCGGCGCCGACCTTGTCGACCTCGTCGAGCATGATCACCGGGTTCATCGTGCCGGCGTCGCGCAGGGCGCGCACGAGCCGTCCCGGCAGCGCGCCGATGTAGGTTCGCCGATGTCCGCGGATCTCGGCCTCGTCGCGCACGCCGCCGAGCGACATGCGCACGAACTCGCGTCCGGTGGCCCGGGCGATCGACTCGCCGATCGAGGTCTTGCCGGTGCCGGGCGGGCCGATCAGGGTGAGGATCGCGCCGGAGCGCTTGTCCTCGGTGATCTCGCGCTCGCGCCGCAGCTTGCGCACGGCGATGTACTCGGTGATGCGGTCCTTGACGTCGTCGAGGCCGGCGTGGTCGGCGTCGAGCACCTCGCGCGCGTGGACGGGGTCGAGTCGCTCCTCCGAGCGCTCGGACCACGGTACCGCGACCAGCCAGTCGAGGTAGGTGCGGATCATCGACGACTCGCCCGACTGCTCGCCGGCGCGCTCGAGGCGCCCGAGCTCGCGCTCGGCCTGCTCGCGCACGTCGTCCGGCATGCCGGCCGCTTCGATCTTCGTGCGGTACTCGTCGACGACCGAGCCCTCGTCCTCGCCGAGCTCCTTGCGGATCGAGTCCATCTGCTTGCGCAGGAAGTACTCACGCTGCTGGTTCTCGGCGCCCGAGCGCACGTCGTCGCGGATCTGCTGGCGGACCTGCATCTCGGCCAGGCGCTCGCGCTGGAGGCGCAGGGAGAGCTCGAGCCGCTCGACCACGTCGAGGGTCTCGAGCAGCTCGACCTTCTGGTCGTAGTTGATGTCCGGCGAGTAGCCCGCCGTGTCGGCCAGCGCACCGGCCTCGGTGATCGAGCGGACGAAGGCGGCGATCCGCCCGTCGTCGCCGCGCAGGTCGAGGATCTCGCCCACGACGGCGCGGTAGTCGCGCTCGAGCTCACGCGTGCGGGCGGGGGCCGGAGCCTCGTCGGGACGCTCCACCACCTCGACGCGCAGCTCGCCGGACGGATCGGCGTGGGCGGCACCGGCGACGCCACGGTGCAGCGCGTTGAAGGCGACTGCGCGCCCGCCGCCGGGCAGGCGCACGCCCTCGGAGACCTCGGCCACGGTGCCGACATCGGCGAAGACGTCGTCCTTGCGGGGGACGAGCAGGACGCGATCCTCGTCGCCGGCGTCGACCGCGAGGGTCACGGTCATGCCGGGGAAGACGACCGAGTCGTCGAGGGGGATGAGGAGAAGGGTTTGCATGCTAGGTCTCCGTGTGGGTCGAGAAGCGCGCCGGAGTGGCGTTGCCGAATCAGTGTAGCGGCAAATCGTTATCCGAGCCAATGATTTGTGATGGTACCGTTCTTGGCGCATGTGCCCTCCTTCCTCACGCGCTCCCCGGGCGAATAACCCGCCTCACCCCGCGTCGTCCGAGACCGGCGAGAGCGCGTGCGGGCTGCTCATCCTGCGTCTCGGCCGCGCCGCCGGTGTCCGCCTCGGCTTCGCCCTCGCCGCTTTGGAGATGCGCCCGCACGAGTTCGCCGTGCTCAGCGGGCTGGCCGAAACCGGACCGATGTCGCAGGGACGGCTCGGCGAGCGTATGCGGGTCCACCCCAGCAACCTCGTCGCGCTGATCGACGGGCTCGAGGCCGACGGCCTCGTAGTGCGCCGGCGTGACCCGGCCGACCGCCGCCGCTACATGATCGAGCTGACCGTCGGGGGCCGCCGCCGCCTCGAGCGCGCCCGTCAGGCCGCCGAGGAGACCGAGGAGGAGCTGCTCGCCCCGTTGAGCGAAGCCGAGCGCCGGCGCCTGCATTCGTACCTGACCCGCGTCGCCGCGCACGCGTGCGGAGGCCGCTCGTGCTGAACCGTCTGCGGCGCCGCCGAGGCGAGCGTCCCGAGACCACCCTCGACCGCGGCCGCCTGCTCGGCCTCTTCCGTCCCTACCGCCGCCGCCTCGGCGCCGTGCTCGCGCTCATCGCGGTCTCCGCCGGGCTGGGCATGGTCTCGCCCTTCCTCCTGCGCGCCGTGCTCGACGACGCCATCCCGGCGCGCGACACCACCCTGCTCGCCCTCCTCGTCGTCGGCATGATCGCCATCGCCATCGCCACCGGCGCGCTCGGCGTCGCCCAGACGCTGCTCTCGAACACGGTCGGCCAGCGGGTCATGCACGACCTTCGCGCGGCGGTCTATCGCCATCTCCAGCGCCTGTCCCTGTCGTTCTTCACGCGCACACGGACGGGTGAGATCCAGTCCCGCATCGCCAACGACATCGGCGGCGTGCAGAACGTCGTCACCAGCACGGCGACCTCGATCGTCTCGAACGTGACCACGGTCATCGCCGCGGGCGCGGCGATGTTCCTGCTCGACTGGCGCCTCGCCCTCTTCGCCTTCGCCCTGCTCCCGTTCTTCGTCTGGCTGACGCGCCGCGTGGGCGCGGAGCGCAAGCGGATCACCGGCGTCCGCCAGGGGCGCCTGGCCGACATGTCCGCGCTGGTCGAGGAGTCGCTGTCGGTATCGGGGATGTTGCTCGGGCGGACGATGGGCCGGCAGGGAGCGCTGGCCGAGCGCTTCGAGCGCGAGTCGGCCGAGCTGGCGGACATCGAGGTCCAGTCGCGCATGGCGGGACGCTGGCGGATGGCCTCGGTGCAGATCGCCTTTGCGGGGATGCCCGCGCTCGTCTATCTGTTCGGCGGCCTGAGCATGGCCGGCGGCGGCGCGGCGATCTCGATCGGCACGCTCGTGGCCTTCACCACCCTCCAGACGCGGCTCTTCTTCCCTGTCCAATCCCTGCTATCGGTCGGCGTCGAGGTACAGAGCTCGCTCGCCCTGTTCGAGCGCGTCTTCGAGTACCTCGACCTGCCGATCGACGTGGCCGAGCGCGACGGCGCGCTCGAGCTGCCGGCCGAGGAGATCGAGGGCGACGTCAGCTTCGAGCACGTCGGCTTCCGCTACGAGTCGAACGGCGAGCCGACCCTGCGCGCGATCGACCTCCGCGTGCCGGCCGGCACCACGCTCGCGCTGGTCGGGGAGACCGGCTCGGGCAAGACCACGCTGGCCTACCTGCTCGCTCGTCTCTACGACGTCGACGAGGGCGCCGTGAAGGTCGACGGGTTCGACGTGCGTGAGCTCTCGCACAGCTCGCTGGCCGGGATCGTCGGGCTGGTCTCGCAGGAGACCTACCTGTTCCACGCCTCCGTGCGTGAGAACCTGCGCTTCGCTCGCCCTGAGGCCACCGACGACGAGGTCGAGGACGCGGCCCGCGCGGCGCAGATCCACGGGCTGATCGCCGGCCTGTCCGAGGGCTTCGACACCGTGGTGGGCGAGCGCGGATACCGTTTCTCGGGCGGCGAGAAGCAGCGCATCGCCATCGCCCGCGCCGTGCTGCGCAACCCTCCGATCCTCATCCTCGACGAGGCCACCAGCGCGCTCGACACCGAGACCGAGCGAGCGGTCGGCCGGGCGCTGCGTGATCTCTCGCGCGGGCGGACTACGGTCGCCATCGCCCACCGGCTCTCGACCGTCCACGACGCCGACCAGATCGCCGTGCTCGACGGCGGAGAGGTCGTGGAGCTCGGAACGCACGAGGAGCTCGTGGCGCTCGAGGGTCGGTACTCGGCGCTGGTGGCCGGGCAGCGGCGGGCCGAAACGGCGCTCGTCGCGTAGTCGGGTCCTCCACCCGGCCGCTCAGATCCGGAACACCGGCACGAGCCGCTTCTCGTGCTCGGCGTCGATCCGGGCGACGACCTCGAGATGCTCCTCGAGTGGTGAGCCCCGGAGCTTCGTGGCCAGCAGCTCGTCCACCTGGAAGATGCCCGACGAGTTGTTCATGGCGATCTCGATCCGTACGGCTCGCTCGTCGCCGGCCTCGATCTTCACGTCGTCGATCGCCGCCGCCGACAGGGAGTGGATGTTGGGCCGGCCCGACTCGAACGGCACGCGCGAGCGCCCCTTGGCCAGGTCGAGCGCGTCGGCCACGCGCACGACCCCGGCCTCGAGGGTGAGCGGCTCGCCGCTGCGGCGGTGGGCGATGATCGCGTGCAGGACCTCGGAGGCGATGATCGTGCGCTCAGGCTCCTCGTAGAGGTTCGCGAGCAGCTCCGGAAGCGCGTCGGCGGCCAGGAAGAGGCTGTACTGCTCGTGGTCGATGCGGTGGATCGACATGCCGGTGTCGTGCAGGAGGCAGGCGCAGGCGATCACCACCTCGGCGTCGTGGGGGCGCATGGCGTGGTCGGTGACCATCGCGGGCTCGATTCCGCGCCGCTCGAGCAGCCGGAACAGGCGAAGGGCCACGTTGAGGACGATCTGGATGTGGACCCAGGAGTGGTCGGACATGCCCAAGCGGGTCGCCGTCACCTCCTGTCCCCGCCACCACGCCTTGAGTCGCTCGTCGGAGTTGGCGGCCTCGAGCAGCCGCTCGAGCCGGCGGTTGCCGCGAGCGGGAGCCCGCACGCGGATGTCGGCCAGCGCATCGCGGGGGCGAAGAGGGCCGCCGGGGGCCGGCTGGGAAGGGTCTTCGGCCACGACGCCGGGCCACGCTAGCGGGTGAGGGCGGGGCCCACCGCTCGGAGCTTCGGCCGGGCGCGCCGGGCCGCGCTCTCCGGTAACACCGCGATAACGGCCGGTGAGAGCACTCTCACCACAGCCTCACGACGGCCTCATGGAGGCGCGGAAAGCTCGCTCGAGTCCATCCGCCTCAAGAGGAGACCCCGCATGTGCCCGACCACCGTAGACGCCCTCTCCGCCGCCACCGACCGGCCCGACGCCCCCGTGCGCGGGGTCGCGGTCGACCCCGCTCACGCGAGCCGCCTGGCCGCCCGCCTGGGGCGCGCCAAGCTCGCCTACACCACTCGCCACGTACCGGCGGAGGCCCTCCAGCGGCTGATCGAGCTCGATCCCGACGGCGACGCCGGCCCGCGCCCGCGAGCGGGCGACCTCCTGCTTGCGCGCGTCGAGCAAATCGGCCAGCACAAGGCGATCGAGCTCGCCAACGGGCGCCGCGCGAGCCTGTTCGAGGATGACGAGATCGTTGTCTGCTACGGCAACCGCTATGCACCCGACCAGTTCGAAGGCAGGTGCCGTTGGACCTCGGTGCGTGCCACCTTGTGGCGGCGGGAGGCGTGGCCGCCCGGATGGTGTCCCGTTCGAGCCACGTCGCCGACCCGACGGCCATCGTGCCGATCCGCCTGCTCGCCGACGCGCGATGCCGACGCGTCAACCTGTCCGACTGGGCGCTCCAGGCCGCTCCGCGCGCCCTGCGGCGTCCGCAGACGATCGCCGTGGTCGGCACGGCCATGAACGCGGGCAAGACCACGACCGCGGCGAACCTCATCCGCGGCCTTGCGCGTGGCGGTCACCGGGTGGGCGCAGCCAAGGTCACGGGCACGGGGGCCGGCGGCGACCTGTGGTTGATGAGCGACTCGGGCGCCCATCCGGTCCTCGACTTCACCCATGCTGGGTATGCGAGCACCTACAGGGTGCCGGTGTCGGAGATCGTGCGCGCCTTCGAGCTTCTATTGGGACACCTGTCGCGATCGGTCGAGACCGCGGTGATCGAGGTCGCCGACGGGCTGTGCCAGGAGGAGACGATCGGCCTGATCGACTCGCCGGCCTTCCGCAGGACGGTTGACGCCGTCGTGTTCAGCGCAGCCGACGCGCTCGGCGCGGCCCACGGGGTGCGGATGCTCGAGGAGAGGGGTATCGAGGTCGCCGCGGTCAGCGGAGCGCTCAGCGCGTCGCCACTCGCCCTGCGCGAGACGCACGCGCTGACCGGTCTCCCGGTGCTCGACATCGAGGCGCTGCGCCGCCCCGATGCGCTGCGAACGGTCGGCCGGTGGGCTCGCCCGCGCGACGTCGGCGCCACGCTCGAGCCGCTGGTCCCGGCAAGCAACGCCGCCTGATGGAGGTCCCGCGACTACTGGCCGCGCGCGCGCGGCGCGCCCTGCTGGGGAAGCTCATCGCGAACGGCCTCGGTCAGGCAGCCGCGGTCGTGGTGACGGCGCTGGCGATCGAGCGCGCCTTCGACGACCTGATGGGACCCAACGGTGCGCAGCCCCCGGCGCTCGCTGCCTACGGTGGGGTACTGCTGGCCGCCACCGCGCTGGCCGGTTGGCTGCGGGCGCGTGAGCGAGTCGACGCCGAGCGGCTCGGCCAGCGCTACGTGCACGAGCTGCGCACGGCGCTGTACGACCGGCTCTCCGGCCTCTCCCCGCGCGCGCTCGGGCGGCGCAGCCGCGGCGGCGTTGCGCTCCGCTTCGTGGGCGATCTGACCGCCGTGCGCATGTGGGTCAGCCTTGGCCTTTCGCGGCTGCTGGTCTCCACCACCTTCGTGGTCGCCGCGCTGGGGGCGCTGGCCTTCGTGAGCCCGGCGCTCGCGCTCGCGGTGGGTGCCGTGATCGCGGCGGGCACGGCGGGGACGGCGGCGCTCAGCCGCCCGCTCGAGTCGAGCGCCCGCGCGGCGCGCCGGCGGCGTACCCGACTCGCCGCCAACCTAACCGAGCAGGTGGCGGCCCAGCCGGTGGTGCAGGTCTTCGGCCAGCAGGAGCGCGAGCGACGGCGCGTGCGGCGCCAGAGCCGCCGCTTGGGGCGGGCGATGGTCGACCGTGCGGTGGCGATCGGGCGGCTGCGCGGCATCACCGAGGCGACGGCCGGCGCGGCCACCGTGGCGGCGCTGCTGGTCGGGGCGGTCGAGGTGGGCTCAGGTCGCGCCAGCGTGGGCACGGTGGTGGCCGCTCTCGCCCTCGTCGGACTGCTGGTCTCGCCGCTGCGCGATCTCGGGCGTGTGCCGGAGTACTGGCACAACTCGCGCGTCTCGCTCGAGAAGGTGAGCGACTTCCTGGCCCCGCCGGGTGCCGTCGAGGATGCTCCCGGCGCGCCGGCGCTCGGCCCCGGCCCGGGTCGCCTCGAGCTCGACCGCGTCGAGCTCGAGGGCTCGCTGCGAGGGGTGTCAGCCGTCGCTCGGCCGGGTGAGGTGGTGGCGATAGTCGGCCCCAACGGCGCCGGGAAGTCGAGCCTGATCGCGGTCGCGGCGCGCCTGACCGACCCCGGAGCGGGCGCGGTCCGTCTGGATGGCGACGATCTGCGCGAGCGGTCGCTGCGGTCGGTGCGCGCCGCCATCGGCGTCGCCGGGCCGGACCTGCCGCTGCTGCGCGGCTCCGTCGAGCGCAACCTGCGATACCGCCGTCCCGACGCCTCGCGCGACGACCTGACCCGGGTGATCGACCTCTGCGGCCTCGGCGAGCTGATCGCGCGGCTGCCCGATGGGCTGAGCACGCGGGTCGGCGAGGCCGGCCAGCGGCTCTCGGCGGGCGAGGGCCAGCGCATCGCCCTGGCGCGCGCGTTGCTCGGCGACCCGCGCCTGCTGCTGCTCGACGAGGCCGACGCGAATCTCGACGCCACGGCGCGCGCGACGCTCGACCGCGTGGTCGCCGCAGTCCGCCGGCGCGCCACCGTGCTGGTGGTCACCCACCGCCGCGAGACGATCGAGCGCGCCGATGCCGTGTGGCACCTCGACGGGGGCCGATTGGTGGAGGAGGGCGCTCCGGGCGCGATGCTCGCGGGCGGGGGGCCAACCGCGCGCCTGTTCGCCGGCGAGCCTCGAGGCCGTGTCATCGCGCTCGCCGCGGCGGCGCAGGACCGTGGTGGGCGCCGGCGCGCCGGCTGAGCGTTCAGCAGGCCCGCCGAGCTGGCTAGACCTGCAGCCGGTAACCCATTCCGCGTACGGTCTCGATCGCCCGATCCCCGACCTTGCGCCGCAGATAGCCGACGTACACGTCGACGACGTTCGAGCCCGGGTCGTAGTCGTAGCCCCAGACGTGCGAGAGAAGCTGCTCGCGGCTGAGGACCTGGCCGGGATGGCGCATGAGCGTCTCGAGCATCGTGAACTCGCGCGCGGTCAGGGTGACCGTCCGGCCGTCCACCCCCGCCTTGCGCGTGCGCAGGTCGAGCGTGACCCCGCCTACCTCGAGCATGGTCGCCTCCGGCGTCTCGCCCGTGCGCAGGCGCACGCGCACCCGCGCGAGCAGCTCCTCGAAGCGGAACGGCTTCGTAACGTAGTCGTCGGCCCCGCCCTCGAGGCCGGCCACCTTCACGTCGACCTCGTCGCGGGCGGTGAGCACGATCGTCGGGAGCGTCTCTCCGCGGGCGCGCAGCTCTCGCAGGAGGTCGAGCCCATCGACGTCGGGCAATCCGAGGTCGAGCAGCATCAGCTCGAACTCGTCGTCGCTGGCGAGCAGCCTCGCCGTGCGCCCGTCCGGAGCTGTCGTGGTCGTGAACCCGTTGGCGCGCAGGCCCTTCTCGAGGAAGCTCGAAAGCCGCCACTCGTCCTCGACGATGAGTATCCGGCTCACGTCGGCGCGGCCTCGCCCGCCCCGGAGGGGATGACGATGGTGAAGCGAGATCCGGCGCTCGGACGACTCTTGAGCTCGACGCGGCCGCCGTGGGCGACGGCGATGGCCCGCACGATGGCGAGTCCGAGGCCGGTTCCCGAGCCGTCGCCCGACCCGTCGCGCGTGTCCGATCCCCGGGTAAGACGATCGAAGACCCGTCTCTGCTCGGCCAGCGGGATGCCCGGGCCGTCGTCGCTGACCCAGATGCGGACCTCGCCGCCGTTGAGCGCGGTTCCGAGGGTGATTGTCGCGCTCTCGTCGGTGTGGCGGACTGCGTTCTCGGCCAGGTTCACCACCGCCTGGGTGAGGCGCTGGCGATCGGCGCGGATCATGCCCGCGCCGGCGCTCTCGAGCCGCCACTCGCGCCGGCCGAGGCCGCGCGCCTTGGCCAGGAGCTCGTCGCTGAGCGCTCGCAGATCGACCGTCTCGGGCCGCAGGAAGTCCGGGCGCTCGGCGCGGGCGAGCAGCAGGAGCTCGTCCACGAAGCGGCTCATGCGGTCGAGCTCGTCGGTGACGAGCGCGACGGTCTCGCGGCGTTCGACAGGGTCGTCGCCGAGCAGCTCGAGGTGTCCGCGCACGATGGTGATCGGCGTGCGCAGCTCGTGGCCGGCGTCGCGGATGAAGTCACGCTGGCTCGAGAACGCTCCCTCGAGGCGGTCGAGCATCCGGTTGAAGGTGTGGCCGAGCTCGGAGATCTCGTCGTCGCCCTCGACGGCGATGCGGCGCGTGAGGTCGGACTCGGTGATCGCCTGCGCGGTGTCGCCGAGCCCGCGTAACGGCGCGAGCACCCGCCCCGCGGCGAAGTAGGCGAGCACCGAGGCGAGCGCCAGCACGCCGATGCCCACGCCGCCGGTGATCCGCACCGCCTCGGCGACCTCCTCCCGCTCCCCTTCGAGAAACTCGGCGACCACGAAAGCTCCAAGGGTCCGGCCGGACGCCCTCACGGGCACGACGACGTAGCGCGCCGGCCCCGCGGGCGTGTCCACGGCTCCGCTCACGCCTCGATCGAGCGCGCGCCAGCCGGCGAGCAGGCGCCGGTCCGTCTCCAGGGCGTAACCCGCACGCTCGGTGCGCGAGGTCCTGTAGGGCCGGCCGTCGACGAGGGTGATGAGCGCCTCGCCCTCGCTCGGGACGTTGCGGGCGAGGTAGACGTCGAAGATGCGCCGCACGTTCGTCCCGAAGGGCTCGCTGGTGAGCGGGTCGCCGCCCCCGGCGAGGCGGCGGAACTCCTCGCCCTCCTGGACGAGTGCCTCGTCGATGCGGTCGTCGAGGCGCACGAGCAGGATCTGGCGGATGGCAGCGACCGACGCGAGGGTCGAGAAGGCGAGCAGGATCAGGTACGAGGCGGCGATTGCCGCGGGCCGGGGCGCGCAGGCGCACGTCGGCGATCGCGTCGCGCGGACGGATGGCGTCCGCGAGGGGTTTTGGCGTCGGTGCCTCCTCCACGACGCCCCAAGCTAGCGCTCCAGAGGCGCGTCCGCTGAAAAGGCAACTCGCGCCGAGTGGTACTCGAACAGTGAACGCATGCGGGCCTCTCGGGTCACGTCTGCCCGTCGGTGAGAGGGTTCTCATTCAAGTTTCACACCTTCTTCACATGCGGCGGCGAGAAAGGTCGCTGTGCAAGCATCCACCGCCCCGACACCGAGGCTCTCGACCGCGAGGGCACAGGCCGGCTCCCCTCGCGTTGGCCTGGTGGTCGAGCAGCGCTACCTGTCGCAGCTTCAGCCGTCGGGACTCGCAGCGGCGCTCACGGCTCGGGGCTGTGGCGTCGTCACAGTCGACCCTGACGAGCTCAGCTTCGAGGTGCGTCGAGACGGCGGACTCGAAGAGCTAGACGTTGTCGTCGCGCGGGGACGGAGCACGGCGCTCTTCTCGCTGCTCGCCTGGGCGGAGCACCGCGGTCTCCCGACGATAAACCGACGACAGGCTGTCGCCGCCGTCTACAACAAGGTCGAGATGGCGCTCGCGCTTGCGAGCGACGGTGTCGCTATCCCGAGGACCTGGATCGGCGCGCCCAAGACACTCGCCGGCCGTGTGCCGAGGGAGACCTATCCGTTGATCCTCAAGCCTGCCTTCGGTGACAACTGTCGCGGTTTGCGGGAAGTGGAGAGCCCAGCGGAGCTCGACCGCGTCGATTGGCCCGAGCCCACGGCGTTGGTCCAGCGCTATGTGCCGAGCGGCGGGGTGGACTTGAAGCTATACGGG
>Ga0208736_1000546_pt1 | contig 10694 bp, 12 predicted proteins | sample AntDryMetagUQ255_FD_188090 | JGI IMG/M metagenome (GOLD analysis project Ga0208736, IMG submission 188090) | Polar desert microbial communities from Antarctic Dry Valleys - UQ255 (SPAdes) | ecosystem: Environmental > Terrestrial > Soil > Desert | place: Antarctic Dry Valleys | collected 2008-12-31 | reverse complement strand
CCTGCCGCAGGACGCCGAGGAGTCCGACGTCGTGCGCGGCCTCGTCTATCCCGTGCCCGACCCGACCCTGCCGTTCCTCGGCGTCCACCTGACCCGCCATCCCGACGGACAGGTGCTCGTCGGGCCGACGGCGCTGCTCGCCGGCGCCCGCGACGCATACCGTCTCGGCCGGATCCGTCTGCGCGACGTGGCCGCCACGGTCGCCTGGCCGGGAACGTGGCGGATGGCGCGCCGCTGGTGGCGGACCGGCCTACGCGAGATCCACCACGCCGCGAGCCGCTCCGCTCTCGCCGCCGAAGCCGCGCGCTTCGTCCCGGAGCTGACCGCTGAGGACCTCGAGCCGGCCTTCGCGGGCGTCCGCGCCCAGGCCCTCGCTCGCGACGGAAGCCTCATCGACGATTTCGTGTTCTCGGAGACCGAGGGCGCGCTGCACGTGCGCAACGCGCCCTCACCCGCGGCCACGGCCTCGCTGGCGATCGCGAGCGAGGTCGTGGATCGGCTCGGGTGGTCTGTGCGCTGACGGGCGCGGGAGGATCACAGCCGGACCGTCAATCGTCGTCGTCGCCATCGTCATCTCGGTCGTCGTCGCGGTCGTCGTCGCCATCGTCATCTCGGTCGTCGTCGGGCTCGCGGCCCTCATCCTGGTCGTCACGGTCATCCGTCTCGCCGCGGTCGTCACCGTCGTCGTCTCCACCGGCTCGGTTCCCGCGGTCGGTGTCTTCGTCGTCGCGACCGCCGCGTTCGGCGTCTTCGTCGGGGCTGCTTGGCACGGCGACACCTTGATTAGGCGCCTGGATCGGCTGAGGCGGCGCGTCGTCACTGCCGCAGCCGACGGCGAGCAGTGCGGTCAGGGCCGCTACGCATAGAACGTTGGGCAGACTCGTGCGTGGCATGGCTCTCCTTCTCATCGAGCAACGCGTGGCCGCGACGTCTGGCTCGCCGCGCTCGGAGTTGCTGTGGGTACGACACGACTGTCGAGCCCTCGCATGAATGCTCCGTGGGACCTGGATGAGAGCGTTCTTAGACCGCGGCCGTCCGCCGGCGAGATGCTGCCGCGGAACCCATAAGAGCCGTGCCACGCGGGTCCGCCGGCGTCAGGGTCTAAGCGTGCGCGTCTCGGCCACGCGCCGGTGAGCGGGCCGCTTCCTCGTCAAGCCCGAACGCCCCCAAAGTTCGAGCGAAGCGTGACTCCGGCCGCTGTGCCGCCACCGCGCGCGCATCCTCGATCGTGTCGACGTCGCGCAACTCCTCGAGCTCGCCGACCGCCAGCCCGAGCTCGTCGAGGCGCGCCCGCTGGATCTCGCCCGTGTCGTCCGCGCTCATGGGCACCGCCTCGAACACGCGCTCGTCCGGGTGACGCAGTCCGATCGCCCAGTAGCCGCCGTCGGGGGCGCGGCCGAGCACTGCGTCCACGCCGGGGCGCTCGAGCGCCGCAACCCCGCGCTCGATGTGGACGGGCTCGAGCTGCGGAGTGTCCATCCCCACCAGGAAGGCCGGCTCTCCGGCCGCCGCGAACGCCCCCGCGAGCCGGTTGCCGAGCCCTCCGGAGCGCTGGGAGTGGACCTCGAACCCTATGGGCACCCAGTCGCCCGGGTTGCCCTCGAGCACGAGCAGGCGCCGGCGCGCGCCGGGGACCGCGGCCACGGCCGCGAGCGTATCCACGAGCGCGGCCTCGGCCAGGGCCGCGGCCTGCTCGGGCGTGCAGGGTGGGGACAGGCGCGTCTTCGAGCGGCCGGGCACCGGCGCCTTGGCGATGACCAGCAGCGTGGTGGCTCGCTGGGCCCCCGAGCCGCTCATCGCAGCGCCGCCGCCATGTCGCGCACGGTGCGAGCGGTGCCGCGGACGGTGCCGGTGACCTTCGAGCGCCCCCCGCCGCGCGTGCTGTAGTCGACCGGGACCTCGCGCACGCGCCAGCCCTCGGCGGCCGCGCGCAAGACCATCTCGAGCGGCCAGCCGAAGCGGCGGTCGCGCAGGCCGAGGGCGAGCAGGTCGGCGCGTCGAGCGCAGCGCATCGGCCCGATGTCGGATAGGCGGATCCCGCTGCGTCGGCGCAGCTCGAGCGTGAGCGCCTTGTTGGCCAGGCGGGCGTGCAGCGGCCACGCTCCGGGCTCGGCTCGTCGCGAGCCGAGCATGAGGTCGGCCTCGCCGGCGAGCACGGGGTCGGCGACGCGCGGCAGGTCGGCCGGGTCGAAGGAGCCGTCGCAGTCCATGAAGCAGACGAGCTCCGCGCTCGCGGCGCTGAGGCCGGCGAAGCACGCGGCCCCGAACCCTCGCTGCGGCTCGCGCACCACCTGCGCTCCGAGGCGCTCGGCCAGCTCCGGCGAGCCGTCGCTCGAGCCGTTGTCGGCGACGAGGGCGCGGTAGCCCTCGGGCATCCGCTCGAGCACCCAGGGCAGCGCCTCGGCCTCGTCGAGCACCGGCAGGACGACGTCGATCACGGCCGGGAAGCTAGCGCGCGGCCGGGCGCCGGCCGGCGCCCGGCAGGTGCAGCCGCACGTTGCGATCGCGCGCCAAGCCGCGGCTTCCGGCCGGGCGCCCGCCCTGGGCGTCGAGGTGCGAGAGCTCGCGCGCGGTCGCTGCGAGGCGCCCGCCGGTGTGGTCGACCATCCAGGTCTCGAGCACGACCCCGCCGCCGTCGACCTCGCGCAGTCGGAAGGCGCGCGCCTGCTGGGGGAAGTCGGCGAGCGAAGCGGTCTCGACGAGCCACAGCCCCTGCGCGCCGGGCCGGGTCCGTCGCGCGCTCACGGCGTTGCGGTGGGCGTGGCCCGAGACCGCGGCGACCACCCGTGGGTCGGCTTCGAGCAGGGCGAGCGCGGCCTCGCCGCCCTCGGAGCGGCGCAGAGGGTGGTGCGAGAAGACCACGAGCCGCCGGTCGCCCGCGCGACCCAGCTCGCGGCGCAGAAAGGCGAGCTGCTCGGCCCCGATCAGCCCGCCCGAGCCCGCGTCGCGGCGCGCGCCGTCGAGGACGAGCCCGCGCGCTCGAGAGCCGATGTCGAAGGAGTAGTCGAGGCGCGGTCCGGACCCGCCCGCGCCGCTCGCCCCCCGCAGCCGGGCGAGGGCCTCGGCCGCGTCCAAAGGCCGGCGCTCGGGGTCGGGCGGCGTGCGCACCGTGCGCCCGAGACCCTCGCTCAGCACCCGGTCGACGAGCTCGGGCGAGATGCTCTGCGAGGAGCGCGGGAGCTCGAGGTCCTCCTCGAGCTCGGCAATCCGCTCCGAGCCCGTGGCCGCGGCGGAGATCCGGGCGCTCGGGGCGACCACACCCGCGGTGAGGACGTCGTGGTTGCCCGCGGCGGGGAACCACGGAGCGTCGAGCCCGGGCGAGCGGAAGCGGCGCTGAGCGTCCTCGACCAGGCCGGGACGCCGCGGGGCGTCCACGCCGGGGCGGTAGAAGAACGGGTCGGGGTTCGACGCCGCCTGCGGACCGTCGTAGCCGCGGCGGCCCGAGTCGGGGTCGACCCGCCCGCCGCGCAGGATGGCGACCGCCTGGTCGAGCTCGTTGGCCTGGGCGCTGTCGACGAGGTCGCCGGTGACCGCGACGGCCTGGGGACTCAGGCGGTTCAAGGCGGAGACAGTGCCCGCCAGGACCTGCGGGGTCAACGCCTCCTGAGGGCGGAAGGCGGAGACGAACGGCGGGCCGAAGCGGTCGAGGACGGGCAGGCGCCCGGGCGACTCCTCGTCGCGCACGTGGGCGTCGGAGATCTGGGCGAAGGTCGCGAGCGTCCGGCCGGGCCGGCCTGCCGGGCCGAGGTCGACGCGGTCGCGCAGCGGCTCGCCCGGACCGCGCTCGAGCGCTCCGTCGCCGTCGCGGTCGATCCAGGTGCCGTCGAGGGTCGAGCCCGTCTCGGGGGCGGCCCGCTCGTTGTCCGGAGAGACGACGGCCACGCCCAATGCGACCAGCACCGCGGCGGCCACCGCGAGGGCGGCGAGCACCAGGACCCCCCTGAACCTCGCGGACCGGCCGACGGATCGTTCCCGACGCGAGCGAGCCCGCGTGCCCGAGGCCACCCCTAGCCCTCCCGCAGGCCCGACACGATCGACTCACGACCGGCCCGGCGGGCGACGAGCGCCGTGGCCCCCGCTGCCAGCGCGACCACCCCGAGCCCCACAAAGGCGATCGCCGCCCCGTCGGCGCCGAGCGGGAGGGTCGCGTAGTCGGCGGCCAGCCCCGCCACGGCCGGGCTGAGCACGAAGCGCTCGAGCGCCACCCCGAGCGGCGCGGCGAGCACGACCACGCTCGCCGCCGCCCCCGCCAGCAGCAGTGCGACGTGCCCGCGGCCGGCGCCGCACGCCCGCAGCAGCGCCACCGTCCCGCGGCGCTCGACCGCGGTCAGGGTGAGCGACTGGACGAGCGCGTACAGGCAGACGAGGCCGTTGATGACCGCGACCGCGCGCAGCAGCCCGGCCAGCAGCGACAGGAACGAGCGATTGCTCGTGGACGCACCCGCGGTCGCCCGGGCCCCGCCGCCGCCCTCGCTCCCTCCGAGCGCGGCGATCCGGCGCTGCACCCCGGCGGGGTCGACGCCGGGATCGAGGCGGATGGCCAGCGTCGGCTCGAGGCTCGGGTCGGCGGCGAGGACCCGGCGCGGCCGCGCGTAGGCCACGCGACCGTCCTTCTCGAGCGCTCGGACCACGCCGACCACGCGAAAGCGGGCCTCCCGGCCCGAGGAGAGCTGCGCGGCCAGGGTTCCGCCCGGCCCGAGGCCGAGCGCCTGCGCCAGTCCGAGCCCGATCTCGACCTCGCGGTCGCCGCGCACGCGCCGTCCCTCGGCCAGCGGCGGCGCCTCGTAGCGGGTGTGATCTCCGGGAAAGGCGATTATCCGCAGGTTCTCGCCGAGCCGGAAGGAGTCGCTGGCCTCGACCTCGTAGCGCCGTGCGACCCCGGCCACGCCGGGCAGCGCGCGGATCTCGCTCGCCGAGGCGGTCTCGGGGTCGGCGGTCAGCGCGTAGCGCTTGCCGAGCGTGCCCGGATCCTCGGCCAGCTGCTCCAGCAGCGCGGCGAGGGCGAGCATGAGCAACACCACCGCGGTGGCCACCGCGAGCACGGCCACGGTGGCGATCAGTCGCACGCGGCGGGCGGCGACGATCCGCACGCCCAGCCCGAACGCGCCGCGGGGGGTGGGCAGGCGCCGGGCGGCGCCACCGCCCCTTCGGCCCGGTCGCCCGGACCCGGCGCGCAGCTCCGCGCCGCGCAGCGCCTCCGCCGGCGCCATGCCCGCGGCCCGCCACGCCGGCCACGCCGTCGCTACGCAGACGATCGCCACGATCCCCGCGAGACAGAGCAGGAGCAGCGGCAGCAGCTCGATCCCCGGCCCGAGCTGGTTGAGCGCGCCGAGCAGGCGCGCGCTCGGGCCCGCCGCCACCAGCGCCCCGAGGGCCAGGCCGACCGTCGCCGCCGGCAGGGCGACGAGCACGGCCTCGGCGGCGTGGCGCCCAGCCACGCCCTGGCGCGAGAAGCCGACGGCGCGCATGACCCCGATGGTCTGGAGCCGCCGTTCCACGTCGGCGCGGGCCGAGGCGGCGAGCATCAGCACGGCCGAGGTCAGCGCCACGAGCGAGAAGGCGATCAGCAGCGCGACGACGATCCCCGCGGCCTGGTCGATCAGGATCTGTACGCCGTCGCGGGTGACGAAGCGCAGGTCGGTGATCCCGTAGGAGACCGCCCGGGCCTGGGTGAGGGTCTCGGGCAGTCGGGCGGGATCGCGCGTCCACAGCAGGAGCGAGTTGACCGGCGGCTCGCCGAAGCCGAGGCTCTCGCTCCCGTAGCGGGCAAGCAGTCCCTCGTTCGAGAGGTAGATGCGCGCGCCGGCCGCCAGCGGGTAGGCGACGTTGTCGGGCGAGACCGCGATCCCGACCACACGCACCCCCTCGAGCCCGGACACGTCGATCCGGTCGCCGACGGAGAGGTCCCATTCGGTCGCCAGCCCGCGCTCGACCACGACCTCGTCCGCGCTCGGGCGCAGGTCGCGCCCGTCGACGATCGCGTAGCCGCGCCGGCCCTCGCGCACGACCTCGGCCACGCCCTTGTCGCTGTAGCGGCCGTTCCCGGTCAGGGGCACGTTGCGGATCTCGAGCCGCAGCGCGGCCGCCTCGACGTTCGGCAGCCCCCGCACGCGCTCGCTCACCCGCCGCGGGCGCTCCTCGTCGAAGCGGGCGATCAGGTCGGGGAGATCGGCTCGTTCGGCGGTCCGCTCGAAGCCGGTGGCCAGACCGTAGGAGACCGTGACCGCGGCTCCGAGCATGGCCGCGGCGGCGACGATCCCCGCGGCGGCGAGCAGCCCGCGCCCGCGGCGGACCCGCAGGCGGGCGAACGCGCCCCTCAGCACGCCCGAACGCGCCGCGCCGCGCGCACACCGAGCTCGCGACGGCCCGGCCCGGGCGCGCGCGAGCCGAACCCCCGGGCCTTGAGCGCCGGCGGGCTCACGCCCCCGCCCCCGCCGCGAGGCGCGGCGACCGCGCCCGCTCGTCCTCCAGTCGCCCGTCGCGGAGCACGAGCACCCGGTCGGCGATCCGGGCAGCCTCGCGGTCGTGGGTGACCAGCACCACCGCCCGCCCGTCCTCGGCCGCCACCCCGCGCAGGATGTCGAGCACGACCTGCGCCGACTCGGAGTCGAGGTTCCCGGTCGGCTCGTCGGCGAGCACGATCTCGGGGTCGTTGACGAGCGCGCGGGCGATCGCGAAGCGCTGCTGCTCGCCGCCGGAGAGGGTGTGGGGAAGGGAGCCGGCCACGGTGTCGAGGCCGAGCCGGGTAATCAGCTCGCGTCCGCGCCGCGCCGCGCCCTCCTCCCCGCCGAGCAGGCGAGCGGGCAGCAGCACGTTCTCCTCCCCGCTCAGCTCGGCGACGAGGTGGAAGAACTGGAACACGAAGCCGACGTGATGGCGACGGAACTCGGTCAGAGCCCGTTCGCTCGCGCCCTCGAGGCGTTGCCCCGCGACGCTCACGCTCCCCGCCTCGGGTCGGTCGAGCGCGCCGAGCAGATGCAGCAGCGTCGACTTGCCCGAGCCCGAGCGCCCGATCACCGCCACGACCTCGCCGGCGGCCACGTCGAGACCGGCGCCGTCGAGTACGCGCCGGGCGGCCCGGCCACGGCCGAAGGTCTTGATCAGCCCGCGGGCGGAGACGACGGTCACCCTCGAGAGTATGCAGATGGACGATCGCCGGGCCGCCGTGCCGGCGTGCCCTATCGTCCGCGAGCCGTGACCGCCGCGACCGACCGCCCGCGCACCGCCGCCGCTCGGTGAGCACCGTCCTCGTCACCGGCGGCGCGGGCTTCATCGGCTCCCACCTCGTCGACGCGCTCGTGGCCCGGGGAGAGCGCGTGCGCGTGCTCGACAACCTCGATCCGCTCGCCCACCCCGACGCAACGGTGCCCGAGCACCTCAGCCCGGAGGCCGAGCTCCGGCGCGGGGACCTCGAGGACCCCGCCGCGGTCGGCCGCGCGCTCGAGGACGTCGACCGCGTCTTCCACCTGGGCGGCGCCGTGGGCAACGGCGAGTCGATGATGAACGTGCGCCGGGCCGTCGACGCGAACTCCGGCGGGACGGCGACCCTGATCGAGGCCATCCTCGCCCGCCGCGACCGCGTGCGACGGCTCGTCGTCGCCTCGTCGATGGTGGTCTACGGCGAGGGCACCTACCGCTGCGCCGAGCACGGCGAGGTCCAGCCCGGCATCCGCCCGACCGAGCAGCTGCGCCGCCGCGACTGGGAGCCGCGCTGCCCATTCGACGGCGAGCGGGCCGAGTTCGTTCCGGCGCGTGAGGATCACGGCCTGCGGCCGATCAGCGTCTACGGGATCACCAAGCGCGACCAGGAGGAGCTGGCGCTCGTGCTCGGCGGTGCCTACGGTCTCGAGGCGGTGGCCCTGCGCTACCTCAACGTCTACGGGCCGCGCCAGGCGCTGGGCAACCCCTACACCGGCGTGGCCGCGATCTTCGCCGCCCGCATCCTCAGCGGACGCCGGCCGATGGTGTTCGAGGACGGCGGCCAGATCCGCGACCTCGTGCACGTCTCCGACGTGGTCCGCGCCACGCTCGCGGCGATGGAGTCGGCGGGGGCGGCCGGCCACGCGATCAACGTCGCCGCCGGCCGGCGCATCGAGATCGGCGAGCTCGCCCGCTCGCTGGCCCGGGAGCTCGGCCGTCGGGACCTCGAGCCCGAGCTGCCCGGCGAGTTCCGCGCCGGGGACATCCGCCACTGCCTGGCCGACACGACACGCGCTCGAGAGCTGCTCGGCTTCGAGGCCGAGACCGAGCTCGCGGAGGGACTGCCCGAGCTCGCCGAGTGGGTCGGCTCCCAGACCGTGACCGAGCGCGGCGACGAGGCCGTGGCGGAGATGCGGGCGCGGAATCTCGTGGGTTGAGCGACGCGTCGCGGCCGTGCGCGCCGAGACAGGTTTTCTCCACCGCTTGCAGGAACTCCCTTTCGGGGGTAGCTTGGCCCGCTTGACGCTCGAGGCGCCTGACAACGGGCTGCCGCCGAATCTCGAAGGGGGACACGGATGCTGAGGACCACGGAGATCAAGACGGCGGCCGCGACCCGGATCTCGCCTCGTCGGCTGCTCGTCGCGCTGCTGCCGGTGCTGGCGCTGCTCGTCGCGCTTGCGCCCGCGTCGGCGATGGCCGGAAAGGAACAGAAGATCCGGCCGGAAACGGCGGAGGTATAACTGCGAGCGGCACCGGCAGCGACAGTTCGGGCGACTGCACCGCCACCGTGAGAACGGCCAACAACACCTCGGAGGTGGCCAGAATCACGGTCGACTGCGGCAACGGCGTCATCACAAACGTGAACCTGAGGACGAACGGGCGGAACGAGGGCACGCTCGAAGGCGACAACGGCACCACATGCGACCCAGACCAGGTCAACGTAGAGTTCGACTGCCAGCCGGGTGGCGACGGGTCGTCGATCAGCGCCCTGTTCAACGAGCCCAAGGCGAGGCGGTCTGCCTGAACCCGGTGCTCGCGGTCGACTTCGTGGTCGAGCTCGACGACGGGACCACCGAGACGATCGACAACCTGGAGGCCTCGGGCTGCTCCGACTCCTCGGGCGGCGGCGGCAGCGGCAGCGAAGGCGGCAGTGGTGAGGACGACGGGACCACGCCCGAGGGCGGCGTCGACAGCGGCGCGGGTGGCACGGCGAAGCCGTCGGACACGGCCGGAGTGGCCGGCCCGCTCTCCGGCGCGGCGCTGATCCTCCTCCTCGCGCTCGCCTCGGGCGGCCTGCTCCTGAGGAAGACCCGCACGCCCTAGCGGCCGGTCGGTCGTTTGGACGAGCCGCAGGACAAGCCGTCGAAGCTGAGGCGCCGCGCGTGGATCGCGGCGCCTCTGATCGCGCTGCTCGCGGCGGTGCCGGCGCTGCTGCTGTGGCCGTCCGAGCCGAAGACCGCCCCTCCGCAGACGATCGTGCCGGCGGCCGCTACGCCCCCACCCCCACTCGCCTGGGAGCCATCGCGGCCGAAGCCGAAGTCGAAGCCCAAGGAGAAGCCGGAGGCGAAGCCGAAGCGGGTCGAGAAGCCGAGACCGACGAAGGTCCGCATCGATCGCCGCGCGGCGAATCCGGTGGCGGTGTCTGTTCCCTCCGCCGGGATCTCGGCCCCGACGATCGCCCTCGGCTTGAAGTCGAACGGCAAGATCCAGGTTCCCAAGGACTTCTCGCAGGCCGGCTGGCGCGAGGGCGGTCCCGAGCCGGGCGAGCGCGGCGCGGCCATGATCACCGCCCACGTCGACTCGAGGACCGGGCCAGGCGCCTTTTTGAAGCTGGACGAGGTCTCCCGGGGCGACGAGATCAAGGTTCGCCGCAAGGACGGCACCTCGGTCACCTTCGTCGCCGAGCGCACCGAGCAGGTGCCGAAGACCAACTTCCCCACCGAGCAGGTCTACGCCGATACGCGCCTGCCGACCCTACGCCTCGTGACCTGCGGCGGCTCGTTCGACTCGGGCAGCGGCCACTACCGCGACAACCTGATCGTCTACGCGACGCGCAAGGCGAGCTGAGCAGCGCAAAGGCCTGAGGTCGGCGACCTCGACCGTGCGCGGGACGCGGTTGCGCAAGGCGATGGCGTCTCTAGGAGGGTCTAGCGAAACTCGGGATGCCGCTTCCCATGCGGGAAGCTAAGCAGGCGTGGCGGGCAGCTACCCAACCTCACGCCCCGACTTACCCCACGACGCTCTCTCGCTCTTTGCGGACTTTCTCTTCGCCGGGCCTAGTGAGAATGCCTGCATAGGTGCGAAAAAGCGCGAAGTCCGTCCGCCATCCGGCTCAAGATCGCAGAAAGCCCGCCCGGCTCACCAACCGGACGGGCCAACTGCAAAGAGCTTCGAGGCCGAAGCGGGACTGACTCGGACAAGGCCAGCCTCCCACGGTGCTCGGACGGATGAACGGAAGGAAGTCCGATGGCCGTGCCGGATTGGGTCCCGAAGGACCTCAAGAAAGACTTCAATGAAGCCGAGAAACAAGGGTGGACGTTCAAGCGCACGACGCGGGGCGGTCAGGCATTCGCTCCGGATGGGCTCAGCATCGTGACCTTCCACCTGACGCCGGGGCGCAACGCCAAGACGGAGGTCCTGTCTAAGATGCGACAGTACGGCTATCGGCCACGGAGCTAGGGAGCAGGATGGAGCACAGGGTTTCAATCACGATCTTCGGACACGGCCGAGAGGCCGAGAACGGGGACAAGCTGCTCGGGGCGTTTCACGACCTC
>Ga0208736_1000545_pt1 | contig 10702 bp, 9 predicted proteins | sample AntDryMetagUQ255_FD_188090 | JGI IMG/M metagenome (GOLD analysis project Ga0208736, IMG submission 188090) | Polar desert microbial communities from Antarctic Dry Valleys - UQ255 (SPAdes) | ecosystem: Environmental > Terrestrial > Soil > Desert | place: Antarctic Dry Valleys | collected 2008-12-31 | reverse complement strand
CTACAAGGCCGAGCAGTCGGTGGGCGACGAAGCCGAGAACCTCGGGTTGGACAAGGGCGCCAAGCGCGAAGCGACGAAGGCGAGGACTCCTCGAGCGAGCAGGATCCGCAGGCCGAGAGCTCCGGCGACGCGAGTGCGGAGGGTGGCGACTCGGAGAGCGACGGCTCAGAGGGCGACGAGTCCGAGAGCCAGCAAGCGGAGAGCGAGACGGCCGATACGAGTTGAGCGCTGACTGCTCGGCTTGTCCGGTCCTCGGTCAGTTCCCACACGCGGGCCAGCAAGAGCTAGCTTAGCTAGCTCTTGCTGGCGAGGGGCTGGGCCATCGACGGCGTCTCCGGGGCCTTCCGATAAGGCTGCTCGTCCTCCACGTTCTCCTCGTGGTAGACCGACTCGGCGTTGACCGCCCAGATGTCGTGCCGGGTCCCGTCGATGAGGTTCTCCACGGCCCGCATCGCCGTGAGCATCGAGTGGTCGGAGTTGTTGTAACGGTGGAGGCCGTTGCGCCCGACCTGCTGGAGGTTGGCGAGCGGATCGAGCCAGGAGCGGATGGTCGCGACGCGCTCCGCGTAGTCGGCGTCGTACATCGGGTAGGCCTTCGGGACTCGCACGGCAAAGCCGAAGTCGACCTTGTCCGCGCGCGCGAGACCGAGCTGTTCGAGCTCGCGGGCACCGAGGCGGACGAGCTCCTCGTCGTCGGTGTTCCACAGCTCGTCGCCGGCGAAGCAGAAGTACTCCATTCCGACGCACGCCTTGTTGGGATCGGGCACCATCCAGGGACTCCAGGAGCGGAAGTTCTGGATGCGCCCGACCTGAACGCCCGGCTCGTGGATGTAGATCCAGTTGTCGGGGAAGAGGTCCTCGCCGTCGAGGACGAGTGAGATGGTCAGGAAGTCGCGGTAGCGGATGCCACGGGCGGCCTCGCGGACCGCATCGGGCGCGGCCGGCTCGACGAGGCCGACGAGATTACGCAGCGGGAGCGAGGAGATGATCGCGGGTGAGGAGTGACGCTCGCCGCCGGCGAGCACCGAGACCGCGCGGCCGTCACGGACCTCGATCTCGGTGATCGGCGTGCTCAGCCGGATCTCGCCTCCGAGCCGCCTGATGTCGTCGGCCATCGTCTCCCACATCTGGCCCGGGCCGTAGCGGGGGTAGTTGAACTCCCCGATGAGGCTCGTGTGCTCGTCTCCCTTGTTGCCGAAGAAAGCCGCCTTGGCCGCCGAGAAGAAGTTGAGGTTCTTGATCCTCTGGGCGGCCCACTCGGCGCGGATCTCCGAGGTCGGCACGCCCCACACCTTCTCGGTGTAGGACTTGAAGAAGAGGTTGAACAGCCGCTTGCCGAAGCGGTTCGACACCCACTCCTCGAAGGTCTGCTCGTTGCCCTTGTTGCGCTTCAGCGCCGCCCGCAGGTAGGAGAGCATCGCGCGCGTCAGCTCGATGGGACCGAGCTTCTTGATCACGTCGGTGCCGCGCAGCGGGTAGTGGAGGAACTTCCGGTTCCAGTAGATCCGCGACATGCGCGGGCGCTTGAGGAACTCCTCGCGCATGATCTCGTGCCAGAGGGCGTCGACCTCCTTGGCCTTCGTGAAGAAGCGGTGGCCGCCGAGGTCGAAGCGGTAGCCGTCGCGCTCGACGGTCTTGGCGATGCCGCCGAGCTGGTCCTCGGCCTCGAACACGATGACCGGCTTCCCGCGCTGGGCCAGCAGGTAGCCGGCGGTGAGGCCTGCCGGCCCTCCTCCGATGACGATCGTCGGGAGCTCCTGGTCGGGCGGGGCGATGGCCTCGGGCTCGCCGGTATGCGGGATCGTGTCGGTCATTAGCGGGGGATCGAGGGAGGGACGGCGCCGGGGGGCGCGGTGGGCTAGTCGTGGACCTTGGTGTAGAGCGTGGCGCGGACGCCGTTCGTGGCGGCGTCCGGCCCGTCGGGCGCGACTACTCGGCGGACGAAGCGCGGATCCTTGCGCAGCAGACGCGCATACTGGGTCGACCGCTTACGGACGAGCTCCGTCCAATCCGCCTTCCAATTGGAGCTGTTCTCGGTCACTGGTCGCACGAGCAGGATGTCCTTGCCCGTGTCCAAGTTATCAAGCGCCGGGCCGAGCGTTTCCGAGGCCCGTGCCTCGCGCAGGCGGTCGAGGACGTCGCGCCAGTCCATGTAGCGGGCATCCGCGACGGGGCCGAGGCTGGTGACGTAGGTGAGCCCCCGCGGCAGGTAGTAGTCGAGGACCGTGAGACGCTCCGGGTGGGTCGAGACCACGACGTCGCCGCGCCCGAGGTAGCTCTCGACCGCGGAGACGACGTTCTTCTCGGTAGTGCTCGGGTCGGGCTGGACTCCCTTGGGTAGCCACAGCAGGGCGACGAGTGCGAGCGCGGCCACGCCGAGGCGCCCGGCCCGCGCGAGACCGACGCCGGCCAGCAGCACGAGCGGGCCGACGATCACCGCCATGTAGCGCAAGGCCCACGCCGGCGAGAACTGCGAGGCGCTCCAGGCGATAAGCAGCGTGCCGAGCCCGAGGCCGGCGAGGGTGAGCAGCTCGAGCCGCTCGGTGTCGCGGCGACGGCGGATGATGTGCGAGAGGCCGGTGCCGGCCACGAGCAGGAGGCCGATGGTCGGTCCGAGCCCGCCGAGGACCGAGCTGAGCGCCTCGCTCAGGTCGGACAGGCTCGGCACGTTCGACCACGGCGCCGCCGTGTTGCGAGCCTGGAAGGCCAGCGTCGGCACCCACGGCAGCCACACGAGAAGCGCGCCCCCGAAGGCCAGGGCCCCGTCGAGGAGGACCGCCTTGCGCCGGTCGCGCCGGCGTCGGGCGATGGCCAGACACGTGAGCCCCGCTGCCGCGAGGAAGAAGACCGTCCAGTTGTGCGTGTAGAGCATGAGCGCCACGGTCACGGCGAAGAGCACCGCGTAGCGGCGGTGGTCCAGGACGAAGGCATGCACAAAGGCGGCGCCGGCCACGAGCGCGAGTAGCACCAGCAGCGAGTACATGCGGGCCTCGTGCGAGTAGGCGGTCAGGAAGGGGTTGAGTGCGAACAGCCCGGCCACGAACCAGCCGGCGCGCGGCCCGAAGAGGCTCCAGCCCGCCCACAGCCCGACCGGGATGGCGGCGAGCGCGAAGATCAGCGAGAGGATCTGCGTTGCCGCCTCGGAAGTGCCGAAGACGGCCATCCATCCGTGCAGCATGAGGTAGTAGAGCGGCGGCGAGCCGTCGAGGCGCAGCGTCCCGGGGATGTCGGCGAACGGGAACGAGGAGATTCCGACCGACAGGCCCTCGTCGATCCAGAACGCACCGCCGATGCCACGCGCGCGAAGAGCGAGCGAGACCAAGATCAGGGCGACCACGAGCGCCGCGCTCGCGAGCGGAGTCACGGGCAGGCGAGCGTCGGCCACCCGAGAGCGGGCGAGGGCGAGGGGGGCCATGCGCGCGCGAACGATAGACACTGTCGAGGTCACCGCCCGGCACTCACGGACAGCTGGCGGACACCGTCCACCCGCCTACCCGCGCGGTCGGCCGCAAACCGCCCGCGGTGGGCGGGGGAGCCGGTGCGTCGGGAGGCTGGAGCGCCGACGGGCCGCGGAAGAGGACGCCGGGCGCGCGCGGTTCGATCCCGACCTGTCCCGTGGGCAGCCCGAGCTGCCACGCCACCGCCGGAACCTGGAGCGCCGTGGCGTGAGGCCGGCCGCAGGCGAGAACGCGCTCACGCCCCCCGGCGCGCGCGATGGCCTCCGGGAGATCGGCGTCGAGTCGCGCTTCGCTGACGACCTCGCGGGCGTCGCCTTCGAGCTCGGTCGCCGCGGGGATGGAGAGCGCGGCGAGAGCGGCCGTGAGGAAGACGGCGAGGGCCAGGCGCGGAAGCCGGCCGGCCTGCTCGAGAAGGCCGAAGCCCCCCTGCCCGATCCACCCGAGCCCCACCCCGCCGACGACGCAGAAGAGAGCGATCGGGACGGCCAGATAGCGCGAGTTCCCCGCGTATCCGAGCTCGGTCATGAGGGCCACGAGCGCCAGCCACGCCGCGGCGCCGCCCGCGAGCGCGAGCGTGACGCGAGCGAGCCCGGTCCCGCCCGGGAGGGCCGTCGCCCAGGCGCGGGCGCCGCTTCGCCGCGTACCTCCGGCGGGGCCTTCGCCCGCGGCGGTGACCGCACCGAGCGCGCCCATGACGACCGCCGCGAGCGCCCCGAGCTTGATCGGCCACGGCACGAACCCCTGCGCGCGGTCGAGAACCGCGAACGCCGGGCGATCGGCGAAGGCCGGGCTGAACAGCGTGGGATCCTGCGCCCGGCTCGCGGCGCGGAGGGGGTCGCCGGCGCCCCACAGCTCGGGTCCGAGCCAGAGCACGGGCAGCAGGCCCATGAGTCCGGTCGCAAGGGGCCGGGCGCGCGGGTCGCGGACGAACACGTAGAGCGCGTAGAGCCCGAGGAAGGGCCAGGTCTCCGGCCGCAGGAGGCCGGCGGCGAACCCTAGGGCGAGTGCCTCTCGGCGCCGGCCGTCGAGGTGGCGTTCGACCGCGAGCAGTACCAGCGCGACCAGCATCCCCTCGGAGTAGCCGATGGCCGAGCCCCGCAGGTAGCCGCCGGAGAGCGCCAGGCCGGCCGCTGCGAGCACGCCCGCCGGCGTGCCACCGAGACGGCGCGCGACCCGAAAGGCGGCCACGAGGCCGAGCAGCGCCCCCGCCCGCGCCACAGCCAGCCACAGCTCCGGCGCCGCGTCGCCGAACAGGGAGAACGGCGTCGTGAACAGCACGGGCAGCGGCTTCCAGGAAGGTCCGAAACGGGTGTCGAGGTCGAGGGCGGCGACCTCGCGGCCCCAGACGATCCACGCCCACGGGTCGTAGCTCGGCGTGGAGGGAAGCAACAGCGAAAGGCCGGCCAGAGCCAGGCAGGCGAAGATGGCGCGGCCGAGCCGCGGCCGCCCGCGGGGGGAGCCGAGTCCGGGCTTCAGGTGTTCGCCCGCCGCTCGGCTCCCGGCGTGTGGACCGGCCAACCCGCGGTCGGAGGGCAAGCGCGTCCGCCCTGTTGCGGAGGCCAGCCGGCGTGCGGTGGCGAGTGGGCGTCGTTCCATGTCCGGCGCAAGTGTGGCGGCTGTCCGGCCTCAGAACGGGACCAAGGCCGCTCCGGACCCCGCTTACGCTGCCGCCCGCGACGATGGCCAGGGCCGAATCCGTACCGCTGTCCGTTGCCGACGTGTCGAGCACGCCGCGTTCGTGCCGACTCCGCCCCGCCCCGAGCCCCCGCCCGAGCGCCGCTGGTGGGGGCGCCACGTCCTCGAGCTCCGCAGCGACTCGTCCCCGGCGAGGAACCCTGGGATGAGGAGCACCGGCGAGCCGATCGGCTACGACGCGCGTCGCTCGGGCATCCGCCTCAACGTCGATTGCTCCGACCGCGCACTCGACCGGCTCGAGGCCAGGCTCGAGCGCATCGACCACGAGACAGGCCGCCCCACCGCGTTGATCGGACACAGCCGCGGTGCCCACTTCGCCAAGGCACTGGCCCACCGCCGGCCCGAGCTCGTCTCCCAGGCGATCTCGCTCGGCGCCGGGCTCGACACCCCCTTCGACATCAGCGTGCCCACGAAGGTTGCGGTGGCCGCCGTCGGCGCCGTGCACCGGCGCACCACCGACCGGGCGACCCGCAACGGCTGCCTGACCGACACTTGTGGCTGCCGCTTCGCGCTCGACTACGCCGCCCCCTTCCCCGAGAGCGTGCCGCTGACCTCGATCTACTCGCGCGACGGCGTGGTCTGGTGGGAGGCGTGCCTCGTCCCCTACGCGCGCTGCGTCGAGATCACCGGCAGCTACGTGGGGGCTGGCCTTCAACCGCAAGGCCTACCGCGCGATCGCCGAGACGCTCGCGAGCACCCGCACCCCAGTGGAAGGCGCCGAGGCGACCGCTCCCGTCCCGACCCGCAACGCTCTGTGGCGTCGGCTACATTGCCACCGGCTCCGCGACCTCCTCGGGCTGGTCGGCGATCAGCGGGCCGTAGCCGGACGGGTCGACGATGCCCTCCTCGAGCCACTGGTAACGGCCGTCGAGGACCCCATGGCTTTGCGCACCATGTGCGGGTAGCCCCCGTGGTCCTCGATGTACCTCGCGGGCCCGCCGAACACCTCGGTGAGCCACTGCGCGACGTGATGCGGGTGCTCCGCGGGCATGTCGGCGAACAGGTCCGCGAGCAGCTCGTCGTCGGGAATGCGGCGATAGAACACCTCGGTCAGGCGCTCGAACGCGTCGCCTCCTCCAGCCCACTCGTACAGCGTGGGCGGCTCGTTTGCGCGGCTCATCCCGTCTTCTCCTTCGCGTCGGGTGCGGGCATCAGTTCCTACCCCTCCTTGGTGGTCAGCTCCGCGGGCACGAGCTCGAGCCGCGTGACCTGTCCGCCGCGCAGGACGCAGGCCGGCACGCGAGCCCCGATCAGCTCGGCCACCATCAGTCGCTGGAGGTCGCCGACCCCGGTGACGGGCTTGCCGTCGAGCTCGATGATCAGGTCCTCGGGCCGCAGCCCGGCCCGCTCGGCCGGGCTGTCCGGCACGACCTCGACGACCTCGACCCCCGCTTCACGGCCGAAGCGCTGCCGCGCGCCCGGCGGCAGGGGCCGCGGACCGCCGGCGATGCCGAGGTGAGCGCGTCGCACCCGTCCCTCGGTCATGAGCGCAGCGATCACTCGCCGCGTGACCGAATCGACCGGCACGGCGAGGCCGAGCCCGACTCCAGCCACCGCCGTGTTGATCCCGATCACGCGGCCGCTTGCGTCGGCGAGCGCACCGCCCGAGTTGCCGGGGTTCAGCGCGGCATCGGTCTGGATCACGTTGTCGATCACGCGCCCGGCGGGCCCGGCGCGCGCCGGCAGCGAGCGCCCGAGGGCCGAGACAACGCCGGCGGTGACCGAGCCCGCGAAGCCGTGCGGGTTGCCGAGTGCCACGACGAGCTGCCCGACGCGCAGCCCTTCCGCATCGCCGAGCTCCGCCGGGGTCAGGTCGGCCGCGTCGGCACGCAGGATCGCGAGGTCCGACAGAGGATCGCTGCCCACGATCCGAAACGCGATCTCGCGACCGTCGACGAAGGTCGCCCGGCCCCCGCGCCCGGAGCCGGCGACGACGTGGGCGGAGGTGAGGAGAAAGCCGTCGCCCGTGAGCGCCACGCCGCTGCCCGCTCCCGCGGGAACGTGACCCGCGCGCGTGCGCCGGGTCACGCGCAGGCTCGCGACCGACGGTGCGAGCCGCTCGGCCACCCCAGAGACCACACGCGAGTAGGCGTCGAGGGCCTCGTGACCGGGATCCGGCTCGGTCTGCGCGGGTTCGAGCCCGGGTGCGCTCACGCCGGGGTTCCCTCGGGCGCGGAGGGAACGGCGAAGGCCACCTCCAGCTCGAGCTCGTCGGTTCCTCGCACCACGGCAAGCTCGAGGGTCCCTCCCCCTCCGAGGCCGTCCAGCTCACCGAGGAGAGCGCCGACCGAGGAGAGCTCGCGCCCCCCGACGCCCACGAGCAGGTCGCCGCGGGCGAGACCGGCACGCTCGGCCAGGCTCCCGGCCTCGACGCCACGGACCAGCAGCCCGGCGCGCTCGGGGAGTCCGACCGCCCGGCGCATCCTCCGGGCCGCGCGCGGTGGGGCGAGCGCGACACCGAGCCGGGGCGCCGGCGCGGCCTCGCCGCGGACGATCTTCTCGAGCCGCGCGAGCTGCGATCCGCCCGCGGGCACGGCCAGGATCAGGCCGCCCTCGCGACGCAGGAGGTTGAGGCCGACGAGGCGGCCATCACCGTCCACGAGCGGGCCCCCGGAGGACCCTCGAGGCAGCGCGGCGGTGTGCTCGATGGCCCCCTCGACGCGCCGTCCGCGCGGACCACGGAAGCTGCGGCCGGTCGAGGCCACGAAACCCAGCGTCGCGCGCAGGCCCCGTCCCCCCGGGTCGGCGAGGGCGAAGACCGGGGTCCCGAGCCCGAGCGGAAGCGACCCCTCCGGCGCGCACTCCACGGCGAGGGCGTCTCCGGAATCCGCGGCGACCAGCGCGAGCCCGAGATCGGGCTCGGTGGCGATCCGCCGGCCCGTCTCCCGGCGGCCGTCGCCGAAGACCAGGTTCAACTCCTCGGGACCGTCCGGGCGGATCGCCGTGAGGATCCGCCCTTCGGCCACGACGACGCCTGATCCCGGCCCGGCGCCGCGGCCGAGCCCGACCACCGCCGGGCCGACGCGTCCCGCCACCTCCGCGATGGACGCTCCGAGCTCCGTTGCCACCGTCATCCCGACCTCACTCTCGTCATCGAGGCGTACGTTCCTCGCCACCCCGTAGTCATTAGCTACTTGCAAGCTACCAGCTCGGTAGCGCGCGCTGCGTGAGCCCCGGGGATGCAAACGGCGACCTCGCGCCGCCGCGCCCGACCTAAGCTCTCCCCATGGCGCAGACCCCCCCGCCGGCCTCCGCCCTCGCCGACGCGCTCGCGAGCGTGGGCGACCGCTGGACCCTGCTGGTGATCGCCGCCCTGCTCGACGGGCCGCGCCGCTTCGGCGAGCTCCAGGCCGACCTGCCGGGGATCGCGCCGAACATCCTCAGCGCCCGCCTGCGGCGGCTCGAGGAGCATCGCCTGGTCCTCGCCGAGCCCTATCAGCAGCGCCCGCCGCGCTTCGTCTACGAAGCGACCGCTCCAGGACGCGAGCTCGCGGGTGCCCTGCGACTGCTGGCCGGGTGGGGGGCGAGTCGACGAGGGGACACGGACCCGCCACGCCACGGGGCCTGCGGCTCTCCGCTCGAGGCGAGGCTGTGGTGTCCCTCGTGCGAGCTCACGGTCGACGAGGACGAGTCCGAAGAGCTCGACTTCGCCTGAGCGCTCGAGGCGGTCAGGTCGCGGGAGCGCTCGCGCCGGACCGGGGACGCTCAGTCGCTTCCGACGCGCCTCGCGGCTCGCCGCCGCGCGGATACGTCCGCCCCCGCCAGGTCCGGATCGGACGCACCGTCGACAGGGTGAGCCTCGCGGCCGCCACGACGTCGGCGAACGGTGACAGCCAGAAGGCGATCCCGCGGCGTTCGTACACCCGGCGCAGGGGAACCAGCAGGGCGAAGCGCACGCCCGCCAGCAGGACGTCCAGCGCGTTCGCGCGGCGGGCGAGCACGCGCAGGAGCGGCAGCGCCATGGCCAACCACAGCACGAGCAGGTCGAGCGCCTGCCAGCCGCGCGGGGTCACGTCCTGCATCGACAGCGAACGGCCCCACTCGCGCCACACCTCGCGCATGGAGGCGTGCATGCGCACGGAGATCAGGTCCGCGCCGTCGAGGAAGCGGATCCGCCAGCCCTCGGCGGCAAGCGAGCGGGCCAGGGCGATGTCGTCGGTCATGCGGTCGGGCGTTCGTGTGAAGCCGCCGGCGGCGAGCAGTTGCTCGCGGCGGAAAGCCTGGCACTGGCCGTTGGCCAGGGCGCGGTGGGCCCGCTCGGACCCCGGGTCCTCAGCGCCCGCGGGGCCGAAGCGATAGACGAGGGTCGCGAGCATGGCCGGGTGCAACAGACGCTCGCCGGCGGTCTCGCACACGAAACGCGTGCCGGCGGTGACGAGGTCGGCGCCGTCCTCGAGCTCTCCCGCGAGGGCGGCGAAGAGCCCGGGAAGCGGACGCGTGTCGGCGTCGAGGGTGGCAAAGACGGCGCCGCCCGCGGCCTCGAGCCCGTGTTGCAGCGCCCACGGCTTGCCGACCCAGCCGGACGGCAGCGGCGGCGTCACGATCACGCGCGCGCCGCCCGCCGCCGCGACCGCAGCCGTGGGCGAGTAATCGTCGTGGTCGACCACGACGATCGTCTCCCCAACGTCGGGATCGCTCGCGAGCCCGGCGAGGCACGGGCCGATGCGCTTGGCCTCGTCGCGGGCGGGGACGACGACGCTGACCCCACCCGACGGAGCGGGAGCGCCCGCCCGCAGCGGCGGGCGTCGCGTGCGCCCCCGCGCCATCCGGGCGAGGGCGAGCCCCGCGGCGAGCGCCTGCGCGGCCGCAAAGACGGCGCGCCCCGCGCTCAGGGCGAGGGCGAGGAGCGGGCGTCCTGACGGGCCTGATCGACGTCCTCCTGAAGCTGCTGGACGTCCTGGCTCAGATCCTCGAGCTGCTGCTGTGTGGCCTCGTCGGGCTGGCCGGCGTCGGCCACCCGGCTCTCGAGGTCGTCGACGCGTCCCGACAGCGACTCCGCCGAGTCCTGGGCCTCGAGCCCGGCGTCGCGCGCGGCCTCGGTCTGGTCCCGGAGCTCACCGACGTCGCCCTGGAGGTCGCGCACGGCCGAGCGCGAGGCCCCGGGCCGGCCGCGGCCGTCGTCCTCCAAAGCCCAGGCGAGCGCCACGCCCGCCCCGGCGGCGGCGAGAAAGGCCACGAAGGTCGCGAAGTAGGCCCACCGGCGGGCGGCCTGAAGGCGCTCGCCGAGCTCGAAGCGCTCGCGCTCGGCGTCCTCCTCCTCCGGGGTGAGCGGCCTGCCGCGCCGCGGGGGTGGGACCGAGCGTGCCTCCATCGAATCAGGAGGATACGCCAGGCCTCGGGCGCCACCGACAGCGGCCCGCGGCCGACGATCCGTAGGCTTCCGGGTCGATGATCGAACTACGCGACACCGTCCTCGACAACCGCCTCCCGCTCGTCCAGCTCGCCATGCCGGGCACCCGCGCCGTGACCCTGCTCGTGGCCTTCGACGCCGGCGCTCGCACGGAGCGCGCCGAGGAGAACGGAATGGCCCACTTCCTCGAGCACCTCGT
>Ga0208736_1000544_pt1 | contig 10710 bp, 10 predicted proteins | sample AntDryMetagUQ255_FD_188090 | JGI IMG/M metagenome (GOLD analysis project Ga0208736, IMG submission 188090) | Polar desert microbial communities from Antarctic Dry Valleys - UQ255 (SPAdes) | ecosystem: Environmental > Terrestrial > Soil > Desert | place: Antarctic Dry Valleys | collected 2008-12-31 | reverse complement strand
GGCGGCGACGGAGATCCTGTCGCCGGCAAGCGCCTGTTCAGCGCTCAGGGCTGCAGCGGCTGCCACACGTTCGCCGCTGCCGGGTCCAGCGGGACGACCGGGCCGAACCTCGACGACGTCAAGGCCAGCCCCGCCCAGGTCCTGAGCCAGCTCAAGAGCGGTGGCGGCCTGATGCCGAGCTTCGCCGCCAAGCTGTCCGACGACGAGATGCGCCACCTCGCGACGTTCGTCGGCGCCGGCAACGCGTCGGGCAACGCCGTCGCCGAGCCGTTCAAGCCCGACAAGGTCCGCCTCGCCGACTGCGCCGACGGCAACTCCGACTGCCTCGAGCAGGCGTTCGGCAACATGACCTTCAACGACGGGCCGCAGCTCGCCCTGGCCAAGCTGACGGCGACGACGACGACGAACCCCGCCGTCGCGGGCGACTGCCACCGGATCGCCCACCGGATGGGATCGGCGGCGCTCTCGCGCTTCAAGGACAAGGTCGCGCCGGCGTTCATCGCCGGCTCACCGGTCTGCGCGTCGGGCTACTATCACGGCATCATCGAGCGGGCCTTTCTCGGGCAGCCAAAGGACAAGCTGGCGGTCGTCGCGCGCCAGCTGTGCAGCGACCCGCAGATCAACACCAAGCCGTTTCTGTCCTATCAGTGCATCCACGGCCTCGGCCACGGCCTGATGATCTACACCGGCTACGACCTGCCCGGTTCGCTGAAGACGTGCGACAAGCTCAAGGACGGCTTCACGCAGGTCTCCTGCACCGGCGGCGTCTTCATGGAGAACTTCAACTCCTCCTACGGCGTGAAGTCCAAGTACCTGCGCAAGAACGACCCGATCTATCCCTGCAACTCGGTCGCCGAGCGCTACAAGAACTACTGCTACCAGCTCGTCACAGCGAACCTCCTGCGCGTCACGAAATACGACCAGCGCAAGACCGCCGCCGGCTGTCGCAAGAGCGAGCGCAAGTGGGTCGGCATCTGCTTTGAGTCCTTCGGCCGCGACGTCTCCGGCATCGCCGGCAAGGACCCGAGGAAGGCGCTCGCGAGCTGTCGTCTCGCCGGCCCGAACGAGAGCGACTGCGTCTACGGCGTCGCGCGCGAGATCGTCAACTCCGACGCCGCCCCGCGGCGCGGCGCTCGCTTCTGCGCCCAGGCGCCTGCCACCGCGCGCTCGCGCTGCTTCTCCGGCGTCGGCTCCGTGCTGTCCTCGCTCGTGACCGACCCCGCCAAGCTGAGCGCGGAGTGCGGTCAGGTCAGCGGGCGCTACGCGGCCGCGTGCCGCCGAGGCGCCGGGCTGGCCGCCTAGCGCCACTGGTCCCCCAACGCGCTGGACTAGCATCGTGTCGACCGTGCATCTAGATCTCCAGCAGGAGACGACCGCGCTCCTCCAGCGCCTGATCCGCTGCAACACGGTCAACCCGCCGGGTCATGAGCGCAGCCTGCAGGAAGGGCTCGCCGCCGACCTGCGCGAGGCCGGCTTCGAGGTGCAGCTGCTCGGCGCCGAACCCGAGCGGCCGAACCTCGTCGCGCGCCTGCGCGGCGTCGCCGACGGCCCGACGCTGTGCCTGCTGTCGCACGTCGACACCGTGCTCGCGACCGCCGCGGACTGGACGCACGGCCCGTGGTCGGGGGACCTTGCCGACGGCTTCGTGTGGGGCCGCGGCGCGCTGGACATGAAGTCGCAGACCGCGGCGGAGGTCGTCGCTGCGCTGTCGCTGGCGCGTGAGGGCTGGCGGCCCGCGGCGGGCGACCTGCTCGTCGTCGTCGTGGTCGACGAGGAGGTCGGCGGCGAGCTCGGCGCGATCTGGCTCTGCGAGCACCACCCGGACAAGGTGCGCTGCGACTTCCTGCTCAACGAGGGCGGCGGTCCCGTGATCCCGTTCGACGGCGGCCGCGTCTACGGCGTCTGCGTCGCGGAGAAGGGCGTCTTTCGCTTTCGCGTGCTGACGGATGGAATCGCCGGCCACGCGTCGATCCCGAGGATGGGCGACAACGCGCTGCTGAAGATGGCGCCGCTGCTGCAGCGGATGGCCGATCACCAGCCCGGCTTCGATCTGACCGACGGCCCGCGCGCCCTGCTGGAGGGCCTCGGCATGGCCCCCGATGGCGACCCGACGGCCGCATTCGAGCGCCTGCGGGCGCTCGATGCCCGGCTGGCGATGCTCGTCGAGCCGCTGCTCGGCGTGACGCTCACGCCGACGCGCATCCACGCCTCGGACAAGATCAACGTCATCCCCGCCAGCGCCGAGCTTCGCGTCGACTGCCGCGTCCCACCCGGCCTCGGGGAGGAGCATGCGCTCGCGCGCATCCGCGAGGTCCTCGGCGAGGACGGCTATCGTCTCGAGTTCACCGAGCAGGTCATCGGCAACCAGTCGCCGGTCAGCTCGCCGCTGATGGACGCGATCGAGCGCTGGATCGGCGAGCACGATCCCGGCGCGCGCGTCGTGCCGACGATGCTGCCGGGCTTCACCGACTCGCGCACGTTCCGCAACGCGTTCCCCGAGTGCGTCGCCTACGGCTTCTTCCCGCACTCACATCAGACGCTCTACGACGTGGCGCCGCTGATCCACGCCGCGGACGAGCGCATCGACGTGCGCGATCTCGGCTACGCGGCCGAATTCTTTCGTGACGTGACAAAGGAGATCCTCGGTGGCTGACAAGCTCCGCCTCGGCGGCATGGCATTGCGCAACGGGCTGCTCGTACACGGGCCGACGCACTGGTCGGCGGCGATCCGCCGCGACGACGGGACGATCGAGACCGCGTTCGGCCGCAAGCCGCGCGTCAACCGCCTGGAGAACGTCGCGGGCGTGCGCGGCGTGATCCGCCTCGGCGAGGCGATGGCGGTCATCCCGCTCGTCAAGCGAGCGCTGCCCGCGGCGAAGCTGCCCTTCCAGGACGTCAAGGTGCTCGGCATGATGGTCGCCGCGGCGGCCGGGGGGCGGCTCGTGCGCGGCCGGCTGGGCAGCGGCGTGGGCGCCGAAACCGCCGTCGCGGCGATCTCGCTCGTGCCGAGCCTCGTCGCGCTGCGCGGCGGCGAGCTGGCCGCCTACCACGGCGTCGAGCACAAGTCGATCGCCGCCTACGAGACCGACGACGACGCCGCCGACGCGGCCAAGGAGCACGACCGCTGCGGCTCGCATCTGATGACACCGCTGCTGGCCTCGAACCTCGCCGGAGCTGCGCTGCTGCGCAACGTCCTGGACCGGCCGGGCCCCGTCTCGCATTTCGCCGTCGGCGTCGCCTCGCTGGGCGTTGCCGTCGAGGTCTTCATCTGGAGTGAGCGCCACGCCGACAGCGCCGCTGCCCGCGTGCTGCGCCGCCCGGGACACGAACTGCAGCGGCTGCTTGGCACGCGAGAGCCGAGCGAGGCGCAGCTCGAGGTCGGCCGTGCCGCGCTGGAGGAGATCCTGCGCGTCGAGGCGCCGGCGGTGTAGCTCGTAGGCCGAGAGCCGCACCCGTCCGCGCACCCCGCGCGGACGGCGCCCGCCGGGGTCGGGCATGCTTGCGGCGTGCCGCGCGAGCGCTTGGCGTCCGAAACGTTCCGGCTCCCGATCGAGCGCCTGCGCGACGGCTACTACTCCGACGCCTACTTCGTCCTCACCAAGCGGCTGCTCGAGGATGCCGACCACCACCCGCATGTGCTGATGCAGGTCTTTCAGAAGCGCGAGTCGGTGCTCGGCGGGATCGACGAGGCGATCGCCGTGCTGCGCGAGGGGGCGGGCCACCGCGGCCCTGACGGCGAGTGGATCGCGGGCTGGGATGAGCTCGAGGTCCACGCGCTGCACGAGAGCGATGAGATCGCGCCGCGCGAGACCGTGCTGACGATCGAGGGCGACTACGCCCTGTTCGCGCACCTCGAGACGGTCTACCTCGGCGTGCTCGCGCGCCGCACGCTGATCATGCGCAACGTCCATGAGGTCGTCTCGGCGGCGGCGGGCAAGCCGATCCTCTACTTCCCGGCACGCCACGACCACTGGCTCGTGCAGACCGGCGACGGCTGGGCGGCGCACGTCGCCGGCGCGATCGGCGTGTCGACCGACGCCCAGGCCTCGTGGTGGGGCGGCCGCGGCGTCGGAACCGTGCCGCACGCGCTGATTGCGGCCTACGGCGGCGACACCGTTGCAGCGGCGACGGCCTTTGCGCAGCGATTCGCCGACGAGCTGAGCGTGACGGTGCTCGTCGACTTCGACAACGACTCCGTGGGGACGGCGATCGCGGTCGCCGACGCGCTCGGCGACCGGCTCTGGGGCGTACGGCTGGACACCAGCGAGGCGCTTGTCGACAAGGCGCTTGCCGGCGAGGGCGACGGGCCCGACGTGCGCGGGGTGAACCTGAAGCTCGTGCGGACGGTGCGCGCCGCGCTGGACGCCGCTGGACACTCCCGCCTGAAGATCGTCTGCAGCGGCGGCTTCGACGCGCCGCGGATCGCCGCGTTCGAGCAGGCGAGCGCCCCCGTGGACGCCTACGGTGTCGGTTCCTCGCTGATTCGCGGCGCCAACGACTTCACCGCCGACATCGTGCTCGTGGACGGCAAACCCTGTGCGAAGGTCGGGCGCGGGCTGCGGCCCAATGCGCGACTATCGAGGGTCGGATGAAGTCGCCGCACGCCCCCGCCTTCGGGCAGCCCTGATGGAGCAGTCCTTTCTCGACCAGGTGAAGAACTTCGGCCTCGAGTGGTCAGGCGTCTTCACGATCATCTTCATGTTCTTGATCTGCTACTTCCTGTGGCGGACGGTCAAGCTCATGCCCAGGACCAAGCCCGTCCAGATCAAGCCGGAGACGAAATCGTCGATCAGCTGGGACGAGATCGCCGGCGTCGACGAGTCCAAGGACGAGCTCAAGGAGGTCGTCGACTTCCTCAAGGACCCCAAGCGCTTCAAGGCGCTCGGTGCGCGCGTGCCCAAGGGTGTGCTGCTGCACGGGCCGCCCGGCACCGGCAAGACGCTGCTGGCCAAGGCCGTCGCACACGAATCGGGCGCCCAGTTCTTCTCGCAGTCGGCGGCCTCGTTCGTCGAGATGTTCGCGGGCCTCGGGGCCGCGCGCATCCGGCGGCTGTTCCGCGAGGCGCGCAAGCACGCGCCCGCGATCATCTTCATCGACGAGCTCGACGCCGTCGGCGGGCGCCGCGGCTCTGACATCTCCGGCGAGCGCGAGCAGACGCTCAACCAGCTGCTCGTCGAGATGGACGGCTTCGACACGAGCGGCGATCTCGTCGTGATGGCGGCCTCGAACCTGCTCGAGAAGCTCGACCCGGCGCTGCTGCGCCCCGGCCGCTTCGATCGCCAGGTGTTCGTCACGCCGCCCGACGTCAACGGGCGCGAGAAGATCCTCGAGGTGCACACGCGCAACAAGCCGGTGCACGACGTCGACCTGGCCAGCGTCGCCGCACAGACGAGCGGCCTGACGGGCGCGGACCTCGCCAACCTCGCCAACGAGGCGGCGATCCGCTGCGCGCGGCGCGAGGGTCTCGCGCTCAACCGCCAGGACTTCGACGAGGCGCTCGAGCGGATCATCGCCGGCGTCCAGTCGCGCCGCGTGCTGACCGACCACGAGAAGAGCGTGATCGCCTATCACGAGGCCGGCCACGCGCTCTGCGCGGAGCTGCTGCCGGGCGTCGATCGCGTCCACAAGATCTCGATCGTGCCGCGCGGCAAGGCGCTGGGCTACACGCTCAACCTGCCCGACGAGGATCGCTACCTCAAGACCCGCGAGGAGCTGATCGACCACATGACCGTCCTGCTGGGCGGCCGCATGGCCGAGCAGCTCGTCTTCGGCCAGGTCACGACCGGCGCCTCCGACGACCTCAAGCGCGTCGCCGCCGTCGCCCACGCGATGGTGCACGACTACGCGATGGGGACCCCCGGCACGTCGCAGCGCGCCGTGCCCGAGGACGGATCGAACTCCGAGCAGTTTCGCCGCGTCCGCGACGAGGAGCAGCACGAGCTTGCCTACCAGGCCCAGCGCACCGCGCAGGCGCTGCTCAGCGACAACCGCGACAAGCTCGACGAGATCGCCGAGCAGCTGCTGCGCGACGAGGTCATCGAACGCGGCGACCTCGACACGATCATGGCCGGCGTACCGCGCCGTGCGCGCCACTCGGGCCCGGGGCTGAAGGTCGTCGCAGCAAGGGCGCACGAGCGCGCTCACGGCAAGGGCGGCGGCGGCGACGCCACTCACGGGGCGGTCTCCGTACCGCCGCCGATCAGCGACGCCTGACGCGCGCATGTCGCCGCGCGGAGGCCCGGCCACTACGATGCGGACATGTTCACCCGGGTAGACCACATCGGCGTCGCGGTCGAGGACATCGACGCCGCCCTCGCCCTCTACGAGCGCGACTACGCGATGACGCTCGTGCATCGCGAGACCGTCACCGAGCAGGGCGTCGAAGCCGTGCTGCTCGACGTCGGCGAGAACCACGTCGAGCTGCTCGCCCCGACCGGGCCCGACACCCCCGTCGGCAAGTTCATCGCCAAGCGCGGTCCGGGAATCCATCACGTCGCCTACCAGGTCGACGACATCGAAAGCGCCCTGAGCTCGCTGCGCGACTCCGGCCTGCGCCTGATCGACGAGACGCCGCGGACGGGCATCCGCAACTCGCGCGTCGCCTTCCTGCACCCCGCGACATCGGGCAGCGTCCTGACCGAGATCGTCCAGCCCGCCGAGACGCACTGATGGCCTCCGGTCAGCGTGTGACGATCGGCTTCGCCGGCACCCAGGTGCTCGGCGTCAAGGTCGCCCAGGAGGCGCTCGAGGCGCTGCTGCAGGCGCTGTCGGCCGGCGACTGGCACGACCTCGCGGTCGAGGACGGAACGATCCGCCTGAACCTCAGCCAGGTCGTCTACGTCCGCACCGAGCTCGACGAGCACCGCGTCGGCTTCGGGCTGGGCGGCTGACGGTCAGCGCCCACGGCGGCCGCGTGCGGGCGTCAGCCCCGCGCGATCGACGACGCGCACCTCGACGTGCGCCGGCCGTGTCGGCGACTCGAGCGTGAGGAAGTCGCGCACCGCCGCGCGGTGCACGCAGTAGGGGCAGCCGATCGGGTCCGCCGGCGACAGCGGACCGCGTGCCGGCGAGACCGGCGCATCACAGCGCGGGCAGGCGAGCGTGCCGGTCGCCATCACCCACGATCGCGTGGCCTTGCGCTCCTCCTCGATGCCGGCGAAACGGCCGACCGGCTTCGGATCGACCGGCTCCGATCCGCCGATGCCGCGCTGAAAGCTCATCTCGCTTTCAGTGTAAGCGGGCCGGGCGCATATCGTGGGTGCGGTGACCGAGCCGCTCCCGCCTCCCGTCGCCGATCCCGCTGCACGCCGCTCGCTGCGCGCGCGGCTGAGGGGTGGCCCGCTCGCGCGAGCGATCGCGCGCGTCGACGTGCGTCTGTATCGCGTTCTGCGCGAGGACGCGCAGACCGCCGTGCTCGAGGCGCCGATCAAGCGCTTCTCGAGTCTCGGCGAGCACGCGTTGATCTGGCTCGTGCTCGGCGGCGGCGGAGCACTCGTCGACGCGCGGCGCCGCTCGAGCTGGCTGCGGGCGATGGGGGCGGTCGTAATCGCCTACGTGCTCAACACGGCGCTCAAGCTCGTCGTGCGCCGCCACCGCCCGCGCCTGGAGCAGCTGCCGGCGCTGATCTCGACGCCGACGTCGCTGAGCTTCCCGTCGGCGCACGCGTCGTCCTCTTTCGCCGCCGCGCGGGCCTACTCGGCGCTGATGCCGGGAGCGCCGCTGTATGCCGTCGCCCTGGCGATGGCGCTGTCGCGCGTCTACCTCGGCGTCCACTACCCGTCGGACATCGCCGCCGGTGCGGTGCTGGGAACGATCGTCGGTAGCGGGGGACGGCGATGAAGGTCGGCATCGTCGGGATGCCCAACGCGGGCAAGTCCTCGCTGTTCAACGCGCTGACGCGGGCCGGCGCCGAGGCGGCCAACTACCCGTTCACGACGATCGAGCCGAACGTCGCCGTCGTGCCCGTCCACGACGAGCGCCTGAACCGGGTCGCCGAGACGATCCGCTCGTCCGAGCTCGTGCCCGACACGATCTACTTCCACGACATCGCCGGCCTCGTGGCGGGCGCGCACAGCGGCGAGGGTCTGGGCAACCGCTTCCTGGCGAACATCCGCGAGACCGACGCGATCCTGCACGTCGTGCGCACGCACACCGACCCGAACGTGATCCATCCAGACGGCCGCGTCGACCCGCTGGCCGACATCGAGACGATCGAGACCGAGCTCATCTTCGCCGACCTCGAGCAGGCCGAGCGCCGCCACGAGCGCGTCGTGCGCACGGCTCGCTCCGGCGACCGCGCGGCCATCGCCGAGGAAGCCTGGCTGCGCCAGCTGATCGGCGCGCTCCATTCCGGCCTACCGGCACGCAGTGTGCCGCCGCACTCCGACGCGCCCCACGCGCTGCGCGACCTCGGCCCGCTCACCGCCAAGCCGGTCCTGTTCGTCGCCAACGTCGACGAGGGCGAGGACGAGGTGCCGGCAGCCGTGGCGGAACACGCGGCCGCACAGGGCGCGCTTGCGGTCGCGATCTCAAGCCGCATCGAGGCCGAGCTGTCCGAGCTCGAAGACGAGGACGCGGCAGCGATGCGCGAGGACCTCGGCATCGCCGAGTCGAGCCTGCAGCGCGTCGTCTCAGGCGCGTTCTCGCTGCTGGACCTGATCGCCTTCTTCACCGCCGGCGAGGACAAGCCCGCGCAGTCCTGGCACCTGCGCCGCGGCCTGACCGCCTGGCACGCCGCCGGCGAGATCCACTCCGACATCCAGCGCGGCTTCGTCCGCGCGGAGATCGTCGGCTGGGCGGAGCTCGTCGACGCCGGCGGCTACTCGGGCGCGCGCGACCGCGGGACGTTGCGGCTGGAGGGGCGCGACTATGCGGTGAACGACGGTGACGTGCTGACGGTGAAGTTCACGCCCTGAAACGCCTCGCTACTCAGCGGTCCGCAGTCTCCAAGAATCCTTGCACCATCCGGACCGGGCGGTGCGGACAGCCGCGGCGCGTCGTCCCCCTACGCCGCCCGCTCCTCGAACGCCTCGCTCATCCCCTCCGCCAGCGTCCCCAGCTCATCTCGCAGCGCCCGCACGTCGCCGGCAAGGCGCTGCTGATTGGCCACGTCCGTCGATGCCGAGACGCTGAGCAGCGAGCCGCGGATCGAGTCCAGCTCGACGGCGATGCGCTCCATCTCGTCATAGAAGGAGTCGAGCTGGACCTCCATCTTGCGCTGCACCGAGAGCTGGTGCTCGAGCGCGGCGATCAGCTCGGTCTTGCCCGAGCCATCGAGCTCGCGCAGGCGCGCCTCCACGCGCGAAGGAGGCGATTCCTCGAGCGCCTCGTAGAGCAGCTGCGCGCGCGATGCCGACAGCTCCATCAGCGAGACGAGCGCGTCGACCTCGGTCGAGACCTCCTCGTAGGGCAGCTCCGCGCGCTCGATCGCCTCGCGGATGCGGCCGTCGATGGCGCGCGCGGCGAGCAGATGGCGGCGCACATCGGGCGCGAGCGTGGCCGGGTCCAGGCGGGCCGTGCCCGCGTTCAGCTCCTGGCGGCGCTCGGCGCGTACGCGTCCAAGGACCTCCTCGGCCTCCTCCTCGTCGAGGAACGTCCGCGCAATGGCGATCGCGTAGATCACGAGCGCCACGAGCAGCGCGACGAGCACCGAGCCGCCGACGAGCACCGCCGCGCCCATCGTGCCGACGAGCAGCGCGATGTTGAACGGCTTCGCAGCGGCGTTGGCGATGAGCGCGCCCGCGAACTCTTCGCGGCTGTAGGGCTCTTTCTTCGCCGGCAGATTCACGGTGACCGCGTCGCTAGAAGAACGAGCTGATGCTGCGGTAGACCGTCTCGATGTCGTCGATGGTGCCCTCGTAGGGCTTGCCACCCGAGGCGTCGGCGATCCGCTTGAGGTTGTCGGCCGCGCCGGCCGCGCCCGCCGAGTAGGCGATCGTGAACACGCGTACGCGCTGTGACGAGTCGCCCTGCTTGTCGAGATCGCGCACGACCGCCTCGATCGTCTTGGACGAGTCGGTGTCCTCGCCGTCGGTCAGCAGCACGACCGCGTTGATCCGGCTCTTGTCGGCGAGCTTGGAGACCTGCTCCACGCCCGCATCGGTCGCGTCGTAGATCGCTGTCCCGCCGTCGGCGACGAGGCCCGAGACGAGGCTGCGCAGCTTCGCGCGGTTGTTGCGGATCGGCGCAATCGGCGCCAGCGGCGTGACCTGGTCGTTGAAGATCGTCAGGCCGACGCGATCCTGCGGCGCGACCTCGCGCAGGAAGGTCTGCAGCCCGTCCTTGGCGTTCTTCAGACGGTCCTCTTCGACCATCGAGCCCGAGACGTCGACCACGAGCAGCACGTTCGCGGGTTTGCGGTCCTCGCGCCACGTCTTCTTCACCGCCGCCAGAACGCGCGGCTCGGGCAGCCCCAGTACGCGCTTGGGCTGCGCCGGGTCGACGCCGTTGGCCTCGTTCAGCGGGGCCGAGGGCTTCGCGCGCAGGTCAGCGGGGCGAAAGCCGTTGCGGGCCGCCAGCTCGCCGTCGATGTTCTTCTGCAGGAACTCGCCGAAGCTCGCCGCCCCCTTGCGCTGCGGCTCGGTCACCCACGGAGCGTCGAGTGCGATGTAGGGGTTGTCGGAGTAGAACGTGCCCTCCGACGGATAGATCGCGACGAGCTTGTCGCGGCTGCCGCGGCGCAGGTTGAAGTCGACGAGCGTCGCCTCCTCC
>Ga0208736_1000543_pt1 | contig 10727 bp, 14 predicted proteins | sample AntDryMetagUQ255_FD_188090 | JGI IMG/M metagenome (GOLD analysis project Ga0208736, IMG submission 188090) | Polar desert microbial communities from Antarctic Dry Valleys - UQ255 (SPAdes) | ecosystem: Environmental > Terrestrial > Soil > Desert | place: Antarctic Dry Valleys | collected 2008-12-31 | reverse complement strand
GGAAGGTGCCCGCTCGTGCGCGGTTATGCGTCCCCCTTCGCATTGTGTAAGCCAGTCGGGGCGACTGGATTTGAACCAGCGACCGCTCGGCCCCCAGCCGAGTGCGCTACCAGACTGCGCCACGCCCCGTATCCGCCAGTGTAGGCAAGATCCCGTCCGGCCGACATGCGAACATGTGTTCGTATGCGTGACGGCTCGCCTCGTCAGAAATGCTACGGATGCAGCGAGCTCAAGCTGGCCGAGGACTTCGCTTGGCGACGCAAGGCTAGGGATCAGCGCGACAGCTTCTGCCGGCCATGTCGGTCGGCATACAAGAAGCGGCACTACGAGAAGAACAAGCGGCGGTACATCGATCGTGCGCAGGCACGGAGCAGGAAGCTTGCCATCGAGCGGACGCGCTACCTCATCGCCTACTTCCTCAACCATCCGTGCGCTGACTGCGGCGAAGCAGATCCTGTGGTCCTCGAGTTCGACCACCTCAAGGACAAGGCGTTCAACATCGGCGCCTCGCTGTCTGGGCGAAGCTGGGCCAGCATCCTCGACGAAATCGCCAAGTGCGAGGTTGTGTGCGCAAACTGCCACCGTCGGCGTACGGCTCGGCGCAGGGGCTCGCTGCGCGCCCTCATGACTCAGCAGTCACGGGCAGACGTAAAGCGGGCGACGGGGATCGAACCCGCTGCCTTCAGCTTGGAAGGCTGACGTGCAACCAATTACACCTCGCCCGCGGCGGTCATCGATTGTAGAGGCCTCACAGCCCGGGCCGTGGCAGCGAGCGCGTGTCGACCACCTCGAAGTCGCGGCCCCGCACCCCGTGCAGCGCGTGCAGGTCGTCGTCGTTCCAGCCCGTCGACGGGGCGCCGGTGACGTACCAGGGCGAGCCGTTGTCGGCGATGATCATCCCGTAGCGGCGCAGGGCGGTCAGGACGGCTCGCGACTGCGGCCGGAAGGAGCCGACGTTGACGCTGGCCCGCAAGCGCAGGTGGAGGCCCATCGGCGGCAGATCGCGGTCGGTGAGCGAGGAGGCGAAGTGGCGCGCCGGGTAGGCGAAAGATCGCCGGGTGCGCGGAACGGTGACCCGCAGCGCGTGGTTGATCGAGCCGTGTCGCAGCTCCTCGTGACGCGCGAGGCTGGGGAGGATCGGCAGTCCCGCGGCGTCGGCGGAGGTCCAGCCGGACGGGCGCAGCCGGTTCGAGAGCAGGCTCCAGGTCGCCCCGGATCCGGCTCGCCAGCGCGCGCCGCCGTCGAGCGGATAGGCCGAGAAGAGCTCCCACAGTCGACAGCGGTCGCGGTCGACCACGAGCACGTGGCGGTCGCCGCCGGCGCGGGGCCCGCCCTCGATCCGAGCGCCGGCCGGCACCGGATAAGGACCGCGATCGGACTCGTCGGCGTAGTCGAAGGAGACGGGGACGCGTCGCTGCGCTCCCGAGACGACGTTGACGGGGATGCCGATCGGCGCGCCGTCCCAGCGCCCGGCGCCGAAGTACCGTCGGCGCCCACGGCGGCTGGGTCAACAAGTTCGAGGGCGACGCGGCGCTGTGCGTCTTCGGCGCCCCTCTCCCCGACGACGGCTGCGCCTCGGGCGCGCTGGCCGCGGCGCGTACGCTGCGCTCAAGGCTGCGAGAGGAACTGCCCGAGGCCGACGCGGGCGTCGCGGTCTCGGCCGGGCCGGTGGTGGCCGGCAACGTTGGCGCAGAGCACCGCTTCGAGTACACGGTCATCGGCGAGCCGGTCAACGAGGCCGCCCGCCTGTGCGAGCTGGCGAAGCGCCGCGACGAGCGGCTGCTCGCCTCCGAGGCAGTGCTCGAGCGAGCCGGCGAGAGTGAGGCGGCGCGCTGGCTACTCGCCGACTCGGTCACCCTGCGGGGTCGCTCCGAGCCGACCCGTCTGGCCGTGCCCGCCGAGGAGCGAGGCGGCGAGCCGCTCGCGGCGTCGGCCGCTCCCCTCCTGGCCTCCTGACCGAACGCTCGCCGCACCCGCCTCGCCCGGTCCGGGTACGGTGACCCGATGCCCGCGCCCCTCCTCCTCGTCGACGGCGACTCGATGCTCTTTCGGGCCTTCTTCGCCCTGCCCGACTCGATCGAGGGCACCGACGGGCGCCCGGTCAACGCGCTGCTGGGGATGGCCAACCTCGTCCTCCGCGAGAGCGAGGCCCACTCACCGCGGGCCACGGTGATCTGCTTCGGCCAGGAGGCGGCCCACTACCGCGTCGAGCTCTTCGCCGGCTACCACGCCGACCGCCCCGAGGTTCCGGAGAAGCTCTCGCAGCAGTTCGCCGCCGCGCCGGGGTTCTTCCGCGCCTTCGGCTGGACCGTGACGCCCAGCCCGGACCTCGAGGCCGACGACCTGCTCGGCGCCTACGCGCGGCGCGAGGCCGAGGCCGGGGGCCGCGCACTCGTCATGACCGGCGACCGCGATCTCTACCAGTGCGCCGGCGAGCGCGTGAGCGTCCTCTACGTGCGCACCGGCCGCGAGGGCGCCGAGGTGGTCGACCCGACCGAGGTCGAGCGCCGCTACGGCGTGCCGCCGGCGCTCGTGCCCGACTTCATCGCGCTGCGCGGCGACCCCTCCGACGGGATCCCCGGAGCCAAGGGCATCGGGGAGAAGACGGCGGCGGCGCTGCTCACCCGCCACGGCTCGCTCGAGGCCACGCTCGACGGCGCCCTCGCCGAGTCGAGTGCGCGCGTGCGCACCGGCCTGCTCGACGCCCGCGAGGAGCTGCTGGCCTTCAAGGAGGTGGCGACCCTGCGCGACGTCGAGGTCGAGCTTCCGCCAGACCGCGAGACCGATCGTGCCGGCGCGGCGGGCGCCGCCCGCGAGCTCGGCATGAACCGCCTCGCCGATCGGTTGGAGAGCGCGCCGAGCTAGCGCCCGAAGCGCCCGGCTTGTAGCGCCCGCTCGCTGGCCGTCGGGTCGTAGCCGAGCAGCTCGGCGACGTCGTAGTGGGCGATGAACCGCTCCGGGTGGGAGCCGGTGAGCACGACCGCGCCGACGCCGCCGTCGGAGTCCGCTCGGCCACGAGCTTCTCCAGGCCGTCGACCATGGCGGCGTCCATCAGCCCGTGCGGCGGGTTGTCGAGCGTGGCGAGCAGGACCTGCCCGCGCTGCTCGACCCGCACCTCGCCCATGGAGACGATCGTAAGCGGAGCCACCAGGGTAAAAGTCCGACGAGCTCCCGCTGAGCGTTCGCCCGGCGCGCGCCGGGCAGAGCGCGCCGCGGGACGATGCGCCACCATCGTCCGCCGTGTTCTCGCCTCCCCTCCCCCGCGCACTCGCCCGCCTGCTCGACCGCTTCTTGCTCACGAGCTGGCGCGCGGTCGTCGAGATGGTCGACGACCGCGGCCACCGCGCCGCCGCGCAGATCGCCTTCTTCGCGGCGCTCTCGGCGATCCCCGTCGCGCTGCTGCTGACGGCCTCGTTCGGGCTCGTGTTCGAGCCCGTGGAGATCCGCGGGCGGGTCATCGACACAGTGTTCGACTTCGTCCCCCTGGCCGGAGAGGGCGACCGCGGATCACTCGAGCGAACCGTGAGCGAGTCGCTGGCCGCGGCGGGCAGCCTGGGAGTCGTCTCGGTCGTGGTCCTCGTGGCCTCGGTGACGAGCGCCATGAGCGCCCTGCGCTACGCCATCAACGTGGCCTGGGACATCCACCGCAACCCGCCGCTGGTGCGACGCAAGCTGCTCGACCTCGTGCTCGTGCTCGGCATGACCGGCCTGCTGCTGGTCTCGCTCTCGACTTCGGCGGCACGGCGGGCGGCCGAGCTCCTCGACGACGAGGCGGCCGTGGGCTCGGTGGCCGCGGTGCTGCTGGCCGGCGTGGGCGAGCTCGTCCCCTACGTCTTCACCGGCGCGGTCATCCTCTTCCTCTACCGCACACTGCCGCTCGACCGGCCCAAGGTGCGCGAGATCTGGCCCGGCGCGCTCGTGGCCACGCTGCTGCTCGCCATGGTCAAGGGCCTGCTCGAGCTCTACTTCGAACAGCTCGCGGACTTCGGCGCGCTCTACGGCTCGCTGGGAGCGCTGATGGCCCTGCTGCTGTTCCTGTTCGGCGCCTCGCTGGTCCTCGTCTTCGGCGCCGAGTTCGCCTCGGAGTGGTCGCGCCTGCCTTCCGACGAGGAGTGCGAGCGAGTCGTGCGGGGCGGGCGGGCGCGTGTGGTCGGCCTGGTGCGGCGCGGGCGCCGGGGAGGCGACCGCGCCTAGCCGGGGTCCAGCTCGCAGTGCCTAGAACGAGAGCTCGAGCTGGTCGAGCCCCTGGGTCGCTCTCTCCGCCGCCGGCCCTCCCAGGTCCAGGCCGGCCACCCGCACCCCGAGCAGCCGCACCGGGCGCCTCGGGTCGAAACGGCGCAGCAGGTCCGCGGCCACCGCCCCCACGAGGGCGGGATCGTTCGTGGTGTGCGCGAGCGTGCGATCGCGGGTGTGGGTCGAGAAGTCCTCGAGCCGCACCTTGATGCCGACCGTCCGGCCCGCCTGGCCCCGCGTGACGAGACGCTCGCAGAGCTCCCGACTCAGCTGCTCGATCACGGGCTCGAGCGCCGCGATCCCGCGCAGGTCGGTGGGGAAGGTCGTCTCCCGCGACTCCGACTTGGCCACGCGGACGAGCTCGAGCGGGCGCTCGTCCTCGAAGCGGGCCAGCCGGCCGAGGTGGCCGCCCAGTCGTGGCCCGGCCCAGGCCGCGAGCTCCTCCTCAGGCGTAGTGGCCAGCGCCCGCAACGACGCGATGCCGTGAGCATGGAGCCGGGCCGCGGTCTTCGGTCCGATCCCCGGCAGCAGCCCCGGCGGCGCGTTCGCGAAGCGCTCGCAGGCTTCCTCGCGCGACAGGCAGACGAAGCCGTCCGGCTTGTCGGCGTCGGAGGCGACCTTGGCCACGAGCTTGTTCGGGCCGATGCCGATCGAGCTGTTCAGGCCGGTGCGCTCGCGGACCGCCGTCTTGAGCCGGCGCGCGGCGACCTTCGGGCGCTCGAGATCCGTGAGGTCGAGGTAGGCCTCGTCGAGGCCGACCACCTCGACGCGCTCGACGTGCTCGCGCAGCACGGCCATCACCTCCTCCGAGCGGGCACGGTAGGCGGCGAAGTCGGGGGCGACGAAGACGGCCTCGGGGCACAGCCTCCGCGCGCGGCCGGCCGGGGTGGCCGAGAAGATCCCGAAGCGCCGCGCCTCGTAGCTCGCGGTGGTCACCACCGCCCGCGGGCCGCTCCCGGCCACCACCACCGGCCTCCCGCGCAGCTCGGGGCGGCGGCCGAGCTCGACGCTCACGTAGAAGGCATCGAGATCGAGGTGAGCGATGCGGCGGCCCATGCCCGCAAGCTAGCCGGGAGCGCGGACCGCGGGCACGACTCGTGCGCGTGGGAGGCGTGAAGGTGGCGGCGGGCTGACGGGCACAGCCGCCTGGCCGCCGTCGGGGTAGGGTCGCGTGCGTGGATGTGCCCCCCGACTTCGCCCTCTTCCCCAACCTGAGCCCGTTCCTGGAGACGGTCGGCCCGATCCACGTGCGCGAGGACGGGGACGAGCTGGTGCTCGGCCTCCGCGCCGAGGAGCGTCACGCCAACCACCACGGCACGGTTCAGGGCGGCCTGCTCTCGACCTTCGCCGACTTCGCGCTCGGCCGGGCCATCGAAGCGGACGCCGAGGATGACAGGGACCGCGCCACGGTGAGCCTCACCGTCGACTTCCTGAAGCCCGCGAAACCGGGTGCGTGGATCGAGTCGCGCACGCGCGTCGACCGGGTCGGGAGCACGCTCGCCTTTGCCGACTGCTCGCTCACCGTCGAAGGTCGCGAGATCGCGCGAGCTCGCGGGGTCTGGGTAGTCGCCGGCTGAGTCAGCCGGGCCGGCCGGCATCGGCCACCGTCTAGGGTCCGATCCCATGAGCGCGTCCGAACCGGAGGCCGAGGCGATCACCGCCGAGGGCTTCGAGGCCCTCAAGACCCAGCTCCACGAGCTCGAGACGACCTCTCGCCGCGCCATGGCCGACCGGATCCGCTACGCGCGCTCGCTCGGCGACCTCAAGGAGAACGCCGAGTACCACGCGGCCAAGAACGACTCGGCCCTGCTCGAGACCAAGATCAAGCGCCTTCAGAACCACTTGCGCAAGGCGGTCGTCACCGAGACCGCCGAGGACGACACGCTCGGCTTCGGCCGCACCGCGGAGATCGTCGACGAGGCGAGTGGGAAGACCCACGTGTGGACGATTGTCGGCGCCACCGAGGCCGACCTCGCCCAGGGCCGCCTGTCGGCGGAGTCGCCGGTCGGGCGCGCGCTGGTCGGGCGCGCTCCGGGCCAGAGCGTGACCGTCGAGACCCCTCGCGGCGAGCGCAGCTTCCGGGTCGAGCGGCTCGTGACCTGAGCGTGGCGGCGGTGAGGGACCGGCGCGAGCTCGACATCGCCGTCTTCGGCGCCACCGGCTTCGTCGGACGGCTGCTCGCGCGGTATCTGGCCAGCCATGCTCCCTCGCAGGTACGGCTCGGACTCGCGGGGCGCTCGCCCGAGCGGCTCGCCCAGGTCCGGGCCGAGCTCGGGCCCCCCGCCGCGGACTGGGCGCTCGTGCCCGCCGACTCGAGCGACCCGGCCTCACTCGCGGCGCTGGCCGGACGCACGCGGGTGATCGCCACCACCGTCGGCCCCTATCGCCGGTACGGGCAGGCCCTGGTCGAGGCCTGCGCCGAGGCCGGCACCGACTACGCCGACCTGACCGGCGAGGTGCTGTTCATGCGCGAGACGAGCGAGCGCCACCACGCCCGCGCCAAGGCCTCGGGCGCGCGGATCGTGCACGCCTGCGGCTTCGACTCGATCCCGTCCGATCTCGGCGTCCTGCTCCTGGACCGGGCGGCCCAAGAGGACGGCGCCGGCGACCTCGAGCAGACGACCCTGGTCGTCACCGCGGCGAAGGGCGGGTTCAGCGGAGGAACCATCGCCTCGCTGAAGGGGCAGCTCGAGGAGGTCAAGAGCGACCCCGCACTCGGGCGGATCGTGGCAGACCCCTACGCGCTGAGCCCCGATCGGGGCGCGGAGCCGGGCCTCGGCCCCGAGCGCGACCTGCGCGGGATCGAGCGCAGCGACGACGCCGGCGGCTGGGTCGGGCCCTTCGTCATGGCCTCGACCAACACGCGCGTGGTCCGTCGCAGCAACGCCCTCCAGGACTTCGCCTACGGCCGGCGCTTTCGCTACCGCGAGGTCACCGGCTTCGGCTCCGGGCCGGCGGCGCCGGTCAAGGCCGCGGCTCTGACCGGCGCCCTGGCCGCCCTCCAGGCCGGGCTCGACTTCGGCCCCACGCGGTCGCTGCTCGATCGCGTGCTTCCCGAGCCCGGGGAGGGACCGAGCGAGGCCAAGCAGCGAGGCGGCTTCTTCCGGCTCGAGATCCACGCGCACACCTCGGGCGGAGCGCACTACCGAGTCAAGGTCGCCGCCCGGGGCGACCCCGGCTACCTGGCGACCTCGGTCATGCTCGGAGAGAGCGCGCTGTGCCTCGCCCTCGACGGCGATCGCCTTCCTGCTCGCGCCGGCGTCCTCACCCCGGCCACGGGGATGGGCACGCCACTCGTCGATCGGCTGAGGGCCGCGGGGCACACCTACGAGGTTCTGCGCGTCGCCGAGCCCGCCGCCGGGTAGCGCCGGCCACGGCCGGCTACCTGCTCGCCCGCCTCACCCGCAGCCTCGTCGCCTCGATCTGGCTCTGCCCGCGAGAGCCGGGGAAGACGGGCCCCGCCGCGCCCACCCAGTCCCCCGGCCGGGGGAGCCGCGCCGGGCGGAGGCCGGCCTTGACATCGACGATCGTCAGCCCGGGGGCGGTGATGCCCTGACGGCTGGCCAGGACGAGATGCGCATCTCCGTCGCCGTCGGGGTCGACGGCCTCGACGTAGAGCACACGCCCCCCGGCTCGCCGGCAGTTGGCCGCATCGCGCGGGCAGCGTGGGATCCGCCGGCGAGACGCCCGGCTTGGCCGCTCGGCGGGCGGGGCGAGCCCGGATCGCGGACCCGCGGCGCGGTCGCCGTCCGTGGAAGGCGGCTCGCGTTCGGACTGGCAACCGAGCGCGAACGAGGCAACCGCACCCAGAACCAATCCCGTGACTACCCGAGCGACCATGCCCCGACCATAGGCGCATCCGGACGGCCACGGAGCGCAACGGTCACACTGAGGCGATGGCCGAGCCCCCGACCGAGCGCGGGCGCGAAACGCGCGACGCGATCCTCGCATGCGCCGCCCGGCTCTTCCACCAGCGGGGCGTCAAGGCCACGAGCGTCGAGGATGTGCTCGCCGCCGCCGGAGCCGGCAAGGGCCAGTTCTACCGCTACTTCGCGAGCAAGTCGGAGCTCGTCGGGGCAGTCGTGGACCACCAGGTCGACCGCTACCTGACTCCGCAGCGCAACGCACTCGAGCGCCTTGAGGACTGGTCGGACCTCGAGCACTACCTGACCGATCTCGCCGACCGCCACGAGCAGCGACGCTTCGCCGGAGGTTGTCCGCTCGGATCGCTGGCCGTCGAGCTCTCAGGCCGCGACGAAAACCTCCACGCCCAGCTGGCGGAGGCCCTCGGCGAGTGGCAGGCGAGTCTGACCGCCGGCCTGCGACGTCTGACCCGGAGTGGTCACATCAGGGGAGATGCCCCGCTCGAGCGTCTCGCCGCGGCCACGCTGGCCAGCATCCAGGGCGCCTATCTGCTGGCCACCGTCCACGCGGACCGCGAGGTGATGGACGACGCCCTCGCCGAGGCTGTGGGCAATCTCCGCCGCCATGCCCCGATCGGCGACGACCCGACACGAAACGATACCGACTAGTACCGTCTCAATCTCGTCCCCCAGCGAGCGTCCGGAGGGCCCGCAGTGCCCAGCTCCAGTCCCGAGAGCGTGGCGACCACGATGGCCCGCGGAACGGCCGCCGGCCTCATCGGCGTCGTCGCCATGACGGCCTTCCAGCGTCTCGTCGAGATGCCGCTGACCGGGCGCGAGGAGAGCTACGCCCCGGCCAGCCTCGTCGAGAAGGTGCTGCCCATTGCCCCGAGGCGCGGACGCGATCGGCGGCGCCTCAACTACGCCGCGCACTTCGCCGTCGGACTGACCTGGGGCGTCGGCCACGCCCTGATCGCGAAGCGGGCCTCGCTGCGCGGGCAGAGGGCGGTGGCCACGGTGTTCGGTGTCATCTACGCCGGCGACGTCATCGGTAACACCGCCCTCGGTCTCGACAAGCCCTGGCGGTGGTCGCTCCAGGACCTCGGCATCGATGTCGGCGACAAGCTCCTGCTCGCCGAGGTCACCGGCCTGGTCTTCGACCGGCTTCGCGGCGACACGGACTGAAAGCTGGCGGCGCCGCCACCCCGTTCGGCGGAGCGTCCTCAGGCGCGCAGCTTGTAGCCCTTGGCGAACATCCGCCAGTTGACCGCGAAGAGCGCGAGCGTGGCGAGCGTCAGGAAGGCGAGGGAAAGCGCCACGTTCGCCTCCGTGTAGCCGAGAAAGCCGTAGCGGACGAGCCCGATCATGTAGTAGACCGGATTGAACTGGGTCAGGGTCTCGAACGGCTCGGGTAGCAACGTCGCCGAGTAGAAGACGCCGCCCAAGAAGATCAGCGGCTGGAGCACGAAGGTCTGGGCGAAGGAGACGTCGTCGAACTGCTCGGCCCGCACCCCCACGAGCACGCCGAGCTGGGCGAAGAAGAAGCCGACGAGCAGTAGGGAGGGCACGAGCACGAAGACGTGCTCGACCGGCAGGTCGACCAGCAGCGAGGCGGCGGCGAAGGTGAGGACCGCGATCACGAGGCCTCGCAGCAGTCCGCCGAGGGAGAAGGCGAGCAGGAGCTCGAGCGACGAGGCAGGCGAGGAGAGCTGGTCGTCGATCGCGCGCTGGAACTTCTGCTGGAGGATCGACGAGGAGTTGTTCGAGAAGGCGTTGATCGCCCAGGCCATCATGATCAAGCCGGGAACGATGAATACGACGTAGTCGATCCCGTTCAGCTTGTCGATCCGCGACCCGAGGGCCGCACCGAAGACCGAGATGTAGAGGAAGGTCTCGAGCAGGGGAGCGCCCAGGGTCTGGCGCTTGATCTTGAAGAAGCGGTTGAGCTCGCGTCGCAGGAGCGAGAAGAAGCGGATCTGCGCCGCGCTCACGGAGCGACCTCCGCGATCTTGGCCCGCGAGAGCTCGTTGCGGCCGACCAGCTCCAGATAGGCGTCCTCGAGGCTGCCGACGTCGAACTCGGCGGCGAGCTCCTGGTTCGTGCCCTCGGCGACGATCTTGCCGCCGTTGATGAAGGCGATCCGGTCGCAGAGCTGCTCGGCCTCTTCGAGATAGTGCGTCGTGAGCAGGATCGTCGTCCCCTCGGCGTTGATGCGCTGGACGTACTGCCACAGCTCGAGCCGCAGCTCGACGTCGACGCCCGCCGTGGGCTCGTCCAGGATCAGCAGCCTCGGGCGGTGCATCAGGGCTCGGGCGAGGATCAGCCGGCGCTTCATGCCGCCCGAGAGCGTCCGCGTCCGCTCGTCCTTCTTCGCCGTCAGCGAGAAGGTCTCTAGCAGCTCCTTCGTGCGCTCCCTCCGCTCCTTCCGGGGCATCCCGAAGTAGCCGCCGTGGTAGTCGAGCGTCTCCGCGGCGGTCAGGAACCAGTCGAGGTTCACGTCCTGGGGCGCGAGGCCGACCGCCAGCCGCGCCTGCGACCCGCTCGACGACGTCGTGGCCGAAGACGCGGATCGTCCCCGAGGTCGGCCGCGCGAGCCCGGTCGCGCAGTGGATGAGCGTGGACTTGCCGGCG
>Ga0208736_1000542_pt1 | contig 10728 bp, 12 predicted proteins | sample AntDryMetagUQ255_FD_188090 | JGI IMG/M metagenome (GOLD analysis project Ga0208736, IMG submission 188090) | Polar desert microbial communities from Antarctic Dry Valleys - UQ255 (SPAdes) | ecosystem: Environmental > Terrestrial > Soil > Desert | place: Antarctic Dry Valleys | collected 2008-12-31 | reverse complement strand
TCGTCGACGGTGCATCCGGCCGGGTGGGCGGGCGCGGACTGGTGCTCGTGCTCATCCGCGGCGATCACCGCGTCAACGAGATCAAGCTCACGAACGCGCTCGGCGCGCCGTGGCGCCAGGCGCGCGACGAGGAGGTCGCCGAGCGGATCGGGCCCGCCGGCTTCATCGGGCCCGTCGGCGCCAACGTTCCGGTGCTGCTCGACGAGGCCGTCGGCGACGGCGGCTACGTCGTCGGGGCCAACCGGCGCGACCACCATCTGCGCGGCGTCGAGCCCGGGCGCCACTTCGCCTTCGAGCGCGTCGACGTGCGCAAGGTCGAGGCGGGCGACACCGTCGGCGGGCAGGCGATCACGATCCAGGCCGCGATCGAGGTCGGCAACATCTTTCAGCTCGGGACGAGGTACTCGGAGCCGCTCGGCGCGACGTTCCTCGACGTCGAGGGCAAGGAACGTCCGATCGTCATGGGCTCCTACGGGATCGGCCCGGCGCGCATCGTCGCCGCGGCCGTCGAGCAGTTCGCCGACGAGAAGGGGATCGCCTGGCCGCGGGCGCTCGCGCCGTGGGACGTCGAGGTCGTCGCGCTCGGCAAGCCCGGCAGCGACGAGCTCGCCGCGGCCGAGGGCCTGTACCGCGAGCTGCGCACGGCGGGCCTGGAGGTCCTGCTCGACGACCGAGACCTCGGCCCGGGCGCCAAGTTCGCCGACGCCGAGCTGCTTGGCTGCCCGCTGCGGCTGACGGTCGGGCGCCGCTCCCTGCAGGAGGGTCGCGCCGAGGCTCAGCGCCGCCGCGGCCTGCAGGACCTCGAGGGCGGCATCCCGCTGGCGGAGGCCGCCGAGGCGGTGACGGAGCTGTGGCGAACGCTCCCGTAGAGGGCACCCGGCGCGAGCGGGAGCCGCCGTCGCCGGATTCCGACACCCCGGCGCTCGGGCAGGCGGCGCAGGCCGCAGCGCGTGCGCGCCTGACGTTCCGCCGGTTGGCCGGGCTGGACCGCTCGGGCCCGCCGCCACCCGAGACGCTGCGCGACCAGCCGTGGAACGTCGCGACGATCCCCAACGCGATCGGGTTCGTGCGCCTGGCGCTGATACCGCTGTTTCTCGTGCTGGCGCTGACCTCGGAGAGCGGCACCGACTGGGAGCCGGCATTGATCTTCGCGGTGATCGGCTGGAGCGACTACTTCGACGGGATCGCCGCCCGCCTCACCGGCCAGTACAGCCGCTTCGGCGCGCTGCTGGACCCGTTCGTCGATCGCCTGCTGGTGGTCTCGGGCCTTGTCGTGTGCTGGTACTTCGAGCTGCTGCCGCGCTGGGCGATCGCCGCACTCGTGCTGCGCGAGGTCCTGTTGCTGATCGCCGGGCCGCTCGCGCTGCGCCGCGGCTACGAGATGAAGATCTCCTGGCCCGGCCGCGCCGCTGTCTGGCCGACGATGTCGGCGATCTTCTTCGCGCTAGTCGGGCTGGCCACCCTGGCCGAGGTGCTGCTCTACATCGGGCTGGCACTGGCCTGGTACGCGGTGGTGCTCTACGTGCGCGACGGGCTTGCGCAGCTACGCGCTTCGCGCGACGCCGCCGCCTGAGCTGCGCCGCGCGGCGGGAAACCGCCCCCGCGCGGAGAGCCGAGTCGTGATCGCGCTCCAGCGGCCGAGCCGGTTGCGCAGCGTCGCCGAGGAGGGCAGCTCGTCGCGGCCGGCGGCGTGGCGCTCGTAGGCGAGCACCGTCGGGATCTCGCCGAGCTCGTCGACCACCGTGCGCAGCGCCGCCCAGCATGCCTCGTCGGTCCAGCGACGCTTGCGGGTGCGCGACGGCGTGCCGAGCGGCGCCATCCCCGTCGCCTGCAGAGCACTCGTCCAGCCGCCCATGCGGTTGAGCACGGTCGGCAGGCTCGGGTAGTTCAGCTCGCGGGCGTGGGCGGCGTACTCCTTGGCGCTCGGCACTCGCCCGACGCGCGCCGAGACGGAGACGAGCGCGAGGATGATGTCGCGATCGGAGTACGTCTGCACCCAGCGCGCGCCGGCCATGCTGGCCTTGCGGGCGGCGCGGTCGGCGTCGGTCGCGAAGCGCTCGATCGTGCTGCGGCAGGCGGCCGCCTGCAACCCCAGCTCGCTGGCCGCCACCCGGGGCTGCTCACCGGCGCGCCAGCGGGTCAGCAGCTCGTCGATGCGCGCCTCGGCGTCGGCTTCGGCGCGGCGGCGGCGCGCCTCCGCGATGTCCTCGGGCGCAGGGCCGCCGTGAGCGCGCATGATCTGGCGCACCCGCTCGCGCGACACGCCGAAGCGCAGCGCGATCTCGTCCAGGCTCCAGCCCTGCTCGCGCAGCGCCTGCATCCGGCGCACGCGCTGCAGCGAGCCCGGGACGAGCAGGCAGTCCTCGCAGCCGGCGGGGTCGGCCGGCATCAGATTGAGCGCGGGAGGGGTGTTCGGCGTCGGTTGCGGGATGAGCATGGATTAGGGCGACCTAATAGGACGCGGGCGCCAGATTATCGCGTTTGCCCCGGATCGTCCAACTGCGCCCCCGGAACCTGCGGCGGAAACCCCCGGGCAGCCTCAAGCTCAGCTTGAAGGCAAGACCTGCGCTGGTATGCTCGCCCGACGCCCGGCCCGCTTCCCTTTCACGTAGGAGATTCTCTTGATGGACACGTTCCCCGATCTTGGCTCGCTCGCCGACCAGGAGCTGAAGGACCTCATCCAGCAGCTCACCGACGAGGAGGTCGAGGTCTCCTACCGCCGGCGCATCCTGCACGGCAAGATCGACATCCTGCGCGCGGAGCTCGTCAACCGTCTGCGCCGGAAGCACGAGACCGGCGAGGACGTGATCTCCGGCGCCGACGTCCAGCGGCTCACCGACATCCTCTCGGGGCGCTCGCCGCAGGAGTAGTCGCTGACTGATGGCGCATCACTGCCCGGAATGCGGGTTCCTCAACGCCGAGGGGGCCAACTACTGCCAGAAGTGCGGCGCCTTCGTCGGCACGCCCGAGGCGCCGGCGACGGAGCCGGTCACCGCGACGTACCGGATCGACGAGACCGGCGAGCTCATTCCCGTCGAGCTGGAGGACGTCGTCGCCTCCGGGGCGGCGCTTGTCATCCGCGCCGGCGGCGGCCGCGTGGGGGAGAGCTTCCCGCTCGAGGGCGAGCGGATGCCGATCGGCCGCCGGCCCGACAGCGCAGTCTTCCTCGACGACGTGACGGTCTCGCGTGACCACGCGCTCATCGTGCGCCGCGGCGGCGCATGGCACCTCGACGACCTCGGCTCGCTGAACGGCACGTACGTCAACCGCCACCGCATCGAGACGCACCGCCTCGAGGACGGCGACGAGCTGCAGGTCGGCAAGTACAAGCTCACGTTCCTTTCGCGCTGATGGCCACGACGAACTCCGCCGACAAGCAGGCCGCGCCGGGCGAGCCGTCCGGCGACGACGGCCGGCCGCAGAAGGGCATGACGATCGGCGTCGTCTGCAAGGGACTCGCCCAGGAGTTCCCCGACATCTCGATCTCCAAGATCCGCTACCTCGAGGACCAGAAGCTGCTCAACCCGCGGCGCACCGCGGGCGGCTATCGCCTGTACTCGGCGTCGGACATGGTCCGCCTGCGGACGATCCTGCGCCTGCAGCGCGACGAGTTCCTGCCGTTGCGCGTCATCCGCCAGGAGCTTGCCTCCGGCCGCGCGAGCGACAACGACGGCAAGGTCGGCACGCCCGAGACCAGCCAGGCGGCGATCGCCAGCAAGCGCAAGCGCCGCGCGAGCGTGTCGGTCACCGACGGCGGCGCGATGTACGCGTTGGAGGACGTGCTCGAGGAGACCCGCGCGGATCCCGCGCTCGTGCGCGAGCTCGAGGACTACGGCGTCATCAAGAGCGAGCTGCGGGCGGGCAAGCACTACTACGACGAGACCGAGCGCGAGATCATCGGCGCGGTCACCGAGCTGGCGCGCTACGGCGTCGGCGGGCGCAACCTGCGCGTCTTTCGCTCCTCCGCCGACCGCGAGGCCGCGCTGCTGCAGCAGATCCTCGCGCCGGCCCTGCGCTCGCGCAATCCCGAGCGCCGCAAGGAGGCGCTCGAGGCGCTGGAGAACCTCGCTGCGGTCGCCACGCACCTCAAGCACCTGCTGCTGATTCGCGACCTGCGCAAGATCGCGGGATGACGGCGGGCAACGGCTCGCTGGCGAGCCTGATCCGCTCGATCCCCGACTTCCCCAAGCCGGGCATCGTCTTTCGCGACATCACGCCGCTGCTCGCCGACCCGGCCGGGCTGAACGGCGCCGTCGAGGCGCTGACCGAGCTGACGAGCGACCTGCGCCCCGATGTCGTCATCGGCGCCGAGGCGCGCGGCTTCCTGCTCGGCCCGGCGCTGGCCCGCGAGCTGGGCACCGGCTTCGTGCTGGCGCGCAAGCCCGGCTCGCTGCCGCACCGGACGATCAGCCACGAGTACTCGCTGGAATATGGGAAGAACGTGCTGGAGGTCCACGAGGACGCGATCGCGCCCGGCAGCCGGGTGCTCGTCCACGACGACCTGCTGGCGACCGGCGGCACCGCAAAGGCGCTGTGCTCGCTCGTCGAGCAGCTCGGCGGCGAGGTCGTCGGCTGCGCGTTTCTCATCGAGCTGGCGTTCCTGCCCGGCCGGGCGGCGCTGGCGCCGCACGCGGCGCGCGCGCTCATCCGCTTCGACTCGGAGTAAGGAGCTGACTAACTCCTCGTGCCGACGGTGCGCCGCTCGCGGACGCTGAGCGCGACGCCCGAGGAGATCTGGGCGATCGTCGCCGACGCGTACCACCTGCCGCGCTGGTGGCCGCGGGTGACGCGCGTGGAAGGCGTCGAGGGCGATGCGTTCACGCAGGTGCTGACCACCGCGAAGGGCGTGCCGGTGCGCGCCGACTTCCGCGTCGTCGAGTCGGCGGCGCCTGCCGTGCGCCGCTGGGAGCAGCAGATCGTCAACACGCCGTTCGAGCGGATCCTGACGGAGTGCGCGGTGGAGATTCGCCTGGACCGCGCGAGCGAGGGCGAGGGCGAGGGCGAGGGCGTGACGCGCGTGGCGATCACGCTGGCTCAGCGGCTGCGCGGCCTTGGGCTGCTGGGTGGGTTCATGGTCCGCTCCGCTGCCCGCAAGCAGCTCGATGGCGCGCTGGACGGGCTCGAGGCGCTGGTGCGCCCGGGCTGAGCGGGTGCACCGCCGGGTTTCAGGAGTGGCGGATAGTGCTCGGATAGAGGGCACCATCCGCCATCGGTCCGCTCAGGCCGCCTCCGCCGCGACAGCCTCAGACCTACGGCGTCGTCGTCGTGGGGGCCGCGGTGCCGCCGGTGTTGCCCGGCGTCGTCGCCGTGCCGCCGCTGGGCTGCCGGCTGGCGATGACCATGCTGCCGCTCAGGACGATCGTGCCGGGCTTCTTCGGCGCCTCGGAGGTCTCGCGCGTCAGCAGGACCTTCGCGTAGGTCGGGGTGTCAGGCGACAGGTCGCTGACGGTCTCGAGCTTGCCGTCCGCGCCGACGGTGGCGTCCGGGAAGCCGAGGAACCGGTTCTCCGTCGGGGAGGTGTAGAGCCAGACGCCGTAGGCGGAGCCGCGCGTGCTGCTCGGCGGCAGCCCGGTCGCCTGGAAGGCGAGGCGGAACTGGTCGTTGTCGGGGAAGTGGACGATGGCGACCTCGCCCCTGGCGGGGGACCCGCTGTTGTTCGGCGGGCGCAGCGTGCCCTGGGCCTTGACCTCGAACACGTCGCCGGTGGGCGTCGTGGCCGTCGTCGAGGTCGACGATGGCGTCGTGGAGGTGTTCGCGGCCGTGCCGGGGTCGTCGTCGCCGCCCAGGCTGAGCGCGAGGATGATCGCGATCGCGAGGAGCACGCCGATCCCGGCCGCGAGCAGGCGGCCGCCCAGCTGCGAGCTCTTCTTGACCTCGACCTGGCGCGCGGCGCGGGCGTCGAGCGCGTCGAAGGCCTCGGCGACCTCCTCGCGCTCGGCGGGGATGTCGGGCAGCTCGCCGTTGGCGATCGGGCTCAGCGCGCCCGCCACGGCGCGCGCCCAGGCGCGGCCGGCGGCGGAGCCCTCGAGGTACTCGCGCGTCGCCGCGCGGCGCGACGCGGACTGCTGGCCGAGCATGTAGTCGGAGATCTCGTCGCGGCGGTCATCGTCGATCCCGGCCCGGTCCGGCCCGAGCGCGGCGACCGCGCCACGGGCGCGTGCGCGCACCGCGTCGAGGTCGGTCTTCAGCAGCGTGGCCAGATCGTCGTAGGACTTGTCCTGGCGCAGCAGCAGCTGCAGGACGGCGCGCTGACCGTCGGAGAGGCTGTCGATGGAGGCCATGCAGGGCGCACCCTAGTGGGTCTCCTCGGGAGGTGGCGCCGGAGCTGCCGCCAGCCGGTGATCGGCGCCCGGCAGATGCGGTGCCACGTTCCGAGAGGCCCACGGGCGAGCCGGCACGGGGATCGGCGTTGGTGACTGAATAGTCTCCGAAGAGCGTGAGCAGCACTGATCCTCCCCTCGACCGGCGGCAGGGCTTCGACGCCCTCTACGGCCTCGAGGTCCTCGAGGTGACCGAGGACCTCGTGCGCGCGCAGGTCGCCGTCCGCGACGAGCTGCGCCAGCCCTTCGGCCTCGTCCACGGCGGCGTGCTGGCCTCGATCGCCGAGACGCTCGCCTCGCTGGGCACCCTGACCGTGGTCGTCCCAGAGGGCAACGCGGCGATGGGCTCCTCGAACAGCACCTCGTTCCTGCGCCCGATCGCCGACGGCACGATCCACGCTCGCGCGCTGCGCCGCCACCGTGGCCGCACGACCTGGGTCTGGGACGTGGAGATCACCGACGACGCCGGGCGCCTGTGCGCGCTGACGCGGATGACGATCGCGGTCCGGCCGATGCCGCAGGCCTGACCGGTGGCACCTGCGTTCAGCCGCCGTAGCGATTGGTGATCGGCACGCGCCGGTCGCGGCCGAAGGCGCGGGACGTCACCTTGATGCCCGGCGGCTGCTGACGGCGCTTGTACTCGGCGACGTCGACGAGGCTGATGACCCGCTCGACGTCGGCCGCCGGCAGGCCGCGCGCGATCAGCTGCTCGCGGCCGAGGTCGTGCTCGACGTAGCTCTCGAGGATCACGTCGAGCACCTCGTAGGGCGGCAGCGACTCGTCGTCGCGCTGGTCGGGACGCAACTCGGCCGACGGCGCGCGCGTGAAGAGCTCAGGCGGGACGAGGCTGCCGCCGGCACGCTCGTCGCGGTGACGCGTGAGCTCGTAGACGAGGAGCTTGGGGACGTCCTTGATGACGGCGAAGCCGCCCGCGCTGTCGCCGTAGAGCGTCGAGTAGCCGACGGACATCTCAGACTTGTTGCCGGTCGTCAGCACCAGCCAGCCGAACTTGTTGGACAGCGCCATCAGCAGGTTTCCGCGGATGCGCGCCTGCAGGTTCTCCTCGGTGAGATCGGCCTCGCGGCCCGCGAAGACGTCGGCCAGCGCGGCGTCGAAGGTCTCCATCATGGGCGCGATCGGGATCGTGAGCAGCTTCACGCCGAGGTTCTCCGCCAGGCGCTCCGCGTCCCCGCGGGTGCCAGAGGAGGAGTACGGCGAGGGCATCGTCACGCAGGTCAAGCGGTCCGGGCCGAGCGCGTCGACCGCGATGAGCGCGACGAGCGTCGAGTCGATCCCGCCGCTGAGACCCAGGACGACGTGCTCGAAGCCGTTCTTGCGGGCGTAGTCGCGGGTGCCGAGCACGAGCGCCGCATAGACCTCCTCGACGATCCCGAGCGGCGCGGCGATCGCGATCGCGGCCGGCGGCGGCGGGGCGTCACCGTCCGCGCGCACCGTGAACGAGCCGAGGCGGTCGACCCTGTCGTGGGCCTGCGCGGCCGGCGCGCGGCGGCGCGTGTCGCGCAGGCGAGCGGAGCCGACGGTCACCGGATCGATGTCGGCGATCAGCATGGTCTGCTCGAACTGCGGGGCCCGCGCGATCACGTCGCCTTCGTGGTCGACGACAAGCGAGTAGCCGTCGAAGACGAGCTCGTCCTGGCCGCCGACGAGCCCGCAGAACGCGACCGCGGCGAGCTCGTCGCGGGCGCGCTGCTGGATCATCTCCTCGCGCCGGGCGCCCTTGCCCGCGACGTACGGCGACGCCGAGATGTTGACGATCACCCGCGCGCCCGACAGCGCCTCGTCCGACAGCGGCGGGCCGGGCTGCCAGATGTCCTCGCAGATGGTCAGCCCGACGGCGACCCCGTCGATCGTGATCGTCGCGCCGCGCTCGCCGGGCTGAAAGTAGCGCAGCTCGTCGAACACGCCGTAGTTGGGCAGGTGCCGCTTGCGGTAGCTCGCCTGGATCTTGCCGTCGGCGAGGATCGCGGCGGCGTTGTGGACGTCCTCGGCGCGTTCGGGATAGCCGACGACGGCGACGATCTGAGTCGTGTCGGAGGCGATGCGCTCGAGCGCCGTCCGGGCGTCGGCGAGGAAGTGCTCCTTGAGCAGCAGGTCCTCGGGCGGGTAGCCCGTCAGCGCAAGCTCGGGGAAGCACACGAGCTGCGCGCCCGCCTGGTGCGCCAGGGCGATGCCGGCGGAGATCTCGCTCTCGTTTCCCGCGATGTCGCCCACGACGGCGTTCATCTGGACGAGCGCGATACGCAGAGGCCGTGTCATCGCGCTATCCGGTGCGTCCCAGCCAGTACTCCACGAACGCCTCCAGCGCGGGATCGCCGGGGCCGGAGGCCTCGATCGTCCGCGTCGCCGTGACGGCGGTGACCGGGACCATCCGGTTCGGGAGCTGCTGCACGAGGACCGCCTGGCCGGCCTGCGTGAGAGCCGGATCGGGCGGGCCGGCGATGCGCTCGGCGAGTCGCCGCAGGTCGAGCGTGAGGCGCTCGTCGCTGTGCAGCAGCAGGACGTTGCCGGGCCGGACCGGCGGCTCGGCGCCTGCCGGCCGCGCGACGCCGGGGGCGGACTTGCCCGTGCGCGGCACCGTAGCGTCATCGCGCGAGACGAAGAAGGCGGCGGCGCCCGCGACCAGCAGCACCGTCAGGACGATCGTGGCCACCACGGCCGCCACCTTGCCGGCCATCAGCGCGTCTCCCCCGCCGGGCGGCGCGGTGCGGTCGTGGGCTTGGCGGCGGCGGCGCGCGTCGCGCCGCGTCCGCGGGCCGCGCGGCGTGGCACCGAGGCGCCGTCGGACAGCGCCGCGATCGAGGTGCGCAGCATGTCGGCAAGCGTGTCGAGGTCGGCGAGCGCGTCGTAGTCGCCGAGCAGGCCGAAGCCCAGGCGCCCGTCATAGCTCATCACGGCGACGCCGAGCGCCTGGTGGCCGGCGAGCGGGACGACGGGATACAGCGCCCGCAGCCGGCGGCCGAGCAGGTACAGCGGCTGCTGGGGTCCCGGGACGTTCGTGACGACGAGGTTGAAGAAGCGCTGGCCCTGCTGCAGCCGCGCGGCCTGGCTCATGATCGTCGGCGGGGCGAAGCCGGCGGCCTCGGTCAGCGCGCGCGCGCCGACCGCCTGCTGGGCGCCGTCGAGCTCGGCGGTGGCGTCGCGGATCGCGGCGTGCTGGCGGACCGGGTCCTCGATGCCGACCGGCAGCGAGACCCACATCGGCGCCACCTCGCTGCCGAGCGCTCGGCCATGACCCTCGCCGCGCACGAGCACGGGCACGAGCGCGCACAGGAGCAGGCCGTCGGTGTCGACGCCGCGATGGCGCAGGAATCGGCCGAGCGCGCCGGCCACGACGGCGAGCACCGCGTCGTTGACGGTGCCGCCGAGCGAGCCCTTCACGCGCTGCAGCTCGGCGAGGTCGGCGTCGACCCAGGTATAGCGGCGGTGCGGGCCGACCTTCACGTTCAGTGGCGTCGGCGGTGCCGAGCGCACGCCGGCGAAGTTCAGCGCGCCGATCGCCTGCAGCCCGTCGCGTGCGCGCTGCAGCAGGTGGCGCGGCCCGCGCACGACCGCGCGCGCGGTGCGCACGAGCTCGGCCGGGCGGGTCACGCGCTCCAACAGCGCGTCGGTGAGCAGCTGGGCGTCGCTCGGCAGCGGCCGCGCCGCCCAGCGGGCGGGCGTGGGGAACGCCGGGGGTGGAGGGGAGGCCTCGGTGTCGAAGAGGACCGTCGTGATGTCGACGGCCTCGATGCCGTCGACGAGCGCGTGGTGGCTCTTGGCGACGAGCGCGAAGCGGCCGTCCTGCAGGCCATCGACGAGCAGGAGCTCCCACAGCGGCTTCGTGCGGTCCAGGCGGTGGGCGAACACCCGGCCGGCGAGGTTCTTCAGCTGCTCCTCGCTGCCGGGCGCGGGCAGCCCCGCGTGGCGCAGGTGGTAGCGCAGGTTGAAGTGCGGATCGTCGACCCACACCGGGCGGCCCTGGTAGAGCGGCACCTCGGCGAGGCGCTGGCGGAAGCGCGGCACGAGGTGCAGGCGCGACTCGATGAGCTCGCGCAGATCGTCGTACGGCGGCGCCGGACCATCGAAGACCGTCACCGAGGCGACATGCAGCCGCGCCCCGGCCCGCTCGAGGTGCAGGAACGACGCGTCGAGTGCCGAGATGCGGTGGCCGTGGGCGATGCGTCGATTGTGCCACTTCACGTGCGGCGCACCTGCGGTGCCACCGGTCCGGTGCGGTCGGCATTGTGTGTCCAGTGGCTGCGAGATCAACCTGCTGATGGCTCCGATCGCCCATCTCGACGTCGATGCGTTCTATGCGAGCGTCGAGCTGCTGCGCCGCCCCGAGCTGCGCGGCCTGCCGGTGATCGTGTCGGGCAGCGGGCCGCGGGCGGTCGTCACGACGGCGTCC
>Ga0208736_1000541_pt1 | contig 10753 bp, 8 predicted proteins | sample AntDryMetagUQ255_FD_188090 | JGI IMG/M metagenome (GOLD analysis project Ga0208736, IMG submission 188090) | Polar desert microbial communities from Antarctic Dry Valleys - UQ255 (SPAdes) | ecosystem: Environmental > Terrestrial > Soil > Desert | place: Antarctic Dry Valleys | collected 2008-12-31 | reverse complement strand
GATGGACCTCGACATCATGGCCTCCGTGCAGGAGCAGATCATCGGCAACTGCCTGTGCGTGCTCGGCGACGCGATGGCGATGCCGATCGGCTCGATGGTCGCGAAGTTCCGCCAGGAGTTCGAGGACCACATCGAGGCCGCGCGGGCGCGCAACCCCTTCGGCGACGATGCGCCGTCGCCCGAGCCGCCGCTCGTCCAGGGAGCCGTCGGTGCCTAGACCCGTCCAGGAGGAGATCGGCTTCTCGATCGACGGCCTCGAGGTCCGTGCGCCGGCGGGCATCATGCTCGTCGACGGCGCGAAGTACGGCGACGTAGAGATCCCCGTCTTCTGCTACGAGCCCAAGCTCGGCCAGCCGGTCGGCGCCTGCCGCATGTGCCTCGTCGAGATCGAGGGCATCCCGAAGCTGCAGACGGCGTGCTCGACGCCGATCCGCGACGGCATGGTCGTGCACACGCAGACCGACCGCGTCAAGGAGGCGCAGGGCGCGATCGTCGAGTTCCTGCTGATCAACCACCCGCTCGACTGCCCCGTCTGCGACAAGGGCGGCGAGTGCCCGCTGCAGGACATCTCCTTCGGCTGGGGCCTGGGCCGCTCGCGCTTCATCGAGCCCAAGCGCCACTTCGTCAAGCCGCTGGAGCTGTCGCCGCTGATCGCGATCGACCGCGAGCGCTGCATCCTCTGCTACCGCTGCGTGCGCTTCAGCCAGGAGGTCGCCGAGGACTACCAGCTCGTGCTCGAGGAGCGCGGCGCGCACACCTTCGTCGCGACCTTCGACGGCCACCCCTACGTCGCGCCGTTCAGCGGCAACATCATCGAGCTGTGTCCCGTCGGGGCCCTGACGTCGCGGCCCTATCGCTTCCGCGCGCGGCCGTGGGACATCGAGGGCTCGGGCTCGATCTGCACGCTGTGTCCGGCGCAGTGCAACGTCGAGTTCACCGTGCGCGACGAGCGCGTGCTGCGCGTGCTGTCGCGCGACCACGACGACGTCGACGACGGCTGGCTGTGCGACAAGGGCCGCTTCGCCTACCAGGCCGCCCATATCGACGAGCGCATCACCCAGCCGCACGTGCGCGAGGGAAACACGCTCGTGCCGGTCGGCTGGGAGCAGGCGCTCGGCGCCGCGGTCGAGGGTCTGCGCGCGGCCGGCGCTGAGACCGGCGCGCTCGCCGGCGGCGAGAGCACCAACGAAGAGGGCTTCCTGCTGGCGCACCTGACGCGCGCTGCGCTCGGCTCGCCGCACATCGACTCGCGCACAGGCGGGCCGTTGCCGCGCGAGCTGCACGCGGCGCTGCACACCCCCTCGCTGCAGGCGGCGGTGCCCGACCTCGAGTTCGCCCACGCCGTCCTCGTGCTCGACTGCGAGCCAATCGACGACGCGCCGATCCTCGACCTGCGCATTCGCAAGGGCGTGCGCCGCAACGGCGTCAAGCTCGCGATCGCCACGAGCCGCCCGTCGTCGCTGGATCCCAGCGCGCACGCTGTTGCGCGCTTCGCGCCGGGCGCGGGCGAGGCGTTCTGCGCGGCGCTGAGCGCCGCGCTGGGCGGCGGTGGCATCGTCGAGGAGCTGGCCTCCGCGGCTGGCGCCGACCCCGACGAGGTGCACGCGCTGGCGCAACTGCTCAGCGAGATCGGTGATGACGGCGGCGGCGAGCCGGGCGACGAGGGCGAGGCCGACGCCGCCCCGGCCGCGCGCGACATCGTGATCCTGTGGGGCGAGCGCCTGACGCACGGCCCGCGCTGTGACCACGCGGCGCGCGCGCTGCTGAACGTCGCCGGCCGGCTGATTACGCCCGACCACGACGGCGCGGGGCTGCTCGAGCTGCCCGCCGGCACGAACGGACGCGGCCTGCGCGAGGTCGGCGTGCTGCCCGACGCGGGACCGGGCCTGACGGCGGTCAACAGCAGTGGGCTGGGCAGCGGCGAGATCGGCCGATCCGCCGCGGCCGGCCAGCTGCAGGCGCTCGTGCTGCTGGGAGTCGACCCGCTGCGCGATCTGCCCGACCGGCGCACGTGGACCAAGGCGCTTGCCCGCGCCACGACCGTCGTCGCCTTCACCGACGTGCTCACGGAGTCCGTCCGCGAGCACGCGGCCGTCGTCTTTCCGGCCGAGTCCTACGCCGAGAAGGAGGGCACGGTCGTGCACCCCGACGGCCGCGTGCAGCGTCTGCGCCCGGCAATCGCGCGTCCCGGCAAGGTCCGCGCCGAGTGGCAGGTGCTCGCCGACCTGTGCATGCGCCTGGGTCACGACCCCGGCGTGCGCAGCGGCCCGATGGTCTCGTCGGTGCTGTTCGAGGCGATCGGCTTCTACGAGGGCCTGACGCTCGACGAGCTCGGCGGGCGCGGCGTGCGCTGGCCGGCGCGTGCACAGGCCGCGGCCTGGCCGCAGGCCGACACCGGCCCGTTCGGGCTCGAGGCGCCGCCCCATCCCCCGTCGCCCAATGGCGCCCTTCGCCTCGGCACGTTCCGTTCGATCTGGGCGGCGTCGCAGGTCGAGCGCTCACCGGCGCTGAAGTTCCTGCGCCAGCACCAGCGCGCTGAGCTCAATCCCTCCGACGCGCAGCGGCTGGGCGTCGCGCACGGCGACGCGGTCACGATCGGATCGGCACCGACAGGCCGCAGCGGTTCGTCCAGCGGCGCGGGCGATGGCCTGTTGGTGGGCACGCGTATCAGCGCGACCGTCGCGCTGCGCTCCGGCGTACCCGCCGGCAGCGTCTTCCTCGAGTCGGGCATTGCCGAGGACTCCGCCTCGGAGCTCGATGCCGGCACGGTGGAGATCACCCCCCAGGTGACGTCGTCCGAAGGTCATCGCTCGCGATGACCGAAGGACGAAACCTCGCCGTTCTCGGCGTCGTCGGCTACGCGGAGGAGTGGTGGATCCAGATCATCAAGTCGGTGATCCTGTTCGCGCTCGCCGTGCAGATCGTCCCGGTCGTGCTGATCCTCGAGCGCAAGCTGCTCGGACGCTTCCAGCACCGCTACGGCCCCAACCGCGTCGGCCCGCTCGGCTTCGCGCAGCCGCTGGCCGACATCATCAAGCTCGCGACGAAGGAGGACTTCCGCCCGTCGACGAGCATCGGCTTCCTCTACACGCTCGCGCCGATGATCTCGCTGCTGACGGCGCTCGCCGCCTTCGCCATCATCCCCTTCGGCGACACCGTCGACATCTTCGGCAAGACGGTCGGCCTCTACGGCCTCGATGTCGGAATCGGCGTGCTGTACGTCTTCGCGTTCGGCGCGATCGCCTTCTACGGCCTGATGCTCGGCGGCTGGGCAAGCGGCTCGAAGTACTCCTTCCTCGGCGCGATGCGCGCCGCCGCGCAGCTGATCTCCTATGAGGTCGCGATGGGCCTGTCGCTCGTCGGCGTGCTGATGACGGCGGGCACGCTGTCGCTTACCGGGATCGTCCAGGCGCAGGAGGGCATGTGGTACATCGTGCCCCAATTCGTCGGCTTCTTGATCTTCCTCGTCGCCGGCTTCGCGGAGACCAACCGCGCCCCGTTCGACCTGCCCGAAGCCGACGCCGAGTTGGTCGCGGGCTACAACACGGAGTACGGCGGCGGCAAGTTCGCCAGCTACTTCTTCGCGGAGTACGTGAACATCCTCGTCGTCTCCGGGATCGCCGTGACGATGTTCCTCGGCGGCTGGCAGCTGCCGTTCGGGATCGATCCGCCGCACTGGGTCGACCCGTTCGTCGTGCTCGGCAAGATCTCGCTGTTCGTCTTCCTCTTCGTCTGGATCCGCGCGACGCTGCCGCGGCTGCGCTATGACCAGCTGATGAGCTTCGGCTGGAAGGTGCTGCTGCCGCTGGCGACGCTCAACGCCCTTGTAACCGCGATCGTGGTGGTGGCCGTCTCATGACCTGGACTCCCGGCGACGACATGCTCGTCGTGCAGCGCGCGCCCAAGCCCGGCGGCGCGGGCGGCACGTACCGCGCCTTCGGCGAGACGCTGCGCGGCCTGAAGACGACGATGGCGCGCCTGTTCGAGGGCCCCAAGACGATCTCCTATCCCGAGGAGAAGGTGCCGGTCTACCCGCGCTTTCGCGGACGCCACCGCCTGCACCGCTTCGAGGACACGGGCCTGGAGAAGTGCGTCGGCTGCTCGTTGTGCGCGGCCGCCTGCCCGGCGGACTGCATCCGTGTCGTCGCCGCCGAGAACACGCCGGAGAACCGGGTCTCGGCCGGCGAGCGCTACGCCGCCGTCTACGAGATCAACCTCGCCCGCTGCATCTTCTGCGGCTACTGCGAGGTCGCCTGTCCGTTCGACGCGATCACGATGGGCCACGACTACGAGATGTCGGACTACTCGCGCTCGGATCTGATCTTCACCAAGGAGATGCTGCTCGCCGAGCCGCTCGAGCGGACGCCGTTGCGACGTGAGGGCGAGTAGGTCGCAGCGGAAGCGCGCGGGCGTCCGGACCAAAGCATGACCGATCAGGCGTCGCCCGGAGGTTCCTTCCGGGCCTCGCCAGAGTAGATTGGCGCCTTCATGGCGGAGGTGCTGTTTTTCCTGGCTGCAATCGGGGCGGTGGCGGGTGCGATCGGGGTCGTTGCGCTACGCAACCCCTTCTTCAGCGTGCTCGCGCTCGTGAGCCATCTCGTGTCGCTCGCGGCGCTGTTCCTGCTGCTGCAGGCGGAGTTCGTCGCGGCCGCCCAGGTCGTCGTCTACGCGGGCGCGGTGATGGTGCTCTACGTCTTCGTCGTGGCATATGTCGGCGGTGCCGACGAGCCGCTCGGCCCGCAGGCCGGTCGCGGGCTGCGGATCGTCGCCGCGGCCTTCGGCGCGATGCTCTTCGTCGAGCTCGTCGTCGCGCTGCTCGGCACGGGGCTGAAGGCCGTCGACAGCAACGGACCGGTGGTCCAGGCCGGCTTCGGCTCCGCCCAGCAGATCGGAGAGCTGCTGCTGACGAAGTTTCTGCTCCCCTTTGAGATCGCATCGTTCCTGCTGCTGATCGCCGCCGTCGGCGCTGTCGTGCTCGCGCGTCGCCGCGGCGGGCTGACGGCCGAGGAGGACCAGGCGCGCTACAGCGCGATGGACATGCTGCGCCCGGCCTACACCGGGACGATGGCCGAGGGCGTCGGGCGCCGGGCGATCCGGCCGAGCCCGCCCGCGCTCCAGGTCGGGACCGACGACCCGGCCGCCGAGCAAGAGGACCGGGCCGAGCAAGAGGACCGGGCCGAGCAAGAGGACCGGGCCGAGCAAGAGGACCGGGCCGAGCAAGAGGACCGGGCCGAGCAAGAGGACCGGGCCGAGTAGATGGACATCGGCTGGTATCTCACCGTCTCGGCACTGATCTTCACGATCGGCGCAGCCGGCGTGCTCACGCGCCGCAGCCCGCTCGTCGTGCTGCTGTGCCTCGAGCTGATGCTCAACGCGGCGAACCTCGCGCTGATCGCCTTTGCGCGCATGCACGGCAACGCCGAGGGCCAGATCTTCGCGATCATCGTGTTGGTCGTCGCAGCCTGTGAGGTCACAGTCGGCCTCGGCGTGATCGTCGCGATGCGCCGCCGGCGCCTGCCGATCGACGTCGACGAACTACGGGAGCTTCAGGGATGAACAGCCTCAAGCTCTTCGCCTGGTTGACCCTGGCCTTCCCGCTCGCCGGGACGATCGCGGTCGCGCTGATCGGCCCCAAGCTGCCGGGCCGCGGCGCGGGCTGGCTGGGCACCGGCGCGCTGGCGCTGTCGTTCGCCTCGGCGATCGGCGCGCTCGTCAAGCTGCAGGGCCTCGAGCACGACCAGCGCCAGGTCGTCGCCGTCGGCTGGGACTACGCCAATACGGTCGGCGTCGACGCGCAGATCTCGCTGCTCGTCGACCCGCTGTCGGTCTTCATGATTCTCGTCGTCGCCGGCGTCTCGACGCTGATCCATCTGTACTCGGTCAGCTACATCGGCTCCGACGCGGGCTACGTGCGCTTCTTCGCGTACCTGAACTTCTTCGTCTTCTCGATGCTGTTGCTCGTACTGGCGGGCAACTTCCTGCTGCTGATCGTCGGCTGGGCATTCGTCGGCGCGGCGTCCTACATGCTGATCTCGTTCTGGTACCGGCGCGGGACGGCGACGAACGCCGGCATCAAGGCGTTCGTCATCAACGTGCTCGGCGACGTCGGCCTCGTGCTCGGCACGTACTTCATCTTCAAGCACGTCGGCACGCTCGATTTCCTGAGCACGTTCGAGAGCGTCCAGGACGACTTCGCCCGCAACGACGCGGACCTCGTCGCGGGCTGCATCCTGCTGCTCGTAGGCGCGTTCGCGAAGTCCGCGCAGGTGCCGCTGCACACATGGCTGCCCGACGCGATGGAGGGCCCGACGCCCGTCAGCGCGCTGATCCACGCCGCCACGATGGTGACCGCCGGCGTCTACCTGATCGCGCGCATGCACCCGCTGTTCGAGCAGGCGCCGATCGCCGCCGACGTCGGCGCGATCATCGGCTGCCTGACGCTGCTGATCGCCGGCACGATCGCGATCGCCGTGACCGACCTCAAGCGCGTCATCGCCTACTCGACGATGTCGCAGATCGGCTACATGGTCATGGCCGTCAGCGCGGGCGCATACGCCGCGGGTCTGTTCCATCTGATAACGCACGCGTTCTTCAAGGCGCTGCTCTTCATGGCGGCCGGCTCGGTGATCGCGGCGATGGCCGGCCAGCAGAACCTCGACAGGATGGGCGGCTTCCGAAAGGCGATGCCGTTCACGTTCGGCTGCATGGTGATCGGCGGGCTGGCTCTGGCCGGCGTGCCACCGTTCTCGGGCTTCTTCTCCAAGGACGAGATCCTGCTGCTGATCGGCGATCGCGGCGGCTGGTACTGGATCCTCTACGTCGCCGGCTACGTCGGCGCGTTCCTGACGGGGATCTACACGTTCCGGATGATCTTCCGCGCGTTCTTCGGCGAGCCCGTGCCCGAGGCGCGCGAGCTCGAGGAAGGCCATCTGCACCACGCCGAGGTGCACTCAAACCCGGCCAACGGCGAGGTCGAGGACACCGACGTCGGCTTCCCCGGCCCGGAGCACCACATCGCCGAGCGCGAGCCGACGATGAAGATCGCGATGGGCTCGCTCGCGCTGCTGGCGATCGTCGGCGGCCTGCTGCAGATCCCGAAGGTCACGCACGTGATCGATAGCTTCCTCGAGCCTACCTTCGAGGAGTCGGCGCTCTATCACCGCGAGCTGGGCGACGGGCTGATCGCGTTCGGCCTCGTGCTCGGGGCGCTCGTCGGCATCGCGGGGATCGCGATCGCCTACTTCATCTGGGTGAAGAACCCGCAGATCGCGGTGACCGTCCGTCAGCGGCTCGCGCCGCTGCACAAGCTGTTCGTCAACAAGTGGTACTTCGACGAGCTGATCGGCCTGCTGATCGTGCGGCCGATGCAGTGGTTCGGCAACTGGGCCCAGCAGACGTTCGAGCGCGTCGTCGTCAACGGGCTGCTCGTCGGCGGCACGACGGGCGTCGTGCGCGCCGGCTCATCGGCCGTGCGCGCTGCGCAGACCGGCTTCCTGCGCTACTACGCCGCGCTGATCATCGTCGGGATCGTGGCCATGACCTTCTACTTCCTGCTCGCGTCATGACGCTGCACCTGTCGATCGTCCTGTGGCTGCCGATCGCCTTCGGCGTGCTCGGCCTGTTCGCGCCGCCGAAGCTCGCGGGCCGCGTTGCGCTGGCCGGCGCGACGCTCGTGCTGGGCTACGCGGTGCTCTACGTCGCCGACTTCGACATGGCCTCGGGCGGATTGCAGTACGTCACCGACGAGACATGGATCGCCGAGCTTGGCATCCACTACAAGCTCGGCCTCGACGGCCTGAACATCGTCTTCGTCCTGCTGACGGCGATCACGTGGTTCGCGGCCACGCTGTGGGCGAACTTCAGCGACTTCGAGAAGCCCAGGCTGTTCTTCTTTCATCTGCTGATCGGTGAGACCGCCGTGCTCGGTGCGCTGCTGGCGCAGGACCTCGCGCTGTTCGTCCTGTTCTTCGACCTGATGCTGATCCCGTTCTTCTTCCTCGTCGGCACGTGGGGCGGCCCGGCGCGGATCGCGGCGACGACGAAGATGGTCATCTACACGCTCGTCGGCTCGCTGCTGATGCTGACGGCGGCGGTCGCGACCGGCGTGCTGGCCGCCAACGGCGCCGAGGCGTCGCTGTCCTTCGCCTTCAGCGACCTCGCCCAGCGCCCGCTCGGGGAGGGCACGCAGGAGTGGATCTTCCTGTTCTTCGCGGCGGCGTTCCTCGTCAAGATGCCGGCCTTCCCGCTGCACGGCTGGATGCCCGACGCCTACCGGCAGATGCCGCTGCCGGCACTCGCCGTCTTCTCCGCGGTGCTCAGCAAGGTCGCCGCGTACGGCTTCCTGCGCGTCTGCGCGCCGTTGTTCCCGCACGCGATGGAGAAGTTCCAGACGCTGCTGCTGTCGATCGCGCTGGCCTCGATCCTGTACGGCTCGGCGATGGCATTCACGACGACCCAGGCGCGGCTGATCCTCGGTTACTCGTCGGTGGCGCAGCTGGGCTTCATCGTGATGGGCATCTTCGCGCTCAACGAGCAGGGCGCCCAGGGGGCGGTGCTGCAGTCCTTCAACCACGGCCTCGTCGTCGCGCCGGCGTTCTTCATCGTCGCGCTGCTGGCGGAGCGATCCGGTGGCTCGGAGGACATCCGCGACATGGGCGGCCTCGCGATGCGCGCGCCGGCGCTCGCTGCACTGTTCTTGATCGTCGCCTTCGCGACGCTGGCGATGCCCGGCTCGGCGAACTTCGTCGGCGAATTCCTGATCCTGCTGGGCGTCTTTGAGACCAAGATGGTCTTCTCGATCGTCGCCTTCGCGGGTGTCGTGATGGCGTCGGTCTATGCGCTGCGGCTGTACATCCGCACGATGCACAACCGCACCGGGCCGGCTGTGCAGTCGCGCGAGATCTCGCTGCGTGACGGGCTCGTGCTCGTGCCGCTCGTGCTGGCGATCATCGCCATCTCGCTCTACCCGCAGTTCCTGCTGAAGCGGACCGAGCGGACGATCACCGCAACACCGGCCGACGCGGCGGCGAACGTGGACCTGGATAGCGGATGGACCGCCTACGCGCCCTTGCAAGTCCCGCCGCCGCAAGAGCAGGACGGCCCATGATCGAGCTCGCCGTCGCCAAGGCCCCGGACATCGCCTGGGGTCCGCTTTCGCCGCTGATCGCGGTGCTCGGCGGCGCGCTGATCGTGCTGATGCTCGGGCTGCTGCGCTCGCGCCTGGCGCGCGAGACGCTCGTGCCGGCGCTGTCGATCGCGAGCCTCGCGATTGCCTTCGGGCTCGGCGTCTGGCAGTGGGGCGAGCGCGCCGACGTCATCGCCGGTGCGCTGCGCGTCGACGAGCTGACGCTGATGCTGACGTTCATCTTCTGCATCGCGGGCATCGCCACGGTGCTGCTGTCCTGGCGCCACACGGCCCCGCGCGAGGCCGCCCACGGCGAGTACTACGCGCTGGTGCTGACGTCGATCGCGGGCATGATCGTGCTCGTCGCCGCGCAGAACCTCGTGACGCTGTTCCTCGGCTTCGAGCTGCTGTCGATCCCGCTGTACGTGCTGTGCGCGACCGAGATGCGGCGCGCGACGTCGCTCGAGTCGGGGCTGAAGTACCTGATCGTCGGCTCGGTCGGATCGGCGACGCTGCTCTACGGGCTGGCCTTCATCTACGGCGCCACGGGCTCGACGGACTTCGCCGGGATCGCACGCGTCGTGAGCGGCGGCGGGGACATCGTCTCCGATCCGCTGCTGCTGACCGGCATCGCGCTGGCGATCGTCGGCCTCGCCTTCAAGGCCTCGACCGCACCGTTTCATCAGTGGACGCCCGACGTCTACGAGGGCGCCCCGACCCCGGTGACGGCGTTCATGGCGGTCGCGACGAAGGCGGCCGCGTTCGGCGTGATGCTGCGACTGTTCGACGTCGCGCTGATCGGCGCCTCGCTTGACTGGGCGCCGCCGCTCGCCGTGCTGGCGGCGATAACGATCATCGTCGGCAACGTCGGCGCGCTCGGGCAGTCCTCGCTGAAGCGCCTGCTGGCCTACTCGTCGGTCGCGCAGGCCGGCTACATGCTCGCCGGCGTCGTCGTCGCGTCGCGCCTGGGCGTGCAGGCGACGGTCTTCTACCTCGCGGTCTACCTCGTCATGAACCTCGCGGCGTTCGCGGTCATCGTGGCGCGCGAGCGCGAGACGCCGCTGGGCGACGACATCGACTCGCTGAACGGGATCGGCGCGACGCGGCCGCTGCTCGCCTGGCCGATGACGATCGCGATGCTCGGCCTCGCCGGCCTGCCCGCGACCGCGGGCTTCATCGGAAAGTTCTATCTGATCGATGCGGCCGTGACGGGCGATTATGCGTGGCTGGGGGTGGTGATCGTCGTCGGGTCGATGATCTCGCTGGCGTACTACCTGAAGGTGATCGCGGCGATCTGGATGCGGCCGGCCTTTGAGGACACGGGCGATGAGGGCGCTGTGGTGCTCGCGCCGCCGGGCTCGGGCGACCAGCCGGCGCTTGCGGGTGCCTCGGAGGAGGCGACGGGTCTGCGCGCCCAGGGCGAGGTCGTGTTCGTCGCCGTGCTGTTCGGAGCGGCAACAGTCGTGCTCGGGGTCGTGCCTTCGCCGCTGCTGAACCTCGTCCGCGATGCGGGCGCGGCGCTGGGCTTGTTCTAGGTGTGCTGCCCGCGGAGGTGCTGAACGCGGGTGATGGGTGCTCGGCCGCCCGCGGCGGTGTGTGGTCGTCTGCGGTTGTAGTAGCGCATGAACG
>Ga0208736_1000540_pt1 | contig 10772 bp, 8 predicted proteins | sample AntDryMetagUQ255_FD_188090 | JGI IMG/M metagenome (GOLD analysis project Ga0208736, IMG submission 188090) | Polar desert microbial communities from Antarctic Dry Valleys - UQ255 (SPAdes) | ecosystem: Environmental > Terrestrial > Soil > Desert | place: Antarctic Dry Valleys | collected 2008-12-31 | reverse complement strand
TGCTTTTAAAGTGTTATTGATTTTTTGTCAACTTTAATTTACACTTTTATAACAGGAACTTTTTACTTATCCCTTACATAAGACCTTGTACTGAAACAAAAAATTGAGCATTGTGCAAAAAGCTTTTGTTTTTTTATCAGGTTGGTAGTGCAAGAGAATTAGCCACAAAGACACAAAGGCGCTAAGTTTCACAACTTCGTGTTCCTTTCCGTCTTACCGCCTTTGTGGGAAAAAATATTTTTAAAAACAAACAGAATTTAATTTTAAAATTCCCCTTTAGGGGATAGGGGCATGGAAAATATTATTACCTGGGTTTCTTTTCATCAGCAAACGATATACATTGTCATCCTGATGATTTTTGTAGGCATAGAAATTATTGGCCGTGTGCCAAGTGTATTACATACACCGCTTATGAGCGGCGCTAATGCCATACATGGCGTGGTTATTATTGGAGCCATCATCGTAATGGGCCGGGCAGAAAGTAATAATTATTTGGCTTTGATATTAGGGTTTTTAGCTGTTATTGTAGGTACATTAAATGTGGTAGGCGGTTTTGTGGTAACAGACCGAATGCTGGAAATGTTTAAATCAAAGAAAAGAAATAAGAAATAAGAAATCCGAAATCCGACAAGCGAATATCAAATTGGAAGGACCGAAGAAATATGATCTTGAGCAGAGAACAGAAACTTTTTCGTTAGCAATAAGAGATTTTTGTTTAAGCCTTAAAAGGGATATTATAAACCGTGAATACATTATTCAACTTGTTAGATCTGCAGGTTCAATAGCAGCAAATTATATAGAGGCTAACGAAAATTTAGGCAAAAATGATTTGAAGATGCGAATAAAAATCTGCCGAAAGGAGGCTAAAGAAAGCAGGCTATGGCTCAAACATGTATTAACGTATGAAATTTCGGAACTTGAAATCAGAAGGAATGTTTTCATACAAGAGACAATAGAACTTGAAAAAATATTTGGTGCTATTTTGAAAAAGTTAGTTTAGCATTAGGGCTTCTAATTTAATTTTTGAAGATATAGGAATAATTGCACTATAGGTTTTTCGTTTTTCGCTTTTAAATTTTCGGATTTATTATTTTATGGATTTACTCACGCTTATATACTTAATAGGTTCTATAACTTTTATTATAGGATTGAAAATGCTTTCACATCCGGAATCGGCACGCAAAGGAAATTTGATTGCCGCAGGAGGAATGACACTGGCCATTGTCGGAACTATTTTTTTATACCAGGATTTAGCATCCGGAGAAAAGTTGCATAATTATGGTTGGATCTTTGGTGGCCTCGTAATAGGCGGTATCATTGGAACGCTGGCTGCAAGAAAGGTGAAAATGACTTCGATGCCTGAAATGGTGAGTGTATTTAATGGAATGGGTGGCGCCTGTGCAGCGTTGATATCAATTGTTGAATTTCATCATTTTGCTGCCAGTAATTTCACTACTGAAATTGCTGAAAGTTTCGGGCAGGGTGAAGTAATAAGTGAAGCTGTTTTCCAATTACCGATACCTGGAGGTACCTTGATCACTATCTTTTTGGGATTGATTATTGGTTCTATTTCTTTTGCAGGGAGCATGATTGCCTGGGGAAAGCTAAATGGCAAAATAAACGATTGGTCATTTAATGGACAGCACATATTTAATATTATCCTGTTGATTTCCATTATTGGATTGTCCATTCTATTATTAAATAAAATTGAAAACTCTTTCGTCATCAACGCAGGTGATGTAATTAATACCGGTGAAAGAATTACTTTTCGTCCCGGTTTTAATATCCAGTTCTCTGCTTCTATCTACGCAATTTTTTATATTATATTGCTTCTATCCATTCTATATGGAATTCTTTTTGTTTTACCCATTGGCGGCGCGGATATGCCGGTGGTAATTTCCTTGCTGAATTCATTCACTGGTGTAGCGGCGGCTCTGGGTGGATTTTTATATGATAATAAAGTCATGCTTACCGGCGGTATTTTGGTTGGCGCAGCCGGTACCTTGCTCACCGTACTCATGTGCAAAGCCATGAATCGCTCGTTAAAGAATGTATTGATCGGTTCTTTTGGTGGAAACAAAACTTTGATCTCCGGGGATGCCAAGGACCAGGGTCATCATAAAGAGATTAATTTAAATGATGCTGCAGTTGTAATGGCCTATGCCAATAAAGTAATGATCGTACCAGGTTATGGATTGGCGGTAGCGCAGGCGCAGCATGCTTGTCATGAGCTTGAAAAAATATTGAATGAAAAAGGAGTGCAAGTGCAATATGCTATACACCCCGTGGCAGGCCGCATGCCGGGACACATGAATGTGTTATTGGCAGAAGCCGATGTGAGTTATGAAAAATTATTAGAAATGGAAGAAGCGAATGAAGAATTTTCATCAACAGATGTTGTATTGATATTAGGCGCAAACGATGTGGTGAACCCTGCCGCTAAAACAGATACTAATTCGCCCATTTACGGAATGCCTATATTAGATGTGGAGCTTGCAAAAACAGTGATCGTAAACAAGCGCAGCATGAAGCCAGGATATGCCGGTATTGAAAATGATCTTTTCTTTCAGCCAAAAACGTCTATGTTATTTGGTGATGCTAAAAAAGTCCTTCAGGATTTGATCAGTGAAATAAAGCAATTATAAAATATCATCCTTCATAGCTTTGCCTTGTGCAACTTCCAGAAATTTTACTGAAATCCTTAGAAGACATTCAGGGTTTTGACAGGCAAACATTTGAAAAAGTACATAGCTCCGGCGAACAGATCACTTCAATTAGAATAAATCCTTTCAAACTATCGGAGTCTTGGCAAGTCCCCTCCACCGGAGGAAATTTAGGGGAGGCCGTTCCATGGTCTCAATATGGCTATTATCTTGATCAGCGCCCATCTTTTACATTTGACCCTCTTTTTCATGCAGGTTGCTATTATGTGCAAGAGGCTTCAAGTATGTTTTTGGAGCAGGCGCTTCAACAAACAGTTGATCTATCCCAGCCATTAAAAGTGCTGGATCTATGCGGCGCACCTGGTGGAAAATCTACACATATTCAATCTTTAATCTCAAAAGAAAGTTTGTTGGTCACCAACGAAGTGATAAAAAACCGGGTTTCAGTGCTTGTGCAGAATATAACCAAATGGGGATGTGACAATGTGATTGTAACACACAATGATCCGAAACATTTTACCAGGCTTGAAGGTTATTTCGATGTGATAATTATTGATGCTCCTTGCAGTGGCAGCGGATTGTTTAGAAAAGATGCAGAAGCCGTAGCAGAATGGAGTTTAAATAATGTGGCACTTTGCAGCCAGCGACAGCAAAGAATATTAGCTGATGCCTTGCCTTCGTTAAAAACAAACGGGATATTAATTTATTCTACTTGTTCTTATTCAAAAGAAGAAGATGAAGAAATTGGGGATTGGTTGGTTGAAGAATTTAAAATGGAGAATAAAAAACTAAAAATTGATCAGACATGGGGGATTGTAGAAACTTTTTCTTCAAAAAAATGTGCTGTAGGTTATCGCTTTTTTCCTGATAAACTAAAAGGCGAAGGATTTTTTTTATCTTGTTTTAAAAAAACAAATGAAACAAACGCATTAAAAAGAAGAACTAAAAGAATTGAGCAAATTAGTAAACAGGAGCAGGGTATAATAGAGAAATGGATTTCAGAAAAGAATTTTTCTTTCTTTTATAATCATCATAGCATTTATGCTTTACCGGAAAATCTTATTGATGATTACTCTTTTTTACAACAATATTTGAACGTGTATCATGCAGGTGTTTCTGCAGGACAGGTATTGAGAGACAAGTTTATTCCGGGACATGGCCTTGCGTTAAGTAAAATGCTATCATCAAAAATTCCATCTATTGAATTAACATTTGAAGAAGCAATTAAATTTTTACAAAAAAACGAACTGCATCTTACTCTAGATAAACATGGATGGCAGGTTGTATCGTATAAACACTATACTTTAGGTTGGATAAATGCGTTATCTAACCGTATAAATAATTATTACCCTAAAGAATTGCGTATTTTAAAACGGTATAATGGTTTTAGTTCTGGAAAATAATTTTCATATTTGTAGTTGCTAATCTATATCACCATGAAAAATATATTATTTATTCTTTTGATCTCCCTTTGCTCATTAAAAGGCTTTAGCCAAAATGAAGTCCATAGTACCGAAAAAGGTTTGCATCTAAAACATACGATTGCCGCTAAAGAAAATTTTTATGCAGTTGGGAGGTTATATAATATTCCTGCTAAAGATATTGCCGCCTATAACAACCTTGATATGGAAAATGGTTTGAATATCGGCCAGACTGTTATGATACCCTTGACTTCTGCTAACTTTTCACAAACAACTGATAATGGCACACCTGCTTATTATGTAGTTGGCCAGCAGGAAGGTTTGTATCGTGTAAGTATGAAACACAATAAAGTATTGATGGCTAGCTTACGAAAGTGGAATCATTTAACCAGCGATGAAATTCCTGCAGGGCAAAAATTAATTGTAGGTTTTATTACATCACCTGAATTGGCAAAGGCAGTTACAAACTCTCCTAAGACGGCGCCAGTTGTAATACAGCAGGAAAAGCCAAAACAGACAGAACCTGTTGCGCAACAAAGAACAGAACCTGAAAGGATCACCAAACCGGTACCTACACAAGCAGGTATTAAAAACAGTGGTGGAGGTTTTTTTAAATCACAGTTTGAACAACAATCACAAGCTTCAAATGCAAATAAAGATCAGACAGCAACGGCAAGTATTTTTAAAACGGCTAGTGGCTGGCAGGATGGTAAATACTACGCATTAATAGATGGCGTTGATCCTGGAACAATTGTACAGGTTATCAACCCGTCAAATAATAAAACTATTTATGCAAAAGTATTGGGAGCTATGAGTGGAATAAATCAGAATAAAGGTTTAGATGTCCGCATTAGTAATGCCGCCGCTAACGTGCTGGATATAAACGACACGGAAAAATTTATTGTAAAAGTTAACTACTAAAAACAACCTCTCGATGAGTGGGTTTTTATATTCTGAAACCTCTTAAAAATTCTTCAACAAACATTTTTTTCTTTCCTTCTAACTGGAGTTCTTTGATGTGAAGAAAACCATCGGGGCAGGTATACTTTAAAAAAGTTTTACCGTCAGTTTCATATTCGCCATGGGCCATTGAAGGTTTTGCCATTTCTTTTTCAGCTAAGAATATTTTTAATTTTTTACCATTAAGTTCTGTAAATGCAGCAGGATGCGGTGATAATCCGCGAATAAGGTTGTATGTTTCTTTCACTGATTTACCCCAGTCAATTCTGCATGTTTCGGTAGTAATTTTTGGAGCATGATTCAGAATTTCTGATTGCTGATTTCTAACTGCTGATTGGGGCAATTCTTTGAGCGTACCATCGGCCACTCCCTGAACCGTTTTGATTAATAAAGCAGCACCAGTTTCCTTCATCCTGTCATGTAATTCTCCAGCCGTTTCACTTTCACCGATGGAAATTTTTTCCTGCAATAGAATGTCACCCGTGTCTATTTCATGTTTCAATTTGAAAGTTGTTACACCTGTTTCAGTTTCTCCATTAATTACTGCCCAATTAATAGGCGCTGCACCGCGGTATTGCGGCAACAATGAACCATGAACATTAATTGTACCCATCGGAGGCATATTCCAAACCACTTCTGGTAACATGCGGAAGGCAACTACAATTTGCAGATCTGCATGTAAGGTTTTTAATTTTTGTATAAATTCGGAATTTTTTAGTTTTTCAGGTTGTAATACATTCAATCCTTTTTCAACAGCATATTGTTTTACAACGCTTTGCTGCAATTTCATTCCCCGACCTGCCGGTCTATCCGGCGCAGTAACCACTGCCACAATATTATGGCCATTATTAACTAATGCATTCAAAGATGCGACAGAAAAGTCTGGCGTTCCCATGAAAATGATGCGGAGATCCTTATTGTTCAATCTTTAAAGGTTAAGAGTTGACAGACTTAATTGTTAGTTGCAGTTGTAAAAATGAGGCTTTCAGCCTGATTAATCAATCAACTTATTAAAATCATAATGCAGCAAATAATTTTTCCTGATCTTCTTAAAAATTAAATTTATTGATCACAACCAATTGGTGCCCCCGGAGGAATAACAGCATGCATAGTTGGCTTTGCTTTTTCCGGTGCTTTTATCCTTTCCAAAGCAAGAAGAAAATGGCCTTTATAAATTTGATCTGTAGATATTTTGTTTTTATTTTCCACGAAAATTTTTAGATCTTGTAAGGTTTTTTGCAAGATAGATTTTGTCAAAAAAGAGGCATTATCATCAATACTGCTTACCAATAAATAAGTAAGTAATATTTGTTCAGTTTGCATTTGTATTAGACTTTCTATTCCCATGCGACGAACAGACCTCCAGGTTTTATCGATCAAAAAGTCCAGCATTTCTTTTAAACCTAAGCCACCATTTTGCCATTGGTAAATTGCCATGCGGTTCATCCTTTCTGTATTTAATAAAAAGGAGATAGGCAAGTCTGCCGCTGTTTCGGCAGGAGATAAGATATCAAATGCAAGACCTGTTCTTTTCTTAAATAATTCTTTAGTAAAATTATAGCCAGACGGACGTGGAGGAATTAATTTTGAAATATTTTCCGGGACCATCAGCACTTTAGGGTCAATACAATTCACAACTGCCTGTAGTGCTTTTAGCTGTTCGTTTTTTGAAACTGGTTGCGTGACCAATTGATTATCTCCCCGCAAGGCATAGGTATAATTTAACCCGCCAATTAATTTGGTAACGGCCTCTACCTGGTAACGATGAAAAAGATAAATGGGTACAAGCACATCTTCCAACAGGGCCATTGGCGCACCCGGGCGAATATTTTTTTCACCAAATTTTGATAAGGCTTTTTCACGAACAGCCATAACATTTTTTAATTCCTCGATAGCATTTTTGCCATTATCCCAAAGATGTGCATACGGATGCAGGCCACCGGCGGCACGGGCATCTCTGTCAGCTATAAATTGAAATCCATTTTTGTTTGCCTCTGTCAATATTTTTTCCGAAGCAATTTTTACATCTGCTCCTGGCGCATAATCTGTATAACCATAAGCGATACTGATTTTGTCCCAATCGCCGATACCGGTTGCGTAAGCATCACTGATATCAATTTCTCCCTGTGCATTAATTTTTGCAGCAGGCGGGGGGTAATCCATAACACTGGCGCGGTTAGAAACACTGGCTGCATAATTATGCATCAAACCAATGGTATGGCCTACTTCATGTGCTGACAATTGTTGTAAACGTTGCAGCGCCATTTTCAACATTTTATCATCTGCAGGCATACCATTCTCAAAAGGAGCCAACAAACCTTGCGCAATCAGGTAATCCTGCCGCACCCTCAATGAGCCTAATGATACATTGCCTTTAATAATTTCACCGGTTCTCGGATCAACGACAGAGGCACCGTACGACCATCCCCGCGTAGACCGGTGAACCCAATTGATCATATTATTCCGGATGTCCATCGGGTCTCCATCGTCAGGTAAAATTTTTACCTGGAAAGCATTTATAAATCCGGCTGCCTCAAAAGCTTCATTCCACCAACGGGCTCCTTCTAACAAAGCAGAACGGATAGGTTCTGGTGTACCATTATCTAAATAATAAACAATTGGTTTTATTGCCTCGCTCTTCGCTGCAGCCGGATCTTTCTTTTTCAGGCGATGCCGAATAATAAAATATTTTTCTATGGGTTCGGAAACCGGCGTGCTGTAATCAAAATAAGAAATTGGAATAAATCCGGATCGTATGTCAAAAACCCGTGGTTGATAATTATTATCCGGCAATTGTACAAATGAATGATGCATGCGAAGCGTAATAGCTTCGGTTGAAGGTATTACGGACTGTACAAAATTTCCGACTTCACCATCGTTGTTTACAAGGGAGATAGTAGCTTCTAATTCAGAATTTAAAGGAAAGTTTTTTGTGTTCGGTAAGTAAATAGCTGACCTTGTTTTGTCCAAAGTATAATTTCCCTGCCGCATCGTTTTGATGCGGTTACCAACTTTCATGGCATCTCTTAATAAAAAATCTGTAGCATCAACCAATACATGACCGTTACTTTCGGCTTCAATGATAAAACCCCAAATGGTTGACTGGGCAAAAGATTGTTCCACTGCCCGTTTCTCTGTTTTGTTTAATGTGACTGCACGATAGTCGTAATTCGGTTGCACCATTAAAAGTTTTCTGCCTACACGGTTAAACCTTACAATTTTAGAATCTCCCAAAAGTCCTCTGTCCAAACCAATATCATTAGAACCAAGTGCCGATGCGAGGGAAGTGGCATATAAAAATTCGCTATCCAGCTTATGTATATCCAACCACAATTTTCCGGCATTTTCATCCCAGTAAAAATTAATAAAGCCTTCTTGTTTTTTTAGGCCTGACGTTTTTTCTTCGATGGTTGGGAGTTTTTGTGCTATAGAAAAAAGTGGAAGAATAAGTATAAAAAGAAATACAATTCGTATCATAAGAAATTGATTTATCGGTTGAATTTATGCTTTACTTTGAACACTTTATGACTATGATTTTATGACACGAATTTTATAAGACTTATACTAAGGGGAAGTCTAAAGGCTAATACCCCGGTAGCCAAAGCCTCTTTACCGAGCGGGATTTAAAAAACTATTATGAAAAATTCGTGTAATTAGATTTCAATTCGTGTTATTTATTTAGCAACAACTCCTTTACTTCACTTTCATTTCCAACGCGATCAACAGCAGTTACCGCAATTTTATTTAATGGGATCAGTTTATCTCCAAACGTTTTTTGTAAAACAAACCTGGTATCATTCCGGTTAAAAATTTGATAATCCCATTTGTCTCCATATTGGAAATAAACAACCCATTGAAATACATTTTTTGCATCCGGATGTGTCCAGGCTATATTGATTTTATCTTCCTGAGAAACTATTGATGCTTGTGGAGGTTGAGGCGCGGTATTATCAAGCCATGGTGAAGGTGGTATCAATGCTTGTTTTTTATAAGGGCCCGCTAGAATCGCTTTTGCCAGGCTATCATTTTTTGTTAATCCCGAAATGCTCCAATGCACAACGCCCTTACTTTTCGGCAGCATTCCTCTTGAGATCATGATCTCATTAATTGTTTCATCATTATTTTTTTCGCCGCGGCCTTTATAAACTGAAATGCCGGGCCAAAGGTGGCGGTTATAAGTATTTTCTGCTGCCCACCATCCTAATAAAACAGGAAAACTTTGCGGAATTCTATTGATCTCCCAATACAATTGCGGAGTGAAATAATCTATCCACCCTTTGTTTAACCATAAACGTGCATCTGCAAATAATTTTTCATACTGGTCAAACCCTTCAATAGATTCCGGGTATCCCGGTCGCCATATTCCAAAAGGACTCAATCCGAATTTCACCCATTTTTTTTCTGCTTTAATTTTTTTATACAGTTGCTCTATAAAAACGTTTACGCTTTCACGCCGCCAATCGCCCCGGCTTAATTTACCATTGGATTTTTGATAAGCTTCCCAACTTTCATGATCAGGAAAATCTTCATTTAAATTATAAGATGGATAAGGATAAAAATAATCGTCAAAATGTACACCATCAATATCGTAACGTTTTACAAGATCCATTACTACGGCGGTGGAAAGTTCCTGGGTTTCTTTTTTAGAAGGATCAAGCCACCAATAACCTTCTTTAAGAAATACCGACAGGCCCGGGCGGGTTTTCACAATTGATTTTTCACTAAGAGTGCCTCCATCTTTATGATGTGAGCGGTATGGATTTAGCCACACATGCATCTCCATGCCACGGTCATGCGCTGCCTCTGTCCAGAATTCTAATGGATCGTAATAAGGGTCAGGTGCTTTTCCTACCTCACCGGTAAGGTAGTATGACCATGGTTCAATTTCACTTTTATAAAGCGCATCAGTTTGTGGCCGCACCTGGAAAATGACAGCATTAAAATGATGGTTTTTCAAAAAATCAAGTAAGGCGATAGCTTCTTTTTGCTGGCTGTCGGTGGATAGTCCTGGCTTGCTGGGCCAGTTAATATTAGAAACTGTGGCAACCCAGGCTGCACGAAATTCCGCTGGCGCCTTTGGTTGTTTTGCAACAATATTTTTTTTAGGAGGCTTTGAAGAAGCACATGCCTGTAGCAAACACAAAAAGCATAAGCCTGTTAATATCTTAAATATTCTATTATGCATAAGTTTGAATTTGATTAAACAGTCTTTTTTAAAAATAGTATATTTTACGGATGAAAAGCTTGTGGAATATTTGAATAACTTATAAGAGTTAAATCTGCAATTTTAAAAATTACTATGTGGAATATGCTTTTCCCTCGATAGAAAGAAGTGCGTTAATAGCATCAAAATTGACTAATGGTTTAAATAAAAAGTGATCATTTGTAAGATGACAAAACAAAAAAATGAAAAAAATATTTTTAATACCGGTATTATTAATCTCGTTAATTGTACAATCACAAAAAACTAAAACAGAAGCGCCAGTTACTTCTGTAAGTTCCGGCAACGTTAGTCTCGCTGACCATGCTGGCAATCAATACAAACTTTCGAATGGACTGTGTGCTTTTTTGCTTCCAAAAAACCCAACACCAAATGGAGAAAAAACACTTGCACCCATTCAAAATATTATTTACAAGGATGGTAAGTATGGGAATGATGGTCAACCTGTCTATCTCAAAAATGATTCACGTGATCCCGCCTATCCGCTTACGGTAAAAACAACTATTG
>Ga0208736_1000539_pt1 | contig 10777 bp, 9 predicted proteins | sample AntDryMetagUQ255_FD_188090 | JGI IMG/M metagenome (GOLD analysis project Ga0208736, IMG submission 188090) | Polar desert microbial communities from Antarctic Dry Valleys - UQ255 (SPAdes) | ecosystem: Environmental > Terrestrial > Soil > Desert | place: Antarctic Dry Valleys | collected 2008-12-31 | reverse complement strand
TGGGTCGACGATCTGCATCCGGCGCCGGGGCCGGACGACTGACCCCCTAACCACCGTCGGCGAAGTCCCCGGCCTCGATGCGCAGCGTGCGCAGCAGGTCGGTGACGTGCTCCTGATCCTCCTCGGACAGCGCGCCGAGGCCGAAGGCGATGGCGTTGAGCAGGTCGGTCGCGCGGATCGCGACCTCACGGCCCTCGTCGGCGATCTCGGCCAGCGTCGTGCGGCGGTCGGCCTCGTGCGGAATGCGCCGGACCAGCCCGTCGGCCTCGAGCTTGTCGATGATGTTCGTGACGCTCGTGCGATGCACCTGAAGGCGTTCGCCGATCTTGCCCAGCGGCAGGGTCCCGCTGCGCGTGAACGACAGCAGCATCAGCGCCTCGTAGCGCGGAAAGGTCAGCCCGAGCGGTCCGAGCAGCTCGTTGCAGCGCGCGAGCAGGATCTGCTGCGCACGCATGATCGAGGTGATCGCCGCCATCGGCCGGGCATGCTCATCGCCCCAGCGCTCAGTCCAGTGGCGGCGCCCTTCGGCGATCGGATCGATATCGAGGGGCTTGGTGGTCACGCGTGTAAGGAGCCTATTCGCGCGCGACTTCGCCGAGCAGGGCGCGCGCGATCACCATTCGCTGGATCTCGGAGGTCCCCTCGTAGATCTCGGTGATCTTGGCGTCGCGGTAGTAGCGCTCGGCCGGCAACTCGCGGGTGTAGCCGACTCCGCCGAGCACCTGGATCGCATCGCTGGTGACGCGCCGCGCGACGCCCGAGGCGAACAGCTTGGCCTGCGCGCCTTCGACGGTGTGCGCGCGACCGGCGGACTTCAGCCGCGCCGCGCGCCATGTCAGCGCGCGCGCCGCCGCGATCTCGGTCTGCATGTCGGCGAGCTTCTGCTGGATCGCCTGATGCGCGCCGATCGGCTTGCCGAAGGTGTGGCGCTGCTTGGCGTGGCCTACGGCGCAGTTCAGGGCGGCCTGGGCGATGCCGACCGCCTGCGCGGCGATGCCGATGCGCCCGCCATCCAGCGTCGACAGCGCGATCCGCAGGCCGGCGCCGGGGAACCCGAGCCGCTCGCCCGGCGTGTCCTCGAGCACGAGGTCGGTCGTCACCGACGAGTTCAGCCCGAGCTTCTCCTCCTCGCGCGTCGGCTTGAAGCCGGCCGCGCCGCGGCGCACGATGTAGGCGCTCGGCTTGTCGGGGTCCTTGGCGAAGACGATGAACACGTGCGCCTTGGAGCCGTTGGTGACCCACTGCTTGGTGCCGGTCAGTTTGCCGTCGACCGCGCGCGTGCGCAGCGCGCCGGCATCGGAGCCCGAATCGGCCTCGGTGAGCGCGAAGGCGGCGATCTCGTGGCCCTGGGCGAGCGGCGGCACGAGCCGCTCGATCTGCTCGCGGCGGCCGTGGGCGATGATCGGCAGAGCGCCGGCGCCGATGTGCACGGCGAGCGTGACGCCGAGGCCGGCATCGCCGCGCGAGAGCTCCTCGAGCACGAGCGCGTAGCTGAGGAAGTCCGCTCCGGCGCCGCCGAGCTCGGGCGGGATGCAGACGCCCATCAGGCCGAGCTCGCCGAGCTGCGTGATGACCTCGCTGGGGAAGCGGTGCTCCTTGTCCCACGCCGCGGCCTGGGGCGCGACGACCTCGTCGGCGAAGCGCGCCGCCAGCGCGCGGATGTCGCGCTGCTCGTCGTCGAGCTCGTGCAGGCTCATCGGCGTGCGAAGCGTCGTGATGGGGCCGGCGGCGCGGACACGACGGCGTTGCGGCGCAGCGCGAGCCGGCCGGCGCCACCGGCCGCCGCCGCGGCGAGCGCGGCGGCCGCGATCTGCATGCGACGGCCGAGGCGGTCGAAGCACAGCACCTCCCAGCCCTCGCGGCGCGCGATCTTCATCAGCGCGCGGTCGGGGTTGACGGCGACGGGATGACCAACGGCGCGCAGCAGCGGCACGTCTGACTCCGAGTCGGAGTAGGCATAGGAGGATGCTAGATCGATTCCCTCGTGCTCTGCGAGCTCGCGCACGGCCTGCGCCTTACCCTCGCGGTAGGTGAAGATGCCGCCCTCGCGACCGGTGTAGATGCCGTCGCGGATCTCCGAGCGCGAGCCGATTCCGCCGGTGAAGCCGAGCACGTAGGCCAGTAGCCCGGCCATCTCCTGCGAGGCGGCCGTGCAGATGTAAACGCAGCGACCCGCGTCCTGGTGGGAGTACGCGACCTCGAGCACCTGCGGGTACAGGCGCGGCAGCACGCCCGACAGCACGCGCGGCGCGAGCCGCTGCAGGTCACGGACCGGCACGCCCTCGATGTATGACCCCAGCCGCGCGCGCACCTTGTCGGTGCCCGCGTCGGTCGAGCCGAACAGCCGGAACTTGACGGCTCCCCACGCGTCGCCGGCCATCCGCCGGCGGCTGAGCATCCCCGCCTCGTAGGCCGCGCGCACGAAGTGATAGCCGGACGAGCCGGCCATCAGCGTTCGATCAAGGTCGAAAAATGCCGCGCTGTGCGACAGGGTCTGACCCTCTCAGCTGCCGACGCGAAGGATGATCGCGTCGCCCTGGCCGCCGCCTGAGCAGATCGCTGCGCAGCCCAGACCTCCGCCGCGCTGGCCCAGCTCGTGCACGAGCGTGGCGATGATGCGGGCGCCCGAGGCCCCGATCGGGTGGCCGAGCGCGACCGCGCCGCCGTTGACGTTGACCTTGTCCTCGTCGATGCCGAGCATGCGGATCGAGTTCAGCGTGACGGAGGCGAACGCTTCGTTGATCTCCCACAGGTCGATGTCGTCGGCCGTCAGACCGGCCTTCGCGAGCGCCAGCTTGGCGGCGGCCGCAGGCGTGCGGGCGAGGTAGGCGTAGTCCTCAGCCATCTGCGCCTGGGCGACGATCTCGGCGAGGACCTTCTTGCCGTTGCGCTGTGCCCACTCGTCGGATGCGAGCACGATCGCGCCCGCCCCGTCGTTGACGCCGGGCGAGTTGCCGGCCGTGTGCGAGCCCTCCTTGCTGACGAGGCCGGGCAACTTGGCGAGCGACTCGAGCGTGCTGCCACGGCGCGGTGCCTCGTCGACCTCGACGACGGTGTCGCCTTTGCGGCCCTTGACGGTCACCGCGACGATCTCCTCGGGCAGGCGGCCGGAATCGGTCGCCTCGATCGCGAGTTCGTGCGAGCGCAGCGCCCAGCGGTCGAGGTCGGGGCGCGTGATCTCGAGCTCGTCGCCGACCTCGGTCGCCTCGTCGAACATCTGGCGGCCGCTGAACGGGTTGGTCAGACCGTCGTGGACCATCGCATCAAGCGCTTGAGCGTCGCCCATGCGAAAGCCGAAGCGGGCCTTTGGCAAGAGGTAGGGAGCGCATGACATCGATTCCATCCCGCCGCCGACGCCGATCTCGACGTCGCCAGCGCGGATCTGCGCGTCGAGGATGCCGACCGCGCGCACGCTCGAGGCGCACACCTTGTTGACGGTCTCGGAGCTGACCTCCTTCGGGATGCCGGCCTTGATCTGCGCCTGGCGCGAGGGGATCTGCCCCTGGCCGGCCTGCAGCACCTGGCCCATGATCACGTGCTGGACCTCGTCGCCGCCGACATCCGCGCGCTCGAGCGCGGCCTTGATCGCGATCCCGCCGAGCTCCGTCGCGTCGAGCGTTGAAAGTGCGCCGCCCATCTTCCCGATCGGGGTGCGGGCGGAGCCGAGGATGACGGTCTTGGGCATTGGGTTGAGCTCTCCAGTTCTCGCGTCGCGTTGCGGGGTGGGCGCAGTCTATTGCGGCCCATCGTCCCGCTGCCCACGCGTGACGTAGATTTCAGTCCGTGCTCGTACAAGCCATCACCGACCTGCCGCAGGACGCCGATGCCGACACCGTCGTGATCGGCGTGCTCGAGGCCGAAAAGATCCACCACGACGTCGACGGCGCCCTGAACGGGCTGATCGAGGCGGGCGAGGCGAAGGCCAAGCATCGCCATCTCGCCGTGACCCACGCCGGCGGCAAGCGCTGGATCCTCGTCGGCTTGGGCAAGCGATCCGAGCTCGACGGCGAGCGCATCCGGATCGCCGCCGCTGCGGCACTCGGGCGTGCTCGCGAGCTCGGGACCAAGCGGCTGTGCTGGGAGGTCCCGCACAAGGTCGGCGGTGAGATCGCGGCGGCGATCGTCGAGGGAACGCTGCTGTGCGACTACCGCTTTGACCGCTACAAGGGCAAGGGGCCGGCTGCCAGCGACAGCGAGAGCGCGGAGATCGAGGAGGAGGACGAGGCCGAGCGCGGCCAGCTGCAGGCGCTCATCATCTCGGCGCACGACGACCTGAGCGCCGTCGTCGCCGAGGCCGCGATCGTCACGCGCGCCGTCAACAACGCCCGCGACCTGCAGAACTCACCGCCGAACGAGATGGCGCCGCGCCATCTCGCCGACGCCGCGCGCGCACTGGCGGAGCTTGACCACGTCAGCGTCGAGGTCGACGGGCGCGACGGGCTGCGCCGCCGCGGGATGGGCTCGTTCGCGGCCGTCGCCCAGGGCTCCGACGAGGAGCCCGCGCTGATCACGCTGCGCTACGAGCACCCGGACGCGAGCGGGCCGGTGCTCGGTCTGGTCGGCAAGGCGGTCACGTTCGACACGGGCGGCATCTCGATCAAGCCCGCAAACAAGATGTCGGACATGAAGTACGACATGTCCGGCGGCGCAGCGGTGCTCGGAGCGGTCGAGGCGATCGCGACGCTCGGCCTGCCGGTCGCGCTGATCGCGGTCGTCGGCGCGACGGAGAACATGCCATCCGGCCACGCGATGCGGCCCGGCGACATCGTGCGCGCATCAAACGGCGTGACGATCGAGGTCATCAACACCGACGCCGAGGGGCGAATGGTGCTCGCCGACTGTCTCGCGCATGCCGTCGGCGAAGGCGCGGAGCGGCTCGTCGACATCGCCACGCTGACGGGCGCGATCATCACAGCGCTGGGCAACGCGCACGCCGGGCTGATCGGCGACGACGACGACTGGGTTGCGCAGGTCGGCGCCGCCGGCGAGGCGACGGGAGAGATCACCTGGCGCCTGCCGCTGCACCGCGACTACGCCAAGCAGATAAAGAGCGAGGTCGCGGACATCAAGAACGCCGACGAGTCGCGCAAAGCCGGCTCGATCACGGCGGCCCAGTTCCTGGCGCGCTTCACCGGCGACGTGCCGTGGGTCCACCTGGACATCGCCGGCAGCGCCTGGGGCGCGGGCAAGCCCTACACGCCGAAGGGCGGCTCGGGCTGGGGCGTGCGGCTCTTCGTGGAGCTCGCGCGCTCGCTGTCGCGCTGAGCTACGCCGGCGATGGTCCGATCGCGCCCATCATGCACTGCATGCACATAGGGCGAATGCTTAATGGCGTACGAGGCCGCTGATCAGCAGGTATCGCGCATCGATCTCGACGCTGGGCGGGCGGTTGTTGGCCGAGGCCAACACGCGGTCGAACCCCGGGCGCAGCGCGGTGCGCTGCGCCTCGTCGAGCGTCGACGGCGCGAGCGCATCGAAGAACGCGTCCGCGCTCGTGAAGCACAGCGACGCGATGCACGTGCGCAACTCGAGCCCGTCGAGGTGCGGGGCCAGGCGCGCCTCGGCGCGGTCGGCGCGGCCCCATGCGGCGGGCGAGGGGAGGCCTTCGGGCAGTGGGTTCACGGCGTCGAGCAGTTCCGGCATCCGGCCGGGCAGACCGCGCGGAACCCACGCGGCGAGCACGACCCGCCCGCCTGCCCGGCAGACACGAGCGAGCTCGTGCGCCACGCGAGTGGCGCGTGGAGCCTGGACCGCACCGAAGGCAGAGACGACGATGTCGAATCTCCCGTCGGCGTAGGGGAGAGCCTGCGCGTCGGCCCGGCACCATGCAACCGCCTCGCCGGTACGTGCACGACCGCGGCGGACCATCGCCTCCGAGAGGTCGCAGGCATCGACGCGCGCGCCGCGTGCCGCGCACGCGAGTGCGACGTTGCCATCACCCGCGCCGACATCGAGCACGCAGTCGTCCGGGGTGATGTCCGCGCGTTCAGCGATCGCCGCGGCAACCGGCTCGATTGCGCGCAGCAACGCCGTCCGTGCGTCGCTCTCCCACCCTGCGGCAACGCGCGCTGTGACGCGGTCGAAGTCGATCTCACCAGAGCCCATTTTGGTCCGCGAGAGCCCCAGCAGCGATCGCCGTGAGATCCCGCCGGCGTTGCGCGGCGCGATGGCGGGGGCGTGACGATAGGCGTCGTGCGCGGCCAACGGACCGCTCACCATATGCCGTTGCGTCGCGCCGGAAAACCGTAGGTCACCGACGCTTCACAAGTCACGGGGCGCCAGTGGCTACCAATTCAGCACTCGGCAACCCGGATGAAGGGACAAAAATGGCGATCGACGTCACCAGACGGAACTTCGTGCAGGGCTCGGCGGTGGTGGGCGCGGGCCTCGCAATCGGCGGGCCGATCTCGGCTTACGCGGCGAACAGCAAGCAGGGCGGCAAGCGCCGCAAGGCGCTCGGCTTCGGGCCACTGGCACCGACCCCCGAAAAGGACAGCGGGCTCGCCTACCTCGCACTGCCCAAGGGCTTTGAGTACCGCCTGATCAACCGCAGCGGCGACCCGATGACCAAGGGCGGCCCGACGCCCGGCATCTTCGACGGCATGGGCGCCTATGCGGGTCCCAAGGGCACCACCGTGCTGATCCGCAACCACGAGAATCGCTCACGCCCCGGCGAGATCGACGTCCCCGTACCCAAGAGCAAGCGCTACGACCCGGACCCCGCCGTCCGCGGCGGCAACACGAAGCTCGTCGTTGGAGGCGATCGCCGGCTCAAGGAGATCTACGCGGTCCTGGGCGGCACGCACACAAACTGCGCCGGCGGCGAAACCCCGTGGGGCACCTGGATCACGTGCGAGGAGATCTTCAACTACGGCTCGGTGGAGAAAAACGTCACGCCTGGCACCGGTGTGCCGCACGGCTACTCCTTCGAGATCCCGGCAGAGACCACGAGTGCGGTGACCCCGCAGCCGATCGTCGATGCCGGGCGCTTCTCGCATGAGGCGGTGGCGTGGTTGGACGGCATCCTCTACGAGACCGAGGATCGCGGCGACGCGGCCTTCTACCGCTTTCTGCCCGCCAAGCAGCCCAGGGAGTCCGGCGACCTTGCGACGTTCGGCGGCACACTGCAGGCACTGGCCGTCAGCGGACGCCCGGGGTTCGATGCCAACACCGCCAACCCGGGCGAGACCTACCGCGTCGAGTGGGTGACGATCGAGGAGCCCAACCCGCTGACGGACACGGTCCGCAAGGAGGCGCAGGGCAAGGGCGCGGCGATCTTCGACCGCACCGAGGGCGCGTGGACGGCCGATGGCCGCGTGTACTTCGACTGCACGACCGGCGGCGAGAAGCAGCTCGGCCAGCTGTGGGTCTACAAGCCACGCGGTCGCAACGGCGGCGAGATGACGCTCATCTACGAGTCGACGAGCTCCGAGGATCTCGAGAACCCCGACAACCTCGTCGTCGTCCCGGCGAACGGCGATGTCTGGCTGCAGGAGGACAGCGACGGTGAGCAGTTCGTCCGCGGGGTCAACAAGCGCGGCGAGATCTACGACTTCGCCCAGACGCTGATCAACGACTCAGAGTTCTGCGGCGGCTGCTTCAGCCCGGACGGCGAGACGTTCTTCCTCAACCAGCAGGGAGGCCGCCTGTCGGCGGGCCAGGCTCCCGGTGCGCTGCCGGCCTCCGACGCCGGGCTCACCTACGCGATCTGGGGCCCGGTCAAGAAGAGCTAGAAGAGACTCAGCTGAGCTGGATGGTTGATTCCGCAGCCGCGGAATCAACCATCTACGCGGGCGCGGGCTGCTGGCACAGCGCGGCGGAGTGCTCGGAGGCGATCAGGTCTACCCGACCGCCGACCCGAGTCCTACGAGGACCGCTTCAAGGGACCGTTCGCCAGCGCGCTGCTCGCGATCCTCGGCGCGCTGAACGCCGGTGAGAGCAGCCTCGTCGACACCGCCACCCAGGACGGCTTCATCGGCTTTCTCGCCGCCGGCGCCGGCGGCATGAGCCTGATCGTCGTGCTCGTCCTCTTCGGAGCGATCTTCGCCGGCGCCGACATCAAGGCCACGCCGCTCGAGCAGCGTGGCGGCGTGCGGCTGGCGACGGCGCTCGGTGTGGAACGTGTAGGGCGCGAGTGGGATCACGGCGCCGACGGCGAGCCCGGGCCGCGCTTCGCCCCGCGGCGCGCGGCGCCCGCGGCGCGGATCGTCGACGGCCCGCTGCACTTCGACCCCGCCGGCAACCCGGTCCGTTAGCTAAGCCATAAGCTAGCTTCCTGCGCGTGCGTCGCGCGGTCGGACTGTGGCTCGTCCTGTTCGCGGCCTACGCCGCGACGCTCGGCATGCCCGCCTTCGCCGACACGCAGTTCGGCGGCGACGAGCCGCACTACCTGCTCGCCGCCGAGTCGATCGTCAGCGATGGCGATGTCGACCTGCGCGACGAGTACGCCACGCGCGCCTACCGCGACTGGTATCCCTACGCGCTCGAGCGCCACGGCCGCCTCACCGAGGGGCGCGCGAACGAGCCGCACGGCGTCGGCTTCGCGCTGCTGATCGCACCGGCCTACGCGCTTGGCGGCCCGCTCGCCGTGCAGCTGCTGATGGCCGCGATCGCGGCACTCGCGCTCGTGCTCGGCGCCGCGCTCGCGCGACGGATCGTGCCTGAGCCGTGGTGCAGCGCCGCGGCGCTGGTGTGCGGCCTGTCGGCGCCGGCGCTGGCGTACGGCACCGCCGTCACCCCCGAGCCGGTCGCGGGCGCGCTGTTGGCAGGCGCCGCGCTGCTCGCGCTGCGCGTGCGCGAGCTGCCGCGCATCCGCTGGGTCGTGGGCAGCGCGCTGATGCTCAGCATGCTGCCCTGGCTGGAGCTCACGTTTCTGGTGCCGGGCCTTGTCGTCGCTGCCGCACTGGTGCGCTGGCTGCACCGCCGCGCCCGACGGTTCGCGATGCTCGTGGCGGTCGAGGCGCTGCTGTTCTCGGGCGTCATGTACGTGACGGTCAACGAGGGGCTGTACGGCGGCTTCACGCCGCTGAGCGCCGAGCTGCCCGGTCAGGGGCTTGCCGCCGCCAGGTTCCCGAGCGACTTCATCGACCGCATCCCGCGGCTCGCCGGGCTGTGGCTGGATCGCTCATACGGAGCGCTGCGCTGGGCGCCGGTGATCGCGCTTGCGTTCTTCGCACTGTGGCTGCTGTGGCGCTCGCGCCGCGACCAGATCGCGCGCGTCGTGCCCGAGCGCCGCGACGTCGAGGTCGTCGCCACGCTGTGCGCGCTCGTCTGCGGGGCGCAGGTCTTCGTCGCGACGTTCCTCGCCCCCACGATGTTCGGCTTCTGGTTTCCCGGCCGCCATCTGCTGGCGGCGCTGCCGTTCGCGGTGGCGCTGTGCGCGTGGGGGCTGCAGCGCGCCCCGCGGGTCGGAGTGGCAGTGAGCGTGGTCACGCTCGCGACGAGCATCTGGCTGTACGCCGAGCTGCGGATTGGCGGCGAGGCACTGATCGGCCCATCGTCACGGGCGCCGCTGGGACCGCTCGACAGCGCTCTGCCGCTGTTCGGCACCGATTCGCCGGGCGCGGCAGTGGCGCTCGTCGCAGTCGTCGCGGGGCTCCTCGCGCTGTTCTTGCGCGAATGGCTCGCCTGGCGCCGCGGCGCGCAGCTGACGCAGCTGTAGCTGACGAGCCGTCAGCTACAGCGCGTCGCCGTCCTGCGCCAGCTCGTCCTGCAGGATCGTGCCGGCCGCGCTGGCGGGATCGAGCTTGCGCGAGACGACGTCGTCGATCAGCGCCTCGAAGTCAGGGTCGTTCGTGAGGCGCTCCTCGAGTCGCCGGCGCATCCTCTGAGTCGCGATCGCGATGACCTCGCTGCGCAGGTTGCGCCGGCGGCGCTCGGACAGCGTGCCCTGCTGCTCGATGTGGGCGCGGTGCTCGATCAGCTTTTCCATGAGTTCCTCGACGCCCTTGCCGATGACCGCCTCGGTCTGCACGATCGGCACCTTCCACGGCCCCTGCGGCGCGAGCGACAGCACGCCGCGGATCTCGCGCACGAGCGTCTGGGTCATCGGATGGTCGGACTTGTTGACGACGATGATGTCCGGGATCTCCATGATGCCCGCCTTCAGCGCCTGGACCGAGTCGCCGCCGCCGGGCATCAGCACGAGCACGACCGTGTCTGCGTGGTCGATGATGTCGACCTCGGCCTGACCGACGCCCACGGTCTCGAGAAAGACGTCGTCACGGCCGGCTGCGTCCATCAGGAGAGCCGTCTGCAGCGACGCCTCGCTGAGCCCGCCGAGCGCACCACGGTTGGCCATCGAGCGGATGAAGACGCCGGGATCGAGGAAGTGCTCGGTCAGGCGGATGCGGTCGCCCAGCAGCGCGCCGTGGGTGAACGGTGAGGACGGGTCGATCGACAGCACCGCGACCGTGCGGTCAGCCGCGCGTCGGTTCTTGACGAGCGCGCCGATCAGCGTCGACTTGCCCGCGCCGGGCGCTCCGGTGATACCGACGACGACCGCCTTGCCGGTGTGCGGATAGACGTCCCTGACGAGCGTCCAGCCGTCGGGGTCGTCGTCCTCGACGAGCGAGATCGCGCGCGCGAGCGCACGTCGGTCGCCGTCGAGCAGGCGCTTGGCGAGATTCGGATCGGCCGGCATCGGCGCTCGATCATGCCAGTCGGGGCGGGTGCGGCCTGTGCCGGTTGCAGTTGCCTGCCCGTACGTGCCGCGTGCGGGCACCCGCACGCCCGTGCCCGAGTGCAAGCGCAGCGAGCTGGCGGCGGGGGCGCTGCC
>Ga0208736_1000538_pt1 | contig 10784 bp, 9 predicted proteins | sample AntDryMetagUQ255_FD_188090 | JGI IMG/M metagenome (GOLD analysis project Ga0208736, IMG submission 188090) | Polar desert microbial communities from Antarctic Dry Valleys - UQ255 (SPAdes) | ecosystem: Environmental > Terrestrial > Soil > Desert | place: Antarctic Dry Valleys | collected 2008-12-31 | reverse complement strand
GTCAAGGTTTCGACGACGGGAACAATGTTCGCCGCCTTCGCATTCGTTAAAAAATCCTCGAAATTTTGTGAATTGTCAGCCATTTTTAATTCTAAAAAATTACCCGCGCAAATAAAAAACGCCACCGATTATTTTCGGCGGCGTTCACAAAAAAGATTCAAAAATTGCTTTCTTCTAATCACAAAGCAAATTTTATTCATTCGTGCTGAACATCGCCGACGCGCCGTCGCGCCACCAATTTTGCCAGCTTACGTATTGAACTAAAATTCTTCGTGAAAGATTCATTGTTAAAATTTTTAACAGATAAAATCATAAAGCGCAAATGTCGAACGGTAAACCGGCTACATTCGTTCGGGAACTTCAATGCCGAGACAAAAGAGCGCGGCGGTCAGATTGCGGCGCGTCAAGTCGGCGACGGCGATTAAAACCGCGCGTTTCGTGTCGTTTGGTTCGACGAGTATTTTGTGATTGTGATAGAAAAGATTGAAAGCCTTCGCCAGATTGAAAGTATATTTCGCCAGAATTGCCGGTTCAACCGCGCTCGCCGCTTGCTCGATTGTTTCTTCGAGCCGTGACGCCAAAATTACCATTGACCAAATATCGTTGCCGTCTTCGGCGTTGAAGATTTCAGCAACTTTTTCTAATCCTAGATGCTGAATTTTATTTTCCGAATCCTGTTCGCCTAGTTTTCGGAAAATCGAATTAGCTCGAACGGCGGAGTATTGACAAAAAACTCCGGTTTCGCCTTCCAACGCGAGTGCTTCTTTGAAGTCGAAAACTATTACCGTATTGCGTGTGAACTTTTGAAGAAAATATCTCAAGCCGCCGACGGCAATGCGGTGCGAGATTTCAATTTTCGTATCTTCCGAAAGTGATTCCTCGTCGGGATTTTTTTCCAGGCGCGATTTCTCTCGATTGTTGACCTGGATAAGTGCGTTTGCTTCCAAACGATTTATCAAATCGTCGGCTTTCACGCCTAAACCTTTGCGCCCGGACATTTCGATAAAAGATTTATTTTTATCTTCCTCGGAAATTTCAAAGCCTAATTCCTGCGCGGCGGCGGGCGAGAGCGCGACCATTTCATAATTTAAATGCACACTTGCGGCTTCGCCTTTTTCCGGAAAAATTGTCGCCACGCCTTTTTTAACTACTTCCTGCGGATACGATTGGCGCGAATCAATGACGTTATAAACCGTTTCATTATTGCCGAATGCGGGAACCTTTTCGCTTGGCGAATCTTCCGCCGTCGTCATCCAAACTTCCTTGCCGTCGGCGTAACGGTGAAACAATTTGTAATAAAAATCCATTCCGAGCAATCCGAGTTTCCACATTTGATATGCGATGTCTTTGCCCGTGTAGGTAACCGTGCCGTTCGAGCGGACGAGAATTTTATCGGCTTCGTGGTCGTCGTTGCCCGTGTGTTCTTCAAACGGCATCACCCAACAATTGGCGTTTTTGCCTTCATTTTCAAATTTGATAACTTCGCGCTGCTGCATTTCTTCAAAGGCTCGTTTCCAAAAATGCAGATGCAGAATTTCCGATTCGCGCGGCAGCAAATCATAGCGAATGCCAAACCGCTCCATCGTCGCCAAAATACATTCGACGTTGCGCGTGGCGACGTAATCGGCGAGTTCCGCCGTCGGATTATCGCCCGCTTCAATCAAATGCAAAACTTCAGCACGTTTCGCTTTCAATGCTTCATCGTTTTGATAGGCGATGCCGACTTTCGCGTATAAATCCCAGCAGTAATAATCAAAAGTTTTGCCTTCGGCGGTTAAATCGGCATTGAGATTCTTAATCGCGTCGAGCGATTTATTTTCCAAATATAAGAATCCGACGACGACATCGGCAACCTGTACGCCTGTATTGTCTATGTAATTCTGCACTTCGACGCGCTTGCCGCTCGCCCGCAAAATTCGCACAAACGTATCGCCGAGAACCGAGTTGCGAACGTGACCGATGTGCGCGGCTTTGTTCGGATTGACCGACGTATGTTCGACGCAAACTTTCTGACTCGATTCATGCTCAGAATTTTGTAGTTTTAGTGAAGATTCGGCGTTCGCGCTTTCGATTAAAAATCCGGCGCGATTGAAAAATACGTTCAAATATCCTGCGCCGGCGACTTCGACGCGCTCGACAGCTTCGGTTTTTTCCAGTGCGGCTTTTAATTGTTCGGCGATGACTCGCGGATTCGATTTTTCCCCGGTTTGTTGTTTGATTCGTTTGGCGAGTTCAAACGCGACGGGAAAGGCGACATCGCCGAGTTCGGTTTTCGGCGGCACTTCCGAGACAAGAGTTTCGAGTTCGATGTTAAATACTCTTTTCGCAGTGGCAATGACCGTTTTCCGTAAATTTTCCTGTATTTGTAAAAGATTCATAGAGAAAGAATTCAACCACACAGCGACACAAAGGACGCACGAAATTTTCGGTGTATTTCTTCATGCAATCTTTGTGTCGCTTCGTGATTGAAAATTGCTTTGTTAAGCCGCTTTTGCTGCCGCGACGACTTTTTCCGCCGCGTCGTTCATTCCGTCGGCGGAGATGATGCCGAAGTCGGATTCGCGCAAAACCCTTTTGCCTTCTTCGACGTTCGTTCCTTCAAGTCGCGCGACAATGGGAATCGAAACGCCCAGGTTTTTCGCCGCCGCGACTACGCCGTTTGCCACCATATCGCAGCGAACGATGCCGCCGAAGATATTTATCAAAACGGCTTTGACGTTTTCGTCGGCAAGCAGAATTTTAAAAGCCTGTTCGACTCGTTCCTGCGACGCGCCGCCGCCGACATCCAAAAAGTTTGCCGGTTCGCCGCCTGTGAGTTTGATGATGTCCATCGTTGCCATCGCCAAGCCCGCGCCGTTGACCATACAGCCGATATTGCCGTCGAGTTTGATGTAGTTCAAATCGTATTTCGAGGCTTCGATTTCGAGCGGTTCTTCTTCACCCAAATCTCTGAGTTCAGCGTAATCTTTATGGCGGTAAAGGGCGTTGTCGTCGAAATTAACTTTCGCGTCGAGCGCGATCAGGCGATTATCTTTGGTCAGCAAAAACGGATTGATTTCCAAAAGCGAAGCGTCCATCTTTTGGTAAGCGTCGTAAAGCGATAACATAAAATTCGCTGCCTGATTGACTAAATCAGACGGAATGCCCAAGCCGAAAGCCAGATTTCTGGCTTGAAACGGGCGCAAGCCGACACTCGGATCAATCGCTTCCTTTAAAATCAACTCGGGCGTTTCTTCGGCGACTTTTTCGATGTCCATTCCGCCCGCCTGCGAAGCCATAAAAACGTTTCTGCCGGTTACGCGGTCGAGCGTTATCGCCAGATAAAATTCCTTGTCAATCGGCAAGCCTTCTTCGACCAGAAGCGTTGTCACTTCGCGTCCTTCCGCGCCGGTTTGATGCGTGACGAGTTTCATACCGATCATCTGTTCGGCGATTGTGCGGGCTTCTTCCGGCGATTTAGCGAGTTTTACGCCGCCGCCTTTGCCGCGTCCGCCGGCGTGAATCTGCGCTTTGACGACGACCACATCCGTTCCCAGATTTCGCGCCGCTTGTTCGGCTTCTTCCGGTGTTCGCGCGACAATACCGCGCGGCACCGGAACGCCGTAATTTTTCAAAAGCTCTTTGCCCTGATATTCGTGTATTTTCATAGATTTCGTTTGATTGATTTTATTTCAAAAAGCACCAAAAGTTTAACTTCGCGCTCGTCAAAAAGCAAAGGCGGTATTTTGTCCGCCTGTCTTTGCAAACTTTAATAAAATTCCAGGTTTGATGTAATAATTGGGATCCAAGATTTTCATTTATCTATCATTTCGTCCCTCAACTTTTCCGCCACGGCGCAAGCAGACTGCTCCAACTGTTGACGTTTCGCTCGTATTCCTGCGGACAATGCAAAGCGCGTTCGCGGGGAAGGTGATTTTCTTCCAGCATATAGCCGTATTTCTCGGCATCCGAGCCGTAAAGCAGACAAATCGAATTGTAAAATCTTTGTTCCTGAAGTAAATGTCCGTCCGCCAGATTGCGTTTATTTGACGAGTCGTTCTTCGACTCGATGCTGAACGCTTCGTCGGCGGCGACCACCGCGTTCACGCCGTCTTCGCCGAGTTCGGTCAAATTAATAAAAGCCGAACAGCGGTCAGCCGCGTCTTCTTCGTTACCCGAAATCGGCAAATTATAAACGTCAATTAACGCGTGTCCGATTTCGTGAAGAAGAGCAAAGCGCACGGCATCGAACATTTTGTCGAAAGCCTTTTCATCATTCAGCCCGATGCGTTTGACGCTTTATTGTCAATTTTTCGCCTAAAAAAGAGAATAGAGAGTTTAGAGTTAATCAACATTCGCATCTTCAAAATCCGAATTCCAAACTCTAAATTTTGTCTCTCTACTCTCTTTTTCTCTAGACTTTTTATTTGTTATTGAGATTTTTCAACTAGCTTGAGCAACGTGCGAATCGCTATGGCGGTCGGACCTTTTGACCGATGCGGTTTAGCGTCGTCCGCCCAAGCCGTTCCCGCAATATCGAGGTGCGCCCATTTCGCGTCTTTAATAAATTCTTCGATAAAGACCGCGCCGATAATCGTTCCCGCTTTTCTTCCGCCGCCGATGTTTTTGATGTCGGCGATGTCGCTCTTGATCATCTTGCTGTATTCCTTGCCGATCGGAAGCTGCCAGAAATTTTCTCCAACGTCCGCGCCGCATTCGATAATTTCGTCAACGAGTTCCTGATCGTTGCCCAAAACGGCGGTGTGCAAATCGCCGAGCGCGATAATCACCGCGCCGGTCAGCGTCGCCATATCAACGATGCGCGTCGCTCCCTGTTTTTCGGCGTAAACGACCGCATCAGCTAACACCAACCGACCTTCGGCATCGGTGTTGAGAATCTCGACCGTCTTGCCGTTCGATGCGGTGACAATATCCGAGGGGCGAGTCGCCGCGCTGCCCGGCATATTTTCGACCGCCGCGACGATTCCCAAAACGGGAACGGTCGGTTTAAGAAGTCCGATTGCCCGCATCGTGCCGATGACGGTCGCGCCGCCCGACATATCGTATTTCATCGCGTCCATTCCTTCCGAAGGTTTAATGGAAATGCCGCCCGTATCGAACGTAATGCCTTTGCCGACGAGCGCGAGCAGCTCGCCCTTCTTTCCCGTTGATTTTTTCGGTTCGTATCGCAAAATAATAAACTTAGCCGGTTGCGCCGAACCTTTCGTAACGGAAAGCAGCGAACCCATTCCGAGCTTTTCCATTTTTCCTTCGTCCAGAATTTCGCACTTCAAGCCGACTTCTTTCGCCATCTTTTCGGCGCGTTTCGCCATCTCGGTCGGGTGCAGAACGTTCGGCGGTTCGTTTGCCAGATCACGCGCGAAGTTCATCGAATCACCGATGATTTCGCCGCGCGTCAAAGCGTCTTTCAAATCTTTTTCGCGTCCGCCTTCAATATACAAAGCGAACGTGTCAATCTTTTTATCGTTTTTATCGCTGGATTTATATTTGTCGAGTTCGAATTGGCTGGCGACGACACCTGCCGCCGCGTTCGTCGCCACATCGAGAGAATCTCCGTCAAAACGCGGCGCGAGCGCGAAACTTTTAACGTTGCGTTTCCGCAAATTTCTCGCCGCCGTTCCTGCCACAACTCCCACATCCGAAGTTTTATAATCGGCTCGGTCGCCCGCGCCGACGAGCAGCAACCGATTGGCTTTATTTTTCCCCTTCGATTCAAAAAGAAAATACGCCGTGTCGCCGCTCTCGCCTTTGAATTCCTCCGATTTAATTATCGAAGCGATGTGTCCGCCGATTAATTCATTTAAGTCTTTCAAAATTCCGCTGCCGGTGTTTTCATCTTTGAAAACCGCCACCGCCAGAGCATCAACATTCGCTTCCTGAAAATTGTCCGTAATCGCTTGAAACTTCATTCGTTCTCCTTGAGTATTTTTAATTTTTGTTTCCCGCAAAAATTGTTTTGACTATACCTTAACTCGCCTGTTTCTTTCAACTTTATTTCTCTTTCATCTGAGCGCGGGTTTCGCGGTCAATCGTCCGGCTCTTCAAATCATCGCGCTTATCGTAAAGTTTTTTGCCCTTCGCCACGCCGATCTCAAACTTGATGCGCCCGTTTTTCCAGTAAACTCTAGTGACGACTAAAGTCATTCCTTTCTGCGTCGTTTCCTTTTCAAGACGCTCGATTTCCTTGCGGTGAAGTAATAACTTTCTCGTCCGCAACGGTTCGTGGTTATTTATATTGCCGTGCGAGTAAGGCGAGATATGCGCGTTCAACAGCCAAACTTCGCCGTCTTTGACCGCGACGTAAGATTCTTTTAGCTGAATGCGCGCGCTCATTACGCTTTTCACTTCCGTGCCTTGCAGCGCGATGCCCGCTTCATATTTATCCTCGATGTGATACTCGAAAAAAGCGTGACGATTATTGATAATGTCTTTGTCGGGCGCGGGCATAAACTATTATTTTGCCCGTCAATTTTTCGATAGGCAAGCCGACATCGAATTAAAGCATTTGACAACAGCTTTTTCTCTCAATAAATTAGAGATTGTTGGGAGATCGTCTAATGGTAGGACTGCAGTTTCTGGATCTGCCTATCGGGGTTCGAATCCCTGTCTCCCAGCCAAAATTTTATGAACGATTGGCACGAAACCGAAATCCGCGTTCGCTACGCCGAAACCGACCAGATGGGCATCGTTCATAACTCGAATTATCTGGTCTGGTTTGAAGTCGGTAGAAGCGAATTCTGCCGGGCGCGCGGTTTTTCTTACAAGGAAATGGAAGAAAAAGAAAACGCGCTGATGGTTGTCGCCGAAAGTTACTGTCGCTATAAATCACCTGCTTATTACGAAGACGTTTTGACGGTTCGCACGAAAGTCGAGGCACTTCGCAGTCGTTCTCTAAGATTTGTTTACGAGATTTATCGCTCGTCGGATGAGACGATTCTTGCTGAAGGCGAAACCTTGCATCTCGTCACCGACAAGAACAAAAAGGTTCGTTCCTTACCCACCAATTACAAACGTAAATTACTTTCCGATGAAGTTGCCGAAGAGAACGCCTTTCCCGCCAATCAAGCTCCGAGCTGATTCGTTCTAGCCAACCTAAATCCAAGTCTGTTATACTTTTCCATAAGACTGAACGGCTATTCATTACAAAAACGTAAAATTATGATTGAACGCGAACAACTCGAAATGGACGTGGTGTTTGTCGGCGCGGGTCCGGCAAACCTGGCGGCGGCACTGCATCTTAAAAATGCAATCAAAGAACACGACGAACTCGTTGCCAAAGGCAGAAAATTCGGCAAGCCAATCGGCGAACTGGAAATCGGGATTATCGAAAAAAGTGGAGCGGTCGGAGCGCATATTTTGTCGGGCGCGGTGATGGACCCGATTGCGCTGCGCGAACTGATGCCGAATTTTCTCGAACAAGGCTGTCCGGTTGATTCAACGGTTGAAAGCGATGCGTTCTGGTATCTGACCGAAGCGCGCGGCTACGCTTCGCCGATTACGCCGCCGCCGCTCCAGAATCACGGCAAATATATTATTTCTCTGAGCAAAATGTGCGAGTGGCTCGGCGAGAAATGCGAAGAAGCAGGAATCAATATCTTCCCCGAATTTCCCGGCGCGGAGATTATTTACGACGAAAGCGATGCCGTCATTGGTGTTCGCACGGGCGAGAAAGGCATCGGTAAAGACGGCGAACCGAAAGGGAATTACGAAGCGGGCGTTGATCTGCTCGCTAAAATTACTGTCCTCGGCGAAGGATCGCGCGGCTCGCTCGCCAAACAATTGATGCAGCGGCTGAATTTAATGGACGATAAAGAGCCGCAGGTTTTTTCGCTCGGCGTGAAAGAATTGTGGGAAGTTCCTGCCGGAAACTTTGAAGAAGGTCGCGTCGTTCACACGCTCGGTTTTCCATCGGACACGCAAACTTACGGCGGCGGCTGGATTTACGGGATGAAAAATAACGTCATCAGCATTGGATACGTGACCGGTTTGGATTATAAAGACCCGCTGATTGACCCGCACGCCGAGTTTCAGAAATTCAAAACACATCCGAAAATCGCCGAGATTTTAGCGGGCGGCAAGATGCTCAAATACGGAGCGAAGACAATCAACGCCGGCGGCTGGCACACGATGCCGAAACTTTACGCGGACGGCGTGTTACTGGTCGGCGACTGCGCTTCTTTTCTAAACGGTCAGCGCATCAAGGGAATTCACACGGCGATGAAATCGGGAATGCTCGCGGCGGACACAATTGTTCACGCTTTTTCACATCAGGATTTCACCTCGAAGACGCTCGAAAAATTTACCGAAAAATTTAACTCAAGCTGGATTCACGATGAGCTTTGGGCGGTCAGAAATTTTCACGCTTCGTTTCAATCGGGTCGCTGGTCGGCACTGGTTAACGGCGGGCTGCAGTTTTTGACCGGCGGATATTCGTGGGGCTTTATGCCGATGGAACATCACATTGCGGGACACGAGCGGATGGAAATGCTTGAAGAATATGATTATCAGGGCGATTCAATCAAACAGCGTTACCCGGATTTGAAGTTCGATAATCAACTGACTTTCGACAAGATAACGGATGTCTATCACGGCGCGGTGTCACACGAAGAAGATCAGCCTTCGCACCTGCATATTTTGGATACGGAAATCTGCGCGGTGCGGTGCGCAGAAGAATACGGTAATCCGTGCCAGCGTTTCTGTCCGGCGGCGGTTTATGAAATGGAAAACAATGCGAAAACCGGACGGCGCGAGATAAAAGTCAATTTCTCGAACTGCGTTCACTGCAAAACCTGCGACATTATGGATCCGTATCAGATTATCAATTGGGTTACGCCTGAAGGCGGCGGCGGTCCGAATTATAAAGGAATGTAGAGATTTGCGATTATCGGGAATATAAATTGCTCTACTCAAAAACAAGTGTGAGATTTGTTTGAGAACAATACACTAAATTTTTAGAAAGGAGATAAATTTATGTCAATACCGAATAAAGATGAAGTCGAAGGTAAAGTTGAAAATGTAACGGGAAAAATTAAGGAAGGCGTCGGAAATCTGACTGGTGACCGCAGTTTGGAAGCGGAAGGCGAAGCCGACCAAGTCGAAGGTCAAACGCAGGAAACGTGGGGCAAATTCAAGCGCGGTGTCGGCGACACGGTTGATGCAGTTGGCGATGCAATCAGCAATACCGGCAAAAATATCAACAAATAGTTTTCTGAATCAGTTTTAGTGTTCTATAAAATGGCGGCGGATTGCTAACTGAATCCCGCCGTCTTTTTACGTTTATTTACTTGGGATGGAAAATTGAAATCAGACAAATTAAATTTCTGTTCATCGCTTTTTTTGTGCTGAATAATGATTTATTCTGAATGATGAGATGAAACTCGCCGATTCTTCGCACCAACGACTCGAAGCATTTTTTCGTGAACATCTGAACGACGCTGATTTCCGCTTGCCCGCGATCAATTTTTACGTCGGAATTTTCACTAAAATTCTGACCAACTTAATCAGCGTTCACGGCATTACTTTCGGCAAGCGAATTTTTATCGCGCCGAAACATCTTTCATTAAATCAAAACAATTTTTTGAAGCTCCCAGAAGACCTGATCGCGCACGAAATTACGCACACTTTGCAATATCGGCGTGAAGGTTTCGTAAAATTCTTTTACAAGTATCTGTTGAGTTACCGGCGTAATTTATGCGCGAAGAAAAAATGGAATGCGGCGGCGCGGCAGGAAGCCTATCTTGAAATCCCTTTTGAGATCGAAGCCCGCGCGACAGCGGCGAGATTTGTCGAATGGAACAGTTTTCAGGATAAAAGACGAAAGGCAAAAGTAAAAAGCCATCCAGCTAAACTCTAACTGTATTGACAAATTAAGTTGGTTAATTCGACGGGTGAACTGTTCGCTTTTCGTTATTCGCCATTCGCTGTCTTTATTACAAGGAATCCTGAAAAACAGCAAATAATCAATAGCGGACAGCAAACAGCAGGCGCGTTCAAACTTAATTTGTCAATACATCCAACATTTAGCAAGAACGGCTCTGAACTTTTGCCTTTTAAACTGCTGCCATCAGTAATTCGGTCAGTTGATTGGCGGCGAATTCAACGTTTGAATAAAACGCTTTGATTTCGCCGGCATTGTCCGAACGTAAATTTTCTTCAGCTTGCGTCAGAATGCCGTTGATAGCTTCCTGCTGGTCGGCGGAAAGCGACGCTCCGAATTCGGTGAGCGTTCGGCGGGTATTTTTGATTAAATAGTCAAGTTGATTGCGCTGTAAAATCAATTCTTTGGTTTGATTGTCTTTTTCGACGGAATGTTCGGCTTCCATAATCAGATGTTCGATTTCGTCCGGCGCGAGTCCCGACGAAGGCGTAATTTGCATCGCCTGTTCAAAGCCGGTCATTTTGTCTTTCGCCGAAACATTGACGATACCGTTCGCGTCAATCTCAAACGAAACGTCAATTTGCGGAATGCCGCGTGGCGCGGGCGGAATGCCCACTAAATCAAATTTTCCAAGACTGCGGTTGCTGCTTGCAATCTCGCGCTCGCCCTGCAAAATGTGAATCTCGACCGACGATTGGTTATCAACAACTGTGGTGAAGGTCATCGAGTTTTTAAGCGGAATCGTCGAATTACGCGAAATAAGTTTGACGAAAAGACCGCCGCGCGTTTCCAACCCGAGCGAAAGGGGCAGAACGTCCAGCAAAACTATATCTTTAATATCACCTGTCAAAACGCCGCCCTGAATCGCCGCGCCCATCGCCACCACTTCGTCCGGGTTAATTTCCGC
>Ga0208736_1000537_pt1 | contig 10793 bp, 10 predicted proteins | sample AntDryMetagUQ255_FD_188090 | JGI IMG/M metagenome (GOLD analysis project Ga0208736, IMG submission 188090) | Polar desert microbial communities from Antarctic Dry Valleys - UQ255 (SPAdes) | ecosystem: Environmental > Terrestrial > Soil > Desert | place: Antarctic Dry Valleys | collected 2008-12-31 | reverse complement strand
GCACTGAATTATATTTTTAGCGGCGAATCGCTCGCCCAAATTTTTGCCGATATTGAAATTTCCGCCGTTGACGAAATCATCTATCAAACCATCCGGGAAAATAATTTAAAATGCGCCGGTTTATTTCAGCCGGGTAAAGTTGCTAAAGTGTAAAGGTGAAATCGGGCGAACAATTTTCAGTTTTGCTTTTCTTTATAGACGGATTGGGCATCGGCGCGCGCAGTGAAAATAATCCGCTCGCCGGCATCGAAAACGTCGCGCCGCTCGCTCATTTCGTCAATGAACCGTCGGAGATTATTTTCGACGGTATTCTTGTGCCGACCGATCCGCGACTCGGCATCGAAGGTCGTCCGCAAAGCGCGTCCGGGCAAACGACAATTTTAACCGGCATCAACGCCCCGCGATTGCTCGGCAATCACAAGCAAGGTTTTCCCAACCAAATGCTGCGCGATGTGATCGCCGAACATTCGATTTTCCTGCAATTGAAAAGAAAAAATATCGAGCCGAATGTTTTTGCCAACGCTTACACGCCGCGCTTTTTCACGGAAAAACCGCGCTGGAAATCGGCGACGACGTGCGCGGTCGAAGCGGCGGCTTTGCCGTTTCGCAAATTGCCGGACTTGCTCGGACGCAAAGCCGTCTTTCACGATTTTTCAAATGAAAGTTTGATTCGGGAAAACTTCGAGGTGCCGCGTTTTTCGCCAGCCGAAGCGGGCGCGATTCTCGCCGATTTAACAAAAACGAATCGCTTCACGCTTTACGAATACTTTATCACCGACAAAATCGGACACGCTCAAAACTTTGAAGCGGCAAAGATTTATCTTCCGCCGCTCGCCGCTTTTATTCGGGAAGTTCTACGTAAAATTGATTTGGAAACGACGACCGTCATCTTGACAAGCGACCACGGAAACATCGAAGATTTGTCCGTCCGCACGCATACTTTAAATGATGTGCCGACGATTATTTGGGGAAGACAACGCGATGAAGTTTCCGCAGCGATAAAAGATTTAACCGATATAACGCCGACGATTTTGAATTTGCTATCAGATTAAATTATGGAATTGAAAAAAAACGACCGCCGCGAGATTCTTGGCTGGCTGACTTATGATTGGGCGAACTCGGCTTTTTATACGACCGTCGTCAGCGTTTTGCTCGGACCTTATTTGACTTCGCTGGCGCAGGCGCAGGTCGGCGAAAACGGCGTAATTTTCGATTTCGGATTTTTGGGAGCGTTGACGGCGAAAAATCTTTTTTCGCTGACCATTACCGCTTCGGTTTTTTGCCAGGTGCTTTTTTTGCCGGTGTTGGGCGCGGTCGCCGATTATTCAAATTTGAAAAAACGCTTGATGGCGTTCTGCTGCTATCTGGGCGTGACGGCGAGCAGTCTTTTGTTTTTCGTAACCGACGATTTGTATATTTTGGGCAGCGTTCTGCTCGTCATCGCTAATTTGAGTTTCGGCGCGGCGAATGTTTTCTACAACGCCTACCTGATTGATTTAACCACCGAAGACCGGCGCGATTCGATTTCGAGTTACGGTTTCGCCGCCGGTTACGCGGGCGGAATTCTGATGTTGATTTTGAACATATTGTTCGTCCAGAACGCCGCGTCGTTCGGATTGACGACCGGTTTCGCCGTTCGTCTTTCGCTGCTTGCCGCGTCATTGTGGTGGGGAATTTTCGCGCTCGCGACTTTTTCATTAATCAAATCGCGCGGCGCCGTGAAGGAATTACCCGAAAACAAAAATATCGTCTCCGTCGGTTTCGGCGCGGTCGGCAACACTTTTCGTGAATTGATAAAACTGCGACTTTCGGCGCAATTTCTAATCGCCAGTTTTTGTTACAATAACGGCATCCAGACGGTTATCACGAGCGCGTCGGTTTTTCTTGCGCAGGAGCTTTTTGTCGCTCGCGGCGAAGAAGCGAGTCAATCTTTTCTTTTGGGAATATTTCTCGCGGCGCAGATTTCCGCGCTCGTCGGAGCGATTGGTTTTGAGCGATTGGCGCGAATTATCGGCGCGAAAAAGACGCTGCTTATTTCGCTTTTCGTTTGGATTTGCATCGTCATTTATGCTTACGGATTTTTGCAGACGACCGCGCAGGCGTGGGTGATGAGCGTATTTATCGGTCTGGTTTTGGGCAGTTCGCAGGCTCTTTCCCGTTCGCTTTATTCGCAAATGATTCCCAAAGGGCGCGAAGCGGCATTTTTTGGGCTTTATGAAATTTCCGAACGTGGAACTTCGCTCGTCGGGTCGCTCGTCTTCGGGATCGTCGTCGGAATAACCGGCTCATTTCGACAGGCAATTTTATCTATGATTTTGTTTTTCGCCGTCGGAATTATAATTTTGCTGTTCACCGACACCGACCGCGCCATTCACGAAGCGGGAAATTTAACGTCGTCAGAAGCAGCGAGCGCGGCGTAAAAGTTTATTTTAAAGTTGCAGTCGGATATAATAAGGGCGAGTTTTTCTCCAAAATTTAGACTGAAAACAACAAACGTGACTGATAATCAAAAAGATAAAATCGTAACTATTTTCGGCGGCTCAAGATGCAAAGAAAATTCGGCGGAATATAAAGAAGCGAAAGAAGTCGGCGGGCGGCTCGCCGAAGCCGGTTTCACGATTTGCACGGGCGGTTATTTGGGCGTGATGGAAGCGGCTTCAAGAGGCGCGCGCGAAAAGGGCGGGCGGGTGTTCGGAATTCTAATGAACGAATTTAAAACCGAACCGAATCGTTATTTGACTGATAAAGTCGCGTCCAAACATTTTTATGAACGATTGCAAAATTTAATCGAGCGGTCGGTCGGATTCGTCGCCCTGCGCGGCGGGATGGGAACGGTCACGGAAATCTCGCTCGTTTGGAACAAACTGCAAACCGGCGTGATCGAGAAAAGACCGCTGGTTCTTTTGGGCGATTGCTGGAAACAGGTGGTCGAATGTTGGCAAGAAAATCTGGTGGTCAGTAAGGCGGACGTGGCGTGGCTCGATTTTGCCGCAAATGCCGAAGAAGCCTGTCGTATTATTGATGAAAAATCAAAGGGAGTGAAATTAAATGAGAAGTGAGAAGTGAAAACCCTTTTTGAACTTTACTTTTCACCTCTCACCTTTTATTTATAAGCTAATAAAATGAATTGCCCGAAATGCAACACAATACTTTTGCCGAACGCAAGATTCTGCGGCTCGTGCGGTTTTCAGATGCAGTCTCAACCGCCCATAGAATCTGCGCCGCAATCTCCGCAGATGCCGTCTGCTCAACAACAGGCATCGCCGCAAAATTACGCCGGTCAACAGCCATATCAAAATCAGCCGCCGAATTATCAAAATCAATCGTCAGCCGGACGCGAAGCCTTTCAATTTGACGCTGACGGGCGCGGGCAAGGGCGCGGATACGTTTGGGAAATTAAACATCAGGGCGCGTTCGCTTTGGCGGTCGTCAGCCTGCAAGCCGAACAATCTATTTCGGCGGAAGCGGGCGCGATGGTTTCGATGTCGGCGAATATTGATTTACTTTCGGAACTTAAAGGCGGAGTTTTCGGTGCGCTGAAACGCGCCGTCGGCGGTGAGTCGGCGTTTGTTTCGACTTTTACGGCGCGCGGCGGCGCGGGCGAAGTGACGCTTGCGCCCGGCACGCCCGGCGATGTTGTCGGCATCGAAATGACGAATCAAACTTTCTTCGTGCAGTCGAGTTCGTATCTGGCGGGCGACACGAGTCTGCAGGTCGAGACGAAATTTGGCGGTGCTAAATCCTGGCTCGGCGGCGAAGGTTTATTCGTGCTGCAGGTGACGGGCAGCGGACTGTTGCTTATTTCATCGTTCGGCGCGATTCATCGAAAAACTTTGCGTCCGGGTGAGCAATACGTCGTTGACACCGGGCATCTCGTCGCGTGGGAAGGACAGATGCAATATAACTTACGGAAAGCGGCGAAGAGCGGGTTTTTCAACAGTTTTCTCAGTGGCGAAGGAATGGTCGCCGAATTTTCCGGTCCAGGCGAAATTCTTATTCAAACCAGAAATCTGCGAGCTTTTGCCGGACTTCTAAAACCGTTCTTTCCATCGCAGGGCGGAAGCGGCGGCGGTTTTAGTTTTGGTAATTAAAAATAGTTTTAGGTTTCAGGTTAAAAACAGGGAATTTGCAGCCTGAAACTTGAAACCCGAAACTAATAACTGCTTTGAATAAAAAAAAGCGTAATCTCAGCTCACCGAATTCTAACGTCGAAGATCGGCTCAACGCACGCGCGGTTTCGAGAGGTTTTGCGATTGGAAAAGTTGTCTGCTTACACGGGCGCAAACGGCAATTTTATCGAATTGAAATCAGCCACGCTCAAATAGAGCTTGAACTTCAACGTTTTCGCGCCGCCGTCAATCTCGCCACCGGTCAATTAAAAAAAATCGCCGCGCAAAAAAACGGTCAGATAACCAAAACGAAAATTGATATTTTTTCCGCCCATCTTTTAATTCTCGAAGATAAATCGCTGCATTCAAAAATTGAAACCATCATTGAAGGGAAAAAAGTTAACGCGGAATGGGCGGTTAAAATTGTTACCGAAGAATTCGTCGCGCAATATAAAACGATTCCCGACGCTCACTTGCGCGAGCGTTATATTGACTTGGAAGATGTCGCCGACCGAATTTTGACGGCTCTCGGCGGCAGCGGGAACGCGCCGATCGCGTTGGAGAAAAACTCGATTATAGTCGCCGAAGAAGTCAGACCTTCGACTTTGATCGAGTTGATCGAAAGTCAGCCGCAGGCGATTATTACCGAGAACGGCGGATGGACATCGCACACTTTTATTCTCGCCCGCGAAATGAATCTGCCTGCCGTGACCGGCGTGAAAAAAATTTTGCGGCAAGTGGAAAACGGCGATCAGGTAATTGTTGACGGATTTAGCGGACAAGTTATTTTAAATCCTCGACCTGATACAGTTAAAAGGTATAAAAACGCCGCCGATGAATTTTACGAATCTAAAAACGTTGAAGTTGAAAAAACGAAAGTAGAATTAAACACCCTCGACAATCGAGAAATAATAATTCGGGCGAATATTGATTTGCCCGGAGGCTACGCACAGGCGAAAAAATCCGGCGCAAAAGGTGTCGGGCTTTACCGTTCGGAATTTCTTTTTAACCAGTATAAGGGTTTTCCAAACGAGCGGGAGCAAATCGAAGCCTATCGCAAAATCGCCGAACTGGTCGGGGCGGAAGGTGTGCGAATTCGCACATTTGATTTGGGCATCGAACAGCTTGCCGATGAAACCGCCAAAAGAGAGAAAAATCCTGCGCTCGGTCTTCGCGCCATCCGGCTCGGTTTCTCGCATCTGAAAGAATTCCGTCTCCAATTGCGCTCGCTTCTGCAAGCCTCGACGGTTGGAAATCTTCACGTCGTTCTGCCGATGGTTTCCGATGTGTCGGAAATTATACAGACAAAAATGATTCTCAAACGGGAAAGAGAATCTTTACTCAAAAAGAAAATCGAATGCGGAAATCTGCGGCTCGGCGCGATGATTGAAGTTCCGTCGGCGATTTTCACGATTGACGAAATCGTCGCCGAAGTTGATTTTCTGTGTCTCGGAACGAATGATCTGGTGCAGTATCTGCTGGCGGTTGACCGCGATAACGAAACGGTCGCCGATTGGTTTCGCACACTTCATCCAGCGGTGCTGCGCGCCGTTAAAATCGTTATGCAAGCGGCTGAGAAAAAAGGAATTTCGGTTATCGTCTGCGGAGAAATGGCGGGTTCGCCCGCCTACGTGCCGATTTTGCTCGGTCTGGGCGCGACTGAGATCAGTATGAACGTCAACTCGATTGCGCGAGTCAGGAAAGTTATTTCGCAGATAGCTTTGGAAGAGGCACGAGAACTCGTCAAAAATTTAGAAAACTGTCGAACTGCTGACGAAGTAGAAAACACGGCGACGATTTTTTACAGAGAAAAATGGACGCATTTATTTCCCAATAACGTTTTCCCGTCGAAGAAAAAATATAAAATCTAAAAATTTTAGAAAAAGCAATCGTTTAACCTTTTATAGTGGCATCAGCGAAATTCATTGGAGTTTCACGCAATAGTTTGCTCAATTCAAGGATGTGATTTTATCCTTGGTTTTCTTCTAAATAGTTTTTCAAAATTGGGCGAGACTGTTTCAAAATTGATTTCCTTGGGTCTAAGATTATGAAAAATACTTTGGCGATAAAATTTTTGCTAGTGACATTTATAGCTGTTTTACCAACTGTAAATATAGCTGCGGCGCAGACCGAGCCGGAAAAAGACAAAAAAACAGATTTCGGATATTCTCAAAGTCCGAAAACAAAAACGAAACCCGCCAATACCAAGAAAGAGAGCGAAGTCGCTCCGACAACTGAATGCAAAATTTTCACAGTCGAAACCGTAACCCGCGCAGCATCGGAAAATTCGTCAAATCCAACAAAGGAAAATAAAATATTTGAAAGTCGTTCGGTCGTTTGCAAACCTATTGAAGTCGTCAAACAGGCTGACAAGAATGCCGTGTCGCCGACCGAAATTTACAAAATCGGGGTGGGCGACGTTTTATTTATCAGTTTGCAGAACGCGCCAGCAAATGTTTCGACATATTTTACGGTTTTGAACGACGGAACGATTGATTATCCGCTCGCGGGTGAAATGATAACGGTCAGCGGTTTAACCACCGAAGAAGCCGAAAGTTTGATTCGGAACAAAATTAAGCTGTATGAAAATCCGCAGGTTATCGTCAAAGTTAGAGAACACGCCAGCCATGCGATAAAAGTTTTCGGAATGGTTGAAAAATCGGGTGAATTGTATTTAAAACGAGAAGCGATGCCTCTTTATATCGTTCGAGCTGAAGCGATTGTTCAATCGAGAGCTAATATGGTGATTATCAAACGCGCCAACGCCGAAACCAAACAGATTGATTTGAGTGATGCGAAATCCGAAGACGTATTGATTTTTCCGGGCGACATACTCGAATTCAAATCTTCAGATTATTCAGAAACCTATACAACTGGCAAACAATTTTATTTTATCGGCGGTTATGTCGTTTCGGGCGGACAAAAAGATTTCCATCAGGGACTGACGTTGACGCAAGCGATTTTAGCTTCGGGCGGAATAAAAAAATCGAGTGTCAGAAAAGCGATTTTGCGCCGGAAAAATCAGTTGGGATTGCTGTCGCCGTTAGAGTTTGATTTGAATGCGGTCAAAGCCGGAAAGCAGCCCGACCCGATGATTAAAGCCGGAGACACGATTGAAATTGTTAATTGAAATGATTTGGTAAAATTTCCACAAAAAACCAAATTGTTATTGTTGAACATTTTTTGTTAAAATATTTGAGCCTTGCAAAATTAGCAAGTCGGGTAATCGCTTTAATTGAAAAATTTAAGAGGAAAGTCCGAACACCATAGGGTAGCGAGCCGGATAACATCCGGGCGTTCGAGTTAACAATCGGACGACGACAAGTGCAACAGAGAACAGACCAGCCGAAAGGTGATGGGTGAAACGACGCGGTAAGAGCGCGTCAGCGCGTTTGGTAACAGGCGCGGCTAGGTAAACTCCTCGCGGTGCAAGACCAAATAGGGAAACGTTTTTTGAGCTGCCCGCTCATCTGTCCGAAGCGATTCGGACGACGTTTCCGGGTAGGTCGCTTGAGCTGTTCGGTAACGAGCAGCCTAGATGAATGATTACCCTTCGCTTTATAGAGCGGAGACAAAATTCGGCTTACAGACCTGCTCAATTTTGCAAGGAATATTTTTAATGGCATTTATATTGAACGAAAGGAGAAACTAAAATTTTTATGGCAAATCGCAAAGGTGTTTTTATCGGAGCTTATGTTCCGAACGAATTGAAAGAATCTCTGCGCCGTCGGGCGGCGGCAGAGCATCGCACGCTTTCACAGGAAATTACGCGCATTTTAGTCGAAGCCGTTCACGGAAAAGGCTTGCCCGCTGGAAGCGTGGACCGGCGAAACAATGCGGTAGTGCCGCGCCGTCGCGCCGACGATCCGCAACCTCGTCGCCGTGCTGAAGACTTGCCTTATATCGCGCCGGAAAAAAAATAATACTCAAAAAGAAAAGGCTGTTATTCTGACGCATTCGACGAGCGTTGATTTTTGTGGGAAATCAACGCTCGTCGCTTTTTTGTGCGAGGTTTGTTAAAATTTTCTCAATGAATGGAAAAGTATTCTGGCTTTCAATCGTGGCGGTTATCGGGAGTTTTGTCGGCGGATTTTTGCTGGCGAACGCGCTGAATCGAAACGAATTGAATAACCTTCGAGCCGAAAACGAGCGGTTGAAAACTACTCAAAACGAGCAGGCTCAAAATCAATCGGGATTAGCTTTAAGCGACACAGAAATTCGGGAAAAAATCGCCGAAGCCGACCGCAATCCGAACAACTTTGCCTTTCAAAAAAAATTGGGAATGGCTTTGTATCGCTACGCGGCGATGAAACAAGACGCGGAAATGTTATCGGAAGTCGGACGGCTTTTAAATCGCGCTTTTGAAAACAACAAACAGGATTACGAGGTTGCCGCCACGCTCGGGAACATTTATTTTGACATCGGTTATTTCAAACGGGATAACTCGCAGTTTCAAAAAGCGCGAGAGTTTTATCTGATTGCTTTGGATCAGAAACCGAATGACGCGGATGTCAGAACCGATTTGGGATTAACTTATTTTTTAGTTAATCCGCCCGAACCGGAAAAGGCGATCAGCGAATTTCAAAAGTCTCTGCAAACGAATCCGAAGCACGAAAAAACTCTGCAGGTTATGGCGCAAACGCTTCTCAGTCAAAATAACCTTCCCGAAACTGAAAAATATCTTGCCAAACTCAAAGAAGTTAATTCCGATAATCAATTTTTGGTTGAGATGGAAACTCGCCTGACACAAATCAAAGACGGCTCGCAAAAACAATGAAGTGGTTAATTTTATTCGGTTTAATTGTAGTTTTAATTGTGGTAATTGCCAGCCGCTACCGGCAGCAAATTAAAATGGCGATTTACGTCTGGCGGATGTTTCGCAAAATGCGGCGGGCGGGCAAAACCGAAGATAAACAAATCGAAAAACAGGAAAATGCAAAAGACATCGCGCTCGTCAGATGTGCCAAATGCGGGACCTGGATTCCGCAAAACAAAGCGTTGAATCTGCGTTCGGGAATTAATTATTGTTCGACTGTTTGTTTGGAGACACCAGCGAAAATCAATTAGCTTTCTTTTAGGAAACGAACATCGAAAAATACCACCTGACAATTTGCTCGCCGAAAAGTAGCGCAATAATCGAACCGATGCCGAGAAAAATTCCGAAAGGAATCTGCGTCTGTAAATCTTTATCTTTCTGACGGGAAATCAAAAACATACCGATTACCGCGCCTGAAAACGCGCCGAGAAATATTGACAAAAGCGACAGTTGCCAGCCGAGCAGCGCGCCGACGGCAAACATCATTTTGACATCGCCCAAACCCATCGCGTCAACGCCGCGCAGACGTTTCCAAACCTCGCCGACCAGCCACAGCGAGCCGCCGCCGATTAGTCCGCCGAGAATCGCGCCGACAAGGGAAAGTAGCCAGACCGGATAATTTTGCAGATGATTCATCGGGAAAATTTTAAAGTCGGAAAAATACTCGGCTCCGAAAAAAAGCGGATAAATTAACCGCGCGAGCAGCGCGAAAACGAGCAGCGGATAAGTTATCACGTTCGGCAAAATCATATTTTCCGCATCAATAAAAATCAGCGCGACCACCGCCGCTACAAAAATTAAACACACGGGTAGAAACGGATTGAAGCCGATTTGCCAGTAAACCAACACGAAGAGCAGCGCGAGCAGTAATTCGACGGCGGGGTAACGAGCCGAAATCGAATTTTTGCAGTTGCGGCATTTTCCGCGCAAAATCAACCAACTCAAAATCGGAATATTGTCATACGGCTTGATTGATTTGCCGCATTTCGGGCAGGCGGAATTCGGGGAAACGATTGATTCTTCGTTTGGCACGCGGTGAATGACGACGTTTAGAAAACTGCCGATCATTGCCCCGAAAATAAAAATTAAAACGTAACCGTACGGTTCGGGCAAGCCCGTTGTTGATTCAAAAGAAGCGAGTAAAATATTCATCCGAGAAAGTAGAATTAATGGAAAGAAAAAAATGCGGAAAGTTCGGAAAGGGAAAAATTCCTTACTTATAATAACCGTTTGAGTCCAAAAGAGAAAGAGAAAATTTCCGTACGAGTTCATCCGCGGTCTGTATAAACGCGAGATTGTAAAGAACCATAAAAGGCGCAATGCTCGCCTGCTTTTAATGTCCGATTCGTCGTTTTTATTTCAAACGTAGTTTTGATTCGGAAAAACATCAACGGTTTTCAGAGAAAATTTTACCTTTAGGACTCAATTATCCTGTAAACGGTGAATATAATTTTGCGTTTCAGCGTTTTGTTTGGGATAGCCTGAAGACGAGAAAGCCGGCAGATTTATATCGTTCGTTTATGTCTTAAGGACGGCGAAAAAATGTTACTAAAATTAGCAATTTAGAAGGCTATCCGCAGTTTGACGAAAATCCGAAAATTCTTTTTCTGGCAAAACTCTGGAATCCAAATGGTGTGGAAAGAAAAGAACTTAAAGAAGTAAGGTTTTATATAAATGAGATGCGCGCCGAATGTGTACGAAAGCTCAAAGCAGAATCTAAGGGAAACTTTGTAGGAGGCTTATCTTACCCTGTTTGATTTTGACGGCGATGGCAAATCGGATGTCAGCATTTACCGACCGATGGGCGGAGTATGACATCTATAACAATCGCAATCAGGATACAAACACTTTCAATTTGGTATTTCTTC
>Ga0208736_1000535_pt1 | contig 10817 bp, 13 predicted proteins | sample AntDryMetagUQ255_FD_188090 | JGI IMG/M metagenome (GOLD analysis project Ga0208736, IMG submission 188090) | Polar desert microbial communities from Antarctic Dry Valleys - UQ255 (SPAdes) | ecosystem: Environmental > Terrestrial > Soil > Desert | place: Antarctic Dry Valleys | collected 2008-12-31 | reverse complement strand
GGGGCTGCCATCTTGTCTGTGGGGTGCAGGGCATCCCCGATCAAAGGAGTTGATGATGAGAGTGCTTGTGGCAGGAGCGACGGGAGCGATTGGAAAGCAGCTGGTGCCGCGTCTGGTTGCCGCGGGTCATGAGGTTCATGGCATGACGCGTAGCGATTCAAAGCAGGCGATGCTCTACGAGCTGGGCGCTGTGCCGGTGGTCGCGGACGCGCTTGATCCCGATCAGGTCGCGGAGGCCGTGGGCAGGGCGAGGCCGGACGTGATCGTCCATCAGCTGACCGCGATCGGGGCGTTGGACATGCGTCATTTCGATCGCGATTTCGCGCTGACCAACCGTCTGCGGACCGAGGGCACGGACAACCTGCTCTCGGCCGGGCAGGCGGTCGGCGTGCGGCGGTTTGTCGCGCAGGGGGTATCCGGCTATGGCGCATACGCGCGCACCGGCGGGCCGATCAAGACGGAGGAGGACCCGCTCGACGCCGCGCCCGTGCGGGCGATGCGCGAGACCCTGGGCGGGATCCGCCATCTCGAGGAGGCGGTCCTCGGCGCGTCGTGGACGGTGGGGATCGTGCTGCGCTACGGCGTCTTCTATGGGCCGGGCACATCGATGGCGCCCGGCGAGGAGCAGTTCGAGCTGGTCCGCAAGCGCAAGTTCCCGTTGGTCGGCGACGGTGGCGGCGTGTGGTCGTTCATCCACGTCGGCGACGCCGCGGAGGCGACGGTGGCGGCGGTCGAGCATGGCCGCCGCGGGGTCTACAACGTCGTCGACGACGACCCGGCACCCGTCGCCGAGTGGCTGCCGGCGCTGGCTCAGCAGCTTGGCGCCAAGAAGCCGATGCGCGTGCCGCGGTTCATCGGGCGGCTGTTCGCCGGCGAGGCCGGTGTGGTGATGATGACCGACGTCCGCGGCGCGTCGAACGCGCAAGCCAAGCTCGAGCTGGCGTGGCGCCCGGCGCACCCGAGCTGGCGGCAGGGGCTTGCAGCGGCATGACCGATGGCGAGCGACTGCTCGACGAGCTGCGGCCGGTCGCGTTCGCGATCGCCTACCGGATGCTCGGCAGCGTCTCCGAGGCCGAGGACGTGATGCAGGAAGCGCTGCTGCGCGTGCATCAGGCGCTCCAGGCCGGCGAGCAGATCGCCTCGCCGCGCGCGTTCGTCGCCACCGTGACCACCCGGCTGGCGATCAACGACCTGCGCTCCGCGCGCGCCCGTCGCGAGCGCTACGTCGGCGAGTGGCTGCCAGAACCGATCATCACCGACGGCCACGACGATCCGGCCCGGCACGCCGAGACAGCCGATTCGCTGTCGCTGGCGATGCTGGTGCTGCTCGAGAGCCTTTCGCCTGAGCAGCGAGCCGTGCTGCTGCTTCACGACGTGTTCGACTACGGGTATCCCGAGATCGCGTCGATCGTCGGCACGAGCGAAGACAATGCGCGCCAGCTCGCCACCCGCGCCAGACGCCACGTCGAGCAGCGCCGGCCGCGCTTCCAAACGACGCGCGAGCAGCGCGACGAGCTGGCACAACGGTTCTTCGCGGCCGCCGAGCAAGGCGATCTCGCCGGGCTCGAGGCGTTGCTCGCCCACGACGTCCAGCTCATCGGCGACGGCGGCGGCAAGGTTCCGGCGCTCGCGCGGTCGCTGCGCGGGCGCAACCGTGTCGCTCGCACGATCATCAACTGGCTCCGCCAGGGCGCGCGCCTTCCGGGTGTGTCGTTGCGCCCCGTTGAGGTCAACGGCGGCCCGGGCGCGGTCTTTCTCGACGGTCAACGACGACTGATCTGCGTGTGGGCGCTTGACATCGCCGACGGTCGAATCACCGTCATCAGCTCGATCGTCAACCCCGACAAGCTGACGCATCTCGGGCCAGTCGCCGACTTTCGATCGCTACTCAAGTCCGCGGGATGATCTCGGGCGTCAATGCTGCGTCGCCCGATGCAGCAGCCCTATTGGCAACACGAGGGCTGAACTGGGACCGACGCCATCAGGTTCCGGGCGAGATCCACGAAGCCCTGCTGTTCACGGCCGCGAGGAACGTCGCACCGTCGTGACCAGCGTCCTCGAGCCTCCGCGCGTCGACGCAGTCCAACGAAGCGTTTCGCTCTGAAAGGAACAACAGTTGCGAGCAGCCGTGATAAGAGAGTTCGGGGGGCCGGAAGTCCTCAGGGTCGAAGCAGTGCCCGACCCGGTCGCCGGCCCAGGGAATCTCGTCATAGAGGTCGAGTACGCCAGCGTGACGTTCGTCGAGACCCAAGTGAGGGCGGGACGAGCGCCCAGTCCCGCGATGGTTCCGCAGCTGCCGCTGGTGCCCGGCAACGGCGTCGGCGGCCGTGTCGCGGAGGTCGGCAGCGTCGGCGACCAGATGCTGCTCGGCCGTGCGGTCGTTACCACCACCGGCGGGGCAGGCGGTTATGCCGAAAGGGTCGCCGTGCCAGCCGCCCTGCCCATCGAGGTCCCCGACGGAGTGTCGGTCCGCGACGCGGTCGCCCTGCTGGCAGACGGGCGGACCGCTATCGGGCTTGCCCGCGTCGCCGACCTCGACGGGGGAGAGATCGTCATAGTCGAGGCCGCTGCGGGCGGCGTCGGCACTTGTCTCGTCCAGCTCGCAAGGGCCGCCGGGGCGACCGTCGTCGCGTGCGTTGGATCGCCGCACAAGATGGAGGTCGTGCAGCGCCTGGGCGCCGACAAGGTCGTCGACTATTCGCGCGGCGGCTGGCAGGATGAGATCCGGGGCGACCTCGGCCCGGTCGACGTCGTATTCGACGGTGTCGGTGGCGACATCGGCATATCGTCCCTGACACTGCTCCGCGTCGGAGGCCGGTTCTGCCAGTACGGGATGGCGAGCGGGAGCTTCACGCAGATTCCGTCGCAGCGACGCGACGTGCAGGTGCTCCGCGGCACCGCTCTCACCCCAGCCGAGTCGCGGGACCTCAGCATCGAAGCGCTACGCCTAGCTGCCGCCGGGCAGCTCGTGGCCACGATCGGGCAGGAATATCCGCTCGAGCGAGCCTCCGGAGCCCACGCCGCGATCGAGGATCGGTCGACGATCGGCAAGACGCTCCTGTGCGTTCGCGCGGAGGCTTAACGATGACCGCGGTCGCAGAGGCTTCACCAGGTTCCGAGTTCCGCTGGGGGCTTGTGCAGGTGTTGGCACTGCTGACATCTCCATCGCCCAACTGGTCGAGTCGATCGACGTGACCGGCGTAAACGTCGCGCTGCCGGAGATGAAGTCTGCTGGGTTTCTCGACCACGCGCTGCCGCCGGCCCCCTGGTATGAGCACATAGGTCACGCCCGGTCACCGTTCTCAGCGGGCGGCGGCGTCTCGGCCTCGAGCAGGGCTGCCATCGCGGCGCTGCCGCGCTCGATCGTCGCTCGCATGTCTGGGTTGAGGTGGAACGCCGCGCTGTCGTAGTCCTCAGGCAGTGTGCCGCGCAGGTGCTGGTCGAGTGCCTGCAGGCGGGGGTAGTAGCCGCCGCCCATGCAGAAGATCGCGTCGTACTTCTGCCCGCCGATGTGGTGCGAGTCGAGCGTCGTCGCGTGCTGGAGTTCGAGGATCGCCGTGCCGTCCTGCGGTCCTGCGGACAGACGCACCTCGATCTCGTCCACGCCGCCGCCGAGCGAGAGCTTGAGTAGGTGCGGCGCGTCGCACGCCAGGATCGTCCCCGACCCCATGTTCACCTGCTCGAATGTGCCTCCGCGGCGCAGGTCGCCGCTGACGGGGACATACCAGCGTCGAAGCCGCTCCGGATCCGTGCAGGCATCCCACAGGTCCTCGACGGTCGTCTCGTAGCTGCGGGTGAAAACCGCTACCCGGGCCTCGCCGGAGGGGATCGTCCGGCGTTGCAACTCGGGGTCAGGCTCGTGATAGGTCGTGGTGTCGATCGTCATCTGCTGCCACCTTTCGTGCCTGGGTTTGATGTTGATGCTCGTTGCACGTGTTTGCCGCGGGCGACCTCGACCTCGAGCGCGTCGAGCCGCTGGTTCCAGAAGCGTCTATACGGCTGGAGCCATCGATCGACCTGCTCGAGCGGACCGGCGTCGACTGCGTACAGCCGCCGCGAGCCTGACGCGCGCACCGTCGCAAGGCCGTTCTCTCGCAAGACGCGCAGGTGCTGCGAGACGGCCGGTTGCGAAATGGCGAACTCACGCTGGACCACGGCGCCGATCTCACCGGCGGACTGCTCGCCGTCCGCGAGGAGCTCCACGATGCGCCGGCGCACCGGTTCACCGAGGATCTCGAACGCGTGCATGTTCGGCAGCCTATCACGTGCTACTTATATAAGCACGTCTTGATGCACCCCTGGGCGTGCTGCATGGAGCCGGCCCTAGTGTGGATCGGCCCGAGTCGCGCAGCTCCGCGTCAGGCATAATTTTCCCGTGACCACGCCAGAGCCAGGCGAATTCGCTGAGCGGTGGATCGCCGCCTGGAACGCGCGCGATATCGAGGCCGTCCTCACTGACTATTCCGACGATGTCGTCTTCACGTCGCCCACTGCGGCGCGATTCGTTCCCGAAAGCGGAGGCACGATCCGCGGCAAGGACGCTCTCGGGGACTACTGGGAAGTCGCGCTTGAAGCGAATCCGGAGCTTCGTTTCGAACTCGTGACCGTCTACGTCGGCGTCGACACCATCGTCTTGCACTACCGAAACCAGGTTGGCGGACTGGTCAGCGAGGTACTGACGTTTCGGAATGGCTTGGTTGCCGTCGGGCACGCCACCCACTTGAAACGCTAAGCCCCGACGCGCAGCCCGTGCGCTCTAATGCCGCGCAGGAGTCCCGGGCGCCTGAAAATGGTCCGGCGAAGCGACCGCGCCCGCGCGATGAATCCGGGACGCCGCGTAGTCTTACCTATAGCCAGCGGCTCCCAGCGAGCGGCAGCGGAGGTCAGATAGTCCGATTCCTCGTTCTTTACGATCGGTCGTAACCCGAGCGCGGTGCGTGGAGGCGACCACAGCTTTCCTGTCGGAGACATTCCCGCAAGCCGAACCCCTGCGGGCAATTTGGCTGCAGAAGAGCGGCTTCCGGCCAGCGGGTCGACGCGGGTGTCCCGTAAGACCCGCCCACTGAACACCCCCGGTGAAGGGGACACCCTGCCACTTGCGCATTCCGACTCGAGCGGGCGCGTCGGAGGTCAAGTCCGGCGCGACCGGACTGGACGAGGACGTTCTGCCTGGGCGCTCGCTTCGTTCCGTCGAATGCTGCAGCCTGGTTGGTGCCGCCACCCGAATCAGGCGGCGACGTCCGCCTCGAGCTTCGCCGCGAGGACGTCGAGCTTCTCGATCGTCGGCTCCGCGATGAGCGTGCCGACGCTGTCCATCAGCGCCGCGGCGATCGGGCCGTTGAGGTGGGCGTCGCGACCCGCGTCGTCGGGGAAGACGTCAAAGACGCCGAACGTGGACGGGCCAAGCCGGATCGCGAACCAGGCGGTCGTCGCCGGTTCGCCGGTCGCGAGCGGCAGCGCGCCCTCGAGGAAGTCCGCAACCTCGGCCTCCTTGCCGTCGAGCGCCTCGATGCGAACCAACAGGCCAACGGTGACATCCGTCATAACGTCTCCTTGGGTCGTGTCCAAGCCACTCTAGGTCGCCGTCTGCGGACCGAAAGTCGACTTTGCGCCAACTGTGCCCGGACGCCAAATCAACGCGACGAGCTGGCGCCAAGTCGGTGCCCGGCTACTTCGGCGGGAGCGACGCGGCGTATTCGGCGCCGGCATCGATCCATCGGGCAAGCTCAGCGTCTGCGGCGAGCGCGGCCGCGTCGACCGTGAAGAACCCTCGCATCGTGCGGGTTCCCATCTGCATGAGCTGCACGTGTGGTTCGGCCAGAACGCGATCGGTGTCATCGCGGTCCAGGCGAACGAGCAGGTTGTCGCCCATAGCTCCGCACGCCATGTTGCCGTTGACCATCCAGCCGACTCCGCCGAACATCTTGCGTTCGGTCACCCCGTCGCGAGCGCTCAGAACATCGCGGATCCGCTGGGCGAGCTCCTCGGAGTACGCCATGTGCACACCCTAAGGGCCGCGCAGCCGCTCGCGCGTGCGAAGACGCGCGAGCCCGATTCGTGTGGTCACGCCTGGCTCGGCAGCCAGCGCGTGCTCGCAGGCGTGATCGCTGGCCTCCAGCCCGGTTCGCGCGCTTAGCCGATGGTCGATCCGGCGGCTCGTCCGCGTCTGCCAGCGGCGCTGCCGTTGAGCTGGTCGTAGTGCTCCAGCGCTTGGCCGGAGCCGACGGCGACGCAGGTCAGCGGAGACTCGGTGACGCTGGTCGGCATGCCGGTCTCGGCTTCGATGAGCTCGTCGAGGCCACGCAACAGCGTGCCGCCGCCGGCCAGCAGGATGCCCTGGCGGGCGATGTCGCTGCACAGCTCCGGCGGGGTCTGCTCAAGTGTCTCGGTGATCGCCAGAACGATCGCCTGCAGCGACGGCGCGAGCGCTTCGCGAACCTCCTCGCTGTGCAGCTGGACCTCGGTAGGCAGCCCGGTGATCAGATGCCGTCCGCGGACGGGTATCGCCTGCTCGTCGGCGAGCCGGGTCGCTGACCCGATCGAGAGCTTGATCGCCTCCGCCGTGCGCGAGCCGATCGCCAGTTGGTGCGCGTTGCGCATGTACTGGCCCAGCGCCTCATCCATCTCATAGCCACCAACGCGGATCGAGCGCGACACCACGATGCCGCCAAGTGAGATCACCGCCACCTCACTGGTGCCCCCGCCGACGTCGACGATCATCCGCCCGATCGGTTCCTCGATCGCCAAGCCCGAGCCGATTGCCGCCGCGATCGGTTCCTCGATCAGCCGCACACGGCGCGCGCCGGCTGCGAGCGTCGCCTGCTCGACCGCCCGTTGCTCGACCTCGGTTACGCCTGACGGGGCGCACACGATGACCCGCGGGTGAGCCCAACGACGGTCCAGTACGCGCGCGATGAAATGGCGCAGCATCTGCTCGGTGACCTCGAAATCGGTGATCACGCCGTGACGCAGCGGCCGGACCGCCGAAATCGTCGCCGGCGTGCGCCCGAGCATCCGCTCGGCATCGGCGCCGACCGCGTGCACCTGACCGCTATACGCGTCGATCGCCACCACCGAGGGCTCCGAGACGACGATCCCCTCACCCGCAACGAAGACCAACGTGTTCGCCGTCCCCAGATCGATCGCGATGTCATGGACCCCAAGCGTCGACCCAAATCGCCGCAGCGACGTCGCGCCACGAGCGCGATCCTTTCCCAAGCGCATAGCCCTAGCGTGGCAGACGCACCCGCATGAACACCGACCACCCACACGCCGCTGTACGTAATTGCCGCCGTGGCGCTGCTCGACGAATCCAGCGCTCAAGCGCGAATGCTCGCGGCCGTCATCTGACCGTCCAGGCTAGCCTGACGCGATGTCCGAGCTGCCACGCCAAGCCAAGCTGTGGGCGCAGAAGTGGCGCTGGTATCAGCGCAACGGCCTGCCCTGGAACCGCGCCAGGATCCACCGCCACATGCTGCGCCGCGAAGCCTTCGCTCGCTGGCCGCTGCACGGCAACGTGCTCGAGGCGCTCGACGAGGGCCGGCTCGAGCTGGGGCCCAACGTGCTGCTCGAGCCCGACGTCTGGATCACCGCGCCGGGCGCCGCGCGCGTGCGGATCGGCGAGGGCACGTTCCTCAACATCGGCGTGATGGTGGCCGCGCTCGAGCTCGTCGAGATCGGCGCGCACTGCATGCTCGCCAACAACTGCTTCGTCACCGACGCCGATCACCGCGTCGACGACTTCGAGCAGCCGATCACCTGGCAGGGCTTCACGACGAAGGGCCCCACGCGGATCGGCGACAACACCTGGCTGGGCGCCAACGTCGTCGTCACGAGCGGCGTGACGATCGGTGAGCGCTGCGTGATCGGCGCCAACAGCGTCGTGACGCGGGACGTCGCGCCGTTCTCCGTCGCCGCAGGCGCACCCGCGAAGGTGCTGCGCGCCGTCACCCCCGACGACGCGCAGCCGCCCGCTGCGTAGCCGCTTCCTCAGCCCCCGAAACGCCCGCGCAACGCGAGCACGTTGTCGACGTAGCGCTTGGTGTCGTCGAACATGCCTCGGCTACGCACCGAGGAGAGGCCCTGGTAGTAGCCCGCGGCCGCGAGCGCGGGGTCGCCGTTGGTCTCCCGCAGCAACTTTGCGAGATAGAGCGAACCGGCGCGGACGTTGTCGTCGGCTGACGCGGGGTTGAGCTTCGCCCTGGCGAGGTTGTTTTGGACCCAGTCCCACGTGCCCGGCATGACCTGCATGACCCCGCGCGCGTTGGCGGACGAGACCATCGCGTTGTTGTTGCCGCTCTCCTGCCACGCGATGGCGGCTGCCAGCGAGCCCGGGGCGCCGTGCTGTGCGGCGATCTGCTTGACGCGTTCGGAGCTCACGACCCCCGGGGTCGGCGCCGGTGACGCTTCTGGCACGACCCGCGAGGCCGGCACCCGTGCCGAGGCATGCGCCGGGGCAGGTGCCCCCGCGGGCAGCTTGAGGACCGTGCCGATCAGCAGCTTGGCGTCCGGCGCCAGGCCGTTCATGTAGGCCATCTGCGCGACCGCCACGCCGGCGCCCTGCGCGAGCCCGCGCAGCGTGTCGCCCGGTCGCACGACGTAGGCGCCCTGCGGACGCGGCGCTCCAGCCGACGGCGCCGCGGCGACGACCCGGGCTCCGCTGGAGCCTGCCTGCGTGCTCGTTGCGCCCAGTGCCGCGGCGCCCTCGAACTCGGACGGAATCTTGATCGTGCTGCCGCGGACGACGTTCCCATCCTCCGGCAGGCCGTTGTAGGCGGCCAGCGTGCGAGTCGTCAGGTTGCTCTGCGCGGCGATCCACCACAGTGTCTCGCCGGGCTCGACGGTGTGAAGGACGTGGGCGTTCGCCGTGGGGGCGGCGAGCAACGCGGCGAAGGCCGCAAGGACGATGTATCGGACGGGGCGCATGAGCTCCTCTTGATCGGGTTCGCGACCTAGGTTGCCGCGCCCGCTGCGCTCCTGCACGTGTCCGCGCGTGGTTACGTCGCCCTGCAAAAACCGCTGCAAATGTGCTTCGCACCCAAATCCGGGCGGACAGAAGGCGCTACGAGTTCTTCATGACGACGTTCGCAAGCGTGTTCGCGACGCATTCCGTGGCGTCGATCGCCTCCTCCAGGCGCTCGAAGATGTCCTTCCAGCGGATCACGACCATCGGATCGATCCCCGTGGTGAACAGCGACGCGATCGCCTCGCGCGTGACCCGGTCGCCCTCGGTCTCCAGACGGTGGATCTCGTCGGTGAAGTGCGAGATCTCCTTGAAGCCGCGCAGCTGCGGCATCGCCTCGGCGATCTGGCGGCAGGCTTCCCTGAGGATCTGCGCGAGCTGCTCGGCCTGCGCCATCGGCGCCTCGATCTTGTACAGCCCAAGGTAGTCGGCGACCTCCTCGGTGAAATCGACGATGTCGTCGAGTCCCGAGGCGAGCGCGAGGATGTCCTCGCGGTGGATCGGCGTGACGAACGTCGAGTTCAGGCGCTGCACGGTGTCGTACGTGATCCGGTCGCCCTCGTGCTCGCAGAGCACGATCTCGCCGGCGAGATCCGCCCGCTCGGGATAGGTCGCCAGCATCTCGTCGAGCAGCTCGGCGGCGCGCAGCACGTTCGCCGCCCCAGCCTCGAAAAGGTCGAAGAACTGGTGGTCCTTCGGGGCGAAGACCTTGGTCAGGCGGGCCATGGCCCGCGCCAGTCTACGTCAGGCCTTCGCGGAAGAGGTCAAGCTCTTGTGGGTCGATCGAGTAGCCGTGCTGTGGTTCCGGGTAGCGCTTGGCGCGCACGTCGTCGGCGAAGGCCGCGACGCCCGCGACCATCTCGTCCTGCAGGTCGGCGTAGCGCTTGACGAAGCGCGCTCCGAGTCCCTCGCGAATGCCGAGCAGGTCGTGGAACACCAGCACCTGGCCATCGGTCGCGGGGCCCGCGCCGATCCCGATCACGGGGATCTCCAGGCGCGCCATCAGCTCCGCGGCGACCTGCGACGGGATCGCCTCGAAGACGATCGAGAAGCAGCCGGCGTCCTGGAGCGCCAACGCGTCGGCGGCGACGCGCGCCGCTGCCGCGGCGCTGCGGCCCTGCGCGCGATAGCCGCCCAGCGCCGTCGAGGTCTGCGGCGTGAGCCCGACGTGGCCCATCACCGGGATGCCGGCGCCGATGATCGCCCGCGCCCGCGCCGCCGGGGTCTCGCCGCCGCCCTCGAGCTTGACGGCGTCGCAGCCGGCCTCCTTGACGAAGCGCACGGCGCTGGAGATCGCCTGTTCGTCGGAGCTCTCATAGGAGCCGAACGGCATGTCGCCGACGAGCAGCGGCGTTCGCAGCCCGCGCCGCACGGCCTTGCAGAGCATCAGCAGCTCGTCGAGCTCGACGGGCACGGTCGACGGGTACCCGAGCACGGTCATCGCGCCCGAGTCGCCGACCAGCACGAGATCCACTCCCGCCGCCTCGGCCGCACGGGCGCTGGGGAAGTCGTAGGCGGTGATCATCACGATCGGCTCGCCGAGGCGTTTCATCTCCGACAGGCGCGGCAGCGCGATCGGTACGCGGTCGCTCAGTGCTGCGGCCGAGATCTGGCTCGGGTGCGTGGACATCAGCGTCCCTCCGAAGCGGTGAGCAGCGTGTCGACCTTGGAATCGACGTCGAGGATCTCGTTCGTGCCGGCCCGCACGTGCACGACGCGCGGCTCGTAGCGCTCGAGCTCGGCGGCCTCGTAATCGGCATAGGAGAAGACGATGATCGTGTCGCCGCGGTGCACGAGGCGAGCGGCGGCGCCGTTGACCTGCATCGTGCCCGAGCCGCGCTCGCCGGCGATGACG
>Ga0208736_1000534_pt1 | contig 10827 bp, 9 predicted proteins | sample AntDryMetagUQ255_FD_188090 | JGI IMG/M metagenome (GOLD analysis project Ga0208736, IMG submission 188090) | Polar desert microbial communities from Antarctic Dry Valleys - UQ255 (SPAdes) | ecosystem: Environmental > Terrestrial > Soil > Desert | place: Antarctic Dry Valleys | collected 2008-12-31 | reverse complement strand
GAGTCCGGTATTTGGTTGAGCGGCGGTGGTCGAAGCCGAGATGTCGAGAACTTTCTGTTCGACGAAAACCGCCGAATCCATTCGCAGAGCGAGCGCGATAGCATCGGACGGTCGCGCGTCGAGCATCATTTTAACGCCTTTTTCGTCGAGCAGTTCGATTGCCGCGTAGAAAGTATTTTCCCGCAAATCGGTAATCGTCACGCGGGCGACCCGGTATCCCGACTGAATGATAAAGTTTCGCAGAAGGTCGTGCGTCATCGGACGCTGCGGAACTATTTTTTCGATTTCCAGAGCAATCGCGTTGGCTTCATACGCGCCGACCCAAATTGGCAGAATCGTGTCTGTATCAATTCCCTTTAAAACTACAATCGGCGTATTTGTGTTCGGGTCCATAATCAGCGCGCCGATTTTTACTTCAACTAACATACTGGTAAATTAAATTCGCAAGTTAAAAATAATTTTGACATCTGTAATTTAACAGATTTTACCATACAAAGTGTTGGCTTTCGATTCGAGAATTTTCACTTTGACAATTTTCCCCAACAAATCTCTCACGCCTTCAAAATTGACGACCATTTGACAAGTCGAATGACCGGAAATTTGACCGGAATGTTTGCCGGAAATTTTCTCAGCCAAAACCTCGAGCGTACGGTTTATGTAATCGTCGAAAACTTCGCGCTGGTGAAATCTGATAAGTTTGTCAAGACGCAAGAAACGCTCGGTTTTTGATTGCGGGGAAACATCGTCGGACATTTCGTGAGCCGGTGTTCCCGGACGCGGCGAATATTTAAAGACATACGCGCTGTTGAATTTACAGTATTCGGCTAAATCGAGCGTCGCCTGAAAATCCTCGTCGGTCTCGCCGGGAAAACCGACGATAATGTCAGTCGTCAGCGCGATCCGGCGGGGCGACGATTTGATTTTATCAATGCGCTCCAGATAATTTTCGATGGTGTGACCGCGCCGCATCAATTTCAGAATTCGATTGCTGCCCGACTGTACCGGCAGATGCACCCAATTGCAGAGATTTTCGTGTTCGTTCAGCGCCTCAACAATGTCGGGATGAAAATCTCTCGGAAACGAAGTCGTAAATTTGATGCGTTCGATGCCGGTTGCGGCGACGGCTCGCAGAAGACGAGAAAATTGGGTCGCGCCGCGAAATTCTCCCAAACCGTCGTCGGTTCTCGGACGGTAACTGTTGACGTTCTGACCGATCAGATGAACTTCCTTGATACCCTCGCGGCGCAGTCGCGCGACGTGTCGCACGATTTCCGAGGCGGGCAGGCTTTTCTCCCGACCGCGTGAAAAAGGAACAATGCAGTAAGTGCAGAATTTATTACAGCCTTCGATAATCGGGACAAAGGCGACATACGGCGAATGCCGTTGCGCGCCCGTGACCGCCCAATCGTAGGTTTCTTCGCGTTCGCCTAAATCGGCGTAAAATTTTTGACCGCCCGACGCTTTTTCAATCGCCTGCGAGACGCGCCCAACGGCGCGGGTTCCGAGAACAAAATCAATTGCCTGACTCCGGGCAAAAAGCGTTTCGCCTTCGAGCTGCGCGACGCAGCCGAGAATACCGAGCAGCGGTTTTTTTACGCCTCTCTCGGCTGCGGCTTTACCCACTTGCCCGACGCGCGTAAAAAGTTTATGCTCGGCTTTCTCGCGCACCGAGCAGGTGTTTAATAAAACAACGTCCGCCGCCGACTCGCGCGCGGTAATCTCGTAACCTTCCGCCGCGAGCTGCGTAGCGACGCGCTCGGAATCCGAGACGTTCATTTGACAGCCGAAGGTTTCGAGGTAAACTTTTTTCATAGGTGATTTCTAAAAAATTGTCTGCGATTCGCCGAACAAAAAAAATACAAGAAAATGAGTATCAATTACAAGTCAAAGGATTTTGTCCATCTGCACGTTCATTCCGATTATAGCCTTTTGCAAAGTGCAATCCAACTCAAGCCGCTCGCCAAGCGTCTGCAGGAATTGGAAATGAAGGCGTGCGCGATCACCGATTTCGGCAACTTGTTCGGAGCCATTTCCTTTTACAACACGATGAAAGCCGCCGAGATTCATCCGATTATCGGCTACGAAGCGCACCTGACTTTCGGCAGTCGTCACGATCGCGTGGCGCAGCTTTCGGCAGGCGAGCGTCCCTTCTACAATCTGGTTCTGCTGGCGAAAGACCTGGAGGGTTATTACAACTTGACGCATCTGGCGTCGAAAGCCTATACCGAAGGTTTGCACCACCGACCGCGTATTGATTTGGAAATTTTAGCTGAACGAAGCGGCGGGCTAATCGCTCTGTCGGCGGGCAGCACCGGCGCGATCTGGCATTTTTTGAAACAAGGCGATACGGATAAAGCGTTGGAAAACGCCCGTCTGTTAAATGAAATTTTCGGTCAGGAGAATTTTTACATCGAAATTCAAGACCACGATTTACCGTCGGAGAAACAAGTTCGCAAGGATTTGATCGAACTCGCTCACCGGACCGGCATTCCTCTGGTCGCTACCAATGAATCGCATTATTTAATGCCGGAAGACGCTCTGGCGCACGAGATTTTAATGTGCATCGGTGAAGGGAAAACTGTCAACGACAGCACCCGCACGGTTTTGGGGAACGCGAACTTTCATCTGCGAACGGCGGCGGAAATGTGGGAAACATTCGGCGCGGAGATACCTGAAGCGTTGGAAAACACGATAAAAATCGCTGAACGCTGTCAGGTTGATTTTCCCAAAGGAAATAATTTAACGCTTCCGAATTTTCCGATACCGCCGAATGCGGATTGCCGGACGATTGACGAGTATTTTGAAAAAGTAGTGATGGAGGGTTTTGAGGCGCGAAGCCAAAAGGTGTGGAACTCTTTGCGGGCGGAAGGCAAGTTAAAGTATTCGCTCGATGATTACCAAAAACGCATCGAGCGGGAAATTTCCACAATTAAAAATATGAAGTTCCCCGGCTATTTTATGATTGTTTGGGAATTTATTAAATACGCGCGTGAAAAAGAAATCCCCGTCGGTCCGGGACGCGGTTCGGCGGCGGGTTCGCTGGTCGCGTATTGTTTGGAAATCACCGACGTTGATCCGCTCGAATACGATTTGCTGTTCGAGCGGTTTTTGAATCCCGAAAGAGTTTCGATGCCGGATATTGATATTGATTTCTGCGTCCGCGGTCGCGCCTCGGTCATCAGTCACGTGACGGAGTTTTACGGGCGCGAATCGGTATGTCAAATTATCACGTTCGGAACGCTCGCTTCAAAAGCGGCGATTAAAGATGTCGGTCGAGCTTTGAATATGCCGTACGGCGAGGTCGAAAAAGTGGCTAAACTTCTGCCGCCGCCGGTGCGCGGGCGCAACATCAGCATTTCGCAGGCACTCGAACAAGTCGCCGATTTAAGACAGGCGATGGAAATAAACGGCGAGGTAAAAAAGCTGGTTGATCTCGCCCGCCGCCTCGAAGGCTGCGCCCGGCATTCGTCGGTGCATGCGGCAGGAGTCGTCATCTCGCCGAAACCACTGCACGAATTGGTTCCGGTCTCGGTTTCCGGTAAAAACGAATTGACCAGCCAATATACGATGAACGACTTGGAAAAAGTCGGAATGCTTAAGATGGATTTTCTCGCCTTAACCACCTTAACCATCATAAGCGACTGCTTAAAAAGCCTTAAACAGAAAACCGATATGGAAATTGATTGGAGCAGCGTCGCGCTAGATGATCAGAAGACGATGGCTCTTTTCGGCGACGGTCGAACCGAGGCGATTTTTCAATTTGAATCTTCCGGTATGCAGGAGATTTGCCGCCGCTTAAAGCCCAAGGAATTGGAAGATTTAGCCGCCCTTAACGCGCTTTACCGACCCGGACCGCTCGACGGGGGGATGGTGGATGATTTTATTTCGCGGCACCGCGGCGAGAAGAAGGTGCAGTATATCGTCCCGCAAATGAAAGATATATTGAGCAATACTTACGGCATTTTAGTGTATCAGGAGCAGATTATGCAGCTCGCCCAGAAGCTCGGCGGGTATAGCTTAGGCGAGGCTGATATGATGCGGCGGGCAATGGGCAAAAAAAATCGCGAGGAGATGGCGAAACACGAAAAGAAGTTTGTCGGTGGAGCGACCGAGAGAGGCATAAAAGAGGAAAAAGCCGCCGAGATTTTTAATCTGATGGCGCAGTTTGCCGACTATGGTTTCAACCGCAGCCATAGCGTGGCGTATGCTTATTTAGCGTTTCAAACTGCATATCTTAAGGCGCATTACCCTGCTTATTTTTATGCGGCTGTTTTAACGAACGAGGCGGACGATACGACTAAAGTTTATAAATATTCGAACGAATTACGGAGCCTCGGTTTGAAACTGCTCCCGCCTGACATCAACGACAGCGATGCCGATTTTACGCCGCTTGAAAACGCCGTCCGGTTCGGGTTGAGCGCGATTAAGGGCATTGGTTTGGCGAGCGTCCAGGCGATCATCGAAGCCCGCGGACAGGGTAAATTTATATCACTCGATAACTTCGCCGCCCGCGTCGCACAAGGAGCGATTACAAAACGCGCGTTGGAAAGTCTGATCACGGCAGGCGCGTTCGATTCGCTGCCGACCGCGGATTCGACGGTTAATCTCTGGCGGGCGCGGCTTTTCGCCGGAATCAGCGGCGCGATGTATAATGGGCAGAAAATTAGGAACGACAAAATCAATGGACAGACGGGATTGTTCGGCGGACAGTCGGACGGTCAAATGATTTTGGAGATCGAATTGCCGATGGTCACCGCGTGGTCGCCGATTGAATTGGCGAATCAAGAGAAAGCGGCAATCGGTTTTTTTCTGTCCAATCATCCAATGGATGATTACAAAGAAATTTTATCGAGTCTGAAAATTATCAATGTCGCCGATTACGTCGAAATAAGGGCGGGCGATAAAATCACGCTAGCCGGAATCGTCACCGGTCTGCAAATCAAATACAGTAAAAAGGGCAACCGGTTTTGTATCTTTAAACTCGAAGATAAATCGTCGAGCGTCAAATGTCTGGCGTGGTCTGAAGCCTACGGGAAATTTTCCGAAAGCCTCAAAGACGGCGAACTTATAATTGTTGACGGGCGGGTCGAATCAACTGAAGGGCAGGAAGTCACGCTTATTTTAGAAGAAGTAAAAAAACTTGCCGATGCTGTGCCGTTAAAAGCCCGGACTTTGAATATAAATGTTAAGAGTAAAGATTTTAATGAAGCGTATCTGGAAGATTTGGTGACAATTCTGAATAAGAATAGAGGTGATTGTGAAGTGAATTTCAATTTTTGCCTCGAAAATGAAATAAATGAAATAAAGATTAAAATGCAGTCGCCGGTCGTCCGCATTCACGGAACGAGTCTTCTGGCAAACAAATTAGAGGAAAAGGGCTGTCAAGTGGAATGGGTATTGTAGAATCTGCAGAGTAGTTTTACATCAGTCATTTTTCAGTAAAACGTCTTAGATTAGAAAGTTTAAGATAATGATTATGAATAAAGATAAAAACGCTTTCGCGCGCGTCCAGTTGGCGAGACATCCTGAGAGACCATACACGATGGATTTGGTTTCGGCAATTTTCAGCGAGTTTATCGAAATCCACGGTGATCGGCGATATGCCGAGGACACAGCTTTAATCGGCGGTTTTGCCAAATTAGGCGATCAGGAAGTGGCGGTTATCGGACAGCAGAAGGGGCGCGATACTAATCAGAGACGTTATCGAAATTTTGCGATGCCAAAGCCGGAGGGATATCGAAAAGCTCTCCGCGTAATGCGTCTTGCCGAAAAATTCAGGCGACCGGTCATCAGCTTTATAGATACGCCGGGAGCTTACCCCGGCATTGATGCCGAAGAGCGCGGACAGGCGGAGGCGATTGCGTATAATTTGCGGGAAATGGCGAGTTTGAATGTTCCGATAATCGTCGTTGTGTTGGGTGAAGGCGGTTCGGGCGGAGCCCTGGCAATTGGTGTCGGCGACCGCGTGGTGATGATGGAAAACTCTGTATATTCAGTTATTTCTCCGGAAGGATGCGCGGCGATTCTTTGGAAAGATACCGCTCAATCGAATCTGGCGGCGGACAGCCTGCGGTTGACTGCCGATGATTTAATGCGTTTCGGGTTAATTGATGAAATAATTCGAGAGCCTTTTGAATGGACGATTTCCGCTGGTGAAGACACGAAGAATCAAAAATCTTTTGAAATGATCGCGAAACAGTTGAAAACAGTTTTGTTGCATGGGCTGAACGATTTATCTAAAATGAATGATCAGCAGAGGCGTGAGTTTAGATACAACAAGTTTAGAAAAATGGGCAGTTGGATTTAGGCGATCAAATATTTGAAAAACTTGTAAAAAATACTGAGGAATCTTTCAGAGGCATTCCTCAGTATTTTTTACAAGTTTTCGTTCATAAGCGTTTAGGCAGAACTAAAACGGAATATCTTCATCAGTCGGTGAAACAGATGAAGAAGACCCGGTATCAGTTTGAAAATCGTTAGATTGGGAGAATTCGTTTTCCGGGTTTGAATCCGAAGATGGATTGTCGTTTTGTCCACTGCCCAGAAATTGCAGATCGGTTGCGTTGACTTCCAATGTATACCGATTTTTGCCGTCACGATCAGTCCACTCTTCAATACGAAGCCGACCCTCTATATAAACTGGTCTTCCTTTAGTCAAATATTTAGAGGCATTCTCTGCTTGTTTGTTCCAGGTTGTAACCCGGAACCAAGTAGTAATTTCCTGCATTTCACCGGCTTTGTCACGTTTTTTTTCGCTGGTGGCGACTGAAAAATTGCAGACGGCATTGCCTTGCGGCGTATAACGAAGTTCCGGGTCGCGCCCCAGATTTCCAATTACGATAATTTTATTAAATGACATGTATTCTTCTCCAACTCCAATAATTTAGTGATTTAGCGGCGAACTCGGACGATCGAAATTTTCATCCTTAAAAGGTAAATCGATCACCTGAATTTTAGTTTATCAGCAATTATAGTATCAGAGATGCATAACCTGCAAAAACCCAATATTAAAAACTTACTATTAGTGTTTGTCTTGGCTTGTATGTGTTGTCAAACAACATATAATCAAGACCAAAAACAGAATGCTCCTCCACGCTTTCAAGAATGCTGGGTTTACCCAACAGACAAATTAACCGATCTTCCATTTGCGTCTGATAATGATTCAAATATCTACTCCGCTCTTTTAGACGGCAAGCTAATATCAATTAATGGTTTTTCAGGTGAAAAGCGTTGGGAGAGTGATTTAGGCGGTGGCATTTTGTCTGCTCCTTTGGTTGATGCGTATAATATTTATATTGCTGCAGGAAATATTAACGAACGAATTTTAAAAGGCTGGCGCAACAATGACACCTTGACTCTTCGCTCAATTAATAAAGCGACCGGTGTTACTCAATGGAAAGCTGAATTTAAAAACGCTCTTTTGCCAATTAAAAAAGTTTATCTTTTTAGTTTTGAAAACTATTTGATCTTTGTAGGCGACAACGGTGATATTTATTCGATTGATAAAACGAACGGACGGATAATATGGAAAAAAAGTTTTAATACTAAGTTGTCTTCCGAGCCTTTCGTGAAGACTGATCGACTCGTTCTGGCAACTTTGAGTAATAAAGTTATTGGTTTATCTCTGTATGATGGACGATTGATTGAAAATCTACTTTTTCCTGTTCCATTAACTACAATCGTTGAAAGTTTGAATGAGAATAACTTTATTTTAGGTGACGGTAAAGGCTTACTTATATCTTACAACAAAAAATTGAGAACGCAGGATTGGAAATTTCGCAATGGCGGGGAAATTTCAGAAGTTACATTTACCCGCAAAGGTTTGATAGTTACTTCTTTTGATAATTATATCTACCTGATTGCGGAAACTAATGGAAGACTGTTGTGGAAAAAAAGACTATCCGGCAGACTTTTAGACAAACCTCAAGTTTTTGGCAATCACGTTATTGTTGCGGCGAATGATGATTCTACTGCCGCCGTTCTTGAACTGGATGGCGGTAAGTTAGTAAATAGAGTCATTCTTGAGAAGGGTAATTATTTTCTTGGCGATTCGATGCGGACTGGAAATTCTATTGTTTACGCCACCTTTAAAGGAATTTTAAGTTTTTCAGGCAGTGACGGTGGAGGTTGTCTAACTAAATGAGAAATAGCTGTTCTAAATATGTTTATCTTTGGTTTTTTCGACCAGCTATTTCCACATAAATTTATATAATCTAATGTGAACCGGTATAGTCATGCATAATCGCATACATTTCATCTTTCACGCTTAATTTCTTCTTCTTTAGAGTGGTTTCTTCTAATAACTCCTCATCGTTCGGATAAGTTAATTGAGCCAATTCCATCAATCTTTCTTCGTAACTCTGGTGTTGTTGAACCAAATCTCTGAAATTCTGGTTTTGTTTGATTAATTCATCTCTAATCGGATCGTTCGTTGTCATATCCATAGTTTTTAGTTCCCTCTCCAATTCGTCTAAAATCCTGATAACTTGAGTTGTTAGATTTAAATTACTATTACAGAATTCAAGTTATAAAACCGATTTTAACGCAAAATTAGTTTCCAAATCAAGTTTTGTTTGAGATTTTACGGTCGAATTCTGTAAGGCATATTTCATCACAATTGCATTTTCGACCGGCTGACTATAAAATTTTTTTCTAATTTGAATTTGTTTAAATCCTTTTTTTAGATAAAATGCAATCGCATTAGCGTTAGATTCCCGAACTTCCAGCCAGATTGATTCGATAGACATTTTGCAGGCTTTATCCAGCAGATATTTTAGTAAACGTCCCCCAATGCCCAATTTTTGGTGTGTTGGGGTAACTCCGATGTTAAATATATCAACTTCGCCTGTCGAGAAACGTGCAACTAAGAAACCAGATACTTTATTTTCAACTTCCGCGACAATCATCAAAGAGTCATCTCTATTAATTTCTTTATGGTAATCCTTCCAACTCCAGTGCGATAAGCTACATTCCTTTTCGGTTTTTAAAATGTTTTGTATATCTTTGATTTCTGCTCTTCGCAACTGCAAATTTCTTATATCGTAAGCCATATAACTATTTAGTAAATATTTTCTCCTCATCCTTTAAAATAGGAGATAACTGATAACTTTCAAATATTATCAGACGCATTATTATAAGCTTTCAGACCGATTAAATATGCTAATCTGTGTTTGCTGATAACAAATTCTCTCTTCTCCTCGTTTGATAAAATAGATGAGAGGTGAGAAAAATTCCTCGCGCTACTCGCGCTATCAGAAGAGAAAATAATATTTCTGTAACGATTTTCTTTTACAAGTTGATAAAATTCTTCCTTGGTAGAAACTCGCGGACCTAGTATTTTCTTGAAAGTTTTATCATTTTTTTTATCAAATAACTGCCAACAGATGTAATTTTTACCGCTTGCCGCTGCTGTCATAAATTGACCGTGAGAGTCTTCGTTTATCTCCAGAAGTAGTGCTTCCATAACAGAAATTTCAGCCAAGCCGCATTTTAGAGATTTTCTTAAACCTTTTGCTAAAGCGACACCGATTTTTTGACCGGTCGAATTTCCCATAACTTGTGAAATAACGATCAATTTAATTTGGCTTACGGCAATATTATTTACTCTGAGCAAATTGCCTATCTGCTCTAAAAAGTCTTCAGCTTTAGAGATTTCAAGAACACCGCGCCAACCGTCTATCTCGTAGCCATTTGCTATTATAGAGAGGCTCCCGCCTTGCACCGCAGTTTCGATAGAAAGAATTACTTCCCTTTTATTCGTTTCGATCATTTTTATTGAGCGTAATTGAAGATTCGCTCTTCTACGGTTAATCTCTTTTGTTTTGTAACATCAAATTTAAGATTCTTTTTACCGACGGCTTGAGACGAAAAAAAACGTCGCCTATTTGATAAATTAACCGCGATCCGTTATCAAATTCGCCTTCCATGTCAATTGTTGCCTGAATCGGATTCGGCGGAATTCTCTTTTTCAATTGCCGCCAAAGTTCCCGTCTATCGCCTAAACAATATTGAAGCGGTCTGAGAGATAAGTTGCTCCGCCATTCCTTCTCGACCGCATTAACCACCCACTGCGGAATAGTCGCGCTTCGTACTGCTAGCGGCGTATCTTTTGTATCTAATCCGAGATATTTGTTCGTCAGAGCGATAGCGCAAATAACCCAATTTCTTCTGGTTTCACCGGCGGCGTTCAAGCATCTGTCCCAATCAAAATGAGCCGGACGATTCTCTACCGCGTAGAAAATATCCCGTAGTTTTTCTTTTTTCGCGCCGCCGTCAATCAACCAGTGAACGCAAAGTACGCGCAGATGATCTTCCGCGCACAAGACGCGAATATTTGTTTCGCCGCACTTTAAAGTTTTCGTGTGCGAATAAAGTTTTTCAAACGTCAGATTATCGAGCGTTTTCGCGCATCTGTGTAAATCAATGTTTGAATTTTCATCAAATTGATTTAAGAAATTAACGGCTGCGTCATACTCATCCGGGTTTATAATTAAATCAATATCGTTAAACTGTCTTTCGGAAGGTTGATTATAATACTGCGCCGCCGCCCAGCCTTTAATTAGAATAGGCTTGAAGCCGGCGTTTTCAAACCGTCTCCAAGCCTTTTTCAAGCGATGTTCGTGAACTTTATAGCTTAAAATCTCTAAACGTTGTCGGGTTACCTCCGCCACCAAAGCCTCTTTGTAGATACAAGATTTATCCACAAGTCATACTAGCATTACATGGAAACGCTTGTCCTTCACAGCAATTTCCTCCGCAGCAGCGACCGGGAACACCGTTACCGACGCACGGAGTGTTATCAGTACCAGAGCAAGCAACCGCCAGAGC
>Ga0208736_1000533_pt1 | contig 10836 bp, 9 predicted proteins | sample AntDryMetagUQ255_FD_188090 | JGI IMG/M metagenome (GOLD analysis project Ga0208736, IMG submission 188090) | Polar desert microbial communities from Antarctic Dry Valleys - UQ255 (SPAdes) | ecosystem: Environmental > Terrestrial > Soil > Desert | place: Antarctic Dry Valleys | collected 2008-12-31 | reverse complement strand
ATTGTGGTCTGAGGTCGTAGGCCCTTACTATCCCGGCGATGAACACCGCACACCGCCTCGGACTCGTGCGTAGCCTCTACACGGCGTCGACGCGCTAGGGGCGCGGCGTGTCGATCGGGCGGTGAGCCGGGATTCGCTCGCGAACCCGGCGGCGCTCGAGCCGTTCGTCGAGCTGGCGAGCCGGTCGGAGAGCGTCTAACCCGGCCGGGCCTCTGCTCGAGGCCTCAGCTCAGCCGCGCTCCCCGCAGGGCCGGCAGCACGTCCTCTCCGTAGACACGCAGGGCCCCGAGCGGATCGGCGCCCGACGCGTTCTGCAGGCAGACGATCGTCGCGCCCAGCTGCTCGACCTCGCGCACCCGCTCGACGTGGTGCTCGGGATCGGAGGAGACGATGAACGCCTGCTTGAACTCCTCGTCGGTCATCTGATTCTCGGCGTGGCGGTACATGGACTGGGGGTCGCTCCAGTCCTCGCGAAAGAACTCGGGCTGCTGGGCGGACTTCCACACGCGCGCGCCCTCGAGCGCGGCGTCGTCGTCCTGCGCCCACGAGAAGCCCGCCTGGATGATGACCTCGCCGGGGCTCTTGCCCGCCTCCTCGCAGGCGCCTTTGTAGGTGTCGATGACCTCGGGGGCCATCTCGGGATCGCCAAGCGTCCACAGGCCGTCGCTGAGGCGCGCCGCGATGCGTGCGGCGCGCGGCCCGAAGGCGGAGACGTAGATCGGCGGTCGGCGCTCGGCGCGGGTGTGGAGCAACGCGCGCTTCGTGCGAAAGAAGCGGCCGTCGTAGTCGAGCCGCTCGCCGTCGAACAGGCGGCCGATGATCTCGAGCGCCTCCTCCATGCGGTCGACCTGCTCGCGGACGGGCGGCCAGTCCATGCCGCACGGCGTCTCGTTGAGCGACTCGCCAGAGCCGATGCCGAGGAAGGCGCGCCCGGGGTTCAAGGCCTCGAGGGTCATGAAGGCCTGGGCGACGACCGCGGGGTGGTAACGGTGCACCGGCGCCGTGACGCCGGTGCCGATCGCAACGCGCTCGGTAGCCTGGCCGACCGCGCCGAGCATCGTGAACGCGTGCCCCGACTCTCCCGGCTCCCACCAGGGCTGGTAGTGGTCGCTCAGGCTGAGCCCGTCGAAGCCGGCCTCTTCGGTGGCCACGGCTTGCTCGACGATGCTCTGGGGGACGAACTGCTCGGTCGCGAGCTGGGTCCAATACCGGATGTCGGCCACGCGATGCCTCTCGACGGGTGTCCGTGCGCATGTCTCCGCCACGCGGCTACGCAAAACCCGCGTCCGCTCAGGGCGGCGCCGTCTGAGCGGATGACCGGCCGACCTGGGCGGTAACTTGAGGGCGGCTTCGGCCGGGACCCAGCCGGCCGCGCTACATGATGCCCCTGCCCAGATCGAGCACCTCCGCCGCCGAGCTCGTCCCCCTCGGCCTGCGCCGCGCGAGCGCATTCGCTTGGCGCGTGCTGCTCCTCATCGCGGCGGCCGTTCTGTTGGTCTGGGTCCTGATCCAGACCCAGGCCGTGGTCCTGCCGGTGATCGCCGCTCTTCTGCTGACCGCGTTCGTCGAGCCGGCAACCCGGCGGCTGCGGGCCAGGCGCCTGCCTGACTGGGCCGTCGGCCTGATCGCGCTGCTCGCGGTGGTCGCCCTCTTCGCCGGCGTGGGGCTCCTGATCGTGCCCGAGGTCGTCGGCCAGATCAGCCAGGTCAACCTCAACCTCAATCAGGGCATCCGGCGAATTCAGGACTTCGTCCTCCAGACCTTCCCGGTGTCGCAGTCTCAGGTGGAGCAGGGCATCAGCAAAGCCTTCAACACGCTTCAGTCGAGCATCGGCAACGTCGCCACGCAGGTCCTCGGAGCGGCGGGCGCGGTGGTCGGCCTGCTCTTGCAGATCTTCGTGACGCTGTTCCTGTTCTTCTTCTTCGTCAAGGACGGGCCGCGCTTCTATCGCTGGCTCCGCGCCGCGGCACCGCCGAGCCGGCGGCGCAACGTTGAGGAGTTGCTTCCGCAGGTCTGGTCGACGCTGCAGGCCTACCTCTCGGGTGTGGTGATCGTCGGGCTGATCGACGCGGTGTTCATCGCCATCGCGCTGCTCGTCGTCGGAGTTCCGCTCGTGTTGCCGCTGGCGGTCCTCACCTTCTTCGGCGCCTTCTTCCCGCTCGTCGGGGCGATCGTGGCGGGGGCGGTGGCCGCCCTGGTCGCGCTCGTAACAGGCGGGGTCACCGACGCCCTGATCATCGTCGGTGCGACCGTCGTGGTCCAGCAGGTGGAGGGCAACGTGCTCCAGCCGCTGATCATGGGCCGCCAGGTCGAGCTCCATCCCGCGGTCACGCTGCTCGCCGTCACGGGTGGGGGCGCGGTGGCCGGAATCGTCGGTGCCTTTCTCGCCGTGCCGGTCGCGGCGGTGACGCGGCGGGTGTTGCGCTATTCGTCGCCGCATCTCGCCACGGCCGGCGAGCGGGCCTCCGAGCCGTCGGTCGCGCGCAAGATGGCGCAGGCCGGTCGCGACGACGACGAAGACGACGAAGACGACAACTGACGGGCGCAGGTCGGCACGGCGCTTCGACGAAGTCGCTTGCGCCATCCCGACCCGGGACCCGAGCCGTCACCTGGCTGGTCCCTGGCACGCCGCCAACCGCGGCTGACCCTCGGATGCGGCGGCACGCCTGCGCGCGGGGCCGCATCGTCCGGGTGCTCTGGACGGCAGCGTAGAGAAGCGGCGCGGCGCCGCCTCACGGTTCGCCCGGAGAGGCCGCGTCCCCGCAGCTCGTAGGGGCCGGTCAGGCCACCCGCTCGAGCGCGTCCGACTCCGTCTCGGCGATCAGGTCGAGCACCGCCGCCTCGCGCGAAGACCGCACGGCCGGGGCTCCGATGTCGTCGTCCTCCACGAGCACGGTGAGGGCCCCGCCGATGGTCAACCCGGCGTCGTAGCGATCGAAAACGCGGGGATCGATGTAGGAGGCGCGGGCAACGGCGGGTGTGTTGCCGAGGTACCGGGAGACCTCCTTGACCGCGCGCGTCTTGACCCGCTTGCGGGCGGCCGGCGACGCGCTGGCCATCGATCCCGACACCGCCAGGGCCGTCGCGGCCAATACCGTGGCGTTCCAGGTGCGGAAGTCCTTGGCCGAGTAGCCGCCGCCCGCCGCCTGCTTGACGTACCCGTTGATGTCCTCGGAGCGCAGGTCGAGCCAGCGGCGTCCGCGCTTGTAGGCCAGCAGCTCCTCGCCGCCCCCGCGGCGACGCTTGAGCCTGAGCATGATCTCGCACACCTCGCGGTCGCCGAACGAGCGCACCAGGCGCCGCCCGCTCTTGGCCGGGTAGTCGAAGGTGATGATCGGGCCGTCGACCCTGACGTGCTCCTTGCGCATCGTCGCGAGCCCAAAGCTCTCGTTCTCGGCGGCGTACTCCTCGCCGCCGACGCGGAAGAAGCCACGATCCAGGAGGCGCACCGCGCAGGCGAGCACGCGGTTGCGCTTGAGCTCGTCGGTCCCGACGAGGTCGGCGGCCACCCGCGCGCGCAGGCGCGGCAGCGCCCGGGCGAAGTCGAGCATCTCGTCGAACTTCTCGCGGTCGCGGTGCTCGCGCCACTGCTGGTGGTAGAGGTACTGCTTGCGTCGGCGCGCGTCGAGGCCGGTGGCCTGGATGTGACCGCGCGGATCGGGGCAGATCCAGACCTCCTGCCACGCGGGCGGGATCACCAGCTCGCGGATGCGCTCGACGGTGTGCTCGTCCTCGATCCGCTCCCCGTCGTCGTCGAGGTACTCGAAGCCGCGCCCGCGCCCGCGGCGGGTGATCCCGGGACCGGAGCAGTCGACGCGTCGGAGCCTCGTGGCCACGACGAGCCTCATTCCCGCCGCGCTGGACCTCCAAGCGCCTTGAGCAGGGTCTCGAGCTCGGCTTGGCGCCACGCCGCGAGCACCCGCGAGCGCATCGACAGGTCAAGCGAGGTCCGGCCGCCCTCGTCCTGGGCGTCGGGGAAGACCACGACGCCGCCGGCCTCGCGGACGATGAGCTGGCCCGCCGCGGCGTCGACCGAGCGGCACGGCGCGAGGCTGACCATCGCGTCGGCGCGACCGCCGGCGACGAGGCAGAGGGAGAGCGCGATCGCCCCGAGCGCGCGCAGGCGGTGCGCGCCGGTGGCGGCGAGCGCCTCGGCCTGCGCGGCGACGATGCGCGGGTCGGCCGACTCGATCGCCAGCACCTCGAAGTCGCGCGCGTCCTCGGGCCGCTCCGAGACGGATAGCCGCGCGCCGTCGGCGAAGGCGCCCTCGCCGCGCTTCGCCCACCACTCGCCGCCGCTGGTCTCGGTCGAGGCGCCCGCGCCGCCCGCCAACTCGGCGATGTAGCCGAACTCGACCTCCTCCATCGTGGGCCCCGAGGCGACGGCGATCGAGAGGCAGTGGAAGGGCAGGCGGCGCTTGGCGTTGAGCGAGCCGTCGATCGGGTCGATGACCACGTGCACGGGACCGCCGCCGTTGACGGCGACGTGGCCGCGCTCCTCGGAGACCGCGGTCAGCGCCAGGCCGAGCGCCTCGAGCTCGACGAAGATCGCGTCCTCGGCCGCGCGGTCGATGGCCAGTGCGAGGTCGCCGCCTTCGCCGCGACCGGTCGTGCGGGCGCGCTCGGCCGGGCTCGGATAGGCCTCGAGCGCCCTCCGAACCCCGGCGGTGGCCCGCCGGCACAGGCCGAGCCAGTCGAGGTCGAGCGTACGGTCGGGCTCGGTGGACGCAGTCATCTGCAGCCTATCCTAGGCCGATGCCGGATCCGCTCGACGGCCTCAACGCGCCTCAGCGCTCCGCCGTCACCCATCCGGGGGGTCCGCTGATCGTGAGCGCGGGCCCGGGGTCCGGCAAGACCCACGTCCTCGCCCAGCGGGTCGCGTGGCTGATCGAGCAGGGCGTCCGGGCCGAGGAGATCCTCGCCCTGACCCTCTCGAACGCGGCCGCGGACCGCATGCGCTGTCGCGTCGAGGCGCTCGTCGAGCGCCCCTACGACGAGCTCTGGGTTCTCACCTTCAGCACGTTCTGCGCCCGCTTGTTGCGCGACGAGGCGCTCGAGGCCGGACTCGATCCCTTCTTCGCTCCGGTGACCCGCGCCGACCGGATCGCCCTGCTGCTCGAGCGCGTCGACGATCTGCCGCTGAGCCACCACGAGATCCGAGGCAACCCGGCACCGCTCGTGGCCAGCTTCGTGGCCCGGATCGACCGCCTCAAGGAGGACCTGGTGAGCGCGGACGACCTGCGCCGCCACGCGGAGGCGAGCCTGGGTGCGGCGGGCGCTGACCTCGGCGCGCGCACCGGTGCCGAGCGGGAGCTCGAGCTCGCGGCCGTCTACCGCCGCCACGACCGCCTCCTGGCCGAGCGCGGGGCTCTCGACGCCGGCGATCTCGTCCTGCGCGCCGAGCGCCTGCTGCGCGAGCGCCCCGCTGCTCGCGAGCGGGCCGCGGCGCGGTTCCACCACGTGCTGGTCGACGACTTCCAGGACGTCAACCGAGCGCAGACCGCTCTGCTGCGCCGCCTGTGGGGGGCGGAGGCGAACGTGACCGTGGCCGGCGACGACGATCAGGCCGTGCGCCGCTCGGGCGCCGGCACGCTGGCCGACTTCGCCGCCGAGCACCCCGACGCGCGGCGGGTCGCTCTCACGCGTAGCCAGCGTTGCGGGCAGCGCATCCTCGACGGCGCCGAGGCGGTGATCGCGGACGATCGATCGCCGCGCTCGCAGCCGAAGCTGCGGGGCCGCGGCGGCTCGGGCGCAGGAGAGCTTCGCTTCTGGCAGTGCGCCTCCGAGCGCGCACAGGCCCAGGCCGTGGCTCGTGAGGCTGAGCGGCTGATCGCGGTCGAGGGCATCGCGCCGGAGAGCATCGGCGTGCTCGTGCGCTCGGTCCGCGACGAGGGCGGGACGATCGGATCGGCGCTCGAGGAGCGGTCGGTGCCCTTCCGGCTCGGGCACGGGAACGCCGCCTTCGAGCGCGCCGAGGTGCGCGACGTCCTCGCCTGGCTGCGGCTGCTCGCCGACCCGGGCGATTCGAGCGCGGTGGTGCGGGCCCTGACGCGGGCGCCGATCGAGCTGCGCTCGGTCGACGTCGCCCGGCTCACCCAGCTCGCCCGGCGGCGCAAGCTCGACATGGTGGGCGCGGCGCGCGCGGCCTGCGACGGGCCCCAGCTCTCGCCCGAGGGGCGCGACCGCGTGCTCTCGTTCCTGCGCCTGCACCGCGCCGCCGCCCTGGCCTTCGACTCGATGCGCCCCGACGCCTTCGTCCATCGTCTCGTGGAGCGCATCGGGCTGCGCCGCCAGCAGCTCTACGCCACCCAGGCCGACACCGCCGAGCGGCTGGTCAACATCGCACGCCTGAGCGAGCTGGCGATCGCCTACATGCGCCGCGAGCCCGACACCGGCGTGCGCGAGTTCGTGCGCCACCTCGTCGCCGTCGCGGAGGCCGGCGCGCGCGACGACGAGGAGGCGCAGGTTTCGCCCGCCGCGACCGGCGCGGTGTGGGTGATCGCGATGCAGGGGGCCAGGGGACTCGAGTTCGACCACGTCTTCGTGCTCGGCCTCGACGCCGAGCGGATGCCCGGGCGGCGGCCGCGGCGCGCGGGCGAGGAGCCGGAGGCGCGGCCCGACGCGAGCGTGCGCGAGCACGAGGCGGAGATGCGCCGGCTGACCTACGCGGCCATGACCCGCGCGCGCCGGTCGCTCTTCCTTTCGTGGGCGGAGCCGGCTCCGGGCGAGGCCACCGTCACGGCGCGCCCTTCGCCGTTCACCGAGGAGGCGCGCGCCGCGGTGAGCGGCGAATGGGAGAGGATCGAGGAGGACCTCTTCGGCCCGGCCGAGGGCCTGCACTCGACCTTCCGGATGATGCGCGACGAGCTGCTCGACCAGGTCGCGCGCGTCGGCGGACACCTGGCCGAGATGCGCCTCGACACCTACCTCGACGTGGCCCAGGCCGGCACGCGCTACCTCGAGCTGCTCAAGATCGCCGCGCTGATCGAGCGCCAGAAGCAGGGCCAGGGAGTCTCCGACGCCCTGCCCGAGGTCAACGACGTCCTCCTCCAGGGGGCGACGGCGGAGCAGCGCGAGCTCTTCGAGACCTCCGCCCTCGACGACTACCTGCGCGACGGCGAGCGCGACGAGCGCCGCCGCGCCGAGGCGCTCGGGGTCCGCTCGGAGCCCTCGCTCGAGAGCTTCCTGCCGCGTCGCGGCGAGGGCCTGATGCTGTCCGCCTCCGACATCGAGACGTACCGGATCTGCCCGCTCAAGTACAAGTTCGCGCGGGTCTTCCGCATCCCTCAGGAGCCGACGATCAATCAGCGCTTCGGGATCGTCGTGCACCAGGTCCTCGAGCGCTTCCACGGCCAGGGCGGCGGCTCGCTCGACGAGCTCATGCAGCTCTTCGACGCCTCCTGGCGGCGGGCCGGCTTCGGTGACCGCTCGGACGACCGCCAGTTCCGGGCCCGCGCCGTGACAGCGCTCGAGCGCTACTGGGAGACCGACCGCGAGGACCCGGGCGAGCCGGTCTGGTTCGAGCGCTCGTTCTCGTTCCGGCTCGGCCCGCACATCGTCCGCGGCCGCGTCGATCGCGTCGACCGCCTGCCCGACGGCGGCTACGAGTTGATCGACTACAAGACCGGCAAGGCCAAGACGGCGGCCGAGCTGCGCGAGGACATCCAGCTGTCGATCTATCAGATGGGCGCGCGCGAGTCGTGGCAGCTCCCGACCGCGGCGCAGAGCTACCTCTACGTGCTCGACGGCGAGAAGGTGCCGGTCTCTCACTCCGAGGAGGAGCTCGAGCGGGTGCGCACCACGGTCGGCGAGGTCGCCGAAGGGATTCTGGAGCAGCGCTTCGAGCCGAAGCCCTCGTACGAGATCTGCTCGTTCTGCGACTACCGGATCGCGTGTCCGGCTGCGGAGCGGTGACGCTCCCGAGTTGCCTCTCTCGGGTACGCTCGCTTCGCTCGCTCAGGGAGCCCCTCGATAGGCAACTCCTGCGCGTCGGTGGGGGCAAGCGGTCAAGTCGCGTCACCAGGGAGGTTGTCCTCTTCTGTGAACACCTCCTCCACGAAGAATCGGGCGGCAGCGTCGAGGCGGTCGGCGTAAAGGTCCTCGGCGACCGCCAGAACCTCGGCCGGCGTCCGTAGGCCGAGCTCGCGGGCGAGCAGGCGCACGTCGTCCTCGTCCTCGCCAACGCGGTGCGCAAGAACCTTCAGGGCCAGAAGGATCCGCGGCGAGGCGGCGAGGCAGCGGAGACCGGGCAGCTCGAGCACGGGCGTCGCGTGCGGGTCGCCGCCCGCGAGGAACCCCTTCACGGCGTCGTTCAGCCATCCGACGGGGAGGCCCAGGCGATCTCCGACCTCCCCGGCCACCTCGTAGATGGCGATCTTCGGTTCGAACACCGCGTCGATGTCGCGCGTCGAGCGCCGCGCGTCGTAGGCGATCGCGATCGCCGCTCCGCCGACCACGTACATCTCTCCGGTGAGCCCGCGCGCGTCGAGGGCCGCGGCGAGCGCGGTAAGGGCGGCGAGGATCTCGTTGCGGTCCACGCGGCTCAGCGCCGGTCGAGCGAGCTCTGCGCGATGAAGATCCCCCGACGACGGAACGCGGCGGGCGACTGCGCGATCGCCAGCGCGCGAAAGCCGGGGGTCTCGCTCGGAAACCAGAACCTGTCGAGAAACCGCGAGGGGTCGATCGCCCACCCGGGACGGTCGTGACAGTGGATCGCCGCGAGGTGCTCGGCCAAGGCGCCGAGATAGGCGTCCTGGCCGTGGTCTCCGGTGGGGCCGGGTCGAGCGGAGAGCGCGCGGGCTTGAAGATCGCTGCGCGGGAGCAGGGCGAACTCGTCGAGGAACTCGCGAACGGCGACCTGGAAATCCTCACCCTTCCGCGCCCGCTCGGCCACGACCGCGACCGACTGTGTGAACGCGCAATCCGGCGGAGGGTGCTCGGCGAGCCAATCCTTCAGCGTGCTTTCGGCCATGGAGCCGAAGCCTACGGCGGACCGGCGAGGACCGAACGAAACTGGGAGTCCGACGTCCTTTGTTGCGACACCGTCGACCCGAACCGACCGGCCCGACAGGGCGGATCGCCGATCGATCCGCAGGCGCGTAACCTACTTGGAGACGCTTGAAGGAGCTCGAATTGCCGGCAGCCCGTCGATGCTCTCGGCATTGTGCTCGCCAACATAGCGAGCCAGCGCATCAGGTCCGCCCGTCCGCAGTCGCTTCGTCTTCGAGGCGTGCATGTGTGGCCGCTCGCCTGCGTAGGACATGAGCGGAACGCCGTAGCCGCACGAGCTCGAGATGCGCTCGACCTCAACGACGACGATGGCGCGACGCGCCTCGGGAACGGTCGCCTCGTCGAACGACGCCTCGGCGAGGAGAGCGTCGAAGCGCGCGTCGCCGCCCATGATCGGCTCGCCGGCGCCGTGGAGGCGGACGATGCGCGGCGGCCCTGCGAAGGCGCAGAACATGACCACGATCCGGCCGTTATCGCGCAGGTGGGCAACCGTCTCGGCGCCGCTTCCGATCAGGTCGACGTAGGCGACGCGCCGCGGACCGATGACGCGAAACGTGCCGATCGGCCCCTTCGGCGACACGTTCACGTGACCGTCCTCGTCCAGCGGCGCAGACGCGACGAAGAACATCGGCTGCTTGCCAATCCACGCCGCGAGGTGGTCGTCGATGGCATCGTACGTGCGAGCCATGCGATCACCGTAGCGATGCGTCACCTGAGGCCCCGCGCGCTCCGGAGCTACTCGCCCTCCTCGGGCCCCCGCTGGCGCAGGAAGCGCTGAAAATCGCGCGCGATCGCGTCGGCGGACGGGATCCGCTGGGGCGGCGAGAGCTCCTCCGACTCGTCCGCGCTCTGCTCGAGCCGCTCAACGAAGGCTTTGACGTCGGGATCGCTCGCCACCGCGGCGCTCACCTGGCGCTCGTAGTCCTCCGCGGCCTCCTCGAGCGCGCTCGCGTCGACGGCCATCCGCGCCAGGCCCTCGAACTTGCGCACGAGCGCGAGCGCGGCCTTGGGATTGGGCGCGGCGGCGACGTAGTGAGGGACCGACGCCCACAGGCTCGACGACTTGAGATCGGCCTTTGCGAAGGCGTCGTGGAGCACGCCGACGATGCCGGTCGGCCCCTCGTAGCTCGAGCGCTCGAAGCCGAGCCGCTCGATCAGCGAGTCGTCGGAGGCGAGCCCGGTGATGTGAGTCGGACGCGTGTGGGGGACGTCGGCGAGCAGCGCCCCGAGCGTGACCATCTCGCGCGCGCCGAGCTCGTGCGCAGCCTCGATGATCGTCCGTGTGAAGGTGCGCCAGCGCAGCGACGGCTCCGGCCCGGCGAGCAGCACGAGGTCTCGCTCCGACCCCGTCACGGTCGCGGCGTGGAAGGCGAGCTCGGGCCACTCGATGATGCGCGCCCGCCCGTTCGAGAGGGTGACCGTCGGGCGCGTCTCCGAGAAGTCGAAGAACTCCTCGGGATCGATGGCGGCCACCTCCTCGGCACCGAAGCTCTCGATCAGGAAGCCGAGCGCGGCGGAGGCCGCCTCGCCGGCATCGTTCCAGCCGTTGAAGGCGCACACGAGCAGCGGATCGCGCAACCGCGGGCGGTCGCTCCAGATCAGGTTGGCCATGCTCTCACCGTACCCGTCGGCTCACGCGGGCACGCCGTCGGGCCGCGGACTGTGCGGAGCGCATGTGGCCTGCGCTCTCCGTGGCTCCTACGCCGTGCCCTCGGCCTGGTACTCGCGCAGAAAGCCCTCGAACAGGCGCCGGTGGCCCTCTTCGTCGCGCTGGATGGCGACCAGCATGTCCTGGGTCACGAGGTCGACGTCGTCGCAGAACTCGAT
>Ga0208736_1000531_pt1 | contig 10855 bp, 8 predicted proteins | sample AntDryMetagUQ255_FD_188090 | JGI IMG/M metagenome (GOLD analysis project Ga0208736, IMG submission 188090) | Polar desert microbial communities from Antarctic Dry Valleys - UQ255 (SPAdes) | ecosystem: Environmental > Terrestrial > Soil > Desert | place: Antarctic Dry Valleys | collected 2008-12-31 | reverse complement strand
GGGCGTCGGCCAGCACGAGCTGGGGATCCTTGCCGCCGAGCTCGAGCACCGCCGCACGCCCGAGGCGCGAGCAGGCCGCCGCGACGCGACGGCCGGCCTCCTGCGATCCGGTGAAGAAGACCTTGGCCACGCCGTCGGCCTCGGCCAGGGCCTCGCCCACCTCGTCGCCGCCCTGGACCACCCGCACGGCCCCGTCGGGCACGCCCGCGCGGGCGAGGGCCTGCTCGACCCGTGCGCCCACGAGCGGGGCCTCGGGAGCAGGCTTCACCACGACCGCGTTCCCGCACATCAGCGCGATCGCGGTCTGGAGGAACGGCTCGGCCCACGGGCGGCTCGACGAGCAGATCACCGCCAACACGCCGAGCGGCTCGCGCACGTGGCGGTGGCGCTTGCCCAGCAGGTAGACCTGCCGCGTGCGCACGCGCTCGTCACGCAGCAGGCGTGGACCGTGGTCGGCGATCCAGTGCAGTGAGTCGACCATGGGCAGCAGCTCGAGCGCCGCGGCCTCGCCGACCGGCTTCCCGTGCTCGCGGGCGATCAGGGTGGCGAGGTCGTCCATCGAGTCGATGACGACCTGAGCCGCGCGCCGCATGTAGCGGGCGCGGTCGGAGAGCGGCAGCGCTGCCCAGAAGGGCTGGGTGCGCGCGGCGTCGGCGACCGTCGCCTCCACCGCGGCCCCGTCCGCGCGAGGCACGGTCCCGAGCAGCTCGCCGGTGGTGGGGCTGTAGGACTCGAGGAGGGCGCTCGAGGACGGCTGTGGCGCGGTCATCGCCGTGATTGTCCTGCGTGCGCCGGTCGGGGCGTTCCAGGGCTCTGGTGACGAGGTCGCGTCCGCCGACGCCGCCTCTCAGCCGGCCCGACGGCCTCCGAAGCGCTCGGCGAAGGAGCCGAAGGGCCCGACCGCATCCCGGCCGTCGTCCTCGGCCGGCGCAGGCAGCGTCGTGTAGGCCACGCTCGAGCCGTCCTCCCAGGTGCTCACCGTGGGCCCGAGGCCGCGCATGACGCCCAGCGCGGGGACACCGCCGCCGGAGATGTCGGCCTTGAGCCGCCGCGCCCCGTGGCGAGCGGCGAGGGCTGCGGCCGCTTGGGCGAGCAGGTGGCCTATCCCCCGCCCCTGGAGCTCGTCGGCGACCACGAAGGCGATCTCCGCCAGCCCGGAGCGCAGGAACGCGGCGTCGGCCAGTCCGACGATCCGCTCGGTCCCTTCCAGCGGCGCGGTGGCCACCACGATCATGCGCTGTCGCGGGTCGGGAAAGATGAAGTGACGAACCAACGACGCGCTGATCTGGGGCTGCGGCGTGCCGAAGCGCCGGCGCCGGGTCTCCGGGGAGAGACGCTCGAGAAAGGCCCGCACGCGGGGGGCGTCGCTCGGGCGCGCAAGGCGCAGCCCGACGCGGAGATCGCCGAGGTCGGAGACGCTGGCGAGCAGGGTCGCGGGATGCTCGTGGGGAGGGCTCGTGGCTACTGACGAATGCATAGCCTGAGGCTCGCAGCGATCGCCGCCGGGGTCTGCGTCGTCGGTCACATACGCGCTCGTTTTCGTCCTGGTCGAGGCGAAGCGGCGACCGAGCGCAAGGGATCCTGCAGGCCGAAGACGAAACCGGGCTCGAGCGGGTCGGGGAGCGCTCGCAGGCGGTGGCGCTCGGAGATCGCCGCGGCGACCCGGCGCCCCAGGGCCGGACTGTTGCCGTAGCGCGGGTCCGAGGCGGGCAGCCCGCCCACGACGACGTCACCGCGGTCGAGCTCGTCCAGCCAGTCCCGCGGGTTCGCGAGCAGATGCCTCTGGTCGGCGGCGAACACGCGTGTGTCGTCGGACAGCCGCCAGACCACGCGCGGCAGCACCCCCCGCGCGACGTTGTCGATGAGAACGGCGTTCGCGCGCTCGAGCGCGGGGGTTGGCCCCGACGCGGGATAGTGCCCGAGCGCTGCGATCGCGCCGGCCGCCGCCAGCAGCGTGCCCCCGACGACGCCGGCCGGGACGCGAGCTCGCCGCGGCAGCGCCCCGATCGCCAGCACCGGCACGAAGGCGGCGAACGGCCACACCGCGCTCAGGTGCTTGAAGTCCATCGCCGCGCCCGGGCTGAGAAAGGAGAGGAAGAGCGCTGCGTGCGCGGCGGCGAGCCCGGCGAAGACCAGGGCCATGGCCGGCGGGGACAGGCGCTCGAGGCGGGCGCCATGCCGGTCCCTCTCCCCGTGTGCCGGCTCCGCGGCGACCCCCCGCCTACCCATCCGCGCGCGCAACCCCGCCCGGATCGCCAGGACCGTCATCCCCGCCAGCAGCGCGCAGGCCGCGTAGGCCACCCATCCCCGCGCGAGCAGCGGCGGGATCACGAGCTCGGCCAGGGTGTCCACCGTGGCCTCGGCCCTCCCGGGCAGGAGCGCGAGGGCCCCCTCGCCGGCCTGCTCCCGTGCGCGGCGCAGCGACAGCAGGAACTCGGGATGCAGCAGCGAGAAGACGGCATAGCCGGCGGCGATCGAGGCGAGGCCCCAGGCCAGCAGGCGTCGCCGCGACGGCCACAGCCGGGCGACGAGGAGCGCAGCCCCGGCCGCGACGACGAGCCCGAACAGGAACTGGGCCAGCGCTCCGGCCGCCGCGAGCGCGGCGAGACCGAGCGCGTCGCGTCGCGGCGAGCGCGTCGGTGGGTCGCAGAAGCGCACGCACTGCCACACGAAGAGCACGGACAGCAGCGCCAGCAGCTCGTACTGCCGCGCCTCGGCGAAGACGCGGATCGCCGCCGGGCTGAACGACCAGACGGCGGCCACCGCGGCGGCCCGCAGCGGGTCGCCGAGCACTCGGCGACCCAGGCCGAAGAGGGCGAGCGTGGTCAGGGCGGCGAACACGATGTTGAGCGACAGCCCGGTCCACAGGCCGACGCCGAAGACGAGCGTCCAGCCGTGCAGGAGCCAGAAGTAGAACGGCGGGTGGATGTCCTCGCGGGCGAGGTCGCGGCCGATCTCGCCCAGGCAGAACGGCCGGTCCGGACGCATCAGGGCCTTCCACTCCGACGCGGGGACCCAGCGGCCGAAGGGAGGCTCGGCCGCGGAGGTCACGCGCGTGTAGTCGCCCTGGTGGCAGGCCGCGGCGAGCACGGAGATCGACTCGTCGTGACTGAACCCCTGCTTGTCGGCGCCGCCGGCGACGCGCAGGGCGGTGGAGCCGGCGAGGGCGCAGACCAGCAGCAGCAGCGCGAGCCGGCGGCGAGGCACTCGGGCGGCCCGGATCAGGCCGACGTGTCGTCTTTCGCGGGCGCCGGGCCCGCGCCCGAACGGACGCGCCGGATCTCCTCGAGGCGCTCCGAGAGCTCCCGCTCGGCACCTCGGTCGGTCAGCTCCAGGAAGCGCTCGCCTGCGGCCTCCTCGGGCATCAGCGCCTGCTCGGAGAGCGCGCCCGGTCGGTCGTGCGCGTTGTCGTACCCGGCGCCGTGGCCGAGCTCGCGCCGCTCGCCCCCGTGGACGGCGCTGCGCATGTGGTTCGGGACCGCCGGGGCGCCGTGCTCGCGGACCCACGCGCGGGCCGCGGCGAGCGCGCGGTAGGAGGCGTTCGACTTCGGCGCGAGCGCCAGGTACACCGCCGCCTGCGCGAGGTTGTGGGCGCACTCGGGCATCCCGACGTGCTCGACCGCGTGCGCCGCGGCCACCGCGACCTCGAGCGCCTGCGGATCGGCGTTGCCCACGTCCTCGCTCGCCAAGATGACCATGCGCCGAGCGATGAAGCGCGGGTCCTCGCCGCCCTCGAGCATCGTGGCCAGGTAGAGCAGCGAGGCGTCGGGATCCGAGCCGCGCGTGGCCTTGATCCAGGCCGAGATCGTGTCGTAGTGCTGATCGCCGCCCTTGTCGTAGAGGATGGCCTTGCGCTGCATGGCGTCCTCGGCGTCGGCGAGCGTGACCTCGGCGGTCCCGGTGCCCTCGGCGGTGCGCGCGGTCGCATTCGCCGCCGCGAGCTCGAGCGCGGCCAGGGCCGCGCGCGCATCGCCGCCGGAGCGCGCGGCCAGGAAGTCCAGCGCCTCCTCGTCGACCGCCGGGGGGTCGGCGATGCCGCGCTCGGGATCGGCCAGCGCGCGTTCGAGCAGCGCCCGCACGTGCTCGTCGGCGAGCCCGCGCAGCTCGTAGACCTGCGTTCGCGAGAGCAGCGCCGAGTTGACCTCGAAGTACGGGTTCTCGGTCGTTGCCCCCACGAGCGTGACGAGTCCTTCCTCGACCGCCGGCAGCAGCGCGTCCTGCTGCGCCTTGTTGAAGCGGTGGATCTCGTCGAGGAAGAAGATCGTCCCGCGGCCGCCGTCGCCGTGCCGACGCTCCTCCGCCCGGGCCAGCACCTCGCGCACCTGGGCGCGGCCCGCCTCGACCGCCGAGGCCTCCTCGAAGGCGGCATCGGCGTTGGCGGCGAGCAGCCGGGCGATCGTCGTCTTGCCCGCACCGGGTGGGCCGTAGAGGACCATCGAGTGCGGCCGTCCCTCCTCGATCGCGCGCCGCAGCGCCGAGCCCTCGGCGAGCACGTGTCCCTGGCCGACGACCTCCTCCAGCGAGGCGGGGCGCATGCGCACGGCGAGGGGTCGCTCGGCGGCGGGGACCGGGGTGCGGGCGCGCGCGCCGCCCTCGGTCTCGAACAGCTGCTCCACGCGGGCGATTCTCGCACTCGGTGGCGCCCGCGACCGTATACTCGGCCCGTGCCCGAGCCGGCGCAACTCGAGCGGCGAACCACCGAGCTGCTCGGGCGCCTGATCCGCTTCAACACGGTCAACCCGCCGGGCGACGAGGAAGCGGCGCAGCTCTACCTCAAGGAGCTGCTCGAGGGAGCGGGCTTCGAGTGCGAGCTGCTCTACGCCGTCGAAGGACGGCCGAACCTGGTCGCCCGTCTCAAGGCCTCCTCCGACGGACCTCGCCTGGCCCTGCTATCCCACGTCGACACCGTGCTCGCCGACCCGTCGGAGTGGAGCGTCGACCCGTGGTCGGGCGAGGTCCGCGACGGCTGCGTCTGGGGCCGCGGCGCGCTCGACATGAAGAGCCAGCTCGCCGCCGAGGTGGCCGCCGCGACCATGCTCGCCGAGGAGGGCTGGCGGCCGGCGAGTGGCGAGCTGCTGGTCATCGTCACCTGCGACGAGGAGACCGGCGCGGCCCACGGCGCGCAGTGGCTGTGCGCCGAGCAGGCGGAGAAGGTGCGCTGCGACATGGTCGTGAACGAGGGCGCCGGACAGGTCATCGGCTTCGACGGCCGCCGCGTGTACGGCGTCTGCGTGGCCGAGAAGGGCGTGTTCCGCTTCAAGCTCTCGACCGACGGACGCGCCGGCCACGCCTCGCTGCCCCGCATCGGCGACAACGCGCTGACCAAGCTCGCGCCGCTGATCGTCCGGCTCGGAGAGCGCCGCGCCTCCTACCGGCTGAGCCCGGAGCCCGAGGCGCTGATGCGCGCGCTCGGGGTCGACCCCGGCGACGGCTCCGACGCCGCGCTCGGTCGGGCCATCGCGCGCGTCGAGGAGGTCGACGCCCGCGTGGCCATCGTCCTCGAGCCGCTGCTCTCGGTGACGCTCGCGCCGACCATGGTCCGCGCCTCCGAGAAGATCAACGTGATCCCCTCGCGGGCGGAGCTGTCGGTCGACTGCCGCGTGCCTCCCGGCCTCGGCGAGCACGAGGCACGCGCGGCGATCGCGGAGGTGCTCGGCGCCGACGGCTACGGAATCGAGTTCGCCGAGACCGTGGTCGGCAACCGCTCGGCGATCGACACCGAGCTCATGGACCACATCCGCGAGTTCGTGACGGCCGAGGAGCCCGGCGCCGAGGCGGCGGCCGTGGCGCTCCCGGGGTTCAGCGACTCGCGCTGGTTTCGCGAGGCCTTTCCCGACTGCATCGCCTACGGCTTCTTCCCGCAGCGCGAGATGGACCTGTTCGAGGCCGCGCCGCTGGTCCACGGCGCCGACGAGCGCATCCCGGTCGGCGATCTCGGGCTCGCCGCGCGCTTCTATGCGCAGCTCGTCGAGAAGGTCCTGAGCTGAGCGCCGGCGCGCCGCCGCCCGGAGTAGGTTAGGCCCGGTGACCCGCCGTACCAAGATCGTCGCGACCATCGGCCCGGCCTCGCGCGAGCCCGAGACGCTCGCGCGGCTCGTCGAGGCCGGCATGGACGTGGCGCGCCTCAACTTCTCCCACGGCACGCGCGAGCAGCACCAGGAGACCGCCGAGCGCGTGCGCCGCGCGGCCGGCCAGGCGGGAAGGCAGGTCGCGCTCCTCCAGGACCTCCCCGGCCCCAAGCTCCGGATCGGCCCGATCGAGCACGACCTCGCCGAGCTCCGGTCCGGCGACGAGCTCACCCTCGTGGCCGACTCCGACGCCCCGGGCGACGCCAGGCGCATGTCGGTCTCTTGGCCCGGGCTCGCGGACGCGCTCGAGCCCGATGACGTGGTCTACCTCGCCGACGGATCGGTGCGTCTGCGCGTCGAGGCCGTACGCGCCGGCGAGGGGGAGATCGACACCCGCATCGAGGTCGGGGGCGCGGTCGCCTCCCGCCAGGGCCTCAACGTCCCCGGCGAGCTAACCGGCCTGCCCGCGGTGCCCGAGGAGGACATCGGCCAGCTCTCCTTCGGCGAGAGCATCGGCGTCGATCTCGTCGCGTTGTCGTTCGTGCGCCGCCCAGAGGACGTCGAGGAGGTCCGCCGCCACACCCGCCTGCCCCTGATCGCCAAGATCGAGAAGCCCCAGGCCGTCGAGTCGATCCGCGAGATCTGCCGCGTCTCCGACTGCGTGATGGTGGCGCGCGGCGACCTCGGCATCGAGCTGCCGATAGAGGACGTGCCCGTCGTCCAGAAGCGCGTGATCGCCTGCGCCGGCGAGCTCGCCCGGCCGGTGATCACCGCGACGCAGATGCTCGACTCGATGGTCACCTCTCCGCGCCCCACGCGCGCCGAGGTGGCCGACGTGGCCAACGCCATCCTCGACGGCTCGGACGCGTTGATGCTCTCCCAGGAGACGGCGATCGGCGAGCACCCCGTGGAGACGGTGAAGATGATGGCGGCGGTGGCCGAGCGCACGGAGCGGATCGCGCCGTACCGGGTGTGGAACGAGCACCGCGTGCACCGCGACCAGCGCGATCCTGCGTACACGATCGCCTACAACGCCTGCGGGGCGGTCCGCGACCTGAAGCTCTCGGCCCTGATCGTCCCCACCCTCTCCGGGCGCTCGGCGCGGCTGATCTCCGCCCACCGCCCGGACGTGCCGATCTACGCCCTCTCCCCAGGCCGTGAGACGGTGCGGCGCTGCTCGCTCATGTGGGGCGTCCAGGCCGCCTCGATGCGCCGCCACGAGGTGACGGAGGCCCTGATCGCCGACGCGGCGCGCCGGGTCGTCGAGCTCGGCTGGTGCGAAGCCGGAGAGCGGGTCGGGATCACCGCCGGCCTGCCGAGCGGCCGGCCCGGGACGACCAGCCTGTTCCAGGTCCAACAGCTGCCGTCTGTCAAGGTCTCCGGGTGATGACGCGACCCACTCCCTCCCACAAGCTCCGCCTCGGCGGCATGGCCCTCGGCAACGGGCTGCTCGTGCACGGCCCGACGCACTGGGCGGCGGCGGTGCGCGACCCGGGCGGCGAGATCCGCGTCGCCTCGGGGCGCAAGCCCGAGCTGGCCGCCGCGGCGACCGAGCGCGTGCCCGGCCTGCGCGGGGTGACAAAGCTGGCCGAGGCGATCGCGGTGATTCCCCTCGTCAAGCGCGCGCTTCCGGCGGCCCGCCTGCCGATGCAGGATCCGAAGACGCTCGCCGCCATGGCCACCGCCGCGCTCGTCGGTCAGACCGTGCGCCGCCGCGGCACGGCGCGGCGCTCGCTCGGACGCGAGGCGGCCGTCGCGGGCATCAGCCTGCTGCCGGCGCTCATGGCGCTGCGCGGCGGGGACCTCGCCGCCTACCACGGTGTCGAGCACAAGGCCATCGCCGCCTACGAGGACGACGACCGAAGCGCTGCCGACGCCTCGAAGGAGCACGACCGCTGCGGCTCGAACCTCGTCGCCCCGCTGCTGGCCAGCGCCGTGGCCGGCAACGTGGCCGTACGCCGGGCGGGCCTCAAGGGACCCGCCGTCGACGGCGCCGTCGCGCTCGGCAGCGTCGCCTTTGCCATCGAGCTGTTCGCGCTGGCCGAGCGCCACCCCGACTCGGGCATGGCACGCGCGGTGCGCCGTCCGGGGTTCGAGATCCAGCGCGCGCTCGGCACGCGCGAGCCGACCGCGGAGCAGCTTGCGGTCGGCGAGGCGGCGCTGGCGGAGATCGTGCGGGTGGAGGCTCCGGCCTCGTAAGATCGCGCCATGTCGGCCACGAGCGTCCGCGACCGACTCGAGCCGAGCGTCTTCCAGCTGCCCGTCGAGCGCCTGCGCGACGGCTACTACTCGGACGCGTACTTCACCTTCTCGAAACAGGTCCTGGAGGCTGAGGACCATCACCCGCACGTCACCATGCAGGTCTTCCAGAAGCAGGAGGCGGTGCTCGGCGGGATCGACGAGGCCATCGCCATCCTCAAGCTCTGTTCGGGCCGGCGCCGGTCCGACGGCTCGTGGGAGGACGGCTGGAGCGGCCTCACCGTCCGCGCCCTGCACGAGGGCGACGAGATCGTCCCGCACGAGCCGATCATGCAGATCGAGGGCGACTACGCCGACTTCGCCCACCTCGAGACCGTCTACCTCGGCTGCATGGCCCGGCGCACGCTGGTCATGCGCAACGTCAAGGAGGTCGTCGACGCGGCGCGCGGCAAGCCGATCCTCTTCTTTCCCGCCCGCCACGACCACTGGCTCGTGCAGACCGGCGACGGCTGGGCCGCGCACGTGGCCGGGGCAATCGGCGTCTCGACCGACGCCCAGGCCTCGTGGTGGGGCGGCAAGGGCATCGGCACCGTGCCGCACGGGCTGATCGCCGCCTACGCAGGCGACACCGTGGCCGCGGCCGAGGCCTTCGCGCGCCGCTTCGCCGACTCGACCAACGTGGTCGTGCTGGTGGACTTCGAGAACGACTCGGTCCGGACCTCGCTCGAGGTCGCCGACGCGCTCGGCGACCGCCTGTGGGGCGTGCGCCTCGACACCTCGGGCACGATGGTCGACCGCGCGCTGTGGGCCGAGATGGGCGAGTTCGACCCGACCGGCGTCAACCCTCGGCTCGTCGAGCGCGTGCGCTCCGCCCTCGACGAAGCCGGGCACGAACGGGTGCGGATCGTCGCCTCCGGCGGCTTCGACGCCGACCGCATCCGCGAGTTCGAGGCCTTGAGGGCGCCGGTCGACTCCTACGGCGTCGGCTCGGCGCTGCTGCGCGGCGGGAACGACTTCACGGCCGACGTCGTGCGCGTGAACGGCCGCGACTGCGCCAAGGCGGGGCGGCGCTACACGCCGAGCGAGCGGCTGGAGCGCGTGCTGCCGGGAGACGCCTGAGCGAAGTCGGCGGACCTACGTCGCCTCGACGCCCGGGATCATCCCGTTGCGAAAGGCGTCCACGAACAGCCGGTGGTCCTCGCGCGTGAGCTCGCCGTAGTCGGCGCCGAACGTGCACAGCCACTCGACGAACGAGTCGTCGTCGTCTCCGACCGCCTCGAGAATCGCCTTCTCGGTCTCGAAGTTCACCAGCGTCTCGTCGCTCGAGGCATCGGAGACGCAGTGGACCTTGGCGGTTGCCTTGCCGAGGTCGCGCAACAGCGCGCTGACCTCGTCCGGCTCGGTCACGCCGTCCCAGTCCACGTCGTTGGCGTACGGCGAGAGCTCCTGCACGACCTGGCCGTAGCCGTCGAGCTCGCACCAGCCAAGCCATGGGTCGGCGTGGGCTTGGAGCGCGCGCTGTGACAGGGCGGTTCGATGGCCCTGGTGCTTGAAGTACTCACGGATGTTCTTGTCGGTCACGACGCGGCTCGGCGCGGGCACGTTGGCTCGCTTGATCGACAGGATCACGTCGTTCTCGAGCGCCTGGGTGCTTCCTTCGATCAGCAGCGAGTAGACCGGCAGCCCGGCGCTCCCGATCCCGACCCCGGTCAGGGTGACGGCATCCTTGACCGCGTAGGAGACGCTCTGCTGGCGGTTGCGCTCGGGGATGGTCTCGAGGTACTGCTCGAACGCGTTGATCACCCGCGCCTGCTCTCCGAACTCCAGCCGGCGCTCGCCGGCCGAGTCCTTGAAGCGGCGCTCGCCGCCCTCGATCAGCGTCAGCGAGTCGAGCAGCTCGATCCGGGTCCCCGCGCGCGCACCCACGAGGATGTCGTGAACCGCACCCTCGGTGTTGTCGAGCGTGAGGCGGAACTCCTCGTCACGCTCCCCACCGGCGAAGGTGCGCACCTGGCCGAGGTAGGCCCGCGCGTAGGTCTCGATCAGCTCGCGAATCGTCCGGTCCGGGAAGGCCTTGGAGAATCCGAGCAGCGCGAGGCTCGCGGCCATGCGCTGGATGTCCCAGGTGAAGTGGCCGAGGTAGGCCTCGTCGAAGTCGTTGACGTCGAAGACGAGCACGCCCTGGGAGTCCATGTAGGTGCCGTAGTTCTCCGCGTGCAGGTCGCCCTGGATCCAGATCCGGCTTGTGCGCTTGTCGGCGTAGGGATCGTCGAGGCGGTCGACGTCGTGGTAGAAGAGCGGCGCGCTGCCGCGGTAGAAGTCGAACGGCTCGGCGGCCATCTTGCGGAACTTGCGCCGGAAGGCCGGCGGATTGATCTCGATCAGCTCGGAGAAGGCGGCGGCCAGAGTGTCGACGATCTCCTTCTGGCGATCTTCGTTGGAGGCGGAGCGCAGGTCGTCGAGGGAGGACATGCGCCGGAGAATAAGGGCTCCGCGGCGATCGTGCCGGGAGTGACGGTCGGCGCGCGCGGGAACCTCCATCAGAGCCCTGACCACTCATGGTCTCCTCCCACCCGCCGATACCTAGG
>Ga0208736_1000530_pt1 | contig 10860 bp, 9 predicted proteins | sample AntDryMetagUQ255_FD_188090 | JGI IMG/M metagenome (GOLD analysis project Ga0208736, IMG submission 188090) | Polar desert microbial communities from Antarctic Dry Valleys - UQ255 (SPAdes) | ecosystem: Environmental > Terrestrial > Soil > Desert | place: Antarctic Dry Valleys | collected 2008-12-31 | reverse complement strand
GCGCGGATGGTGCTCGACGCCCTGCACGACGGGTCGATCGGACCGGGCACGACGGTGATCGAGTCGACGTCCGGGAACATGGGAGTCGGGCTCGCCCAGGCCTGCCTGTACCACGGTCTCGGGCTGATCTGCGTCGTCGACTCGCGCGCGCACGAGCGCAACCTCCGCACGCTGCGTGCGCTCGGGGCCGACGTTCGCGTCGTCTCGCGTCCCGATCCCGCGACAGGGGATCTGCTCACCGCGCGGCTGGCGCTCGTGGCGCAACTCGTCGCGACGACGCCGGGCGCGTTCTGGCCCAACCAGTACGCCAACGCGTCCAACCCGGCGGCCCACGCCTGCGGCACGATGCGCGAGATCGACGAGGCGCTCGACGGCGACGTCGACGTCGCGTTCGTCGCGACGAGCACGGCCGGAACGCTGCACGGCTGTGGCGATTACCTGCGCGAGCACGGGCGCGCGACGCGTCTGATCGCCGTCGACGCCGTCGGCAGCGCGCTGTTCGGCGGGGCGCGGGCTGCCCGCGCGCTGCCCGGCTTCGGCGCCGGCATCGAGACCGAGCTCTCGCGCGGCGCGGCATTCGACGAGCTCGTGCGGGTCTCGGACGTCGACTGCGTCGTCGGCTGCCGGCGGCTGGTCGCACGCGAGGCGATCCTCGCGGGCGGCTCTTCGGGCGCCGTGGCGTGGGCGCTGGAGTCGGTCGCGCCGCGGTTGCCGGACGGCAGCCGCTGCGTGCTCATCCTCCCGGACGGTGGTGCGGGCTACCTGCGCACGGTCTACGACGACGACTGGGTCGCGCAGAGGCTCGGGCTCTCACCGCAGGACCTCGCGATCCGCGTCGGCAACGCCGACCGCAGGCTGGCACCGGCAGCCGCCTGAGCATGGTGCGCCCCGACGAGCGCCTGCGCGTCGCGATCGTCGGACTTGGCCCGAAGGGCCTCTTTGCGCTCGAGCGGCTGTTGCATCACATGCACGATCGCGGCGCGCAGACGCGACTGAGCATCGACCTGTTCGAGCCACACCCGGTGCCGGGCGCGGGCCCCGTCTACGACCCCCGCCAGCCCGGCTACCTGCTGATGAACCTCGCGGCCGAGCACGTCGACATGTGGCCTGCGACGTCGCACGCGGTGCCGCCTGCCGAACGGTTGTCGTTCGTCGATTGGCGCGGCGAGACGGCCGGGCCGCGCTATCCGCCGCGCGCGCACGTCGGCCGCTACCTCGCCGACGGGCTGATGCTGATGCGCCGCCACACGCCGCCCGGCGTGTCGATCCGGCTGCGGCGCTGCGCTGTCGAGGCGGTCGAGCAGCGCGGCGGCAACTGGGACGTCGTGACCGCGGATGGCGCAACCTACGCGTTCGACGAGGTACTCATCGCGGTCGGGCACGGGACCACTGCCGGCGAGCCGCACATGACGCACGACCGCTCGAGCTTCGCCGGCTGGGTGCAATGGCCGCACACAGCGGCCCTCGTGCCGGAGGTCTTCCCGGTCACCCGCTGGCTCGTGCCACAGCGCGTGGCGGCCGGCGCCACGGTCGCCGTGCGCGGCTTCGCGCTGACGTTCATCGATGCCGCGCTCGCGCTGACCGAAGGGCGCGGCGGCAGCTTTGCGCGCCAGAGCGGCCATCCGTTCCGGTTGCGCTACGCGACGACCGACGCCGACGCCGGGGTGCTCCTGCCCTTCTCGCGCAGCGGGCGCCCGATGCTCGCCAAGCCCGACCCGGGGCTCGCCGCCGGCGTGCCCGCCCTCGCGACGATCGCGCTGGCCGGCCGCGCGGAGATCCTCGCGCTGCCCGACGGGTTCGCGCTCGGGCGCGATCTGATGACGATCCTGGCGGCGAACGTCGGCGGCGCGCTGCTCGCCGCCAACGGCCACGCGCCACTCGCCGAGCCGTGGCCCCGCGTGACGCAGTCGGCACGCCGCTGGCTTCAGACCGCCTGCACAGGCGCTGCGCCCGCGACCGGGCTCGCGCCCGCCGAGGAGGTCGAGCAGTCGCTGGCTGTCGGCGCCGGGTTGCGGCCCCCCGACCTGCCGTGGGCGCTCGGGCACATGTGGCGCAGCCTCTACCCCGCGCTCGTGCAGCGACTCGGCGGCGATGGGATGGCGGACGGCGAGTGGCCGGCGTTTCTGCGGCTCGCCGCGCAGATGGAACGCGTGTCGTTCGGCCCGCCGCCCGACACCGCCGCGAAGCTGCTCGCGCTCATCGACGCCGGCCGCGTCGACCTCACCCACGTCGGCGGCGCGACGCTGTCGACGAGCGGTGCGATCACGACGCTGCGCAGCGCGCGCGGCGAACGGCCGGTCGACGTCGTCATCAACGCGGTGCTGCCGGCGCCGGGCGCGCTCGCCGGCGGCAACGGCATCCTCGGGCAGTTCCTCGCCGACGGGCATGTCCGAGTGCTCAGCTCGCGCCGCGGGCTCGACATCGACCCCGACGCGACCGCGATCGGGCCCGACGGACAGCGCACACACGGCCTCGCCATCATCGGCCGTGCGACCGAGGACTCCGTCATCGGCAACGACACGCTGAGCCGAGCCATGCACCCGCAGGCCGGCCGCTGGGCGCTGCGCGTCAGCGCACGAAGCGTGCGGGAAGTGGCCGGCGCGCCGCTCGAGGCGCCGGCGTGAGACGCGTCGAAGAGCCGCAGAACGTGCGGGCCGGCTGCGCCGGCGTCGTCGCGCTGCCCGCGCGCCTGGAGCCTTGGCAGCGCGATCTCTGCGCCCGCCCCGACGAGATGCTCGGCTGGATGGAGACATATGGGTCGCCGTTGAACCTGCTCAACCCCTCGCCCCTGGGCGCCAACGCCACCGAACTGCTGGACGCCGCTGCCAGCGCCGGCACCGATCTCGGGATCTACCTCGCGCGGAAGGCCAACAAGGCGCTGGCGTTCGTCGACGAGGCGTGGCGGCTGGGCTTCGGCGTCGACCTCGCAAGCGAGCGCGAGCTCGCGCAGGTCCTCGCGCGCGGGATTCCCGGCAGCGCGCTCGTCATGACCGCGGCGGTGAAGCCGGCCGCGCTGCTGCGAAGGTGCATCGCCTCGGGTACGACGGTGGTCGTCGACAATGCCGACGAGCTCGCGCTGCTCGCCGCCCTCGCCGTCGACGCGCAGACGCCCGTGCCCATCGCGCTGCGGCTCGCGCCCGATCTCCCCGAGGGGCGGCTGCAGACGCGCTTCGGATTGAGCATCGACGAGGCGATAGCGGCCGTCGATGCGTTCTGGCCACGTGCCGACCGGTGGCCGATGACGATCGCCGGCGTCCAGTTTCACCTCGACGGCTACGACGCCGGCGACCGCGTCACCGCGATCGGCCAGGCGATCGAGCTCGTCGACGAGCTGCGCCGCCGCGGCCACGCGCCCACGTTCGTCGACATCGGCGGCGGGATCCCGATGAGCTACCTCGAGTCGGCCACGCAGTGGGAGCGGTTCTGGAGCGAGCACTGCCGCGGCCTGCTCGGCCTGCGCGCGCCGCTGACCTTCGAGGGCCACGGCCTCGGGCTGCTCGCCCACGGCGGCGAGATCCTCGGACGCCCCGCGGTCTATCCGTTTCATCAGGAGCCCATCCGCGGCGCTTGGCTGAGCCAGGTCCTGGCCGGCCGGGTGCACAGCGGCGCGGCGGAGCGGACCGTCGCGGCCGCGCTGCACGAGCGCAGGCTCCAGCTGCGCTGCGAGCCGGGCCGCGCGCTGCTCGACGGGTGCGGCCTGACGGTGGCGCGCGTCGCGCACCGCAAGCAGCGCCGCGACGGTACCTGGCTGATCGGCGTGCAGATGAACCGCACGCAGTGCCGCTCCACCTCCGAGGACTTCCTGGTCGACCCGCTGCTGCTGCGTCCCTCGCAGCCCGGCCGGCGCAGCGTGCACGCCGCCCCGGCGGGAGCGATCGAGGGATACCTCGTCGGCGCGTACTGCATCGAGCGCGAGCTGCTCACCTGGCGTCGGATGTGCTTTGCGCACGGGGTGGCGGTCGACGACATCGTCGTCTTCCCGAACACGGCCGGCTACCTCATGCACATCCTGGAGAGCAGCTCACACCAGATCCCGCTGGCCGCCAATCTCGTCGTCGGACCGGACGGCCCACCCACACTCGACGCGATCGATCACGTCCGCGAGCGCTAGACGAATGTCAGGTTGTGAGCATGCCCGATGAGCTCAGCGTGGAGCAGACGAGGGAGATCGTGCGTCTGCGCCGCCGCCACCCGCGTGCCGAGGTGATCGTTCATCACAAACGGTGGGGCATCATCGTCGAGGCGCGCCGTCGCGGTCGTGCCGTCGAGCTGGAGCGCTTTGACTGGACCGGCGCGGTGACGCCCGACCAGCGGGTCCGCCCGCGGCGCAGCGCGCACTTGCCCGACCACCACGGGATCTGACCTTTCCGTCGTCGCACACGCGAGCGTCATAGCGGGCGTATCGGGGTATCCGCGCCACACGTGAGCCGGTCCCCGCTCATCCGCCAGCTGACGACCGACCGGCTCGGCCTCGGCCGCGCGGCGCAGTCCAAGCGCTCCGAGCAGCTGCGGCCACGGACGGACACCGCCGACCGCGTCGTGCAGTCGGTGTGCCCCTATTGCGCGGTCGGCTGCGGTCAGCGGGTGTTCGTCAAGGACGAGAAGGTCATCCAGATCGAGGGCGATCCCGACAGCCCGATCTCGCGCGGGCGCCTGTGCCCCAAGGGCGCGGCGTCGGCCGGCTACGTCAACTCCCCGATCCGCGAGTACAAGGTGAAGTACCGCCGTCCCCACGGCACGGAGTGGGAGGAGCTCGAGCTCGAGACGGCGATGGACATGATCGCCGATCGGATCGTCAAGACCCGCGCCGAGAGCTGGGAGGACACCGACGCCAACGGCCACCCGCTGCGGCGCACGCTCGGCCTGTGCGGTCTCGGCGGCGCGACGCTCGACACCGAGGAGAACTACCTCATCAAGAAGGCGTTCTGCGCCCTCGGCGCGGTGTCGATCGAGAACCAGGCGCGCATATGACATTCCTCCACGGTCCCCGGTCTGGGGACCTCGTTCGGGCGCGGCGGCGCCACCACGTTCCAGCAGGACCTGCAGAACGCTGACTCGATCCTGATCATGGGATCGAACATGGCCGAGCAGCACCCGGTCGGCTTTCAGTGGGTCATCGAGGCCAAGGAGCGCGGCGCCACGGTCATGCACGTCGATCCCCGCTACACGCGCACGAGCGCGATGGCGGACCTGCACGTGCCGCTGCGCGCGGGCTCGGACATCGCCTTCCTGGGCGCCGTCATCAACCACATCCTCGAGAACGGCCGCGAGTTCCGCGAGTACGTGCGCACGTACACGAACGCGCGCATGATCGTCAAGCAGGAGTTCCGCGACACCGAGGAGCTCGACGGCCTGTTCTCCGGCTGGCAGCCCGGCGACGGCACGTACGAGCCCGGGAGCTGGGGCCTCGAGGGCGGCGACCCGCCCGCCGAGGATTGGGAGCTCGAGCATCCGCGCTGCGTCTTTCAGATCCTCAAGCGCCACTACGCGCGCTACACCCCCGAGCTGGTCGAGCGCGTCTGCGGCGTGCCGCCGGCCTCGTTCCTGCAGATCGCCGAGACCCTGTGTCGCAACTCCGGCCGCGAGCGCACGAGCGCGATCTGTTACGCCGTCGGCTGGACGCACCACACGACGGGCGTGCAGATCATCCGCGCCGCCGCGATCATCCAGCTGCTGCTGGGCAACATCGGGCGTCCCGGCGGCGGGATCCTCGCGCTGCGCGGCCACGCCAACATCCAGGGCTCGACGGACATCCCGACGCTCTACGACATGCTGCCGGGCTACATCCCGATGCCGCACCCCGAATGTGGTGACGACCTGGACTGCTTCGTCGGCCAGAGCGGCCCGAATGCCGGCGTGTGGGGCTCGCTGAAGTCCTACACGGTGAGCCTGCTGAAGGCCTGGTGGGGCGACGCCGCGACGAAGGAGAACGGCTTCTGCATCGGCCACCTGCCGCGCATCGACGGCGATCACTCGCACTACGCGATGACGCAGCGCATGATCGACGGCCTCACGAAGGGCTTCATCGTCATGGGCCAGAACCCGGCGGTCGGCTCGGCCAACGGCGCGATGCAGCGCAAGGCGCTCGCCAAGCTCGACTGGCTTGTCGTGCGCGACACGAACGAGATCGAGACCGCGGCCTTCTGGTACGACACGCCGCAGACCGAGACCGGCGAGCACCGGCCCGAGGACATCGGCACCGAGGTCTTCTTCCTCCCGGCCGCGGCGCACACCGAGAAGGCGGGCACGTTCACGAACACCCAGCGCCTGCTGCAGTGGCGCCACCAGGCCGTCGAGCCGCCACAGGACGCGCGCTCGGAGCTGTGGTTCACCTACCACCTCATGCGCCGCATCCGCGACAAGCTCGCCGACTCCGGCGAGGAGCGCGACCGGCCGATCCGCGACCTCACGTGGGACTACCCCGTGCACGGCCCGCACGACGAGCCCGACGGCGAGGCTGTCCTGCGGGAGATCAACGGCCGCCGGGCCGATGGTGAGTTCGTGACGAAGTCCCAAGAGCTTGCGCCGGACGGGTCGACCACCTGCGGCTCGTGGATTCACGCCGGCATCTATGCCGACGGCGTCAACCAGAGCGCGCGCCGCAAGCCCGCGAGCGAGCAGAACTGGGTTGCCGCCGAGTGGGGCTGGGCCTGGCCGGGCAACCGCCGCATCCTCTACAACCGCGCGTCAGCCGACCCCGAGGGTCGGCCGTGGTCTGAGCGCAAGCGCTACGTCTGGTGGAGCGAGGAGAAGCAGGCCTGGCAGTCGCTCGGCGACGAGATCGACTTCCCGCCCGGCAAGGCGCCGGACCACGTGCCGGGCGACGACGACACCACGGGGATGGAGGCCCTGCGCGGCGACGCCCCGTTCATCCTGCACCCCGACGGTCTGGGCTGGCTGTACGTGCCGAGCGGCCTCGCCGACGGACCGCTGCCGACGCACTACGAGCCACACGAGTCGCCGTTCGCCAACTCCGTCTACGCGCAGGACCGCAGCCCCACGCGCGAGACCTTCCACACGGCCGACAACCCCTACAACCCGTCCGGCGGCGAGGCCGGCGCGGGCACGTTCCCGTTCGTGCTGACGACGTACCGGCTGACCGAGCACCACACCGCCGGGGGGATGTCGCGCAGTGTCCCGCACCTCGCCGAGTTGCAGCCCGAGCTCTTCTGCGAGGTCAGCCCGCAGCTCGCCGCCGAGCGCGGCCTCGAGCACGGCGGCTGGGCGACGATCGCGACGGCGCGCGCCGCGATCGAGGCGCGCGTGCTGGTGACCGAGCGCATCCAGCCCCTGCACGTCGCGGGCCGCACGGCACATCAGATCGGCCTGCCCTACCACTTCGGCCGGCGCGGCCTGGTGACGGGGGACTCGGCCAATGACCTGCTGCCGATCGTGCTCGACCTCAACACCCACATCAACGAGTTCAAGGCCGCCACCTGCGACATCCGGCCGGGACGGCGCCCGCGCGGGCCCGCGCTGCTGGCCTACGTCGAGGAGTACCGCCGCCGCGCCGGCGTGTCGTCATGACCTTCACCGTGCGCACCTACGGCCCGGACCAGAAGCCGCGCCAGGGATTCTTCACCGATACGTCGATCTGCATCGGCTGCAAGGCCTGCGAGGTCGCCTGCAAGGAGTGGAATCAGGTTCCGGTGCAGATCGGCGGCTTCACCGGCAAGTCCTACGACAACACGGAGGCCCTGGGCGCGAACACCTGGCGCCACGTCGCCTTCATCGAGCAGCGCAAGGAGATGACGTTCGCCGACGGGCTCGTCGAGCACGCCGCGCTCGAGCAGCTCGCCGCGCAGACGGGGCTGCAGACCTACCAGGAGGGCGACGGCCTGCGCTGGCTGATGGCGTCGGACGTCTGCAAGCACTGCACCCACGCCGCGTGCCTCGACGTCTGCCCCACCGGGGCGCTGTTTCGCACCGAGTTCGACACCGTCGTCGTGCAGGACGACATCTGCAACGGCTGTGGCTACTGCGTCCCGGCCTGCCCCTTCGGCGTGCTCGATCAGCGCAAGGACGACGGCCGCGTCTGGAAGTGCACGCTCTGCTACGACCGCCTGAAGGACGACATGCAGCCCGCCTGCGCGCAGGCGTGCCCGACGGACTCGATCCAGTTCGGCGAGCTCGACGACCTGCGCGACCGCGCCGAGCAGCGCCTCGCGCAGCTCACGGACGCCGGCGCCGAGAAGGCCCAGCTCTACCTCGCCGACGAGGACGACGGCGTCGGCGGGGCGCACGCCTTCTTCCTGCTGCTCGACGAGCCCGAGGTCTACGGCCTGCCGCCCGACCCGGTCGACGTGACGCGCAACCTGCGCACGACATGGTCCTCCGCGGCCGTGGCGGCGGTCGGGCTCGGCGTGGGGCTGGCGGTCGCGGTGTTCGGGGGCCGGCGGTGAGCCCTGCGAACGCGGCTGCGGGGACACGCGCGGATGCCGGCGCTTCGTACTACGGCCAGCCGATCATCAAGTCGCCGGTCTGGACGGCGGAGATCCCGGCCTACTTCTTCTTCGGCGGCCTCGCCGGTGCGTCGGCCGGCCTGGCGTACCTGTCCGGCGAAGGGCCGCTCGCGCGCCGGGCATGGGCGACGGCGCTCGCCGGCATCGCGGTCAGCGCGCCGTTGCTGATCGCCGACCTCGGCGTCCCCACGCGCTTCCTGCACATGCTGCGGATGGTCAAGGTGACATCGCCGATGAGCGTCGGCACGTGGATCCTGACCGGCTTCGGCGCCGCCACCACCGGGGCCGCCGCGCACGCGCTCACCGGCCGCCTGCCGCGCACGGGCGCCGCCTGCCGCCCGGCCGCCGCGTTGCTGGGGCTGCCGCTCTCGACGTATACGGGTGCCCTGCTCGCGCAGACCTCGGTGCCGGTCTGGCACGAGGCGCGCCGCCATCTGCCGGTGGTGTTCGCGGCCGGTGCGGCGCTCAGCGCGGGCGCTGCCGCGACCGCGCTCACCTCTCCCGAGCACGCTGCGGCGGCGCGCCGGCTCACCATGATGGGCGCGGTCGCCGAGCTGGCCTCGGTGCACGTGATGGAGCGCCGGCTCGGCGAGCTGGGCGAGCCTTACAGAGGGGGCCAGGCAGCGACGTTCAAGCGCCTGGCCGACGGGCTCGTCGCCGCCGGCGCGGTGACGGTCGCCGCCTCCGGGCGCCGCAGCCGCCCGGCGGCGATCGCCGGTGCGAGCGCGGTGCTGGCGGGGGCGGCGTGCGAGCGCTACAGCATCTTCCGGGCCGGCTTTCAGTCCGCGGCGGATCCCAAGTACGTCGTCGGGCCGCAGCGCGCGCGAATCGCGGCAGGGAAGTCGCGCGGTGCGAGCCGCAAGGCTGCGGACACGAGCTCCTAGACTTCGCGGCATGGTGTTTCACCGCGGCATCGACGGCGCCGAGCCCTTGCGCGCGCAGCCCATCGAGGCGCGGACGGGCGCCTACGAGGAGCGCCACGCGGCACGCGGGTTCCGGCTGGCGGCGACGCTCGCGTGCCCGCGCTGCGACGCCCCCGTCGCGCTCGCCGGGCGCGCAGTGACGTTCTCGCAGGCACTCGAGTGCCCCTTCTGCCGCCACCCCGCGCCGCTGCGCGACTTCCTCTCGCTGGCCACGCCCACCCGGCCCGCGCGGGTGGAGGTGCGCGCGACCGTGCGCGACCGCGCCTCCCGCCGCTGACGCACGGCGGGCCGGCGGGCACCCGGGTCGAGCTGGTAGACCTCCCGCCACCCCTTCTCCCGGAGACCACGATGCCCGATCGACCGCCGCTGCCGCCGTTTGACCGCGAGTCCGCCGCCAAGAAGGTGCAGGCGGCCGAGGACGCCTGGAACACCCGCGATCCCGAGCGCGTCGCGGCCGCCTACACCGAGGACTCCGTGTGGCGCAACCGCGATCAGTTCGTCAGCGGGCGCGCCGAGATCGTGCGGTTTCTCACGGCGAAGTGGGAGCGCGAGCTGGAGTACGCGCTACGCAAGTCGCTGTGGACGTTCGACGGCAACCGGATCGCCGTGCGCTTTCAGTACGAGAGCCACGACGCCGCCGGCCAGTGGCATCGCAGCTATGGCAACGAGCTGTGGGAGTTCGACGAGCACGGGCTCATGCGCCGCCGCGAGGCGAGCATCAACGACCTGGCGATCGACGAGACCGAGCGGCGGGTCTTCGGTACCCGGCCGCCCGAGGAGCACGGTCAGGGCATCCCGCTGCGGTAACGGCCGGCGCCGCCGCCGTCATCCGGCTCGGGCAGATCGGGCCGCGCAGCTCATCCCGGCACGAGCCCGCAGCTCACGTTGACGATCGTCCCGGTGATGTCGCCGGCGCGGTCGGAGGCCAGGAACGCCGCCGTTTCCGCGACATGGGCGAGCGCCGGGGCCCGGCGCAGCGTCGTCATCTGCGCGACGGACCGCAGGATGAAGGCAGGGTCGACGTCCTGGCCGGAGATCTCGGCGATCCGCTCGCGCGTGAGCGTCTCCGCCACCGCCGCGGTGTGGATGCCGACGACGCGCACCCCGTGCGGCCCGACCTCGGCCGCCAGTGTGCGCATGAGCAGCTCGACCGCCGCGTCGGCCGGTCCGGTGTTTCCCATGCCCGCGCTCGGCGCGCGGGCGGTGCCGCTCGTCACCGACAGGATCACGCCGGCGCCCCGCGTCACCATGTGGCGGGCGGCTGCGCGGGCGGTGATGAACTGCGCGGTGAGCGCGGTATGCGGGCCGCGCGTGTAGTCCTCGAGGGTCATGTCGATCAGCGGCGTGCCCTGCTTGTCCTCCCGTGAGGTGAGGTTCAGCGAGATGTCCACGGCGCCCGCGCGCGCGACGATGTCACGCAGCTGGTCCTCGACTGCGGCCTCGTCGAGGACGTCGAGCACCGCCGCCTCCGCCGA
>Ga0208736_1000529_pt1 | contig 10863 bp, 8 predicted proteins | sample AntDryMetagUQ255_FD_188090 | JGI IMG/M metagenome (GOLD analysis project Ga0208736, IMG submission 188090) | Polar desert microbial communities from Antarctic Dry Valleys - UQ255 (SPAdes) | ecosystem: Environmental > Terrestrial > Soil > Desert | place: Antarctic Dry Valleys | collected 2008-12-31 | reverse complement strand
CTTCACGCAGGTGCGGCGGTAGTCCTCCCACGCGCCGAGGTCCGATGACCAGGCGTAGTGGTCGAGCGCGACGACCCGCTGCGCGCCCATTCGCTCGGCGGCGAAGGCGTAATAGCCGTCCCACGAGCCGACATCGAGCACGCTCTTGCCGCTCAGGTCGCCGAGGCCGAGGTTCGCGAACTCCGACTGCAGCCAGGCGGACGTCTTCAGTCCCGGCGTGACGACGCCTCCGCCGAGGTCGATCGAATGAAACCAGTACGGCACCTCGTCGACGCGAGCCCGCAGCCCGTCTACGTCCTTGGTCGGCACCGCGCGCAGTCTACGACTAGGTCGAGAGTGCGTCGCGGACGCGGGCGACGACCTCCGCCGCCTGGTCTGCGTCGAGCACTGGGCTGAGCGGAATCGCAAGGTGCGTGCGCGCGAGCTCGTCGGTCGCGGGCAGCTCGGTGCCCTCGACGTAGGGGGCCATCGCGACCTGGCGGTGCACCGGCGTCCGGTAGTAGGCCCGGCAGCCGATCTGCGCGCTCGCGAGCGCAGCCGCGATCTCGTCGGAGCGCGAGCTGTGCACGACGTAGAGATGCCATGCCGGCCGCGCGCCGGATGCCGGGGTCGGCAGCGTCACGAGCTCGCCGAGGCCCGCCTGCTCGTAGTGAGCCGCCGCGTCGCGTCGCCCGTCCGACCAGCCGTCGAGGTGCGGAAGCTGGATGCGCAGGATCGCCGCCTGCAGCTCATCCAGGCGCGAGTTGTAGCCGACCTGCTCGTAGGTGACCTTGTCGCGCGAACCGTGGAAGCGCAGCGTGCGCACGCGGTCGGCGAGCGCCTGGTCGTTGGTCGTGACCGCGCCGCCGTCGCCGAAACAGCCGAGGTTCTTGGCGGGAAAGAAGCTGAACGTCGCCGCCGTGCCCAGCGCGCCGGGACGTCCTGCGGCCGCCAGCGAGCCCGCCGCCTGCGCGGCGTCCTCGAGCACCGGCACCCCGAGCGCCTCGATCTCCGCCACGGGCGCGACGTTGCCGAACAGGTGGACGGCGATCACGGCCTTGGTCGCCGGCGTCAGCGCCGCACGTACCGTGTCGGCGGTGACGCAGCCGGTGTCCGCGTCGACGTCGCAGAAGACCGGCCGCGCACCTGCCGGCACAATCGCCTCGACGCTCGCGTAGAACGTGAACGACGGCACGATCACGTCGTCGCCGGGCCCGACGCCCATCGCGCGCAGCGCGATGGTCAGCGCGTCGGTGCCGTTGGCGACGCCGACGGCATGCGACGCGCCGCAGTAGGCGGCGAACTCCTGCTCGAACGCCGTGACCTCCGGACCGAGGATGAAGCGGCGCGAGTCGATAACGCGCGCGATCGCGGCGTCGATCTGCTCGCGCAGCGGCGCGAGCGGGGTGACTGTGTCGAACAGCGGGACGGCCATCTGCTCTCAGCCTATGGCGCCGCGGTGATCGTTCGCCGTTCGGGGCCCGGCGGCACGACTAGCATCCGCGCCCTGATGGCCGCGCTCGTCGATCCGGAGTTCTGGCGGGGGCGCAGCGTCCTCGTCACCGGGCACACCGGCTTCAAGGGCGCCTGGCTGTCGCTCTGGCTGCAGTCGATGGAGGCGCGCGTGATCGGACTGGCCGCCGGCGTCCCGACGACCCCCTCGCTCTATGAGCTGGCCCGTGTCGGCGACGGGATGACGGAGATCGAAGCCGATGTCCGCGACGCCGACGCCGTCACCGGCGCCTGCATGCGCCACGAGCCCGAGGTCGTCATCCACATGGCCGCCCAGCCGTTCGTGCGCCGCTCGTTCATCGATCCCCGCGCCACGTATGAGACCAACGTGCTCGGCACGGTCAACGTGCTCGAGGCGGTCCGCGCGACGCCGTCGGTGCGCGTCGTGGTGAACGTCACCTCCGACAAGTGCTACGACAACCGGCCCGGCCGCGAGCAGCGCCCCTTCGTCGAGACCGACCCGATGGGCGGCCACGATCCGTACTCGAACTCCAAGGGCTGCGCGGAGCTTGTCGTCGACGCTTACCTGCGCTCATTCTTCGAGCCGCTGCCCGCCGGGCCGCGCCTGGGATCAGCGCGAGCGGGCAACGTCATCGGCGGCGGCGATTGGGGCGAGGACCGCCTGATCCCCGACATCATGCGCGGCGCACTCGGCAGCGAGCCGATCGCCGTGCGCAACCCCGAGGCGGTGCGCCCGTGGCAGCACGTGCTCAACCCGCTGTCGGGCTACCTGCGCCTCGCCGAGGCACTGACGTCCGCGCGCGAGCTGCAGGGCGGCTGGAACTTCGGTCCGGCGCTCGACGATGCCCGCCCCGTGCGCTGGATCGCCGATCGTCTGACGCAGTTGTGGCCCGCGCCGCTTGAGTGGGAGCTCGATCTGGGCCCGCATCCGCACGAGGCGCACTTCCTCGCGCTGGATTCGACGAAGGCGCGCGAGCAGCTGCAGTGGACGCCGACGTGGGATCTCGAGCAGGCCCTGCGCGGCATCGTCGGCTGGTACGACGCGCTACGCGACGGACAGGACATGCGCGCCGTGACGCTGGGTCAGATCGAGCAGTTCACGGCTGCAGCAGTTCGAGATCGGACCGCGTCATCAGGCGGATGAGCTCCTCGAAGGTCGTCCGCGGCTCCCAGCCGAGCTGCTGCTTGGCCTTCGCCGGGCTGCCGATCAGCTGATCGACCTCGGCGGGGCGCAGGAACGAGGGGTCGATCTTCACGTAGCGCTCCCAGTCCTCGACGCCGGCCTCGTCGAAGGCGACCTCGACGCACTCGCGCACCGTGTGCGTCTTGTTCGTCGCGATCACGAAGTCCTCAGGGGTGTCCTGCTGCAGCATCAGATACATCGCCTCGACGTAGTCCAAGGCGTAGCCCCAGTCACGCTCGGCATCGAGGTTTCCGAGCGCCAACTCTTCGCGCAGCCCGTGCTTGATTGCAGCGGCATGCCAGGTGATCTTGCGGGTGACGAACTCCAGCCCGCGACGTGGGGAGTTGTGTACGACGAGGCGTCCCACGCCCGCAGCAAACACGCCGCTCTCGGTTGCGAGATCGAAGACCCACTCGTCGTCGGGCACGTTCGCGGGCGCCACGCGCCGAACCTCAGCCGGATCCTTGCGCATGTGGGCGCCTTTCATGCCGGCCAACGCGGGCGAGCGCAGGTTGAGCTGGTAGTACGACCTGTCGCCGCGGTGTTCGACATGGATCGACGCGTCCTTGCCCTGCAGCGCGTAGAGCCAGCAGACGCCCTGGGCGAGCACCACGCTGTTGGTCTTGATCGATTCCCCTTTGCCATTCTTCAGCCCGTCGCCGCAGTAGTAGCCACGGAGGAATGCCTCGGTGACGTCGCCGGTGGCATTGAGAATCAGTGGTGGGACCTGCTTGTGCCCGGTGGGGGTGTAGAGCTGTTCGCGCAACCACCCGCCCAAGCCGTGCCCGGCGTTGAGGTTGAGTGCGTGAACCTCGCGAGACGTGTCGAAGCCCGATCGACCAACCCACTCGCTGCAGTCGCCTCCGAAGCAGCGCGACCAAAGTTGCGCCACTCGTGTGCGCAGGATCGGGTCGTTGTTGATGAATCGGGCGCGTGCTCCGTCCCGCGACACGTAACCGTCTGCGGCCAGCAGGCCCAACAGCTCGCCGGCCTCTGGGGCCACCGAGGACCACTCGTTGGAGGCTGGAAACTCGTCGAACAACGCGAGGCGGTCCCCCTCCTGCACATCGCGCGCGCTCAGCTGCTCGAAGTCGTCGTCGAGCATGTGGTGGTGTGCGGTGACGTCGACAACACCGGCGCGGGCCTGTACACACAGGCCCGCGTGGTCGGGCTCCGCGCGGCGACGCCGCGTGGCTGTGATCGCCGTGATCGGCGTCCAGTCCGATCCATCCCACACGTCGACGAGCGGGCCGGGTGTGAACGTCTGCACCGATCGCCCCTTGCGCCGTAGCGCAACGAGATCGGCCGGGGTCTTGACGGCGACGATGCCGTTCTCACGCACCATCAGTGGCGTGTTCGCAAAAACGCACTCGTGATTGAACAAAATTCCCGAGCACGCAAACAGGTCGTATGACTCACGGTAATTCACCGTTATGAAGTGACCGTAGGCCTTTGCAACGCCGTAGGGCGAGCGTGGGTAGAACGGAGTCGTCTCGGTCTGCGGGACCTCGAGCACCTTGCCGAACATCTCCGAGCTCGAGGCCTGATAGAAGCGCGCTTCCGGGCAGGCCTCGCGGACGGCCTCGAGCATGCGCGTCACGCCGACGCCCGTGAACTCCGCCGTCAGCGTCGGCTGGACCCAGGAGACGGCGACGAAGCTCATCGCGGCGAGGTTGTAGACCTCCTCGGGCTTTGAGGCGCGCAGCGTGTCGACCAGCGAACGCTGATCGAGCAGGTCGCCCTGATGCAGCGTGATCCGGTCGCGCAGGTGCTCGATGCGGTCGAATTTCTCCGTCGACGCGCGGCGAACCATGCCGTGGACCTCGTAGCCGTGTTCCAGCAGAAACTCGGCGAGATAGGAGCCGTCCTGGCCCGTTATTCCGGTGATGAGAGCACTCTTTGCCATGTGTGGCGCGGACCCTATACGGATCGTGGCCCGGCCATCGGACGATAGCTTTGCCGGTTATCCGCCCGCTCGCGATCCTCTTGATTGTCGCCGCGACCGCGCTGCTGGCGACATTGCCGGCCGGCGCCACGGTCCCCGGCAGCGCCGGCCCGGTCGCCTTTCACAGCGACCGGCTCGGCAACTACGAGATCTACGTGATGAACCCCGACGGGACCCATCAGGCACGCCTGACCTACAGCACCGAGGACGACGTCGATCCCGCCTTCTCGCCGGACGGCACGAAGATCGCCTTCGCGAGCTCGCGCATCGACAGCTGGGACATCTACGTGATGAACGCCGACGGGTCGGACGCGACCAACATCACCGATCACGGTGCGACTGACACCGCCCCGGCGTTCTCGCCGGACGGCTCGCGGATCGCGTTCGTCAGCGATCGCGACGGCGGCTCGGAGATCTACGTGATGGGCGCGGACGGGTCCGCGCCAACGCGTATAACCACGAACGCCGCCCACGACGGCGAGCCCGTCTTCTCACCCGACGGATCACAGATCGCCTTCACCAGCCTGCGCGACGGCAACCGCGAGATCTACGTCATGAACGCCGATGGCTCGGGCCAGCGCAACGTCACCCGCAACCCCGCGCACGACACCGAGCCGGCCTTCTCGCCGGCCGGGACACGGATCGCGTTTACGAGCCGGCGCGACGGCAACGCCGACATCTACGCGCTGGACTTCGACGGCAGCGACGGCGTGCGGTTGACCGCCGACGCCGCGGAGGACTCGTCGCCGTCCTACGCGCCGGACGGCTCGCGGATCGCTTTCACGAGCGATCGCGAGCAGGATTCCGACATCTACTCGGTCGCTGTCGTCGGTGGCGGCGTCAGCCGTCTGACGAACAGCCTGCTCGACGACGCGGCGCCCGACTGGGGCACGGCGTTCGGCGCAGGCGCCAGCCGTGTCGCGTGTCCGGCGGGCACATCGCCGTCTGTCGTCTGCTCGCAGGGCGTCGCCGGCGGCCTGCGGATGGCCGGTACCGAGGCCGACGAGCGCTTCGTCGGCAGCGCCTTCTCGGATCGCGTGACGGCCGGCGGGGGCAAGGACCGCGTCGCTGCGGTCGCCGGCAACGACACGGTCTCCGGCGGGGGCGGCGATGACGATCTGTTCGGTGGGGCCGGCAGCGACTTCGTTCTCGGCGAGGATGGGCGTGATCGCATCTCGGGCGACATCGGCAACGACCGCCTGTCCGGCGGCGCGGGCGACGATCACCTGTCGGGCGGCGTGCATGCCGATCGCGTGTTCGGCGGCGTCGGACGCGATCGCCTGATCGGGGGCTCCGGCCCCGATCTGCTGTCCGGCGGCGCGGGCGCCGATCGCCTGTTCGGGGGCAGCGGCCCCGACATCCTCAAGGGCGGCCCCGGCGGCGACCAGATGTCCGGCGGCCCGGACCGTGACCGTCTCACCTGCGGGCCGGGCCGCGACCGCGCCAGCGGGCGGGGGCGCGACCGCGTGCCCCGAGACTGCGAGCGCAGGAGCCGCTGAGACGACCACTAGGGTCCAGAACGATCCGCAGATGAGCCAGCAGCCTCCAGCGACCCCTGACACCGCCGATCCGTCCCGGTTCTGGACGAAGCTCGGCGCCGAGCACGAGCGCGTGCTCGCCGAGCACGGCGTCGAGAGCGTGAAGCGCCGCCAGGCGCTGCGCTACTTCACCTGGCGCTGGCGCCCGAAGACGATCCTGCGCAGCGAGCAGCTGCGCTTTCTTCTGCGCAACAGCTCGCCGCAGACGTGGGCGGCGGTCCTGCGCGAGCCGATCGCCATCGACGACGAGCTGTGGGAAGGGACGGCCTTCTCGCCCGCCGAGCGACGCCTGACCGTCATCGCCACGCGGCTTCTGTGGGCCTACGCCGAGCGCCACGGGTCGCCCGCCGTGCTGGGCCTCGAGGAGCCCGAGCTGGGTGCTCCGCTGCCGGTGCACTGGCGTGGGCGGCTGATCTCCCAGGACCTCGCCAACAGCGCGCTCGAGGCGGCCGCGATCGGGCGGGCGCTGGACGGTCGCACGCCGCAGCGCATCGTCGAGATCGGCGCCGGCTACGGGCGCACGGCGTACTCGTTGCTGTCGGCCTATCCGCAGTCCAGCTACACGATCATCGACATCGAGCCGGCGCGGACGATCTCGCAGTGGTACCTGTCGCACCTGTTCGAGCCCGGCAGGCTGCGGTTCATCTCCCCGCTGGAGGCCGAGGAGCTTGCGGCCGGATCGTTCGATCTCGGGGTCTCGATCTCCTCGCTGCAGGAGATGACGCCCGAGCAGGTCGCGACCTACCTGCGCCTGCTCGATCGCACGACCGGCGGCGGCACGGTCTTTCTCAAGCAGTGGGAGACGTGGCGCAACCCCGACGATGACGTCGAGCTGCGCTTCGCCGACTACCCGTTCCCGCAGCGCTGGCAGCGCGTACTCGACGAGACTGCGCTCGTGCAGACGCGCTTCGTGCAGGCTGGCTGGCGGGTGCCATGAAGGCGGTGATCCTCGCGGGCGGTCTCGGCTCGCGCCTCAGCGAGGAGACGACGCTCAAACCCAAGCCGATGGTCGAGATCGGCGGCCAGCCGATTCTCTGGCACATCATGAAGCTGTACGCCGCGCACGGCATCGACGACTTCGTGATCTGCCTCGGCTACCGCGGCTACGTCGTCAAGGAGTGGTTCGCCAACTACGCGCTGCACACGTCCGACGTGACGTTCGACATGCGCACCGGCGAGACGGAGATCCATCGCTCCGACACCGAGCCCTGGCGCGTCACGCTCGTCGACACCGGCGCGGACACGATGACCGGCGGCCGCCTCAAGCGGGTGATGTCCTACGTCGGCGATGAGAGCTTCTGCATGACCTACGGCGACGGACTGTCGGACGTCGACATCGGCGCGTTGATCGCGCACCACCGCGAGCAGGGGGCGCTCGCGACCGTGACCGCCGTGCAGCCACCCGGGCGCTTCGGGTCGTTGCAGATCGACCGAGCCGCGGCACGCGTCGTCGGCTTTCAGGAGAAGCCGCGCGGCGACGGCTCGTGGATCAACGGCGGCTTCTTCGTCTGCGAGCCGGGCGTCGATGAGTTCATCGCAGGTGACGACACGAAATGGGAGATCGAGCCGCTCGAGCAGCTCGCCGCACGTGGCGAGCTGGCTGTCTTCCCCCACGACGGCTTCTTTCAGCCGATGGACACGATGCGCGACCGCACCCAGCTGCAGGAGCTGTGGGATTCGGGCAACGCTCCGTGGTGCAGCTGGGAGTAGGGACGTCGGCTTGCGCCGACAACCATGCGCGGCGCTGGACATCGTTTCTCGGCGGCGGTGGCGGCGGTTTGTGAGAGGACCCGGCGGGTCGACGATCAGCCCTTGCGCCGGCGCCACTCCGCGAACAGCTCATCAGGGATCAGCCCGAGGGCGAGTACGACGGGGAGGTAGATCGCGGCGCCGATCGCCGCTGCGAGCGCGGATGGCAGCGAGAACAACACGGTAGGCAGGATCGCCAGCCCCGCAGCGAGCGCGACTTTCGGAACCGGCCGCCAGGACGGGGCCAGCGCGCGCTCGTGGCGAGCAAGCGTCCACACCATGAGGCCGATCAGCACGACCTCACCGGCAACCGTCGCCACGGCGGCGCCGGTCGCGCCGTAGGGGGCCGTCAACACCACCACGAGCGCGACGCCGAACGTGAGCGCGGTGAGGTTGATGCGCAGCGCCTCGCGGTAGAGCCCAAGGGCGAGCAGCGCGTAGCCGCTGACCGCGCCGATGAATGACGTCGCCACGACGGCGCTCTGGATCTGCAGCACGCCAACCGAGGATTCGAAGTCCGGTCCGGCAACGACCGTGATCGCAAGCTCGGCGCCCAAGCCAAGCATCAGTGCGAGCAGCACGCCGAGCGCGAGCGCCGCGTCGAATAGCTTGGAGACCGCGTAGCCGAGTCGGGTGGCATCGTCGCGCGCAGCACGGGCGAGGATCGGAAACGCGCCTCCGACGAGCAGCAGCGGCAACACGATCACGACATCGACGACACGGTAGGCGGCCGCAAAGGCACCGAGCTCGGCGGTCGTGCCGATCACCGAGACGACGACGATCGCCGCCCGCAGGTAGAGGACGTGCGCGGCCGCGGCGGCCGAGTAGGCGCCCGTCTGGCGGGTCAGCGAGCGCGACGCCTTGACGTCGAAGCTCGGTCGCAGCGGGACGTCGCGACGGACGAGCAACGCGGTCGCGACGAGCGTGACAAGCCCGGCGACGAGCGTCACCGCCACAAAGCTCAGCAGGCCGACCCCGACGAGCACGCCGATCGCGATCAGCGTAGCCGAGAACGCCTGGCGGCCGAAGTCCACAGCGGTCATGGCGCTGAGCCGCATGCGGCTCTGTAGCGACGTGCCGAGCTGGATCTGCACACCCTGCAACAGCACGCCGACACCGGCAATCGCCGTTCCGGCGATCAGCGTCGGGGAGTAGCCGACGATGACCGCGAACGCGACGGCACCGAAGACGCCGATCACGGTCAGCACGATGCGCAGTCCGAGCAGCGTGCGCATCGCCGCCGCGCGCTCCGCGCCACGGCGGACCGTCAGCTCGCGCACGCCGAGCACGGCGAGGCCGACGTCCGTCAGGCCGGCCACAACCGCGCTCAGGGCGAGCACTGCGACGTAGCTGCCGGTCTGATCGAGCCCGAGGTGACGCAGCAGCAGCGCCGTCGAGCCGACCGACACGATCGTGCCGGCGGCGAAGCCCGCGAGCCGCATCATGCCGCCGCGGATCGCAACCGACCCCGCCTGCGGCGTGTCGAGCAGGTCCAAAGCGGGGTCAGCGGCCACCGGCGCCGCGGGATCGACGGGCGGCAGCATCGGGCCGCAGTCTACGAGCAAGCCCCGAGCACCCTTCTATATTCCGGGCGTGCCCGGCCCGCTCGTGTTCGTCATCCCCACGCGCAATCGCGCCGACATCGCACAGGCCAGCCTGCGCTCCGTGCTCGCGGCCCGCGGCCCGGACGTTCGCGTGCTCGTCTCGGACAACTCGACCGATCCGGCCGAGGCTCAGACCCTCAGGGCGGCGTGCGCGGAGCTCGGCGACGACTCGGTCAGCTACGTGCGCCCGCCGGGCTCGCTGGCGATGACCGACCACTGGACGTGGGCGCTGGAGCAGGCGCTGCGCGACCCCTCCATCGAACTGGTCAGCTACCTCACCGACCGCATGATACTCGCGCCCGGCGAGCTGACGCACGTGCTCGCCGCGCTCGCCGCCGCCCCGGGGCAAATCCTCTCCTACAACCACGAGCACATCAACGATCTCCACGATCCAGTGCGCGTCGTGCCCAACGAGTGGAGCGGCCGGCTGCTCGGCGTACCGTCGCGCGCGCTGATTCAGACCGCGGCCCGCGGCGAACGCTCGATGGCGACCCCGCGGATGCTCAACTCGGTCGTTCCGCGCGCGGTACTCGACGCGGTCCGTCAGCGCTTCGGTTCGGTGTTCGCGTCGGTGGCGCCCGACTTCGCGTTCGCATTTCGCTCCCTGGCGACGGTCGAGCAGATCGCGTTCCTCGACAGGCCGGTGCTGTTCGAGCACTCGACGCGGCGCTCGAACGGAACGAGCGTGACACGCGGAATCGCATCCTCCGACGGCGCGGACTTCAGTTGGCTCGCCGGCGACGCGATGTTTGCCCATGCTCCCGCGCCGCAGCTGCAGACGATCTCCAACGCTGTCTTCAACGAGTACTGCTTCGTCCGCGCCGAGGCGCCCGACAGCTTCGCGCCGCTGCTACGTCGCGACTACCTCGCCACGATCGCTCGCGATGTCGATGAGATCGAGGATCCCGTCCTCGCTGAGCGCACGCGTGCGCAGCTGCGCGCGCTCGGCTGGACCGCGCGAGACGAGCGCCAGAGCCGGGCGCGCGCGATTGCGAGCCTCGCGCGCTTCTACGTGCGGCGCCCGCACGTCGCTGCACGGCGGGCGCTGCGCGCCGCGACGGGCACGAGCTACGGGGCTCCGCGCTACGCCCAGTCGGTCGAGGCCGCGATCGCCGATCTGCAATCGCGACCGGTGACGCCGTGCGACGACGGGGCGCTGCTGCGCCCGCTCGTCGCCTCCGGCGCACGGATCGAGGTGCTCGGTCGCCCCTAGCGCCCGTTGGGCTGCAGCAGGACCTTGAAGGCCCCGTCCTGCTTGCTCTGAAAGATCTCGTAGGCGTGCGGCGCCTGCTCGAGCGGTACGCGGTGGGTGGCGAAGTCGTCGACGCCGAGCGGGTCGTCGTCGCCCGTCAGCAGCGGCAGGATGTCGTCGATCCAGCGCTTGACGTTGGC
>Ga0208736_1000528_pt1 | contig 10870 bp, 10 predicted proteins | sample AntDryMetagUQ255_FD_188090 | JGI IMG/M metagenome (GOLD analysis project Ga0208736, IMG submission 188090) | Polar desert microbial communities from Antarctic Dry Valleys - UQ255 (SPAdes) | ecosystem: Environmental > Terrestrial > Soil > Desert | place: Antarctic Dry Valleys | collected 2008-12-31 | reverse complement strand
GTTTTGGGACTGGTGGCGCGTTACCGGCGGCGTTTATTTTTTATGTCGCGGGCGCGAATTTCTTCTCTTGATGAGAGCGGCGTTCGGATGAATTCGGAGATTATTGACTTAAAGCCGTTCACCCGGCGCACAGGCGAGGTTTTACTGGCGAAAGACGTTTTGGACAATCAACTGATTGACGTTGACGGCAAGCGCGTCGTGCGCGTCAACGACGTGCAGCTTATCGAAGTCGCTGGCGAATGGCGCGTCAGCGGCGCGGATGTCAGTTTGCAGGGTTTTATGCGGCGTTTGATGCCGAACGGATTTTACTTTGCAAAGCGTCCCGTCGAAGTCATTGATTGGGCGGATGTCGGTTATTTAGCCACCGGCAAGACGACCGCCGCCGTTCAATTAAAATCTTCAAAAGATAAATTAGCGCGGCTTCATCCGGTCGAAATCGCGCAGCTTGCCGAAGCTCTCTCGCCGATTCACCGCACGGAAATTGTCGAATCATTGGATGACGAAACCGCCGCCGACACGCTCGAAGAAATGTCCACGGAAAACCAGGCGCGAATTCTCGAAGAAATGGATGAGGAACGCGCCGCCGATATTTTAGAGGAGATGTCGCCGGACGACGCGGTTGACGTGCTTGGCGAGATGGACGAAGAAAAAGCGCAGGAGCTTTTTGATTTGATGGAAGACGAGGAAAAAGCCGATGTCGCCGAACTTCTGCCATTTGACAAAGATACGGCGGGCGGTTTGATGACGACGGAATTCGTCGCCTTTCCGAAAAATTTAACCGTCGCGCAGGCGATTGCGCGGCTTCGTGAAATGGCTGAAACGCCCGCGATGATTTATTACTTGTATGTCGTCGAGGAAGAAAATTCGTGGAAACTCGCCGGTTTAATTTCGCTTCGCAATTTGATTCTCGCCGACCCGACTTTACCGCTCTCGGAAGTAATGCGCGAACAATTTCAGGCGGCGCATCCGTCGGATTCAGCGGCAGACGCGGCGCAAACCATCGCTGAGTATAATTTACTGGCGCTGCCGGTGATTGACGACGAGGGCGACATCGCGGGAATCGTCACGGTTGACGATGCAATGGAAATTTTGCTGCCGAAAAATATAAACAATCGTCTCCCGCGTCTTTTCGGTTAATCGAAATATAATCAAGAAGTGCAACGTATCAGCGGTCAATCTACATCTCTTGTTATTACGAACGAAAAGTTGTTAAAATTCATTTCCGAATCAAAAATTAAATCTAAGGAGTTTTACAAATATGAAAAAATTGAGTTTTCTGACAGCGGCGTTTTTCGCAGTCGCCGCGTTTGTTTCTTTCGGAAACGTGAGCGCGAAAGACGGTTTAGCAGTCGGCGCGACGATGGAAAATTTTAAGTTAGTTGACACGAGCGGCGTATCAAAATCCTTCAACGATTTGAAAGGCAAAAACGGCGCGGTTCTCGTTTTTCTGTCCGTTCAATGCCCGGTCGTTAAAGGTTACGACGCGCGTATCGTCAAACTCGCCGAAGATTACGCGGCGAAAGGTATCAACGTCATCGGCATCAATTCCAACTCGACCGAAGCGATGGAAGTAGTCAAAGCACACGCCGCCGAAAATTACAAATTCCCCGTTTTGATTGATAAAGGCAATGTCCTCGCCGACAAACTCGGCGCGAACGTCACGCCTGAAATCTTTTATTTGAACGAAAAAAACGTGCTGGTTTATCACGGCGCGATTGACAACAGTCGCAACGGCGACAACATCACCGACAACTTTTTGCGCGATGCCGTCGAATCAAATTTGAGCGGCAAAGCCGTAGCGAAAACGAGCGCGAACGCTTTCGGCTGCACCATCAAGCGCGTCGCAAAAAATTAATTAATTTGCCGCAGAGGACACAGAGATTTTATGAATAAATTCAGAGCATTTTCGTCAAAAACCTTCGCATTCTCCGCGTCCTTTGCGGTTATTTTTTTCCTCATCGCAGATTCTTACGCTCAAACCAAAAAAATCGAATCCAAATTGCCCGCGCCGAAAAACCAAACGGTTTCAAATCTGCCGAAAGTCACGCAGATTGACGCGGAAGCGTTGAAAAACCTGCTCAAACCGAACGGCAAACCGCTTTTAATAAATTTCTGGGCGACGTGGTGCGTTCCGTGCCGCGAGGAATTTCCCGACCTCGTTAAAATCGGCGCGGACTTTAAAGACAAGATTGATTTAATTACCGTTTCCCTCGATGATTTAGCGGAAATAAAGCGCGACGTGCCGAAGTTTCTGGCAGAGATGAAGTTGGACGCGCCCGCATACCTTTTGAAAACGCCCGACGAAGGCGCGGCAATATCAGTGGTGTCGAAAGACTGGCAGGGCGGTTTGCCGTTCACGATATTTATCAACGCAACCGGCGAAACCCTTTATATCAAACAGGGAAAATTCAAAACCGAATTTCTGCGGGCGGAGATTGAAAAAACTTTAGCTGCTCAAAACCGCTCTCAAATCTTTAATTTGCCGGTAACAAATTGTCCGCCGGTTACATTGACGAAGAAATCGCTTTAGAGCTAAAAACACTTTACGAAAAGGCAGAGTTTATCGAAACGGATTTGAAAAACGAGTCCGAACCGCATAAACTCTCTTTTTTGTTTTAAACGTAAATTTCCTGACAGAGAGAGTTTTTAATAATGAGTCAACCGCCAATAACGCCCGAAATCGTTCAACAGCATAATCTCACCATCAACGAGTATGAAAAAATCAAACAGATTTTGGAGCGTGAGCCGAATTTGACCGAACTCGGCGTGTTTTCGGTGATGTGGTCGGAGCATTGTTCGTATAAATCTTCGCGCGTGCATCTGCAGCGTCTGCCGACGACGGGCGAGCGCGTCATCGTGCCGCCGGGCGAAAACGCGGGCGTGGTGGACATCGGCGACGATTGGTGCGTCGCGTTCAAGGTCGAATCGCACAATCATCCGTCGTTTATCGAGCCGTTTCAAGGGGCGGCAACCGGCGTCGGCGGAATTTTGCGCGATGTTTTTACGATGGGCGCGCGTCCGATTGCGGCGATGAACTCTCTGCGATTCGGACCGCTCAATCACGAAAAGCATGGTAACCGCAACAAATCAATTTTAAAAGGCTGTGTCGAAGGCATCGGATTTTACGGAAACTGTTTCGGCGTTCCGACCGTCGGCGGCGAAGTTGTTTTTGATGAAGCATATAATTTAAATCCGCTGGTCAACGCTTTCGCTCTCGGAATCGTCCGCAAGGATCAGATATTTTTTGGAAAAGCCGAAGGCATCGGTAACCCGGTTCTTTACGTCGGCGCGAAAACCGGGCGCGACGGAATTCACGGGGCGACGATGGCGAGCGCGGAATTTGACGATGCAGCGTTAGAAAAACGTCCGACCGTGCAGGTCGGCGACCCGTTTTTGGAAAAACTTCTGCTCGAAGCGTGTCTGGAAGCGATGCGTTCGGGCGCGATTGCCGGCATTCAAGATATGGGCGCGGCGGGACTTACTTCTTCGTCCGTTGAAATGGCTTCACGCGCCGGAACCGGTTTGGAAATTGATTTGACGCTCGTGCCGCAGCGCGAAACGGCGATGACGGCGTATGAGATGCTTTTGTCGGAATCGCAGGAGCGAATGTTGATCGTCGCTAAATCAGGACGCGAAAAACAGGTCGTTGATATTTTCAAAAAATGGGATTTGGACGCAGTGGTCATCGGCAGAGTCGTCGAGGGCAATCGTTTGAAAATTTTTCACAACGGAAATTTGGAAGCCGATTTGCCGGTTGATAAATTAACCGACGAAGCGCCAAAATATTCGCGTCCGCTCGAAAATCCGAAGTCCAAAGTCCGAAGTCCAAAACCGAAGACCGAAGACCGAAGACCGAAGACCGAAGATCCGACCGAAGCATTGAAAATGCTTCTCGCTTCGCCGAACATTTGTTCAAAACGTTGGGTTTATCAGCAATACGACACGATGGTTCGCACCAATACGGCGATTTTGCCGGGCGCAGATGCGGCGGTTGTGCGCGTTAAAGAAACCAGGCGAGCGATTGCAATGTGTCTCGACGGCAACGCGCGTTTCGTCGCCGTTAATCCGAAAGAAGGCGCGAAATTAAACGTTGCCGAAGCCGCCCGCAACGTCGTCTGCGTCGGCGCGAAACCGATTGCCGTGACGAATTGTCTGAATTTCGCTTCTCCCGAACGTCCAGAAGTGATGTGGAGTTTTTCCGAAGTGATTGACGGAATAAAAGAGGCTTGCGAAGCATTTGAAACGCCGGTCGTCTCCGGCAACGTTTCTTTTTATAACGAAACCGACGGACGGGGAATTTTGCCGACACCGACTATCGGAATGGTCGGACTCATCGAAGACACGCGCAAAATTATTACGCACGGCTTCAAAGACGACGGCGATTTTGTCGCGCTTCTCGGAGAGACGAACGGGGATTTGTCGGTCAGCGAATACGCGCAAACCGTTCTGGGATTTTCGACCGACGAGTTAATCGAAAACGGCGAAGTGCCGGTAATTGATTTGAATTTGGAGAAACGGGTGCAGGAAACTTGTCTGCAATTAACCGACGCGCTGACGCTCAAATCAGCGCACGATTGTTCGGACGGCGGCTTGGCGACGGCGTTGGCGGAAAGTTGTTTTTCGTCTTTGAATAGAAAAGCTGTCGGCGCGGAAATTAATCTCAAAAAGACGGATTTATCAAACGAAGCGCTGCTGTTCGGTGAATCACCCTCGCGGATTATCATCAGTTTTGCGGCGGCAAACATCGAAAAAGTTCGCGCCGTCGTCAAGGCAAATGATTGCCCTTTTGAAATTATCGGCAAAGTTGGCGGCGCGGATTTGAAAATTACGATAAACGAATCCGCAATCATCTCGGCTTCGATTATCGAACTCGAAAACGTTTGGGCACATTCGCTTGCAACGCAACTCGGAGAGAAGTGAGAAGTGAGAAGGGAGAAGGGAGAACGAAACTTTACGATAAAGTTTTTCACTTCTTATTTCTCACCTCTCACTTCTCACTTAAATTAGGTTATGGGAATAGATGTAGATGTCGCCAAGTTTCTTTTGTCGGGGCGTGAGCGCGGTGTTGATTTTAAGAAATCTTTGACGCTCGGCGTTCAGCAGTTTCAGTTTTTCGATTACGATTATCAAACTCTGGCTGGCGTTTTCAACCTTGAGGATTTTACACGCGTTAAAACCAGCACGGATTTTCTTCAGTTTTTAGGCGCGGAAGAAATTTCCGCGATGGATTTCTCTGATTACGAAGGCGCGGCGATTTTGCACGATTTGAATAAGCCAATCGGCGACGAACTGAAAGAAAAGTTCACGTTTGTTTTGGATGGCGGAACGACCGAACACGTTTTCAATTTCCCGACCGCGCTCGCCAACGCGATGGAAATGGTTGAAACCGGCGGACATCTCGCTATCATTACGGGCGGCAATAATTTTCTCGGACACGGGTTTTACCAATTCAGCCCGGAACTTTTTTATCGCGCCTTGAGCGCGGAAAACGGCTTCGAGGTCAAGCGTTTGATCGCGGCGGAAGTCGGCGGCAATTGGTATGAAGTCGCCGACCCGCAAAAAGTGAAAAGCCGCGTCGAGTTGATAAATGAAAAGCCGGTTTATTTGATGGTTTTGGCACAGAAAATTGAAAGCAAACCGCTGTTTACAAACGCGCCGCAGCAAAGCGATTATGTGGAAATGTGGCAGGGCGAAGAAGGAAATCAAGGAAGCGAGACTGCGCCGGGCAAATTGAAAACTATTTTAAAAAAGAACGAGTTTCTGCGCGAAACTTTAATCAATATCAAACAGAAACAGTACGAGCAAACCGTCCGCCGCAAGCGTTCCTTTGCTAATGAGAAAGCCTTTAAGCCGGTTGATAAATAAAATTCATTTTCGATTTTTTCGCGTTTGTTCCATTAAAAATGCCGTCGGGAATTTACATACACATTCCGTTTTGCCGCTCGCGCTGTTCGTATTGCGACTTTGCGACCGACGTTTACAGAAGCGCGGAAATTGTTGAAAGCTACGTTTCCGCGCTGACGAAAGAAATTGAAAATTTTTCGACCTCTCGCGCCGTTGACACAATTTATTTCGGCGGCGGAACGCCTTCGCTTTTGACTCCGACACAACTCGAAAAAATTTTAGAAACGATTAGCGGGAAATTCTCCGTCGCCGCCGATTCGGAAATCACGATGGAAATGAATCCGGCGACCGTCACGCTCGAAACATTGAAAGATTACCGAAGTCTCGGCGTCAACCGCGCGAGTTTCGGCGCGCAGACTTTTAACGACACCGAACTCAAACGGCTCGGACGCAAACACACCGCCGCCGATGTGCGCGAAACAATCGAGCTTTTAAGAAATGCCAGTTACAATAACGTCAGCTTTGATTTAATCGCCGGACTTCCCAGGCAAACCTTGGAAGATTGGGCGAGGAATTTGGACGAAGCGTTAAATTTGCAGCCCGAACATCTTTCGCTTTACCTTTTGGAGATTCACCAAGCCACGCCACTCGCTGAACAAATCCGCAGCGGTCGCCAGCCGTTGCCAGACGAAGAACTCGCCGCCGAAATGTATGAATTGATGTGTGAGAAAATCGCTCGAAAGAATTACCGGCAATATGAAATTTCGAATTTCTGCCAGCCGAACCGCGAATCAAAACATAATTCCAAGTATTGGACGCTTGATGCTGTTTTCGGTTTCGGCTGCTCGGCGCATTCTTTCAACGGCGCGGACGTTCGTTATTCAAACGAACGCGACACGGCGCGATACGTTGCGATGATTGAAAGCAACGGCTCGGCAGTTGTCGAAGAAAATAAAATTAACACGTCTTCGGAATTCGTGTTTTTAGGTTTGCGTTTGACAAAGGGCGTTGACGCGGGCGAATACGAAAAACTTTTCGGGATCAATTTGCGGGAAAAATACGACGAGGATTTGAAGCGAATGGAGGATTTAGGCTTGATTGAGTTTTCCGAAAATCGTTTGAAATTGACCGGCAAAGGATTTTTGTTTTCTAATGAAGTCTTTGCGGTGTTTGTTTAGCGTTTGCTTTTCCGCAATCGCAATTTCTATAATTTCGACAGTGATAAAATTATGCCGATATATGAATATAAATGCTCGGAGTGCGGAGAGCGCGTCGAGAAAATGCAGAAAATCTCCGACGCGCCTTTAACGGTTTGCGAAGTTTGCGGCGGGAAACTGGAAAAACAATGGTCGCTGTCCGGGATTCAATTTAAAGGCGCGGGCTGGTATGTGACCGACTATACGAATAAAACAAAAGATCCGAACGCGCCGAAACCGGCTAAGACGGAGACAACCGAAAAAACGGAAAAAACCGATAAATCTGAAAAGGCAGAAAAAACTTCCGCTGCCGAATCAACCGCTGCGGCTGAAAGCGCATCAAACAAGGCAAACGACACGGCTCCGGCGAGTTCCACTACCAAAGACGCGGCTGCCAAGAAAGATTGAGGTTTGAAAAAAATGAATTCTCCGGTTGAAAAAATTTGCTCGCTAATTTTAGTTTTAGGTTTGAGTTTTGTGTCAACAAGTGCGCAATCGCGGCGGAGCGCGACCGGAACGCTCGATTCGGACGGCACGATTTTGAGCGTCGTCGCCTCGCGCACCGGCGAAGCAAAAGATGTCATTAAACCTGAAAATCTATTTCTTTACGAAAACGGCATCGAGCAAAAGATCAAAAATTTCAGCTTTGATCCGTCACCTGCCAGGATTTTGATGCTGGTTGATAATTCGCAAACCGTCCGCGCCGATGTCGAATTGCTTAAACGAGCGACGATGGAATTCGCGTATGAGATTTTCGACGGCGACCAGCTTTTCATCGTCGGTTATGACGAAAAACCGGAAATCATTCAGGAATGGACGGATGATGCGAAAAAGATCGAAACTTCGCTCGCTACATTTCGCAAAAAAGGCAATCCGTTTTTATTCGATTCGTTAAACGGAGCGGTCAGCGAAATTCTACTTCCGCTGATGCCTGGAACTCGCAAAACTGTCGTCGTTCTAATCGGCGACGGACTCGACCGCGGCAGCAAAACGCCTTTTGATAAAACTCTAAGCGAGCTGCAAAATCAAAATATCACGGTTTACGCGCTGCAAATCCCTGACCGCACCGGCGGCGCGTTTCGCCGTAATCAGCCGAAAGCGAACGAAGTTATCACGCAATTGACCGAAGGCACGGGCGGCAAAGTTTTTCCGATTGAAGAAGCTCAGACCGCCGCTAAATTTATCTGCGACGAACTCAAGAAAAATCGTTATCTGCTTAATTACCTGCCGACCAATCTATCTTCTTACGAAGCCCGCCGCGTTTTTCTAATCGGCGACGAAGGCATTTCGCTTCGCACTAAAAATTTTCAACCGCCGAATATAAAATAATTGAGAAGTAAAAAGTGAGCGGCAAAATGAAAGTTTTGGTTTTTATCTAGCTGGTTTTCACCCCTTACTACTCATTGCTCATCTGATTCTGTTTTCTTGATATCATTTCTACTGTGTTCTACGTTTGAAGGCGAAATAGAATTTATATTTTCATTGTGCCGGACACCGCGGATTACGGCGAGGAAGAGCCGAAAGCGAAGAATGATACCGACGACGGAAAGTTTCAGAATCGGCGCATTGAATATACGGCGGTTAAGAAATAAGTTTCAGGTTTCAGGGTTGCATGTTTCACTCAATTTTGAATTATAGAATTTAGTCTTATAACTTGAAACCATGAAACCTGAAACTTGAAACCCTGTAAGTAATGTGTGAAACTCTTTAAAGAGAATGCTATTTATTATCAGGAGATTTTGCCAGTGAGTTCAGAACTTGAAAAGCTAATTGAGTTGCAAAAGACGGATACCAATATCCGCAAATTAAAAAAAGCTATCGAATCTGCAGAACAGAGGCGTGCAAGTATCGAACAAGAGTTTGAACGGCACGCCTCTTCTATTCGTGAGATACAAGGAAGGCGCGACGCGGCGCAAACGGGACGCGCAGGTTTAGAAAAGCAGATCGCCGAGAACAAAACGTATCTTGAACGCGCCGACCGAAACTTAAAAGGCTCGCAGAATCAAAAAGAATACGAGACGGCGATGCGCGAAACCGACGCGCTGCAAAAACAGATTTCTGCGCTTGAAACACAAGTTTTGGAACGAATGACCGAAGTCGAAGAGGTCGAGAAAGTTTTGGCGGAACGCAGCGATGAGATAGATTCTCTGGAAGCGAATCGGGCAGCCGCTTTGAAGGATTTTGACAAAGAACTTTCAGCCAACCGCAAAGAATTCGACAAGGAAACCGCCAAACGTCACGAAGTTTTCATTACTTTGCCCGCGCAAAAAGCTGCCGTTTATAATCGTCTGGCGCAGCGCAGCCGCGACGGAATCGCCGTGGCGGAAGTCGTCGGCGGCTCGTGCAGCGCGTGTTTTATGAAGCTGCGCCCGCAAATGCAGGTCGAGCTAAAAACCAGCGACAGAATTATGACGTGCGAAAGCTGTACGAGAATTTTGTATGTCGCGCCCGCCGAATCGAAAGCCGTTAGTCAAGATATATAAATTGGTGATCCGACGTTGAAAGTTTTAGTGTTGACAAGACATAGAATTAGAATTTTTCTAAATATAAATTTAGGATATGAAACAAGCAAGCGTAGAAATCAGCAGTTTAGGTTTAACGAAATAACGGGAAGTCGTTTTGGAGGTCATTCGCTCAGCCGAACATCATTTGACGGCGAATGAGGTTTTCGCCGAGGCAAAAACTCTTCTGCCGACGATTAGCTGCGAACCGTAGCGATTCATCTGCCGCGTTATGAAGCCGACACAAACATCGAAAAAGTAAAGATGGATATTGCAGCACACGCTATAACGGAGGTTTGCGCGATTGATAACGGACATAAACTCAAAGACGCGTTTCAAAACGAACAAGGCTGGGTGCCGGTTTATTATCTGTTCGACGCGGAAGGACGATTGAAAACCCGCGCGGCGGGCGAATTCGGCATCGGCGTTCTGACAACCGCGCTGGAAAAAATGTTTCCCGCGCAGGCAAAGAAAGCAACCGCCTAAAAATCATTAGCCACGAACAAATACGAAGGAAGGCGGAATTAAATCTAAAATTTTTTCGCGTTCCCTCGTCTTTGTTCAGGGCTGAAATCTCTATCCGAATAAACTCCAAATTTCTCTGAAAAACAATCCTAAAATATATAAACTCACCAGAATCGAGCCGATAAGAATTCCGATTAAAAGTAAAAGCATCCCTAAAACGAAAATGTAATCGCCCGTCGTGCCTTTGCCTTTTCCCATTCCGCGTTCCCGAATCAAGTCCATATTTTGCTTATTCGCTTTCCAGAAAAAATCAAACGCATCACCAACGAACGGAATCACGCCCACGACGTAATCAAGCCCGATATTAAAAGCCATCCTCAGCAAAGTGATTTTCGGAACGCCGTAGCGCACGCCCGCGACAAGAATGTAAAACGAAGCGACCGATGTCATCGTATCGCCGACGTTCGGAATCAAACCGATGAGCGCGTCAAGCCCGAATCGCCAGCCGACAACGGGAATTTTCACCCAATCGTCAAGGTATTTTGAAAGACTTTCGAGACCGTCTTCAATCTCGATTCGCTTGCGTTCTTCTTTCGTCATTCCGAAACGCGGACGGGTTTGTATTTCTTTCATGGCTTTTTTGCCGCGAATTACACGAATACCACGAAGAAGAAAACATAAAAATAATTCGTGATATTCGTGTAATTCGTGGCTAATTTTTCCTCTTCTGTGTTTTCTTCCGCGGCATATTGCCTTCAACAATTTTCACGTTCAAGATTTTATCGCCGCGCACGAGATTATCTACGACTTTCATATCAGTTTCGTTCACGCGGCCGAAAACCGTGTAGCCGCCGTCGAGATGCG
>Ga0208736_1000525_pt1 | contig 10908 bp, 11 predicted proteins | sample AntDryMetagUQ255_FD_188090 | JGI IMG/M metagenome (GOLD analysis project Ga0208736, IMG submission 188090) | Polar desert microbial communities from Antarctic Dry Valleys - UQ255 (SPAdes) | ecosystem: Environmental > Terrestrial > Soil > Desert | place: Antarctic Dry Valleys | collected 2008-12-31 | reverse complement strand
AGGGAGGCTCCTGCTGCGTGAACCTGCCGTGCGACTTGTCCCCGGCGTCCGTCATGTCACTGCTCCCGGCGCTTCTGGAACCCGCCCACGACGTCAGTGGTGTCCTGGGCCACCTCCTGCCAGAACCACTTCACGTCGTCGAGCCAGGCCTCGACACCGTACTCACCCTTCCTGGCGCGCGTGACGTTCATCCGGGCGCGGTTCGACACCCGATCCAGCGTCGCGTGCCCGCATTTCCTGAGGTCGTCGATGAGCGCTTCCCACCTCTCGCCGCTGTCGTCGGGCCTGACGGCGCCGGGTTCGGTGCCACCACTTGCTGAGGCATCAGTCATGAGTCGCTCCCTTGAACCGGATGAGTCGTTGACAGACAGGATGAAGCTGCGGCTGCGTGGGCCCTGCTCCATGGTTGACACACGTCTCCCGGGTGCGGCCGGGTGGCGAAAGCCACCTCCTTCAGTGTTCTGATTCGAACTCCCGGGCCCTCGAGATCCTGAATGATCACGTGGCCTTGGTCAACGAGGATCTTTCCGTCGCGGGACTCGGCGAGATCGTAGGTGCATGTGATGGAGCGGGCGTCTTCGGTGAACGTGAACATCAGGTCGGTCTCCATGAGCGACGACCCCGAACGCTCCATTCCGAAGCTGAAGTCCACCACCTCACGCAGCGTCGCCGACCAGCCGACGTAGGGCGACTTCAGCGACTGCAATGGGGTGACCTCCTCCATGCTCTTGAAGAAGTCCGCCTGGATGGGACACCGGGGCCACTCCCGTGGGTCGGCCATGGGCCGCACTGCTTCGAGGGACTCGGGAATGTCGATTTCGGTCGCGATGCTGAGCGACAGGTACCCCTTGATGACTTTGGACCTCTCGGAGCAGGTCTCCGAGACGCGTACCCGTGCCAGCTCGATCTCGGGCAGGAGGTGCCCGACGAGCACATCACCGGCGAGCGGGGGCTCCGATTCGTTCCGACCCAGCGCATCCTCCCCCGGGCGAGAGTCGGACACGCGATCCAGGAGCATCCGTACGACGTCGAAACCCGGACGGATGACGGTGGGTTGCACGAGCGACTCGGCGATCGCCGAGAGCACAGACACCGGCAGATGCTGCCGAGAGAGGTGGGCGAGCAGTTCCAGCTTGGCCGGTGGAGAAAACGAGACTCCGTTGGCCAGTACCTCGGCTGCGGCGTCCACCCCGATGAGGGGGGCTCGGCCGTTGTCGGGAAGCGGCCAGGCATCGAGGCCGAAGGACCGGGCGATCAGGCTGGCGACCGCCTGCGTCTCCATCGCCGGAGCAGGCAACCCGACCCCACCCGCCACGCCGTTCACATGGCAAGGATATCCCTGACGAGGGCCACGGCGTGCATGTGTTCTGGCAGACTGCCGCCGGTGTCCAGGCGGAAGCGAGTGGTGATACTCGGCGGTGGCATCGCCGGAATCAGCGCCGCCTGGGAATTGAGCAAGCCTGGGCGCCAGGACCAGGTCGAATCGATCACCGTGTACCAGCGTGGGTGGCGGCTGGGCGGAAAAGGGGCGAGTGGGCGGGGCGCCGGCGGCCGTATCGAGGAGCACGGGCTGCACGTCTGGCTGGGCTACTACGACAATGCCTTTCGGATGATGCGGGAGTGCTACGCAGAGCTCGATCGACCCACCACCGATCCAGGCTCGCCTCTGCCCCGCTGGACCGACGCCTTCCGGCCGGCCGGCCGCATCGGGCTGGGCGAGCGGCACGGCGACGGGTGGCTGCCGTGGGTGGCCGACTTCTCCTCCGGTCGTGACCTGCCGGGGGAGCCGGGCGCCGACCGGTCCCCACTGACGGTGCCCGAGTTCGTCCGGCGGTCACTCGTCCTGCTCCGAGACCTCGGGGCTTCGGTGGCCCCCGATCGGCGCCGGGGGCCAACGGGGCCCGACGTGGTCGTCAGCGCCAGCCCGACGCCTCCGCGCACGCGTCGCGGCGCAGGCGGGGCCGGCCAACTGCTTCTCGACGGCGAGATGGCTGCGCTGGTCGCCGTCCTCGAGTTCCTCTCGCTCGCCGAGACGGAGGTCGCCGCGCTGCCCCTCCGCCTCGAGAACCCCATCGTCGGGTTTGTGGGGACGTCACTCGGGACGCTCGTCGAGCGGCTCCGCCTCAACCTCGTGTCGCGCATCGCCGACGACACTGCGGCACGGCGGATCTGGCACTTCCTCGACCTGATGCGGGCGACGCTGCGCGGCATCGTCGCTGACGGCCTGCTGACCCGCGCCGACGGCTTCGCCGCCATCGACGACCTGGATTACCGCCAATGGATCGCACGGCACGGAGCGACGACGCAGACGCTCGACTCACCGTTGGTCCGCGGGGTCTATGACCTGGCCTTCGGGTACGAGGACGGCGACGACGACGCTCCCGGGTTTGCCGCCGGAACGGGAGTGCTGCTCTCGGCCAAGCTGTTCTTCGACTATCGGGGTGCGATCTTCTGGAAGATGATGGCCGGTATGGGCGATGTGGTTTTCGCACCGCTCTACCAGGCACTCGAACGCCGCGGCGTCGAGTTCCGGTTCTTCCACCGTCTGGATGCGGTGCGCATCTCCGAGGACGGCTTCAGGCTCACCGCTGTCGACTTCGGGATCCAGGCCGAGGTACATGCCGGCGTCACGCGCTACGAGCCCCTCGTCGACATCGGCGGGCTCCCGTGCTGGCCGACCGAGCCGCGCAACGACCTGCTCGACGGTGCGGGACACGAGGTGTCGCAGGACGTCGAGACACTGTGGTCCTCCGTCCCCGAACGCGGTCGTCTCACGCTCCGGGCGGGAAGGGACTTCGACGTCGTCGTGCTGGCGATACCAGTCGGCATGCATCGCTACGTGTGCGGTGAGCTGATCGAGAACCCCCGCACACCGGAGTGGCGGATGATGACGGAGCGCCTGGCCACGGTGGCCACACAAGCCATGCAGCTTTGGCTTCGGGTCGACGAGAGGGCCCTCGGCTGGCCCCACGGCGACGTGACCGTCAGCGGCTATGGCGACGCGTTCCACACCCACGCGTCGATGTCGCACCTTCTCGCAGTGGAGCAGTGGCCGGAGCGCGACCCGCCCAGCTCGCTCGTGTACTTCTGCCACACCCTTCCTGCTACCGCACCGCCGCCCCGCGATCACGGGCATCCCGAGGCCGAGCTGACGCGCGTGCGGGCGAACGCGGTGGAGTTCCTGCGATCCGACGTGCGGCGGCGGTGGCCGGCCGCCGTGCAGGACGGTGAGTTCCGGTGGGACCTGCTGCATTGCGAGAGTGGGGCCACCGGTGAAGCTCGGCTCGACGAGCAGTACCTGCGGGCCAACGTCGATCCGTCCGACCGGTACGTGCTGTCTCTCCCGGGCACCGGCCGGTTCCGCCTGCGGGTCGACCAGAGCGGCTATGAGAACCTGGTGCTGGCAGGCGACTGGACCGACTCAGGGCTCAACGCCGGTTGCATCGAGGCTGCGGTCATGTCAGGCATCGAGGCGGCCAACGCCGTACTCGGACGCCCGCTCCTCGACGGGGTCACCGGCTTCTACCTTCCCCACCACGGTCGGGCCGGACCCCCCTGGGAGCCGGCTACGCCACGCGTTCGATCATGAACGGTACGACCCCTCGGAGGAAGACGAACGCCGGCGAAGGAGGACAGTCACCGAAGGCCTCGTCGAATGCAGCCACGGCTTCGGCCGCCATGCGGGAGCCATAGTCACAGGCGAAGTCCACGCTGCCGTAGCTGTCCATGAGCACCCGGATCCGACGGGCGCCGCCCCCCGACCGGGCCACTGAGGGGCGGGTGAAGAACTCCATCACCGTTTGCCGGTCCTCATCGGACACGGTCCGCATGAGGTGGATGAGCGCGAGCGTGCGCTTGCCCTCCCAGATGTCGCCGAGAGCGTTCTTTCCGTAGGACGTGTCACTGCTGACGAGGTCGAGGACGTCGTCGCGAATCTGGAAGGCGGCGCCCAGCGCGAACCCGAAGCGGGCGATGGCTTCGAGGTCTGCGTCGCCCCAGGAGCCGATGAGGGCGCCCACCCTCAGGGGCAGGATGGTCGTGTACGCGCACGTCTTGTGGAGGATCATGTCCAGGTAGTCCGGTGGCGTGAGGTCGACGACCTGGTCGTGCCGCCACCCCAGCTCGACGGCCTGACCCTCGACCGTCCGCTCCATTGCCACCTGGAACTCCGTCAGCACCGTCCGGGCCATACGCGACCCGAGGCGGTCAACGTTGTCCAGCAGCGGCCGCTGCGCCAACACGGCGAGGGCGTCGCCGGTGTTGAGGGCGATGGCGGTGCCGAGCTCGATGTGAAGCGCCGGCCGCCCCCGTCGCCTCTCGCTGCCGTCCTCGATGTCGTCGTGGATCAGAAAGGCGGCGTGGAGCAGCTCGACCCCCACCGCCGACGCCATGGCATCACCCCGAGATCCTCCGAATGCCTCGCAGGCGGCAAGGCAGAGGGCGGGCCGGAGGCTCTTGCCGGGTCCGAGCGTGCACCTCCGCATCGGCTCGTACAGGTAGCGGCTCGGTTCCCGGGCTGAGACATACCCAGCGAGGGCGTCCCTGGCCGCCCGGCTGTAGCCGTCCAGCACGGCGTCGAAGTCACCGCTCATGTCACTCATCAGGACTCGCGTCTCGAACGTCGACCCGTAGCGCCACTGCGGTGTCGGGGGAGGCCTCACACAAAGCCTGTCCGTGGTAGATGCCGGGTGGCGTCGAGCTCGGGACCGCCACCACCACGTACACCTTGCGACTCGTCTGACCGTCCAACGGTCCTTTGTCGACATCGAAACGGACCTGCGAACCGGCTATCCGCTCACCCCCGAACGACGTCAGTCCCGCGCACCACAGGGCCGGCGGCGTCCGCTCCGATTCGGCGACGTTGTGCACCCACAGTTCGCCGACGCAGGTGCCGCCCGCAGATCCCAAAAGGGAGACGACGTCGGAAGCGCCGTCATGGTCCCCGTTCTCTCCCGATCGTCGCAGGACCACAAATGCACGGTCGAAGAGCTCGACGGAAAGGTCCACCCACCGCTCCATGTCGATACGTATCCGGCGTAGGTCGTCACCTCCGTCGCGCCCGAACCGGGTGAACGCCGACTCGCCGACCTCGGAGTACAGCTCGAGAAGACGCTCACCCATCAACCGGGACGCTTCGATTCCCCACTGCCAGGCGTCCCCCAGGTCGTCGGGCCCGTTCCGCCCTGGTTCGTCTCCCGGTGTCCCCGCCATGCCGTTGCGCCCTTCCCTGTCCCGAGTCTCCACCGGCCTCCCGATGGCAAGCTGAGGGAAAGCGGCCGGCAAGGAGGCACCCATGCGCATCGAGTCCTCGGTCACAACCCTCTCATGGATTCCCTCGGAGGCCATCTCGGGGATGACGAGCCTGCCGTTCGAAATGGGTGTCAGTCATTACGACGAACCACTTCCCGACGTGGTCGGCGATCTGGAGGCGCTTCGCCGGGCCGACCGCTTCCGGTTCGCCAATGAGTTGCGGGGCTGGATCGAGGTCGATGGGAACGGTCGTATCGTCGGCTCGGGCCACGCCGGCGCCGGTCACATCGGCTCGACGACGCTGCGACTCGGGCCGACCGCTGTCAACTTCCCGGCAGTGTCCTACCCGGACCTGCAGTCCGAGCCCGAGGTCGCCGAGGATGCGGTCCGATTCGTGCAGACGGCTGGCGGCCGCACCGGCGTTCCCGCGCCGAGGCGGGTCCGGCGGCCACCGTTCGTGCAGTTCGTCGCTCCCCTGGCCTGGTCGACCCTTGCTCTGACCGTTCGCGCCGACGGTACGTCGGACTGGGAGCTGCTGGGCGCCAGTCCGTTCCCGCGTCATTGGATCTACGACCACACAGGGGCCCTGGTCGCCAAGACGGGCATGATCGACTTCGACGAGTGGTACCGGACCTCCTTCGGGAGACACACGCCGTGGGGTGAGGCGGACTCACCTGCGCTGGTGACGGTCGCCGAAACGGCCCTCGAGCGGGAACTGTCCGTTCGAATCATGCGAACCGGAACGAAGCCGCAGCTGCGGACCCTTGCGCCGGGCGGGACCCTCGTGGAGCAGGGAACCGCCGGCGACTCGGTCTTCCTGCTGCTCGACGGGGTGCTCGAGGTGGAGGTCGACGGCAGCACCGTGGCGGAACTGGGACCGGGAGCCGTGGTCGGAGAGCGGGCCCTGCTGGAGGGCGGCATGCGGACGGCCACGCTGAGAGCCCTCACCCGGGTCAAGGTCGCCGTGGCTGCGCCGGATCAGATCGATGTCGAGGCGCTGGCCCGGTTGAGCGAGGGTCATCACCGCGAGGGCCGGTAGGCCCTCAGAGGTCCAGCGTCATCCCCTCTGCCGCGCCCACCACGTCGACGGCGCCCCCCTGGAAAGCGGCCACCAGGGCGTCGATCTCGTCGTCGGTACGGGATGGATCGTGGTGGAACAGCACCAGCCGGCGAGCCCGTGCCGCTTCGGCCAGACCTACTGCGTACTCGACCGCCGAGTGGCCGTAGCTCCGCCGGCCGGGAAACTCGGCGGCCGTGTACTGGGCATCGTGGATGAGCACGTCGACGTCCTCGGCCAGGGCGATCGCCGCATCGTGGTAAGCGCCCAAGCCGTCGCTCCCCTCGCCTGCGCCGACCGGCCAGTGGTCGGACAGATAGGCCAGGCTCCGACCGTGCTCGGTGACCCGGTACCCGAAAGTCCGCCCGCCCTTGTGGGGTATCTCGGCGGCAAGCACGTCGAAGTCCTCGATGCGGTGCCGCCCGGGCTCGAGGCCGGCGAATGACCAGCGACCCCGCAGCTCTCCCGGTGTGAGGGGGAAGTGGGGCGGCGAGATGGCCCGCTCGAGCACGCGCATGGCGTCGCCCTGAGCGGGGATGAGGACATCGACGTCGCTCCCGGGCCGGTTTCCGGCGGGGAAGAACGGGAGGCCGTGGGTGTGGTCCCAGTGAAGATGGCCGAGCAGCAGGGTGCCTCGGAACGGGCGGCCCTCCAGGTGGCGGGACAAGCGACCGAGGCCGGTGCCGGCGTCGAGTACGAGCGACGGCTCCGAGCCGTCGTGGGAGAGGGCAACACACGAGGTGTTGCCCCCGTAGCGAACGAACTCCGGGCCGGGCGCCGGAGTCGAGCCCCTGACCCCGCAGAACAGGATGCGCACCGTCAGGCAACCTGGGGCGCGGAGTCGGTGACCGAGCAGCAAGCGCGCGAGGAGGGCGACGGTGCTTCGTGCGTGCTCGTCATTTCTCCGCAAAGCGTCACGGCTTCCGATCCCCCGTGGAAGGACTGACCAAAGGCGTGTGGCTGCCGGCCATCAGGACGACGGCGGGCGGCACCGGCCGGAAGGCAACCCCTGCCCTGAAGCTCCAGGGCTGCGACCGCCAAGAAGCCGCCGGTGTGTCCCGCCGACCCATGGTGCCGGACATGAGTCGGCTCCCGCTGTTACCCGCTGCGGACCTCGCCCATGTAGGAATTGAAGGCGGTCTCACCGTTGGTGGCCCACATCTCCACCGCCGGGGGCGGCATGTGGGCCAGCATCATGTCCCGCTGGGCGTCGTTCATGTTCTCGCGAACCAGGCCCAGGATGAGCCAGATGCGGTCGCCGGTGTAGCTCCCCATGGCGTGGGCGGGCAGCTCCCCCCACTCCTCGATCGTGAGGTGCTCACCGATGAGCGGCAGCACGGTCTGCTCCTCGTTGTCGAGGTGGGCCACCAGCCCGGGCTCCAGTTCCCCCAGTGCACCGACGAGGCTCGCACGCTGCTGTGCGTCCGGCGCCGCCTCCCATGCCTTCAGCGCCGCTCGAGCCCGCCCCAGCGACTCGTGAATATCCTGGTGCTGGCTCTGGGCCGTTCGGACCAGTTCGGCCTGGGCAGGAGCACGCTCCAGCAGCTTTGGCCACACCAGCACGTCCTCGCCGTCATGGTGAAGCGTGAGCAGGGTGAGTATCTCGTCGTAGTAGCCGGCGATCAGCCGCGCTCGGTCGGCGTCTCCATCGGCCACACCGCCGACGAGCCCGCCGGCACCGTCCAGCGCCTGCCGGAACACCTTGTGCACGGCAAGCATCTCCGAGGTATCAGGCGGGGGGGGTCCGGTGTCTGTCATCGTGCCTCCTGCAGGCTCGGCTGGTGCGCCTGCGGGACCGTAGCTGACCGCCGGCCGGCGCGCGCTCCCGGATGCAGACACGAGGCCGATCGCCCTGTGACGTTCACGGCTTCGACGCCGAGGCCGCAGTGCCACCACTTGGCCTTTCCGTCCGCCGGCGACCACAAAGCGTGCGATCATGGCTGGAGACCTCGGGGCGGAGAGGAGCGGATGATGGTGGCAGTGACGGTGGATATGGACGTGATCGACCTGCGGTACGCGCACAACGCGCTCGTCACCGGGAGCCACATCGACAACCTGCAGGGGCTCTTGAAGGGAACGCGGAACCCGGCATGGGATCCGGGACCGATCGACGGTCTGGGCGGGCCCGGTACCAGGGGGGCGGTCCTCGCCTTCCAGGAGGACAACACACTGGACCCCGACGCGATCGTCGGGCCGCTCACCTGGGGCGAGCTCATCGCATCCTCACTGTCCCTCGCGGTGGGCCTCCCTCCTGACGAACGCCCGAGAGCCGAGCCCGTCGACGCCCTCCGGGAGTTCGCGGCCCTGCCCCCGCAAGCCTCCTTCGAAGGCCTGGTGGGGGAGATCGTGGCCGAGGTCGAACGTCGGCGCCCGCAGCCGGAGCTCCCAGAGGGGCCGGTCGGCACCGAGGTCGCCTGGGGCCACTCGGAGGCCGAGCGCGTCATCATCGTGCGGCGGGGCACCTCCGGCGACGACAGCGTGGCAGGCGTGGAGTACACGGTCGGCGCGCAGCTCGCCGGCGACGGGTGGGTGGTGTCGTCGGCCGCCAAGGCGATGATCTGCTGGCGCGGTGTGGAGGGAACGCTCTGCATCTGAGACGGGATTGCGGGGATAGTCCGGATGCTCCGGAGGCCCGGTTCCGAAGCGGGATCGGCGGATGCGATGCTCGACAGCGTCGACCTCGAAGCCAGTGGTCGGGCGATCGTCGCTACCGAATGCGGGACGATCCGCGTCAGCGCCACGATCGCACCCGCTGAGAAGGGGAGCTCTATGTCATCGGTCTCAGTCAAGATGGACTTCGTCGACCTGAGGAACGCGCAGAACACCCTCGTCCTGGGCCGACACGTCGACAACCTGCAAGGGCTGCTGAAAGGCACCCGAAACCCGGTATGGGATCCGGGGGCGATCGACGGACAGGGAGGACAGCGGACGATGGCGGCGGTGATGGCCTTTCAGGGCGCCAACTCCCTCGCCCAGGACGCCATCGTGGGCCCGCTCACGTGGGGAGCGCTGATCCCCTTCCGCTCGTGACACCTACCTGCCCTGCCCCCCTCGACCGGCCGGCGAAGGTTCGGGCGGAGCTTTTCTGACGACGACCTGAAGTGGCTGAAGCTGGCCCAGGTGAGGGGTAGGCACACCGCTGCTCGGAGACCGCTACGGCCGGTGTTGACCTGCCCGTCGCGCGTCTGAGAGAGTCAGGCTCGAATCAACGGAAGTTAAATGGACGCCGGTTGATGTGAGAGGCGAGAACGCTCTGCGCCGGACGTCACCCACTTCCGTGGCGCGCTGCAACGAGGCCAGAAAGGCACACCACGTGACCGACCAGTCAGGGTTCTCCCGTCGACGCTTCCTGCGAGGCACAGGCGCCGTTGTCGTCGCCGGAGCCGGAGGGCTGGTCCTGGCCGCCTGTGGCGGCGACGACAGGAACACGACGTCTGCGCCTCAGGGCGGGGCTACCGAGCCGACGGTGCCGCGCCTCCTTCGCTTCGGCGTCGGACCGCTCCTGGCTACACCGACGGACACCAAGGCGGCCTACGACCCGCTCTTCGCATGGCTGGCCGGCCAGTTGGGCACCAAGCACGAGCTGGCCGCCGTCGACTCCTGGGGGGGTATCTCGGTCGCGCTCGGCGCCAACCAGCTCGATCTGGCGTGGATGGGGCCCTTCGGCTACGTGCTCGCTCACGCCCGGTCGGGGGCCGAGGCGATCGCCACTGTGAAGTACGACGAAAAGCCGACGTACCACGCAATCGTCGTGGGCAAGCCCTCGCTGGTGGTCGACACCTGGCCCGACGACGCCAAGGGAAAGTCCATCTCCTTCGCCGAGGCCTCCTCGACGTCGGGATGGCTGGTCCCCAGCTTCTGGTTCAAGCAGCGGGGCATCGACCCCAAGAGCTATTTCAGCTACACCGAGGGAGCGGCGCACCCGGCCAACGAGCTGGCCGTGGCCACCGGCCAGGTCGACTTCGCCACCGATTACGACCGCAATCGGACGGCCATGATCGAGAGCGGTCGTCTCAAGGCCACCGACACCAAGGTGGTCTGGACCTCCGACCCGCTTCCGAACGACGCGATCGGCGTGCGCAAGGGCTTGGACCCCGCCCTGGCCAGGCGCATCCAAGAGCTGCTCCTGGGCATCACGCCGGACCAGGCCAACGGCCTCCTGCCCAAGCACTACACAGGGTTCGTCCCCGCCACCGACGACAGCTACAAGAGCATCCGGGACGCAGCGGTCTCCCTCGACGCCCTGAAGGGTTAGTGGCCGATCTGGCCGAGGCGCGCCGGGGAGGTACGGCGCAAACCGGGGCCGGGCCCGAGCCGGCGAAAGGAAGCCCGCCCCGGCGCAGCCGGCGGTGGCGGCGTTGGCTCTACCTGGCGGTCGTCGTCGCCGTCTACGTCGTCAGCTGGCGGTTGGCCGATGTCGACCTGCCCCGGCTGGCCCGGGGTCTGTCGACCATGTTCGGGTGGGCGGCGAAGGCGTGGCCTCCCAGCACCCGCGAGCTCCCACTGATCCTCGAACGGGCCGGGGAGACGGTGGCCATCGCCGTGATAGGGACGACCCTGGCCACTGTCATCGCTGTCGCGATCTGCGTACCGGCGGCCCG
>Ga0208736_1000523_pt1 | contig 10932 bp, 7 predicted proteins | sample AntDryMetagUQ255_FD_188090 | JGI IMG/M metagenome (GOLD analysis project Ga0208736, IMG submission 188090) | Polar desert microbial communities from Antarctic Dry Valleys - UQ255 (SPAdes) | ecosystem: Environmental > Terrestrial > Soil > Desert | place: Antarctic Dry Valleys | collected 2008-12-31 | reverse complement strand
TAAAAAATATCAAAATTAATTTGTCGTCAAAGAATTCGATGCCGCGAAGTCGTCGCGTCGGTCGGTCGGTCGCTAAACTTTCATCGCTCAGAGTCAGAGTTTGAACACCGAATTCGCGCAGCCGTGTTTCGATGATTTCTGCTTCCTTTTCTGATTCGCTGCGAACCAAAGGAAGAGGATTATCCGATGCTATTAGTTTTTGCAGAACATCCTTTTCAATCTTCAAAAATTTGGCGATTTCCGTCGTTTTCATCTCGTCAAAAACCTGTGAATTTCGCAAAAATATTATATTAAAACCTTTTTCCCAAATTTCGAGTTTTCGTAGATTTAATTTTAGAGATTGACTTTGCGCGTCCGTTACGGCGAGTTCGCCGCCGCAGTAAAAACAATTCAAACGGTTCGGCGGATTCGCCCTTTGGCATTTCGCGCAGGCAACCATTTCCTCGGTTTTGAAAGCAATGTTTTCCGTCTGCACGGGCAAATCTTTGAGCCATTCGTCCGACTGATTTTTCTCCATAACTTTACGATTATACATTGAAAAATAAGTATTTCGATAAAAGTTTCGCTTGACCACGCGGCGGCTAAAGAGGCAAACTATAAATACTTATTTTATTCGACGGCGGTTTATTTTTAAGAGCAGACGGTTTCGCTGGCAATTTTTATAAAAATATTATTTTCGGAAAACGATAATTCTAAATTCAATTATCAATTGTAAATTATAAACTAATTTCCAACATAACTTTTTTAGATTTTCAATCATTAGTTTAAGACAAATTTCCCGTCCGTTCTTTCGTTAGCCGCGCTCGATTTATCTTAAAATTTATAATAAAGAAGGTTTTATCCAAATGCAGTTTGATATGTCTGCCAACTCGTCTTGGCAGTTCGGGCATCGCGGTCGCGTGGCGGTATTTATTGACGGCAACAATCTTTTTCATGCCGCCCGTTTTCATAATATAGATATTGATTACAACAAACTTCTGCGCCTTCTGTTGGGCGACGGACGGCTTCTTCGCGCTTTTTTCTACACCGGCGTTGACGCGGGCGCGGAACGCCAGCAAGGTTTTTTGTTGTGGATGCGGCGCAACGGTTTTCGCGTCGTGCAAAAGGAGTTAAAAACTTTTTACGACGGAACGCGCAAAGCCAATCTCGATGTCGAAATCGCGGTTGATATGTTGAGCCTGGCGGGACGTTACGACACGGCAGTGCTTGTTTCGGGCGACGAAGATTTCGTTTATGCCTTAAACGCCATCGCTTATAAAGGCTGTCGCGTCGAAGTCGCCGGTTTTCGCTCGAACACCGCGCCGCGTCTGATTGATGTTGCCGATTTTTTTATAGACTTGGGGGACATCGCCGAACTTGTTCGCAAAGACGTTTCGCAGAGCGGACAATACGATATTCCGTCTTTCGTTCCACCCGAAGAAATACCGCCGAACACCGTTATACGCGGACAAACTGATAAAAATTTCCCACCCGTCACTAATAAAATTCGCTTTGAGCCACCTTTCGCCGAAGATGAAACGGAAGATTATTCGGATTTGGTGCGCGTCAGAGATGAGCGGTAATCTGCCGGAGCGCGGACGGTTCGTCCGCTATGAACGCGCCCCAGCGTTCAAAAGGGTTTCAATAGAATTCAAGTTTAAATTTAATCCGCTTTTACTCGCGTTATCGCGCTCAAGGCGAACGAGCCGTCCGCGCTCCCAGTATAATGAAACTTTTCACCGTCGAAGAAGCCAACGATTTATTGCCCGTCATTCGTCCGAAGCTCGAAGAAATAAGAGCGCGATACGCGAGCAACGCCTCGCTCCGCGACTCGCTGAAATTGGCGGCAACGGCGGCAGCCGACTTTGGCGGCGGCGGTTTGGAAGGCGGCACAAATTATGTCAAATCGCTTTACAAAATCGGCAAAATAACGACCGAGTTAGATGAACTCGGCGTGCAACTGAAGGACTATTCGCGCGGGTTGATTGATTTTCCTTCCGCAAGGAACGGTCAGATAGTTTTGCTGTGCTGGCAGCTTGGCGAGGGCGAACGTATCGAATGGTGGCACGAAACGGAAACGGGTTTCGCGGGCAGAAAACCGTTGTAAATTTTCGGTCTTCGATTCGGGCATTTCACTCATTGACATTTCTTCATCCGAAGACTAAATTTTCAATGAACAAATTTTCAATCACGAAATCCGACAACCGAAAACTAAAAACCGAAAATCTCAGGCTTTCCTTGACTTTACTATTGACGGCTTAAAGTAGTTTCTGATATTATCCACTCAGTTTTTCATTTCGTTTGAATTCGCTAATCCTACAGATAAATTTTCTGACCTTTTAATCTTTTCGTTATTATGAACTGTCCCGTTTGCAATCGAAACAATTCCGTTACGTTATCAATTTGTCCGAGCTGCGGCTCAATGATTAAAGACTCGGTTCGTGAAGAACTCGTCGGGAAAATTTCCAACGTCGCCAAGCCGTTTGATTTTGAATTGAAAGGAAATAAGATGACACAAAGCAAAACGACTCAATCCGCCGAGATTTCCATCGTGCAAAAGCCAGAGGCTCCGCCCAAAACAGCAACGACGGAAATCGCTTCAAAACCCACAAGTCCGACTCTGGTAGAGTTTCACAGCAAAAACGCGACGATTCCCGAATGGCGTTTGCAGCTTCAAAACGTCGTTCGCCAAAGGCACGAACGCGACACGTCGGATGCTGAAATTGAAACCGCGTCGCCGATGCCGCGAGCGAAATTGATCAGCAACGGCTCGAACGCATTAAAAACGGAGACGATTCCCGAACCGAAAAGTTTTCAACATAAAAATCCGACTTTGAATAGCGCGTTGGAACGCATCGAAAAATCGCGCCGACAATTTTTGGCTGATGACGAACCGCAGACCGCGCCGGCTGCGTCTCCGGCAAAGCCAAATAAAAATTATCCTTTTTATATTGCGGCAAAAACGAGCGACGCAGTTTCCAAACCCGCTGAAGTTAATCCATCGGTCGGTTCCTTTGCCAAACCGAAACTCGCTACCTCGCTTCGCTCTGAAAAAGATGAACTCGACACCAATAAACTGCCGCCGCTGCCGCCTGCTCCGGCATCTGTAGCGACGAATTTTGAAAGCCGTCCGGTTGTTTTCGACGATGTAAAATCATCAATCGGAGAGGCGAAGAAAACCCGACCCAAAATTGTCGAAACTGTTAAGGCTGAAGTCAAAATCGCCGAAACCGAAGAAATGGAAGTCGAAGAGTTTGACGACTGCGCTCCGTTTGCGATGCGCTTCAACGCTGGACTGTTCGATTTGATTATCGGCTCGTTTTCGAGTTTATTGCTGCTCTCGCCGTTTATGGTTTTGGGCGGCAACTGGCTTTCGACTGCCGGACTTTTCGCGTTCTTAGCCACCTGCGCGATTGTGATGTTCGTTTATCTGACAACCTCTGTCGGATTTTACGGCAGAACTTTCGGGATGCGTCTTTTTTCGCTGGAAATCATTGACATTGAAGACGAAGATTATCCGACTTTTCATCAAGCGGCGGTTAGCTCGGCGGTGTATCTGCTGTCGCTCGCGCTCGGCGGAATCGGATTTTTAACTTTGCCGTTTAATGAAGACAAACGCGCCGTTCACGATTTGGTTTCGGGAACAATTATGGTCAAAGAATAACTAAACTTTAAAGTGTAAAGCCGAAAGTCCGAAGTCTTCGTAACTGACTTTGGACTTTCGGCTTTACACTTTAGACTAATATTGTGAACGAAAAAACTCTTGAAAAAATTCATGCCGAACTTGAGTCCGTTTTAATCGGTTGCAAGTTCGGCAAAATTTTTACGCTTGCCAAACTCCAGTTGGCGATTGATTTTCGGTTGCCTGATTCGCAGTATTTGTTTCTCAGTGTCGAACCGTCCGCCCCGCGCGTTTATTTGATCAAACGCCGCTTGCGCGATTTGGAAAAGCAGACGAAAAATCAAACTTCTTTTGTAATGTTTCTGCGAAAGCGTCTGGCAAATGCCGTTTTGGAATCACTCGAAAAATTAGAAGATGAACGAGTTTTGCGCCTTGCGTTTTCAGCCAAAGACGAACTCGGACAAACGGAAAATTATACGCTCGTCGTTCAACTGACGGGTCGCTCATCAAATCTTCTGCTGCTCGATAAATACGATTTTGTTCTCGATGCCTGCCGCGAAACTTTCGGCGCGGGACAGGAAATCGCTTCGCGCTATTCGCCGCCGGTTCGAGACGCGGAAACGCGGCGATACAGTGACGCGGAGAGTTTTTCTCAGGGCGAATTTACCAGTTTATCGGAAAGTTTGGACGCGTATTTCACAAATCAGGAAGCGGAAAGAAATTTTCAGGCGAAAGCGAATGCGGCGCGAAATAAATTAAAACAGGAAATTTCAAAGCGTGAAAAGCTCGCCCGAAAATTGAATCAGGATTTGGAAAAACACGGCGACGCAGAAACGTGGAAACGCTTCGGTGATTTGCTGCTCGCCAATGTCGCAACGGCGACGCGCCAAGGTGACGTAATTTCAGTGACGGATTTTTACGACGAAGAAACGCCGGTGGTGGAAATCAAAGTTGACGAAAACGACTCGCTGACCGAAGCCGCCGGAAAATTTTTCAAGCGTTATACGAAAGCGCGCAACGCCCGGACGGAACTCTCGAAAAGGCTTGAAGATTTGGAAGCGCAAATTTCAGATTTCAAATTGCAAAGTGAAAATCTTGAAGCGGCAATTACGGAACGCGACGGACAATTTTCCTCGGATTTCACCGACGAAAAAATTGAATCGAAACCGACAAAATCTAAAGGAAAACAAACTGAAAGTTTCACGGGTGCGCGGCGCTATGATTCCTCGGATGGCTTTGAAATTCTCGTCGGGAAAGGCTCGAAGGACAACGACTTTTTAACTTTTCGCGTTGCTAAATCTTCGGATTTGTGGCTTCACGCGGCGGATTATCCAGGTTCGCACGTCATCGTCAAAAATCCGAATCGCGGTGAGATTCCGCACAAGACTTTGCTCGAAGCCGCGCAGATGGCGGCGTTTTTCAGCCGCGCCAAAGAGCAGCCGAAAGTCGCCGTGCATTACACGCAGAAAAAGTTTGTGAATAAACCGAAAGGCGCGGGCGCGGGTTTGGTGAGTTTATCGAGCTTTAAGACGATTTTGGTTGAACCGAAAGCGTTCGAGAAATCATAGAGACAGGTCTTGCGTCTGCTCAACGAGCGTGAGCGAAAATTAACACGTTTAATGAATTCAAATTTGAACTGTTATCAATACGGTTAGCGACGTTCGCCACTTTGGGCAGACACTAGACCTGCCCTGCTTTATTCGCTCATCACTTTTTCAACGCTTTGTTTCATCTCGTTGATGACGCGCTGACCACCGCCTTTGAAAATGCCGGTCATTTTGCCGTCGCGGTTGATGAGGACTGATTGCGGAATGGCTGCCATTCTGGTGAGTTTTATCATTTCGCCGAAAAACTTTTCGTCGGCGTAGCCAATCGGGTAATTCAATTTCTTTTCTTCGACGAAGGCGCGGATGTTTTCGACCGATTCGGTTTCACCCCCGTCGTCGCCAGTGTTTAATCCGACGACTTCAAAACCTTTGTCTTGATATTTTTCCTGCATTTCTCTTAAATGCGGCATTTCGGCGATGCACGGTCCGCACCAAATCGCCCACAGATTGACCAGCACGACTTTGCCCTTTTTATCTTCGAGCGTATATTCGTTGCCGTCCAAATCTTTGATTGCCGCCTGATACAAACCGGTCGGCACAGGCGGAAATTTTGAATCTTTCGTTTCGGCGACGGCGGTGTTTGGCGCGGCGACGTTAGCTGACTCGTTCGAGGCGACTTCGATAACCGGACCTTTCTGCGTGCTTGCCGTATTGTTGCAAGCCGTCAAAGCCGAAAACGCGACGCTCAACGCGGCGAATAAAATTACATTTGCGAATAAATTTCTCATTAAAAACCTCTTAGCCAATATCCTGCAGGCGCAGCGCAATCAAAGTTGCGATGACCAGCATAAAAAACATTAGCATTAAAACTATCTGATTTAAAATCTCGTTCATCCACGGATAAAGAAAATTAAGGTGTCCGCTCAGATTTTCGGGAATTTTGACCGCCGATTTAATTTTGTAACTTTGAATTTAGAAGCGGTTTGGAAACTCGGACATCAAACGGCAGCGAATCGAATTATTCATTATTGACTGTTCATTATTCATTGTTAAATTAGTCTATTCATTTAATTGTTCCGAAAATAATGAATAATCAACAATGAACCTTGAATAATCGGCGGCTTTTTGCTTTACTTTTGAATCTTAAAGCCGCTTCTTAAAAATTTTCACGCGGCTCGAAAGTTTCCAGAATGGTTGAAAGCTCGCCTTTGACGCCTACATCGTCAATGTTTTTGACATCTTCGGACAGAGAGGTTGCCAGCAGTGTCAAAACGTAACCGTTTTTCATTCCTCGAATCGCCGTCGGGATAAAAAGCCTTTTGCCCCAAAGCGTGATGTTTTCGCCACCGGCGGTTTTGCCAGTACCTTGGAATTTTACCTCGTAAGCCTGCCAGCGATTGTTAACAATTTTCGCCTCTCCAGAGATCATCTGATAATTCGGGACGATCTTTTCCAAAGTGTCGTTGGAGTCTTTAACGATTGCGGGGAAATTTTCTAAATCATCGCTGTAAGTTCCCTTGCTGTTGTAATAGCTGACCAGTATCTGTTCGATAGGCAAATTGTTTTCGGTCACTTTTGAGATATCCAGAAAATTGTTTTTAACCGCTTTCCGCGTCCAATCCTTCGGATAATAAATCGAGAATCCGAGAAAATTTTCAAGCGCATTGCTACTCAAACTATTTTTATCATTTTGAAAATAAACGCCGTCCGGCGGCGATTTAATCGAGCGCGGAGCGGATCGCACTTCGATTTCTTCGGGTGTCAGCGCAGCGGTGCGATTTGTGTCGACGATGGGCGGATTTTTAATCATTTCCGGGTTTAGACTAACCGTTTCAGCCGACTGCCGCACAGACTTTTGATTTCGATTGTTGATGAAATAATACCAGGCACCGAGCAGCGCGGCTATTAGAACAGCGATGCCGAAAACCGATGACAAGCTGCGGCTTGCGAAGGGCTGGTTCGATCTTCCGATCAGGCTCTTTTCCCCAACCGAATCCCGCGCCGGTTTAACGCTTTCCGATTCGCTTTTTTCTTGAATGCCTGATGTATGAATATAATCGTCAATCGGAAACGAAATTTCGGTCGCCGGTTTTTCTAAATTTAATAAAGGCGCGGCAACAGAAATCGTTTTTTCTTCTGCGACTTGATTCGAGATTATTACAATATCATCTTCCGTTTCTAAGGGCGCGGCGGCAATAATTTCGCTGAAGAAATTGTCGCCGAAATCACGTGCTTTTGAATAGCGGTCGAAAGAATTAAAAGCTAACGCCTTTCTCAAAATATCATCAACCGATGGCGGCAAATCAGACCTCACGTCAGAAGGGCGAATTTGAAAACCCTCGCGCTGTAACTTTAGTAAATCGCCGACTGATGATGCGTCGAACGGAAAACGGTTGGTCAGCATTTGATAGGCGATAATGGCTAAAGAGTAGATGTCGCCGGTAAAATCGGAGATTTTTCCCGCAATTTGTTCGGGCGATTTATATAACAGATTATGTTCGCTTAATTTTTCTTTCGCTGCACCGAAATTCGTCAATTTGACCCGCTCGACACCGTTTGCGTCAACAATCAAAAATATGTTTTCCGGTTTCAGGTTGCGATGCGTAATGCCGTTTTCATGCGCTTCTCCGAAGGCATCCGACGCTTGCCGAATGACGCGGGCAACGCGTAGAGCGTCGAACTGTTCATTTATGTCCAGATAGTCTTTGACGGTTGCGCCTTCGATATGCTCGGTAATGATATACGGTTTGCCGTTGGTCAATTCACCGCAATCGTGAACATTAGCGAGGTTCGGATGATTTGTCCGCGTGAGGGAAATTCTTTCTTCTGTGAGAATTTTATTGGTGATAATATCGTCTGCGTCATCGCCGGACAATATTTTCAAGGAAATTTTTTCACCAGAATTGATTTTATCTTCCGCCAGATAAAAGATGCCGCTTTCATCCGCGCCGATCTGTTTGAGGATGCGATAACGATTTGCAATCGTCTTTCCGAGCAAGCCCTGCGGATTATCGAAATCAAAAGTTTCCGCTTCCGTCGAACCCTTTTTTTCGCCTTGCGCCGGTTCGGGGTTAGTCAAAACGTCGTCCAGTTCTATCAACTGCTCCCGCTGCTTGATGAAAGTTCGATTGCATTCGACTTTAGGCAACGGCTCAAGTTCCAATTCCAACTCAAACTCCGAATCGTTCTCGTATATATTTCTCGGCGGCGGGCGAAAATTCGAGAGGGTAAAATTTTCCGAGTCGGTTTGTGGCGACTTAGAAATTGATGAAACCTCATCGCTTTTGTCCCGGCTTTTTCGACTTAATATGTTGGTAAAAACATCGTTCGTCTGATTGGCGAATGCGTCTGAGGATAACGCAGAAATCAATCTTTCACCTTCGTTCGAGCAAAACCGTTGGCTGCTTTCATCGTAAGTTTTTTGGCATTTGGGACAGTAAAGCATTGTATTATCAATTTTTAAACCGTTATTAAGTTGAAAGCCTCATTGGAAAGAAAATATATGCGTCCATCCAACGCATACCGAGAAAGATACCTACATGAGATTTGGTTTTCATTTTTATGTTTTTCAACAATTAATTTTCATCGAAAAAATTTATGTTTTCATTGAAGGCGGAAAATTCCCGACGGTAAATGGAAATGTTTTGTTTTTAATTTTTACGCGCTTTCGACAATTTGCCCGCCAAAGACTTTTTGTATTTATCGAGCGCGACGGCTTGCCGGAAGACGCGGACGGCATCTTCGTTTTTTCCGGCGCGGGCGTAACCGTCGCCGACCGCTTCAAATTCCTGCGCGAGACGTTTTTTCTCGTTCGGCGAAACCACGCGCAGGGCTTCCGACAGATATTTTTCAGCCTCGACGAATCGTTCGCGGCGCATTGCCAGCGAACCGAGCAACGTATAAGAGACGAAGCTGTTCGGGCTGACTTCCGCCGATTTCTCCAAAACCTTTTCGGCTTCCTCGTAATTTCCGCGCGTCGTCAAAGCGCGTCCGAGCAAATAAAGGGCAGTCGTATTTCTTTCGTCTTCTTTAAGAGCGCGCCGCAAAAGTTGTTCGGATTCGCGGTATTTCTGCTGCGACTGCATCACGTCGGCGACGAAAACCATCGTCGGCGCGTCAGTCGAAAAATCAATCGCGCGGCGGTAAGCGGCGACTGATTCGTCCGCCGAACCTATTTTTCTCAAAAGTCTGCCTAAATGGGCGTAAGCGAGCGCAAATTTCGGTTCGAGTTCGATAGCCTTGCGATAAGCGTTTTGCGTGTCCTCGGAAACTCTGCCGCCGAGTTCGAGAGCCACGCCGAGTTGGTCGTAGGCAAAAGCGTTATTCGGCTCGATTTTAATGGCGCGACGCGCGTGTTTTTCGGCTTCGGTATAACGGGCAGCCAAATTTCCGCCGATTATCGGCTGCGTCAAAATGAAACTCAAAGCGACGTAAGATTCCGGAGCATTCGGTTCAATTTTTATCGCCTTTCGGTAAGTGCGTTCGGCTTCCTCCCAACGCTGCTGGTCGCTGTAGAGATTTCCTAAACCGTAAACGGCGCGGACATCTTTCATGTTCAAATTGTGGGCGCGAAAATAGGCTTCTTCGGCTGCGGCGTATCGGCGAGCGTTGCGAGCGGCGTTGCCTTCTTCGATTGCCCGCTCAAAAAACGCGTCGAAATCACCCGTGGTTTTATCGCCGACCGTGATAACGAGATTGGTTTGCGCCATAGGTATTTGGTAGCGGTCATCCTCTGGTTTACTGATGATTATTTGTTTGTTTGAATTTCGCGCCGTTTTTGCGACAGGCTTCGAGGTATTTTTCTTAATCGCCGTCAGTGTTTTTCCCGGTTTTGGCGCGATTTTCTTCGGCGGCGTTTTAGAAGTTGTTTTAGATTTGGGATTACTAAAAAGTCCGCTGCTGCTTCCCAAATCCTGCCCGACGGCGATGAGGGGCAAACTCATTAAACCGATTACCAGCAAGTAGTATTTTGTCACTTGAAAATTTTTAAGCATAAAACTTTATGAAATCTACCGCCGCTTTACTCAGAACGCGCCAGGCGAAATCCGAGCCGCTGGTCTCGTTTGTCCAATGTCACAAAACCGCGCGAGGTTGAAGTAATCGCGCTCTTGCCGCCTGATTTATCAACTGCTGAACCGCCGCGAATGACATTGGTGATGCCTTTGAATTGTTCTTTAACTTCTCCGCGGTTTCCCGGGTAAAGCGCGGCTCTGGTTCCCGTCCATTCGTAAACATTTCCGATTAAATCCAACACGCCCCATTTATTTTCGCCGCATTTTTTCGAGCCGATCGGTTCGGGTTCGCTGTCGGGTTCGTCCAGCACAGCGCAACTTTTCTCGAATTTATCGCCCCACGGATAAAGACTGTTGCCGTTGCCGTTGCGGGCGGCGTATTCCCATTCTCCTTCGGTCGGCAAACGATAAATTACCCGGTCGCGGTTGGAACGCCATCTGATAAACGCTTCGATGTCGTCAATGTTGACATAGCGAATCGGCAATTTTTCCGTTCCGGCAAGCGGTTTTCCCTGCTCCCAATGCGCCGGTGTCGGCGTGTAGTTCGTTTCTCTGATGAAATCATTATACTCGGCGGTTGTTACCTCTGTTTTGTCCATCCAAAAATCTTTTACTTCCGCTTCGTGTTCGGGCTGTTCAAGCGGCGTGCCATCGTTGCGTCCCATTGCAAATCTGCCGCCTGTGATTTTCGCCATCTCGCTTTTATTTTGCGTCGTCGAAATATTTTGATTGTTGTAGTTACCCGGCAAAACCACAATGTCTGTATTAGTCG
>Ga0208736_1000522_pt1 | contig 10940 bp, 9 predicted proteins | sample AntDryMetagUQ255_FD_188090 | JGI IMG/M metagenome (GOLD analysis project Ga0208736, IMG submission 188090) | Polar desert microbial communities from Antarctic Dry Valleys - UQ255 (SPAdes) | ecosystem: Environmental > Terrestrial > Soil > Desert | place: Antarctic Dry Valleys | collected 2008-12-31 | reverse complement strand
TGACCGCGAGCTCGATGCTGCGGGACGCCGGCGCGGCCGCGGAATCCACCGACGCCCGCGAGTACCTCCTCGAGATGTCCAAGGCCTCGGGCACCTGGCGGATCTCGCGGATAACCGCGGTCGATACACTCAGATAACAGGCGGTTACGAGCTTGATGTGCGGTGCCGAAGAGGGAAGGGTTGAAACCTTCCCTCTCCGACGAACCTGGCCGCGGGCGCGATCGCCCGGGAACGAGGAAGCGAGCCGGCATACACAGCTGACGAGGCAGGTGGTCAGCTTGCCGGCACCGGCGGGTGAACCCCTAAGACGCCACCGCCAGCGTCGGCCCACGGCCCGACGAGTGGTGGGTGGGACGGGCACCTTCCGTTCGCACGAATGCGCCATCCCGGGTCTGTGACAGGAACTTCGCATCGACGAGCGCGCCGAGCAGTGCCATGCAGATCTCCCGATCAAGACCCCAGAGTCGCTGCGCCTGTGCGGCGGTGAGCCGCAGCCCGGGCATCTCGACGAACTCCCCTTGAATCCGCTGGAGCATTTGATCGATACGCATGGAATCCCCCTCCTGCGTCCGTTGTCAGGCTCAGTCCTGTGCACCGGAGCACAGCAACGCCCGTACCGGCTCAACCGGGGATTCGCCGACGCACGGAGAATCGGGCTCCGGTTGGGCTAAGCCTTTTTCGCTCAACAGTTGTGGTGTCCGACCGGTGGCAGCGTCGGGAAGAACGTCACCAGATGGAGCGTCCGAAGAGCTGACACGGGTGTTTGAAAAGCCTACGCGTCAGATTCGCCGGGCCGGCCGCGAGAACCCCAGACTTGCCTGGAAGGGCGTGCCCTCTGAGCCCGGTTCAGAGCTGCCGGAGGGCGGTGACGATCGGCAGGCGGGCGGCGCGAAGGGCGGGAAGCAGCCCACCCAGCATTCCCATGATGACCGCGTAGAACAGCCCGCGCGCGAGGAGCGAGGGGGTGACGGCAAATGCGAAGGCCACCTGGCTGAACGACTGCCAGTTCATCGTCGCCGTTTGATACCCGTCGAACACGAGCCAGGCGAGACCGCCGCCAATCACGCCGCCGATCAAGCTCAGGACGACGGCTTCGATCATGACCGAGATCACAACGGGACTGCGGCCGAAGCCGAGGGCTCGAAGGGTCGCGATCTCGCGCGTCCGCGACGCGACGGCGGAGTACATCGTGTTGACCGCGCCGAATATGGCTCCGAGCCCCATCAGGCCGGCGATGCCGAAACCGATGGTCCGGATGATGGACTGCAGCACCTGCGACTGCTGGGCGTAGTACTCCTGCTCGCGCATGGGCGTGACGTTCAGGCGCTGATCGGCCGTCAGCGCGTCTTTCAACGTCTGGAACGAATCGGGCGACGCCAGCCGCACCAGGACCGATTGATACGAGTTTCCCCGCCGGTACGCCGGCTGGAGCACCCGCGCATCGGACCAGATCTCCGACTCGGCGACGCTTCCCCCCGCCTCGAAGATGCCGACGACGCTCCACTCGCCTTCACCCCAGCGCACGCTCGACCCGACATCGAGGCCGGTGTACTGACGCGACGCCGCGCGCCCCACGACGATCTCGTTCGTGCCGAACGCGAGCATGCGGCCCTCGACGATGCGGACCTCGGGTCGGACCCGGATAGCGGCTGCCGTAAGCCCGCGCAGCGGCACATTGGCGTCCGTGCCTGTCCTCTTGAGCGGATGGCCAACGATCACGAACAGCTCCGGAGACGCATTCGGGCCGTCGGCGCTCCGCTCGATGCCCGGCGCGTCCCGGATCAGGTTCGCGTCGTCACCACTGAGCCCGCTCGTCATTTCCGTGTCGCTTCCCGCCCGCAGGATCATGACGCGGTGCGGATCCCCGGCGCCGACCATGGCGGCGCGGAAGCCCTCCGCGATCGACAGCACGGCCGTGAAGACGATGACGACGCCAGCGATGCCAATCACCGCAACTGTCGCCGAGCCCAGTCGCTGGCCGAGCGACCGCAGCGTGACGCCGGTCACGGCGATGGTCTGGGAGAGCCAATTCATGATGCCCTACGCCTTCCTCAATGCGGTGACGATCTTGAGCCGCCGCGCCTGGAGCGCGGGCAGCAGGCCCGTGCCGAGTCCGAGCGCGACGACGAGCGCCATACCGATGATCAGATCCCGGACAGGGAAGTAGAACGCCGGCAGCATGCCATTGGTCGGGTCCCCCTGAGCGATGAGCACCGAGGCAACGGCGAGGCCGAGACCTCCACCGATGACCGCGATCGTCAGCGATTCGACGAGCACGAGCGAGAGGATGAGCCTCTCGCTGAACCCGAGCGTCTTGAGCACGGCGAGCTCGTTCGTACGCTCGCGGATGGACTGCGCCATGGAGTTGCCGGCGACGAACAGGATGAACGACAGGACGACGGCCGTGATCGCCATCATGATGGAACCGATGTCGCCGATCTGGTTGGCGAAGTTCGAGACGAACGCCTTCTCGGTGGCGGTCTTCGTTTCGGCGGGCGAGTTCGCAAAAAGTGCGTCCAGGCTTTTGGCCAGCCGATCCGACGCGGCCGGATCGGCGACGCGCATGACATACCACCCCACCTGGTCGCTGACGGGGCTGTTCCGGAACGTCTCGTTGATGTAGTCCCAGTGGAAGAAGAACTGGGTCTTGTCCGTACCCTTGATGGGCGAATCGTAGATGCCGTCGATGGTGAATTCCCACGGTGACCCATCCGGTTTCCGGTAGATGGGAGAGATGAGCGGCACCCGATCTCCGACCTTCCACCCGAACTTGTTCGCCGTGGAAATTCCCACGATCGCCCCGGTGCGGTTGGCGATCCATGCCTTCTTGTGATCCTCCGGGAGCACGAACTCCGGGTACATCCGAAGCCAGCTTGCGGGGTCGACCGCCATGTTGGCGATGAAGTTGCTCGGATCCTGGTAGTAGGCGCCGAACCAGTTCGCATGGCTGACGTCCGTCACTCCCTCCATCGAGCGGACCCGCTCCATGTAGCTCTTGGGCAGCAGCTGGATGAGCGAGACCTTGTGGATCATCATGAGGCGATCGGCGCCAGCGACCTCGACGCCCAGCGTGAACGCGGCGCGCAGCGCCATCAGCACGCCGAAGAGCACGAAGGCCATGAAGATCGACGCGATGGTCAGGAACGTCCGCACCTTCCGGCGCGTGAGATTGCGGAACACGAGCGGGAGGAACTTCATGCGGCCGCCTCCGTCACGAGGGTGCCCTTCTCGAGGTGCAGCGTGCGTTTGGCGCGCGCGGCGGCGTGGGGATCGTGCGTCACCATCACGATCGTCTTGCCGTGCTCGCGGTTCAGCGTCTGCAGCAGATCGAGAATTTCATCACCCGACTTGCGATCGAGATCGCCCGTCGGCTCATCGCACAGCAACAGCGTGGGGTCGGTCACGATCGCGCGGGCGATGCCGACGCGTTGCTCCTGGCCGCCCGACAGCTGGCGAGGGTAGTGCTGCGCCCGCTCGGCGAGCCCGACGACCGACAGCGCCACGGCGACACGGCGCTTGCGGTCCGCCGATCCCAGCTTCGTGAGCAGCAGCGGCAATTCCACGTTGCGGGACGCCGTCAGCACCGGGAGCAGGTTGTACAGCTGGAAGACGAAGCCGATGTGCCTGGCGCGCCACGCCGACAGCTTGCCTCCCGACATTTTGTCGATGCGATCCCCGGCCACCTCCACTGTCCCTTCCGACGGCGCGTCGAGGCCGCCCATCAGGTTCAGCAGCGTCGTCTTTCCGGAGCCGGACGGGCCCATGAGCGCGAGAAAGTCACCCGACGGGATGTCGAGCGAGACGCCCGCGAGCACGTCGATGCGCTCGTTGCCGCGTCGATACACCTTGTGCAGTTCCTTGATCCTGACCAGCGTGTCCATTCACCGCTCCTTCACAGTCACCCTGTCGCCGTCCTTGATCGTCGCCGGCGCATCGACCGCGACGGTCTCCCCGGCGGTCACTCCCGAAACGATCTCGACGGCGTCGCCGTCGGCCGTGCCGACGCTCACCGCGCGTCGCTCCACACGTCCCTCCCGAACGACGAACACCACGTCCTTGCCGTCCACCGATCGGACCGCCGCCTTCGGCACGAGCAGCCGCGCGCGCGGCGCGGCATCCTTCGACGGCGCGGCACGCTCCGCCAGGAACGACACCTTGACCCCCATGTCCGGCAGGATGCGGGGGTCGAGCTTTTCGAAGCCGATCCGCACCTTGACGGTCGCCTTCTGCCGGTCGGCCGAGGGCACGGTCGTGATCACGTGCCCGGGGATGCGCCAGTCGGGATACGCATCCAGCACCGCTTCGACGGGCTGGTCGGAGCGGACCCGGTTGATGTAGCTCTCGCTGACGTCCACCTCGATCTCCAGGGACGACATGTCCACGATGGTGGCGATGCCGGACCGGGTGAATCCACCGCCCGCCGACACGGGGGAGATCATCTCGCCGGGCTGCGCGTCCTTCGAGATCGCCACGCCGTCGAACGGCGCGCGCACCATCATGTCGGCGAGGTCGGTGCGGCGCTGGCTCACCAGGCTCTCTCCGACCTTGACCTGCTGCTGTGCGAGGGCGATACGGGCCTTGAGCGACTCCACTTCCGCTCTCGCGGTGTCCAGTTCGGCCCGGCTGATCACCTGCTGCTGGACGAGCTGCTCGCGGCGTCCGAAGGACAGCTCCGCTTCGCGCAGCCTCGCTTCGTCCTCCGCGGCGCCGCGCCGGGCGGATTCGAGCTGGGCCTCTGCCACCGCCAGGGCCGCCCTCACCTGCGCATCGTCAAGCCTCGCGAGCACCTGGCCCGCGCGCACAGGTTTGCCCTCTTCGACGAACACCTCGAGGACCTTCCCCGTGACCTTCGAAGAGACCGTGGCGCGCCGTCGCGCGGTGACGTAGCCGGACGCGTTCAGCACGGCGCCCGGAGCCGCCGAAGAACCGCTGCGGGCCGTCACGCTTGCCGTCGTCACCGCCGCAGCCTGCACGCGCTGCGACCATAGCCAGGCGCCGGCACCCAGTGCGATGATGACGAGGCCGAGCGCAATCCAGATCCCACGTCGGGTGCCACCCGCGCGCGCGCTCTGGTCGATGCGGAGCGAAGCGAGGTTGTCGTTGAGGCTCGTCACAGGATGGCTGAACTCTCAGAGGGTTGAATGATTGTCGAACTGCAGGTCGCCAGGGTCCGATGCGCTGACGAGCCGTATCGCTCAGTATAGTGAGACCTTACGACAATCCTCAAGGTCCGGTTCATCCGCTCGACCACCGGCGGGTGGCGGCCCGTGAGGTACGGGCGGGGCGTGCGCTTGACCCTGCTTCGAGTTTGTGGATAGAATCCCGGCTTCGATCGACGGCATTCCAGTGATTCCCTGCAAAGAATTCTTCGCTCCCGAAGCGCTCATTGATTCGCCAACGCGCCTCGGCCGCGCCGGCGGGCATCGCCTGAGGGAGGCGCCGTGATGAACGCCGTGCGGAACCGCAAACTCCTGGTCCTTCTCGGCCCCGTCGTCGCCCTCCTGATGTTCGCGGCGGCCGTGAAGATGGCCTCGGGTCTGTTGAGCCGCGAGTTCAAAGAGCCGTACCGCGCTTCGTCCGCGACCGCTGCCCAAACGCCCCCCGCCGCGGGCTTGACCGAGGAGGCGTCCGCCGCGGCCCAAAAAGCGAAGCCCTACGAAGAGGCGGAGTACCGAAGGTTTCCCGTCGTCGGAAGCCGGGTGGCCATCTGGATGGTCGCGCAGCTTCACCTGCTGTTTGCGGCCTTCGTCCTTGCCGTCCCAATCTTCGCGCTCATCGTCGAGGCGATCGGCTACAAGACGGGAGATTTGCGATACGACCGGCTCGCGCACGAGTTCGCCAAGCTGCTCTCCGTGTCCTTCTCGCTCACCGCGACCTTCGGAGCATTCCTGACGTTCATGCTCATCATTCTGTATCCGAAGTTCACGAACTACCTGATGAGCGTGTTCTCTCCCACGTTTCTCCCGTACATCCTGCTCTTCTTCGCGGAAGCCTTTTTTCTTTACACCTACACGTACGGCTGGGGGAAATTCCATCCGCTGGTGCACCTTGGCCTGGGGCTCGGCCTCAACGTCGTGGGCACGGCGATCATGTTCATCGCCAATGCCTGGCTCACGTTCATGATGTCGCCGCGCGGGATCTCGGACGCCGGGGCGGTGATCTCCGTCTCGGAGGCGATCAACAACTTCACGTGGATGCCGATCAACGTCCATCGAGTCATCGCGAACGTCGCCTTCGGCGGGTCGGTCGCCGCCGCCTATGCGGCCTTCAAGTTCCTCCAGGCGACATCCGACGAGGAGCGCGCGCACTACGACTGGATGGGTTACATCGGAAACTTCGTCGCCATCAGCGCCTTCCTCCCGCTTCCCTTCGCCGGCTACTGGCTCGCGAAGGAGATCTACGCCTACTCGCAGACGCTCGGGCTGACGATGATGGGGGGGGCCTTCTCGTGGCTCTTCATCATTCAGGCGGTCCTCATCGGGAACCTCTTCCTCGCGGCCAACTACTACCTCTGGCTTGGTATGGGGCGGGTCGAGGGGGCGCAGCCGATCCAGAAGGTCATCAAGTACCTGCTCATCACGATCGTGCTCTGCTTCATGGTCTGGGCGACGCCCCGGTCGATCATCGCGACGGTCTCCGAGGTCCGGGCGATGAGAGGATCGGCACACCCGGTTCTGGGCTTCCTCGGTGTCATGTCCGCGAAGAACACGGCCGTGAACATCCTGATCCTGACCACCTTCATGAGCTTCCTCCTCTACCGCCGGACGGGAAAGATCGCAACGGTGGCCTGGGCGAAGACCGGCCACACGGCGCAGCTCGTGATCTTCGCCGCCGTCGCGGTATTCGTGATCTTCCTCGGCGTCTACGGCTACTTCGTCGAGGCAACGGTCCGGATCGGGCTCTCGGTGCCCCAGGTCCTTTCCGTTCTGCTCGCCATGGTCGCGATCACCGCCATCGACATCTTCCTCTTCCGCGGGGCCAGTAAGACGGGCGAAGTGCGCTGGGGAAGGATTCCGGCGATCTCGCAGTACGTGCTGATCTTCATCGCGGTCACCTTCACCTGGCTCATGGGACTCATGGGCTACGTTCGCTCCGGGCTCCGCCAGCATTGGCATGTCTACGGCGTCATCCGGGACACCTCGTCCGACGCGTTCACGCCCACCCTCGGCTTCGCGACGAATATCGTCTCGGTGACCGTGCTCGTGTTCTTCCTTCTGATCGGCGTGGTGTTCTGGATCGCGAGCCTGCACGACCGGCCCGATTTCAACAGGGGCAAGAGCTTGTGAAGCACTCTTGCCGACTGGAAGGACACGGGGGGGCGGTGTCCCCCGAGGCATCATGAGGGTTCCGCTCATCCTCCGGATCGGCGCTCTCGTCGTCGCCACGACGGGGTTCTATGCCTATGTCGGCCAGATGGTGCCTCAGAAGGAAGTGCAGCCTCCCAAGGAGACCGCCATGGGAAGCGACATGACCACGGCCGACATGGTCAAGGTCGGCCGCGAGATCATGGACGGCAAGGGACTCTGCGTGACCTGCCACACGATCGGCAAGACCGGGGCGCTCCGGTTCCCCGATCTCGGGGGAATCGGTTCCCTGGCGAAGAACCGCGTCCCGGGCCTGAGCGATGTCGAGTACCTGGCTCAATCGATGTACGAGCCCACTGCCTTCGTCGTGCCGGGATTCCCTCCGGCGATGCCCCCCGTCAACGGGCCTCCCATCGGTCTCACCGACCAGGAAATCCTCTCCGTGATCGCGGCCCTCCAGACTCTTGGCGGCACGCCGACGGTCACGATGAAGACGACCCACCGATATTACGACGGCACCGCCGCGCCGAGCGGAGCGCCGGCGCCCGCGGCTGCTCCGGCCCCGAACGCCCAGCCGGAAGAAGCGCAGCCTCTCGCTGCTCCCAAGAAGGGCACGCTGCTGCGACCTGATGACGAGCCAGGCGCGGGGTCCGCCGGAGCCTTGGCGAAGGCCGAAGCCCGTCAGGGCGCAGGCGGAGTTGCACGATGAACATCCTCGTCGTCCTCGCCGTGGCCGCCGCCTTCGGGCTCCTTCGCTTCCGTCGGACCAGCCTGCTGGTCTGGGCCGGCGCCTGGTGGGTGGGGATCTACGTCCTCCTCAGATTCGGCTTCAGTGTGCCAGTTCCCGCCTCCGTCATCTCGCTCTACATGGGAATCGTCTCGATCGCCATCCTCGCGTACGTGTCCTCGAGCCAGGAGCGCCGCGAAGAAGTCTCCGGCCCGCTCGTCCGGTTCATGACGGACAAGCGCTACACAGCGCTCCTCGGACTCACGGTCGTCGCCATCCCGGCGCTCGCGGCCGCGAACGTCTACGTCAAGATGAACGTCCCGCTCGAGCCTCCCTTCTTCCCGAGAACGGTCCATCCCGCATCGCCTTCCGAGATCACGGTCCACGACAAGAAGATTGATCTCGATGCCGGAGAGAACCCCTTCGGACCTCTCGAGACGTCGAATCCGGCAGAGTTCCGCAAACATGTCGAGAACGGGCGCAAGATTTACTACCGGAACTGCGTGTTCTGCCACGGTGATACCCTCGCTGGCACCGGTATGTTCGTGCACGGGCTGGACCCCCTCCCGACCAACTTCGCTGACCAGGGGGCGATCGCGATGTTGCGCGACACGTTTCTCTTCTGGCGGATTTCCAAGGGAGGCCCGGGACTTCCCGACGAAGCGGGTCCCTGGGACACGGCGATGCCCGCCTGGGAGAGAATGCTGACGGAAGAGGAGATCTGGGATGTGATCCTCTTTCTCTACGATTTCACGGGTCAGAAACCTCGCGCCAAGGAGGAGGCCGCGCACTGATGACTTCCCCCCTGATTGGTGCGCGCTTGTCTCGCGGGGCGGCGTGTCTCGCTGTCCTGACCGCCTGGTTGTGGGCCGCCCCCAGCGGATCGGTACGCGTGGCGGCTCAAGACGTCGGGACCGAGGCGCAGCGGGAGTCTGGCAAGCAGCTCTACCTCAAATTCTGTGCGCAGTGCCACAACGAGAACGGGGATGGTGAGGGATATGCCGCCCCGCACCTGCGCCCCAGGCCGCGCAACTTCACAACGGGCAAGTTCAAGGTTCGCACGACTGCCAACGGCGCGCTGCCGACACATCAGGACCTCGTCAACATCATCAGGCGCGGCATGCCCGACACCTCGATGCCTGCCTGGCCCGACCTCTCAGATGAGGAGGTGTCGGATCTCGCGTACTTCATCACGACCTTCTCCCCCGAGTTCTCCAAGCCTGAAAATGCTCCCCAGCCGGTTGAGCTGCCGAGCGCGCCGAAAGCCACGAACGAGTCAATCGAGCTCGGGAGAAAGCTCTACGAGGAGAACGGCTGCGTACGGTGCCACGGTACGCTCGGCCGGGGCGACGGCGCGTCGGCGCCGACGCTGAAGGACGACTGGGGCTATCCGATACGCGCGACCAACCTCGCGCAGAGCTGGACCTTCCGGGGAGGCTCGTCCCGCGAGGACATCTTCAGGACCATGAGCACGGGGCTCAATGGCACGCCCATGCCGTCGTTCCTCGACGCGCTCACGCCCGAGCAACGATGGGCGATCACAGACTTCATCAGCGCCCTTTCGGGGATCAAGGGGCCTGGCTACTCGAACCTCGTCGCCGCCAGGCACGTCAAGGAGCCGATCGATCTTGCCAAGGGGGCCGCGAGCTTCGCCTCCGCTCCCGTGGCCCGCTTTCCGATCGTCGGGCAGATCATGGAGCCCGGACGCGCGTTCCATCCACCCGCGACCAGCGTCACCGTTCAGGCCATCTACGATGCTGAGTCGATTGCCCTCCTCGTTCGATGGCACGACATGAGCGCGCAGAAAACAGGGAAGAATGGGCCGTCGCTTCCCGTGCCGCCGGAGGAGGAAGAGGAGCCAGCGGTTGGCGCGGCCGCGGGGGGGACTGGTGGTGCGAGCGCCGACGGCTCGACGGGCAGCGTATTCGGCGATGCGGAGGTCGCGCCGACCCCGCCGGGGCAGGCGCAGCCGCCCGCAGCGGACCCGTTTGCCGAGGCCGAAGCCGCGCCAGCCGACCAGCCATCAGAGTTCTCCGATGCAGTCTCGATCCAGATTCCTTCGCAGGTGCCGGCGGACGCCCGCAAGCCCTACTTCATCTTCGGCGACGCCCAGAACTCGGTGGATCTCTGGTTCTTCGATCTGGCGCGCCCCGATCCGCTTCAGTTCACAGGCCGGGGAAGCGGGGACATCGCACCCAACGACACGGGCGATCTCACTGGTGTCGCAAGCTACGACCAGGGAGAATGGTCGGTCATCTTCAAGCGTCCGCGTCGCGCAGCCTCAGGCGCCCCGTTCTCGCCCGGAGAGTTCATGCCGGTCGCCTTCTCGGTGTGGGACGGGTTCTCGCGCGAGCGTGGCAACAGGCGAGGGCTCACGCTCTGGTACGCCCTCTACGTCGAGCCCGAGGTGGTCCCATCGGCCGTCGGCCCGATGGTGAAGACGGCGCTGTTCATTCTCGCCATCGAGCTGGCCGTGATCGGCTGGGTGCGGTGGCGTTACCGCTCCCGCGCCCGCGGGGAGCTCGGCGGTGAGCCGAGGCAACCGGCAGCCACCGGAGCGTGAGAGCTTGTGAACGAATCTCGCCGCGAGCGAGCGTAGCGCCCGCTTTCGCGGTCGCGGAGAGTTGCGGCGCGACCGCTTCGGCGAGGTCCGCCGTAGCCTGGCGAAGGCGGAAGCGAGTCAGTGGTTCGGGGGACGAGGTCCCCCGATGAAGAGAGGATCAATGTACAAGAGCATCTACGTTCCTGTCGATAACTCAGACCACTCCAACCGTGCCGTCACCTGCGCCCTTGCGCTGGGCAAAGAGTTCTCGGCGAAACTGGTCGGCTGCCATGTCTACGCGGCCAAGCTGCACGACTATCGCTTCAGGCAGATGGAGTACACCCTGCCCGAGGAGTACATCGATGAG
>Ga0208736_1000519_pt1 | contig 10988 bp, 10 predicted proteins | sample AntDryMetagUQ255_FD_188090 | JGI IMG/M metagenome (GOLD analysis project Ga0208736, IMG submission 188090) | Polar desert microbial communities from Antarctic Dry Valleys - UQ255 (SPAdes) | ecosystem: Environmental > Terrestrial > Soil > Desert | place: Antarctic Dry Valleys | collected 2008-12-31 | reverse complement strand
CAGGGCATGATCGGCCGCATGGACATCGCCCTCGGCACCCGCCCGGAGCTCGAGCGGGTCTGGAAGGGCTTCGCCATCCAGCCGCAGCTCGACGAGACGGAGCACCAGGCGCGGACCGTCCTGATCGACGCGAACGGGTTCCAGCGGGTCGGCTTCCCGATCGATCAGCTCACGCCCGAGCGGCTCGCCAGCGACGTGCGCACGCTGCTCGCCGAGGCCCGCGCCGGCGGGGCCGCGGGCTAGCCCGGCCGGCGGTCGCGGCCTGATCCGAGCCCTGCCGCGAAGGCCCTGAGGCGGGCCAACGCTCAGCCAACCCGGTCTTCGAACCGTATTACCGGTAACCTTCTTTACCGAAGTCGGAGCATCGACCCCGGGCCAGGCCTTCGAGGCCGTGCCGGGAGCGGAGTTCCAGGGGAGGCGTCCCGCCGCGTGGAGGGGCACGTTTCTGTCAACGAGGCAAGGAGTCGCTTTTGACCGCCGGGGAGATACTCGACGCCGACGAGCGCCGCGAGGGCAAACCCGCCGAGACGGCCTTCGACATCCGCTTTCCCGCGTGCAACGGCGCGGTCGTCGATCAGGACGAGGAGTGGTGCGAGGTACGGCTCGCCGCCGGTTGGCGGAGCTTCCGCTTCCACGACTACCACGAGCTCTACTCGATCCCGGGTCTCTACGAACAGATCTTCTACGACGAGCTGCGCTGCGACTCGCCGCGGACGGTGTGCTCGCTGCTCGAGGCCCAGCTGGACGTCGCCGACGAGGCAGCGTCCGACCTGCGAGTGCTCGACGTGGGCGCGGGCAACGGGATGGTGGGCGAGGAGCTCCAGCGCCTCGGCGTCGGACATCTCGCGGGCGTGGACATCATCGAAGAGGCCGAGATGGCCACCGAGCGCGACCGCCCGGGCGTCTACGACGCCTACCACACGGTCGACCTCACTGCGATCCCGGCCCCCGTGCGCCGCGAGTTCGTCGACCAGCGCCTCAACACGCTGGTGACCGTGGCCGCCCTCGGCTTCGGCGATATCCCGCCGCAGGCCTTCGCCGAGGCGTTCAACCTGATCTCCGATCACGGCTGGGTCGCCTTCAACATCAAGGACCGCTTCCTCGAAGAGGAGAAGAGCGGCTTCTCGAAGATGATCGAGCACATGCTCGAGGAGGGCATCCTCACCCAGCGCGACGAGACGCACTACCGCCACCGGCTCTCCGTCAGCGGCGAGCCGCTCCACTACGTCGCGATCGTGGCCGAGAAGCACGGCGACGTCTCGCGCGAATGGGTCAACAAGGCCGCGGCGTAGCGGCCTAGCTGAGCCGCCTGCGGCGGTTTCGCCCTGGCTCGGGGCGGGAACCGTACCCGACCCGAGCCAGGAGGCGACTCCCGATGAGCAGTCCCGAAGACAAGCTGATCCAGTACCTCAACGAGGCGCACGCCACGGAGCTCGCGCTCGTGAGCACCCTGCGTGCGCATATCGCCGTGTCGCCCTCCGGGAGCTACCGCAGCCTGCTCGAGCGCCACCTCGGCGACACGCGGCGTCAGGCGGTCCGCCTCGAGCGGCGGCTGTCGGACCTCGGGGTCTCCAGGAGCCTGATCGGCAGCGGCGTCGGAGCCGTGCAGAGCCTGATCGGTCAGGTCCTCGCGCTGACCAAGGCGCCGATCGATCTCCTGCGCGGAGGCGGCGGCGAGGAGAAGCTGCTCAAGAACGCCAAGGACGAGTGCGCGACCGAGGCGCTCGAGATCGCGACCTACGACGCGCTCGAGCAGGTGGCGCTCGAGCTCGGCGACGAGCTGACGGCGGAGCTCGCCCGCGAGCACCGTGCCGAGGAGGAGGCGATGCTCGCCGGCCTCCGCGCCGAGATTCCCGGCCTGGCGCGCGACGCCGTCGCGGCCGAGGTCTACGGGATCGAGGTCTATGACTCCTCGGAGATCGGCGCGGCGCAGGCCGCGCGCTCGGCGGCCGGCGCCGCCTCCGACGCCGCGACCGAGCTGGCGAGCGACGCCGTCGGGGAGGCCGAGAAGGTCGCCTCGAAGGCGGCCGGGGCCGCGAAGGAGACCGCCAAGGAGGCGCGCAAGGTGCCCGGCGTCGAGGAGGCCGAAGGCGAGGTGCGCGGCGCGGTCGCCGGCGAGGACGACCTGCCGATCGCGAGCTACGACTCGCTCAAGGCCGGCGAGATCGTCGAGCGGCTCCCGCGTCTCACCCAGGTCGAGCTCGGCGTGGTCGATGCCTACGAACGTCGCCATGGCAACCGCAAGACGATCCTCTCGAAGGTCGACTCGCTCCAGGGCGACACCCCGTGGACCGGCTACGACGAGCAGAACGTCGAGGAGATCGAGGCCCGCGTGCGCGACGCCGACGACGACGAGGCACGAACGGTGCGCGACTACGAGCGCCGTCACAAGGCGCGCAAGGGCGTGCTCGAGGCCGCCGAGCGCGCGGTCGCGGCGACGTAGGGCGGCGCTCCTCCGCGTCCGCAGCACCGGAAGAAGGCCCTAGCCGGCCTCCCTCACATGCTCCTGAGCCGTTCTGGCCCTCGCGGAGCTCGCCTCGGAGGGAGCGCCGCGGCCTGACGCCGAGACGCCGGCACCGGATCGGTAACCTACCTCCCCAGTAGGATTTCGACCATGATGTTCTCCACCAAAGCCGAGTACGGCGTGCGCGTGATGGCGCACCTCGCCGGGCGCGACGGGGCCGAGCCGGTGGCGCTCGGGTCGATCGCGACGGCCGAGGGGCTGCCGCTCGCCTACCTCGAGCACCTGATGGCTCGCCTGCGCCGGGCCGAGCTCGTGGCGAGCCGGCGCGGGGCCCACGGCGGCTACAGCCTCGCCCGGCCCGCCGGGACGATCTCGATGGCCGAGGTCGTCGAGGCGCTCGAGGGCGACATCGCGCCGATCGAGTGCATCTCCGAGGGAGCCGACGGGACGCTCGTGTGCTCGCGCGAGTCGCACGGCGAGGGCGTCTGCCCCACCAAGCTCCTGTGGGCGCGCGTGCGCGGCTCGATCGTCACGACACTCCAGGAGATGACCCTCCAAGACCTGGCAAAGCCCGTACCCGAGAGGAACGAGACCGCGGCATGAGCCTCGAAATCCAGAACCTGCACGTCCAGATAGAGACCGGCGAGGAGATCCTGCACGGAGTCGACCTGCGCGTCGCCAAGGGCGAAACCCACGCGCTGATGGGCCCGAACGGCTCCGGCAAGTCGACGCTCGCCAACACGATCATGGGCAACCCGAGCTACGAGATCACCGAGGGCTCGATCGTCCTCAACGGCGAGGACCTGACCGAGGCCGACCCCGACGTGCGCGCCCGGGCGGGCATCTTCATGGCCTTCCAGTACCCGGCGACGATCCCGGGGGTCTCGGTGGCCAACTTCCTGCGCATGGCGGTCAACGCCGGGCGCGAGGAGGCGATCAAGGTCAAGGAGTTCGGCCAGCTCCTGCGCAAGAACATGGACATGCTGCGGATCGACCCGCAGATCACCAAGCGCTACCTCAACGAGGGCTTCTCGGGCGGCGAGAAGAAGCGCGCCGAGATCCTCCAGCTGGCCATGCTCCGGCCCGAGATCGCCGTGCTCGACGAGACCGACTCCGGGCTCGACGTCGACGCGCTGCGGATCGTCTCCGAGGGTGTGAACCAGCTGCGCGGGCCCGACCTCGGCGCGCTCATCATCACCCACTACACGCGCATCCTCAGCTACATCCGGCCGGAGTTCGTGCACATCATGCTCGACGGGCGGATCGTCCGCGAGGGCGGCGCCGAGCTCGCCGACCAGCTCGAGGCCGAGGGCTACGAGGGCGTGCGCGCGGAGGTGGCGGCGAGTGCCGGCTAGTGCGGATCTGAAGGCGAGCCTCCTGGAGGAGCGCCGCGCCGCGGCGCTCGAGGTCTACGAGCGGGAACCTGTTCCGACGTGGCGCCGCTCCGGCTTCTGGACGACGTCGCTGAAGAAGCTGCGCCTCGACGAGCTCGAGCCGCGCCGCTACGAGCCGGTCGACTCGCTCGAGGGGCTGCACCCGGTCGTGGCCGAGGCCATCGGCGAGCCGTCGGAGCTCGGCGGGCTGCTCGTGCAGCGCGGAGCGAGCACGGTGCTCTCGTGGATCGAGCCGGAGCTCGCGGCGCAGGGCGTGGTGTTGACCTCGCTCGAGCGGGCGGTCACCGCGCACCGCGAGCTCGTTGAACGCTGGTACATGAAGCGGTTGAGCGAGGACGCAGGCAAGTTCGCGGCCGCCACCGCGGCGTTCTGGACGGGCGGGGCCTTCGTTTCGGTGCCGCGCGGAGTCAAGGTCGAGAAGCCGCTCCAGATCGTCTACCTGATCGACGAGCCGGGGGTCGCGCAGTACGCGCACACCCTCGGCGTGGTCGGCGAGCTCGCCGAGTGCCGCATCCGCGAGTACGACCTCGCGCCGGACTTCGAGGGCCAGGCCCTGCACTCGGGCGCGTTCGAGCTCTATTGCGGCGCCGGCTCGCAGGTCAAGCTCGCCCACTTCCAGGACTGGGGCGCCGGAGAGGTCCACGACATCTCGACCAAGAAGGTCGAGATCGCCCGCGACGCGCTGTGCGCCTGGACGCCGATCCATCTCGGCGGGCACCTGACCAAGCAGCGGCTCGACATCATCACCGCCGAGACCGGCTCGGACATGCGCCACAGGGGGATCTACTTCACCGAGGGGACCGAGCACCTCGACCTCTTCACCACCGACCTCAAAGAGCAGCACCACACGAACGGGGACACCGTGTGGAAGGGCGCGCTGACCGGCTCCTCGCGCGCCTCCTACGAGGGATTGATCGAGATCGTCCGCGGGGCCCAGGAGTCCCACACCTACCTCCAGACGCACTCGATGCTGCTGTCGCCGAAGGCGAAGGCCGACGCCATCCCGTCGCTGATCGTCGAGACCGACAACGTCTCGGCCTCGCACGGCGGGACGGTCGGGGAGCTCGACGACGAATCGATCTTCTACATGCAGACCCGCGGGCTCTCGCGGGCGCAGGCCGTGCGCATCCTCGTCGAGGGCTACTTCGAGGAGGTCGTGCAGGCGCTCGACGACCCGTCGCTCGAGGATCTGGTGCGCCGGACGATCGCAACCAAGCTCGAGGCCGCCGAGGACCAGGTCGTCGAGTTCATCGCCGAGCGGGGCTGAGCCGGGTGGCGGTGCAGGCGAGCTCGGCGGCCTCGGCCGCGGTCAAATTCGCGCCGCTCGAGGTCCGCGGCGACTTCCCGATCATTCGCCGCGAGCAGGGCGGACGGCCGATCGCCTACCTCGACTCGGCCGCGACCTCGCAGAAGCCGCACGCGGTCATCGACGCGATGACGAGCTACTACGAGCAATCCAACGCCAACATCCACCGCGGCGTCTACGGCCTCGCGCAGGAGGCCACCGACCTCTACGAGGGCGCTCGCGAGCGCGTGGCGCACTTCTGCGGCTCGGACGCGGCCTCGACGATCTTCGCCAAGAACGCCACCGAGGCCATCAACCTGGTCGCGACCTCGTGGGGCCGCGTCCGGCTCGGCCCGGGCGACGAGGTGCTGATCACCGAGATGGAGCACCACTCGAACATCGTGCCGTGGCAGCTCGCCTGCCAGGCCACGGGCGCCACACTCCGGTGGCTTGGGGTCTCCGACGACGGCGAGCTGGTCCTGGAGGAGCTCGACGCGGCACTCGCCTCGGGGCGGGTCAAGCTCGTGGGCTGCGTGCACGTCTCCAACGTGCTGGGGACGATCAACCCGGTGCGCGAGATCTGCGCCCGCGCCCGGGCCGCCGGCGCGGCGACGCTCGTGGACGGATCGCAGGCCGTTCCGCAGATTGCGGTCGACGTGAACGAGATCGACTGCGACTTCTACGTCTGGACCGGCCACAAGGCGCTCGGGCCGACCGGGATCGGCGTGCTCCACGGCCGCCGCGAGCTGCTCGAGGAGATGCCGCCCTTCCTCGGCGGCGGCGACATGATCTCCCACGTCGGCTACGAGAGCTCGACCTGGAACGAGCTGCCGTGGAAGTTCGAGGCCGGCACCTCGCCGATCGCCGAGGGCGTCGGGCTCGGCGTGGCGATCGACTACCTGGCCGAGCTGGGGATGGATCGCGTCCGCGCCCACGAGGCCGAGCTGACCGCCTACGCGCTCGAGCGCCTCGGCGAGGTTCCGGGCCTGCGCGTGCTCGGGCCGGCCGAGGTCGACCGCCGCGGCGGCGCCATCTCCTTCGCCCTCGAGGGCATCCACCCCCACGACATCGCCGAGATCTGCGACCGCGAGGCGGTCTGCGTCCGCGCCGGACACCACTGCGCCCAGCCGCTCATGCGCCGACTCGGCGTGCCGGCCACGGCGCGGGCATCGTTCCACGTCTACAGCGCGCGCGAGGAGGTCGACCGGCTCGTGGGGGCGCTCGAGAGCGCGCGCGAGGTCTTCGGGCTCTAGTCCGTCGCGCGCGCGGATGCGGCAACTTGCCGCATCCTCGGCCGTCCGTCCTCAGTCCCCGCGCCCGCGGCGCCCTTCGAGGACCGCCAGCCGGGCCGCGCCGATCAGCCCCGCGGACGCGCCGCTGCGGGCCACGGCGATCCGCACCCGCTCGCCGATCGCCGGCAGGACGCGGGCCCGAGCCTCCTCCTCGGCACGCGGCAGATAGAGCTCGGCCACGCGCGAGAGGCCGCCGCCTACCACGATCAGCTCCGGCTCGAAGGCGTTGAGCAAGCCGGCCATGCCGACCCCGAGCCAGGTGCCGAAGCGCTCGAACAGCGCGAGCGCGCCGGGGTCGCCCTCCTCGGCGGCGACCACCACGTCGGTCCCCACCGGAGGGCCGCCGCGCTCCCGCGCGAGCTGCGCCAGGCGCGAGTCCGGCTGCGCGGCGGCGAGGGCGCCGGCGTCGCGGGCCAGCGCCTGGCCGCTGCACAACGCCTCGAGGCAGCCGCGGCTGGGGCAGTTGCCGGGGCAGGCGGGGCCATCGCTCTGGACGACGAGGTGGCCCAGCTCGGCGCCGAGGCCGCTCGCGCCCCGGAAGACGTGGCCGTCGATGACGATCCCGCCGCCGACCCCGGTACCGAGAGTGAGCATGACGAGATAGCGCACCGGCCCATCCTCGGCGAGCTCGGCCTCGGCCAGGGCGGCGCAGTTGGCGTCGTTGTCGAGGTGCACCGGCAGGCCGAGGCGCTCGGACAGATCGTCGCGCAGCGGGACCCCGGCGACGGGGATGTTCACGCTCGAGAGGACTCGCCCCGCCGCGAAGTCGATCTGCGACGGCACCCCGATGCCGACGGCAACCGGCGCCTCGTCACGCTCGGAGACCTCACGCACCGCGGCCTCGATCCCGTTCAGCACGCCCTCCGCGCTCGAGACGTCGGTGGGGCGCTCGACGCTGTCGAGCACCTCGGTGCCGCGGACCGCACCGGCGATGATCTTCGTCCCCCCGACGTCGACCCCGACGACGAGCGGCTCCTGTTCGTGTGCCGGGCTCATCCCGCCTATCTTCGCGCCACGGGCGATTCGGGGCGGCTAGCCTTGAGGGCGACCATGGACGAGCTCTACCGCGACTACATCCTCGATCACTACAAGAACCCCCGCAACTTCGGCGAGCTCGAGACGCACGACCTCGAGTGGCACGACCACAATCCGCTGTGTGGGGACGAGCTCGGCGTCCACCTGATCGTCGACGAGGAGGGAAGGATCGCCGAGCTGCGCTTCCACGGACAGGGCTGCGCGATCTCGCAGGCGGCCGCGTCGATCAGCTCCGAGGAGCTGATCGGCATGCGCGTGGACGAGATCCCGGAGCTGAGCGCCGACTGGGTGCTCGACCAACTCGGGATCCCCGTCTCCCCCACTCGGCGCAAGTGCGCGCTGCTGAGTCTCAAGGTGATGCGCGGCGCCACCGGCGGCGACGCGTCGTGGCCGGTGGCGGCCGAACGCACCGCCTGAGCGCAGCTCAGTCCACGACCGAGGCGACCGCGGCGGCCGCGGGCCGCACGTGCACGCGCGCACCGACCTTGTGGAGCTCGAGCGAGGGCAGCTGCACGAGCAGGCTCCCCCCGACCTCGTGGCGCAGCCGGTAGAGCACGTCGTGCCCGCGGAACTCGCGCTCGACCACCTCGGCGTTGACGGCACGGTCGGTGCGCAGGTCGAGCTGCTCGGGCCGCACGGCGAGCTGGACGCGGCCCGTGCCGGTACCTGGGCTGTCGAAGACGCCGAGCCAGGTCTCGACGGCTCCGCCGCGGCGGCACATCCCCGAGAGCAGGTTGACCTCACCCAGGAAGCCGGCGATCCAACGGTCGGCCGGGCGAGCGTAGACCTCCTCGGGCGGGCCGAGCTGGACGATCCGCCCCTCGCGCATCACGGCGACGCGGTCGCCGAGCGACAGCGCCTCCTCCTGATCGTGAGTGACGAGGATCGCGGTCGCCTCGGCGTCACGGAGGATGAGCTCGACCTCGCGGCGCAGGTCGGCGCGCAGGGAGGCGTCGAGGCTCGAGAAGGGCTCGTCGAGGAGGACGAGCTCGGGCCCCGGGGCGAGGGCGCGCGCTAGGGCCGCGCGCTGGCGCTCGCCGCCCGAGAGCTCGTGCGGCAGGCGCTCGGCCTTGTGCTGGAGGCCGACGAGCTCGAGCGCGGTCCGGGCGCGGGCGGCGCCGCGACCGCCGCGGCCGCGCTCGCGCCGCGGCAGCCCAAAGGCGACGTTGCGCTCGACGCTCAGATGGGGAAAGAGGGCGTAGTCCTGAAAGACCATCCCGATCCGGCGCTGCTCGGGCGCGACCCAGACGCCGTCGCCGGCCACGATCCGGTCGCCCAAGCGGACCTCGCCGTGGCCGGGGCGCTCGAAGCCCGCGATCAGCCGCAGCAGCGTGGTCTTGCCGCAGCCGCTCGGTCCGAGCACGGTCAGGAGCTCGCCGCGGGCCACGGCGAGATCGACCTCGCACACCGCGGGCAAGGCCCCGAAGGCCTTGACCAGGCCTCGCGTCTCGACCGCCATGTCCGGAGGTATAGCGGGCGCCGAGCCGCTCATCCGGCCCCCAGCGCCTCGGCCTCGGCGCGCGCTCCGTCGCGACGGACGACCAGGCGCAGGACGATCGGCGCGGCGACGGCCACGAGCAGGAGCGCGGCCGGAGCCGCCCGCGAGTAGGCCGAGACCGAGGTCGCGCTCCAGACCTCGGTGGCCAGCGTCTCGAAGCCGATCGGGCGTAGGAGCAGAGTCACCGGCAGCTCCTTCATCGTGCTCAGGAAGACGATCGTCGCGCCGGCGAGCAGGCCGGGGGCGGCCAGCGGCACCGTGACCGCCGCGAACGCGGAGCGCGGGCCGCGCCCGAGCGCGCGCGCCGCCTCCTCGAGCCGGGGGTTGACCCCGGCCAGCGCGGTGCGGGCGCCGGCCAGCGCCTGGGGTAGGAAGCGCACGACGTAGGCGAACATGAGCAGCGCGAGCGTCTGGTACAGGGCGCCGAGGTAGCGCGCGGCGAAGAACACGAGCGCGAGGGCCACAACCACGCCGGGCAGGGCGTTGGCACCGTAGGACAGGCGCTCGAGGGCGCGCGTCCACGGGCGCGGAGTTCGGACGACGAGCAGCGCGACGGGCAGGGCGGCGAGGACGGCCGCCACCCCCGCGACCGTCGACACGCCGAGCGAACCGAGCGCCGGAGCGAGGATGCCCGCGCCGAGGCCCGCGCCCGCCGATCCCCCACGGGCGATCCAGTAGGTCAGCACGCCGACCGGAAGCACGAGCGCCAGCCCCACGACGAGAGCGCAGAACGCGACCGCCGCCGCCCGCCAGCGACCGAGCGCCACGGGCGGGACCGGGCGGGCAGCGGTCGGGGCGGCGCGCGGCGCCGCGCGGCCACGGGCCCGCGCCTCGAGAATCAGCACGACCACGGTGAGGACGACGAGCAGGAGCCCGAGCACGGCGGCCGGAGTGCGGTCGAACAGCGTGCGGTACTGCTGGAAGATCACGCGGGTGAGCACGTCGAGGCGCATGAGGGAGACGACGCCGAAGTCCGACAGCGCGTAGAGCGCGGCAAGCAGGGCGCCGGCCCCGAGCGCCGGGCGCACGAGCGGCAGCGTCACCTCGCGCAGGACGGCGAACGGAGAGCGCCCAAGTCCCCGCGCGGCCTCCTCGAGCGCGGGATCCGCGCGGCGCAGGGCCGCCGCGCCCAGGAGGTAGACGTAGGGATAGGTCGACAGGGTCAGCGCGAGCGCGGCGCCCGGGAAGCCGGTGATGTCGAGCAGCCGGCCCTCGCCGGGCAGAGCCTCGCTGAGTGCCCCGCCGGGCCCGGCGGTGGCCAGCAGCGCGAGCGCCGCAACGTAGCTCGGCACCGCGAGGGGGAGCGCGGCGGCGACCGCCCAGAACCGCCGCAGCGGCAGGTCGCTGCGCTCCATGAGCCAGGCCAGCGACCCCCCGATAGCCGTCGCCGCCACGGTGACCACGGCGACGAGCCCGATCGTGCGCCCGAGCACCTCCGCGGTCTGCGGCCGCAGCAGCACCGACCACGCCGCCTCCCCGCCCGAGGCCGCGCGCACCACCAGGTAGACCAGCGGCAGCGAGACCGCCGCCGCCACGAGCACGGCGGCGACGGTGAGCGAGGGCGAGGGAAGCGGGCGGGAGCCGCGCCGCTCGCGCCGGCGCGCACCGAGCGCGCTCACGGCGTCAGGCCGGCCTCGCGGATCAGCTCGACCGTCGAGGGCAGCTTCGCGCCGAGCTGCCCGAGCGTCAGGTCCGGACCCTGGATCTGCTCGAGCGGGCGCAGCTTCTCGTCGGAGCGCACGCCGCGGATGAGCGGATACTCCTCGGTGTCGGTGGCGAAGAAGCGCTGACCCTCCACGTCGAGCAGGAACTCGGCGAAGCGACGGGCCTCGGGCGAGTCCGAGAGCAGCCCGACGCCCGAGACGTTGACCAGCGAGCCGGGGTCCTTCGGACGCAGGTAGTGGTTCTCGACGGGCAGGTCGGGGCGCTCGGCCCGCAGCTCGTAGAGGTAGTAGTGGTTGACGAAGCCGACCTCGGTCTCGCCGCGCGCGATCGCCTCGAGGGCCTGGATGTTGTTCTC
>Ga0208736_1000518_pt1 | contig 10992 bp, 10 predicted proteins | sample AntDryMetagUQ255_FD_188090 | JGI IMG/M metagenome (GOLD analysis project Ga0208736, IMG submission 188090) | Polar desert microbial communities from Antarctic Dry Valleys - UQ255 (SPAdes) | ecosystem: Environmental > Terrestrial > Soil > Desert | place: Antarctic Dry Valleys | collected 2008-12-31 | reverse complement strand
AAGTTGAAAAAGAATCTCAAAAACGCCCATTTTTCAGATTCTTTTTCATCTCAGTAAATAATAATTAAAAACCAGTAAAACACAGCCTGATTTTTGCAGCTTTGCGCCATAAACCGTCTTATTACCAAAATCTTGAAACCAATCATTCTTTTTTGACTTATGATACACTTCTAACTTTTTTTGCAAATTATTAAAAAACAATTGTTTTCCAGCACCATAAGATTGGAACACTGCCTAAATTCTCATTCGGCTGACATTTCTTCGACGCTGCGCTATTCTTTACACTTGCGCTTTAACCTCGGGAGAAAATGAAAGTTTTAATTACCGCGCCGAGTCTCGACGAAAATGTAAACGTCAGTGGAATTTCCACGCTCGCGCGTCAAATTATCGAACACGGCGACGCGGAGTTTTTCCACTTTGAAGCGGGCAGACGCGATGAGGAAAAAATCGGCGTGCGTTGGTTTCTTCAACAAGTATTTTTAGTTCCGCGCTTCTGGCTGAAAATTCGCCGCGAAAAAATTGACCTCGCGCATATCAACACGGCTCTCGTGCCGCTTTCCATCGTTCGTGATGCCGCGCTGACGTTTGCGGCGCGGCTCGCCGGTCGTCCCGTGCTGCTGCACCCGAACGGCGGACGTTATTTGATGGAAAAATTCGATAGCCGTCCGCTCGCCTGGCTGACGGAAAAAATGGCGCGGGCGGCGAGCCTGGTTTTGGTTTTAAGCGAACACGAGCGGCAAGTTTTGACGAATCGCTGGGAAAATTTGGACGTGCGGATTTTGCCGAACGCGATTGCGATTGATGAAGCCTCCAACGCCGAACGCGAATTAAAAAAGGAAAAGACGATTATTTACCTCGGACGATTTCACGAATCAAAAGGCTTGCACGAGATTATCGAAGCCTGTCGCATTTTAAAAAATGAAGGCTTTGATTTTCAGTTTAATTGTTTTGGGGCGGGCGCGTTGCAAGATTTTTTTGTCGGCGAGATGTTGGCAATTCTCGGCGATAAATTTTATTACGGCGGCGTTGTTTCGGGCGCGGAAAAATGGCGGGAACTCGCGGCAAGCGATATTTTCCTGCTGCCGTCGCGTTACGGCGAAGGCTTGCCGCTGGCGATTCTCGAAGCGATGGCGGCAAAATGCGTCGTCGTCGCGGCGGATGTCGCGTCGGTTCGCGCCGTGATTGCGGACGGCGAAAACGGATTGATGGTCGAGCCGTATAACGCGGCGCAAGTCGTCGAGAAATTAAAATTTTTACTTTCCGACCGCGCCGATTGGAAAAAATTGCAGCGCAACGCGCGGGCGACCGTTGAGGAGAAATTTGCGATTGACGATTACATTAGAAAGTTGGAAAGCCTTTACGCCGAAATATCTTCGCTTGAAAAAGAACAATAAAACTCGTCAGCTTTTTCCCGCCGCAACTCGCTCGACTTCAGCGTTCATTCTGCCCGCGAGCATATAAAACATCATTTTGTAATCGGAAATAAAAGACCAGAGCGGGTATTTAAAACTCGCCGGCTTGTTATGTTCGACAAAAAAATGCGCGAACCAGGCGAAGCCGTAACCGATGACCGGACAAAGAGGAAAGTAAATCCAATTACCGCTGCGAACAATCCAGACGAGCAGCACAACGCCGAGCAACGTGCCGACGAAATGAAGATAGCGCGTCAACGGCTGCGCGTGTTCAGCAACGTAAAAATCCCAAAATTCCGCGTAAGTTCCAATTCTTTTCGTTTCTTGCGCCATATATTTTTACCTCAAAGTCTCTGTTAAAAAGATTGCCGCGACGGTGCCGACAAAATTTAAAATCGCACCGATGAAGACAAAAATCAAAATCGAGACGAGCGACGCGGCAATCCGATTCAAAGATTTTTTGGCAGTCAGAAAACTTGCTGATAATACAGCGCAGACAGCCGCCGCCGTTGAGAAAAATAAAACCCAAATGATAAATAAAATCAAACCCGTCTCCGCTTGCTTTTTCGAATAACCGTTTAAGGAGAGAAGCAAAAAGAAAAACAGTATTATGCCAATGCCGATATTTCCCAACGCCGTTACTGAAAAGATTACTACTTTCATAATTTTTCCTTTCCCGCCCAGCGCGTAAGATGAGTTAATAATTTTGCCGAAAACCGGATTTAGTAATTTTTATCTTACTTAACTTTAAATTGCAAAAATAACTTTTGAAAAGTAAAAAGACTTGCGAGTGTCAATCAACACTCGCAAGTCTTTCAGCTCGTTCTGAAAATAAATTACGGCTTCAAAACCACTTTGCGCCAATCGTTTTTCAAATTATTGAAACTGTCGTAAGCCGTCGGTGCTTCGCTCAAATCGAGGCGATGCGAGATAACGAATGACGGGTCAATTTTTCCTTCTTCAATCGCAGTCAGAAGTTTCGGCATATATGCCTGCATATGTGTTTGTCCCATTTTGAAGGTTAAGCCTTTATTAAAAGCCGCGCCGATAGGGAACTTATCCATAAATCCGCCGTATGCGCCGGGAATCGAAACCGTGCCGCCTTTGCGGACGCAGAAGATTGCCTGCCGGAGCGCGTGCGGTCGGTCGGTCGCCAGAAATACCGCCGCTTTAACGCGGTCTAGAATTGCGTCTGGTGTCGTGCCGTGCGATTCCAATCCGACTGCGTCAATACACGAATCAGGTCCGCGTCCGCCGGTTAAATCTTTCAATTTATCGTGAACTTCCGTGTCGTCAAAATTTATCGTCTCGACATTTTCGTTGTTGGCTTTCGCAAAATCAAGGCGGTCTTGATAATGGTCAATGACGACGACTTTCTCCGCGCCGAGCATAAATGCCGATTTCGTGGCAAACTGCCCGACCGGACCCGCGCCCCAAATCGCTACCGTGTCGCCTTCCTGAATATTACAGTTTTCCGCCGCCATATAGCCGGTCGGAAAAATATCGGAAAGAAACAAAACCTTTTCGTCATCAATTGAGTTCGGAACTTTTATTGGTCCGACATCGGCAAACGGAACACGCGCGTATTCGGCTTGTCCGCCCGCAAATCCGCCCATCAAATGCGAAAAACCGAAAAGTCCTGAACCGGCGTGACCGTAAAGCGTTTCCTGTCCTTCGGGTTTCGGGTTCGAGTTGTCGCAGACCGAATACATTTCCCGCTCGCAGAAAAAACAACTGCCGCACGAAATCGTGAACGGCACGACCACTTTATCGCCCTGCTTTAAGTTCGTCACCGCGCTGCCGGTTTCGACGACTTCGCCCATAAATTCGTGTCCGAGAATGTCGCCTTCCTGCATTGACGGAATATAACCGTTATAGAGATGCAAATCCGAGCCGCAGATCGCCGTTCTGGTTATTTTTATAATCGCATCGCGCTCGTTTAAAATTTTCGGGTCAGGCACATTCAGCACCTGCACATCCGTCTTTCCCATCCAACATACTGCTTTCATATTTTTATAATCTCCCTTGTTTTCGTTCGGCAGAAGGCAGCGGCGGGAGGCAGTTTAGAATTCGATAATTCAAGATTGCAATTTTCGATTCAATTGCCTGCCGCCGCTGCCTTCTGCCTTCTATATTTATGCTGCTGCTTTTTTCGCCTGCGGTTCGCGTCCCGAAGTCTGACCTTCGACGGTGATAATCTCGCCGGATTCCATCATACTTTTGAAGCGATACAAATCGCCGTAAACTTGTTGGCTCGGTTCTTCGCCGAAAAGTTTGGCGATTATCGCGCCGAGTTCTCCCGCTGGCGATTCGTAAGTTAAAACAACGCGCACTTCCGTGCCGCGCGTCGAAGTCGGATTAAATTCGACCACGCCGGAATTCGGAATGTCCGCGCCTTCGATTGATTTCCAGCCGATGCGCTCGTTTTCCTGTTCGCTGGTAATTTCCGCGTTCCATTCGACCGTCTTGCCGAGTGGCGCTTTCGCTTTCCAGAACGAAGTTTTTTCGCCCGTCACCGTTACCGATTCGAGATGCGTCATAAACTTCGGTAAATTTTCAAAGTTGCGCCAGAATTGATAAAGCTCTGCCGGCGATTTATTGATCGTCACACTTTTCTTGACGTGAATTTTCTTCGCCAGCAATCCGTTTGAAAATGTGCCTTTTGAAGATGCGCCGCGATGTTGCAGATGCTGCGTGTCCGCCGTGTTCACATCCATCGCGTCATAAACCTGACAATGCCCGGTCGCGCCGCGCAAAGCGAGTCCGCCGCCCACGATTGACAGCAGAACTCCAATCGAGCCGCCCTGCTTAACACCGTAAGCGATGAGCGCGCCGCCTGCCACGCCCGAAACGAGTCGTTCGGTCGGGCTGACGTTCGTGTTCATATTCGTCAAAATATCCGTTATTGATTTTTCTTGTTTCATAAAATTATCTCCTTCCCTTGTTAATCTCAAATTTAAATTAACCGGCGATTTAATTTAACGCTTCGCCGGGTTTAAGTTCGTTGTTCCGCCGCGATTCTTCGTCAATCAAAGCCGTCAAAAATGATGGCGAAAGATATGACGCGCTGTCTTTGCCGAGCGCGTGATTTTCGCCGATGCCGCCCGCTTCCGGCAAAATTCGATTGACCAGACCGGAAATATCAGCCGTCAATTCGGGAAACAGCGCGCCTGCTTTTGCCGCTAATTTAGCTTGAATCGAAATTATCAATTCCGCGTCGCCGCGCTCTGTTGCTTCAATAATTTGCTCCGTCGCTCTTTCCGCGCTGATTGACGAAACCGGCAGCGAATTTCCGATGCTGAACCAGGCGAATTCTTTTTCGTTTTGACCTTTGAAAACCGCGTTGACGTGGCTGCCCGTTCTCATCAATCCGGGGCAAACGGTCGTTACGAAAACATTGTCTTTCGCCAGCTCGACGCGCATCGCGCCGGATAAACCGACGAGCGCGAACTTACTCGCACAATACGGCGCGAGATGCGGCACGGCGATTTTTCCGCCGATGGAAGAGATGTTGACGATTCTTCCGTCGCCGCGCCGTTTCATTTCCGGCAGAACCGCGTTCATCGCGTAATACGGTCCCCAAAAATGAACCGCCATCGCCGTTTCAAAATCTTCTCGCGTTTGATTCTCCAACGGTCCGACCTGAATCACGCCCGCGTTATTGACCAGCACGTCAATCTGTCCGTAATGATTACGCACGGCTTCGACCGCCGCGTTAACTTCGGATTGATTTCGGACATCGCAAATTGTTTGGAAAACCGCCGCGCCGCGCATCTCTAAATCTTCTTTCGCCCGCACAAGCTCTTCGCCGTTTCTGGCACAAATAGCGATTCGCGCGCCGCGTTCCGCAAACCCGCGAGCCAGGATTAAACCCAATCCGCGTGAGCCGCCCGTAATGAAAACGACTTTGCCGCGAAAATCATACTCAGGACGCGATTTTCTTAAAGCCGAATATGCAGCGACCGCGCCAATTCCCAAAGCCGCTAACCACCAAGCGTTTTTATTTTTGCTCTCCATCTAAACTTTTGCCTCTTTGATTTTTATAAACAGTTGCAAACCCAATGCCACGCTGTCTGATATTCAAATTTAACGTAAACTGATTTCGTTTGTATGTCATCTACCGTGCTAAACTCGAAATAATTTATGGCTGAAAATTTATTCATTTCGCAGACCTCCGACCGTAAAAAAATTTACGATGAGATTGCGCCTCAAATCGCCGCGCTTGTCGAAGGCGAAACCGATTTGATAGCAAATCTGGCGAACGTCACGGCGGCACTCAAAGAAGCCTTCGGGTTTTTTTGGGTCGGCTTCTACGTCGTCAAAGAAAACCAACTCATCCTCAGCGCGTTTCAAGGCACCGTCGCCTGCACCAGAATTGATTTTGATAAAGGCGTTTGCGGACATTGTTATACGACAAAAGAAATTGTAATAGTCCCGAACGTCGAAGAATTTCCCGGACACATCGTTTGCAGTTCCACCTCGAAATCGGAAATAGTTTTACCTGTGTTTGCTAGAAACGGCGAAGTAGCGATGGTTTTGGATGTGGACAGTGACCGGCTAAACGATTTCGACGAAACGGACGCGGAAGGTTTACGTAAAATTGTGAAAATTATTGAAGAGTTGATTTAATTTGAGTTGGCGGTTATCAAACGTCAAAGAAAATTCACTGCAAAGGACGCGAAGGACGCAAAGGTTGAAAAGTAAAAGCCGAAAGCTCAAAACATTTTTTTAAATTTTCCTTTGCGTCCTTCGCGGTGAAAATTCTAACCGGCAACTCAGGTTAATTTAACTTTCAAATAATCCGTGATAAGATTCGCTTTTATTTTCTATCAGGATTATTTGTCAATGGATAAATTTTTGATTCGCGGCGGCAAGCCGCTCAAGGGAACGGTTAAAATCAGCGGCGCGAAAAACTCCGCTCTGCCGTGTCTGGCGGCGACGCTTTTAACCGCCGAAACCGTCACTCTGCATAATGTTCCATATGTCAAAGATTTGATAACGCAACGCCGCCTGCTCGAAGATTTGGGCGCGACCGTTCTTACGCCCGAACTTCATACGCATCAAATCGAAGCCGCCAACATCGAAATTTATGAAGCTCCTTACGAACTCGTCAAAACGATGCGGGCGAGCGTTCTCGCATTAGGTCCGCTGCTGGCGCGATTCGGACAAGCGAAAGTTTCATTGCCGGGCGGCTGCGCCATCGGAACTCGTCCGATTGATTTGCATTTAAAAGCCTTCGAGCAGCTCGGCGCGACAGTTTCTTTGGAAGCGGGCGATGTCATCGCCCGCGCGCCAAAGGGAAGACTCGTCGGCGCGGAAACTTTTTTTGAAAAGGTCAGCGTCACGGGAACGGAAAACGTGATGATGGCGGCGAGTTTGGCGCGCGGCAAGACGACGATTCATAACGCGGCGCGTGAGCCGGAGATTGAAGATTTAGCCGGACTGTTAAATAAAATGGGCGCGAAAATCACGGGCGCGGGAACTGAAACAATCATCATCGAAGGCGTGGAAGATTTGGGCGCAGCCGAACATACGATTATTCCCGACCGCATCGAAACGGGAACTTTTATCGTCGCGGCGGCAATCACCGGCGGCGAACTCGAAATTGAAAATTGTCAGCCGAAACATCTTCAGGCGGTGATTGAAAAACTGCGCGAAACCGGCGTTGAAATCGAAGAAACGGATTCGACTCTTTCGGTAATACGCCGCGATAAAAGTTTGCAGTCGAAAGATGTCACAACTGAACCGCATCCGCTTTTTCCGACCGATATGCAGGCGCAATATATGGCTCTGATGACGCAGGCGGAAGGCGCGGCGACCGTCGTCGAAACGATTTTTGAAAATCGTTTTATGCACGTCGGCGAACTCGTCCGAATGGGCGCGGATATCCAAACTTCCGGCAATACGGCAATCGTCTCCGGCGTAACAAAATTGACGGGCGCGCCGATTCTCGCTTCGGATTTGCGCGCGTCGGCTTCGCTGGTTTTAGCCGGACTCGCGGCGGAAGGCGAAACCTTGATTGACCGCGTTTACCATATTGACCGCGGCTACGAAACCATCGTCAAAAAGCTGAACGGCATCGGCGCGGACATCGAGCGCATTACCGAAGACTTAAAGTAAAAAGGAAAAAGGCAAAAGGAAAAAGTGAAGACCCAATTCTTCACTTTTTTCCTTTTGCCTTGTGAATGGCGTTTATTTTTTAATCGAAAATAAACGCCATTCGCCGTGCGGATCGGCGAATGATTTTACGCCGTGTTCTTCAAAGACGATTCCCAAACCGGCGACCAAATCCTTGACCGTGCGCGAAACTAAAATTTCGCCCAAATCGGATTCTTCAGCGATTTTCTGAGCCAGATTAACAGCAAAATTACTATACTTTTCGCCGCGCACATCGCATTCGCCCGTGTGCAAACCGGTTTTGACTTTGAAGTTCAAGGGATGCGCCAATTCGGTAATCGCTCCAAATTGCCTTCGCCTAAAACTTGATAAGCGAGGTTAACATCGCCGTTTTGGACGTAATGAGTTTCCGGTTTGAAAACAGAAAGCGCAAAGCTCGGCGGCAGTGCCGTCTGCGCCGGAGATAATCGAAGATTTTCTGCTTCAAAAAAATCCTCCGAATTTATTTCTTCTATTCCTTAATACAGTGGTTAAAATGTAAAAAAGAAAAGGCTTCGTTTTTGCCGAACGAAGCCTTTTCTTAAAGGTGAGATGTGAAGTTAACAGGTTTCCGACGTTTAGGGTTTGACGGATCATTTTGACTAACAGAATAATCCGTTTCTGTTATATAGATTCATTGCTATTGATATGCCAGAAATTGAGAAAATTTCTTTGTTCGCAGAAATGTTGCAATAATGTGGTTTAGGTGAGCGCGAAAATTAGTCCGGGAATTTCAAAGTAAATTTTTGGTCAAAAAACCTATCAGTTTTGATAGCCGAGCTATCAAAACTGATAGGTTTTTTGACCAATGTGCGGTTGCTTGAAAAGTGACAAATCAAAAATCTTTGAAAATTCAAAGATTTTTGATTTAAGTAGAACAGCAGTTTGCTCGCAAAATTAATAACTTTAACCTAGATCTTGAGCAGCTTATCGCGCAGCATCCGCGACTGAAAACGGCTTGACGAAATTTCCTGACCGTTTTTCAGCGAAATCAGATAAGTTCCGCCTGGCATTGGCGCGATTCGCGCAATCGTGTCCGTATTAACTATCGAGCCGCGTGAAAGACGCACGAATTTTTTCTCGTCGAGTCGCGCTTCGATGTCTTTAAGGCGAAAATTTATCGTGTATTTTTTGTTTTGGAGACTTGTAATGTGCAGCAGCTCGCCGTCGGCAGTGATAGAAGCGATTTCCGAAACGGGAATTAATAAAATTTCTTCACGCTGCCGAACCGGAATTCGCTCAAGCATAGTTACGCTTGCGTTTGCTTCGTAAGCGGCGGCGGCGGCTTTCAGGTTTGTCGCTTCGGTCGCCTGAAAATCAGTTTGCTCAAGCCGCTCGCGCACGCGATTCAGAGTTTCGCGCAGACGTGATTTTTCGACCGGCTTTAATAAATAATCAACCGCGTTGACCTCAAAAGCCCGCACCGCATATTCGTCGTAAGCCGTGACGAAGGCGACGAGCGGCATCTGCGATTTTCTAAGAAGTTTGACGACATCAATGCCGTTCCCTTCAGGCATCTGCAAATCGAGCAGAGCCAAATCGGGTTTCGTATCTTTGATAATTTCGATGGCTTCCGCGCCGTTTTCCGCTTCGCCGACGATTTCCACATCTTCAAAATTCTGTAAAATCGCTTTTAGAAACGACCGCGCCGGACGCTCATCGTCGGCAATAACTATTCGGAGTTTGTTCGTCATAATTTTTACTTTATTAAAACAGAATCGGAAACCGGCAATTTGATTTCCGCCGCCGTGCCTTTTCCCGCCTCGCTTTGGATTTTCAAAACGGCGGAAGTTCCGTAATACGAACGCAGTCTTTGTTCAATATTATTCAGCCCGACACCTCTTCGCCTGTTTCGCTGCAGCTCGTCGAAATCTGCGCCCGCGCCGCTGTCAAAAACATTTAATTTGAGAAAAACCACGTCTTTTTCGTTCGACAACCGGGCGGATATTTTCACCGCGCCGCCGCGCCTGGCTTTTGAAATACCGTGTTTGACGGCGTTTTCAACGAGCGGCTGCAAAATCAGCGCGGGAACGCGCAATTTTCGCAAATCCTGCGGCACGTCAATTTCGATTTCCAGACGCTCTTCAAAACGGGCGCGTTCGATTTCCAGGTAAGATTCGACGAGTTCGATTTCCTCGTTCAGCGTCGAGAATTCGCCGCTCGCTTTTAAAACGCGCCGCAAAAGCGTGGTCAATTTCATTAAAGTGGCGAAAGCTTTGTCGGGCGCGGTCTGAATTAAATAGCCGATGGTCGTCAGCGCGTTGAAAAGAAAATGCGGATTGATTTGGGCGCGAAGAGCAGTCAATTGCGCTTCAGTAGCAAGCTTGGAAAATTCCTGTTCGCGGATTTCCTGTTCGCAGCGTTCGTGCGTCACGCGCAGCGCGTCAATTCGCCGCGCCGCGAGCAGCGCGACCGCTTCGAGCATTTCGATTTCGCCGGAAAGCAGACGGCGACCGCCCGAAAAGTCGTCAAGATGAATCGCGTAAAAAGGTGATTCCGCAACGGGAACGAAAATTTCGGCGCGGCGCAAACTGAAGTTGACCGCCGGCAGATTAATTTCATTTTCGGAAATCCGCTTCCAATCAGATTTACGCGCCGTCAATGCCGAAGCTAATCTGCGACAAGTTTCGTTCAAAGCCTCTTCGACTGAATTACACTGCTCGATTGTTTTTGAAATTTCGACGCGTAATCTCGCGTAATCAGCGCGGCGCAGAATAATTTTATCAACCAGCCAGACGGCAAATCGGTGCAAACTCGGGTAAATCAAAGCGGTTGCAATCCAGAATGTCAACGTAATACTGACGCGCTGAATATCGTTTTCTTCGTGCGCCGTGTGCAGCGCGAGCAGCGGCGAGGCGGCGAAAACGTAAACGCCGAAAGCCGTCAAACTGACCAGAAGCAAGGATAACGCGCGTTTGAGAAAAAGGTCGGCGAAGGCGAAACGATAATCCTGAAGAAGAATCGCCAAAACAAGCGGCAACGAAGATTGATGCGCGACGAGTTCGACGAGCCACGACGAGCCTTCTTCCGCGTCCGAACTTAAATGCAGAGCCGAAACCGCGAAAATCAGCAGAGCCGCAATCCAAACTCGTTTATTTTCGAGCGTTTGTTTGAAGTTGAAGACAAGCAGACCCGCAAGCAGCGCGAGCGAGCCGACGGTTAAAATCCGCAAAGCCGTATCGGACGGCGCGGCTTTATAAAAAACGGTTGATTGGAAGTGAAAAAAAGTCGCCAGAAAACTCAAACCGTAAGCCGCGTAGGTCAGCCAGCGCGTGTTTCGATTCCGGGTTTCGGAATTTTTCCACGCCGAATGCACGACGACCGACGGCAGAAATCCGAGTGCCGAATAAGAAATCGCCAATAAAACGGGCGCGACTTCGCCCGCGCCGAAATCTTTCCAAACCACTGCGACGAGTTCGCCCGC
>Ga0208736_1000516_pt1 | contig 11017 bp, 13 predicted proteins | sample AntDryMetagUQ255_FD_188090 | JGI IMG/M metagenome (GOLD analysis project Ga0208736, IMG submission 188090) | Polar desert microbial communities from Antarctic Dry Valleys - UQ255 (SPAdes) | ecosystem: Environmental > Terrestrial > Soil > Desert | place: Antarctic Dry Valleys | collected 2008-12-31 | reverse complement strand
CCTCGGCTGCGGCTGCCCTCCAGCTCATCTTCGCCACGACAGCCAACCCCGTTCGACGAGGGCGGCGACGACCCGCCCGTAGCTCTCTTCCATCCGGTCCCGCTCGACGGCCACCGGTACCACCTCGGCTCCAGTTCGGGCCACCATGGCGTCGGTCGCGGCTCGGAGGCTCTCGTGCAGCGTGCCCGCAGCCGCCAGGATGCACGCGCCGAACGCGGAGTCGGCGGATTCCGGGCGCACGACCGCCGTGTCGAGCACGGTGGCCCGGATGGCCGACCAGGCCCGGCTCCGGCCGCCGCCGCCGGCGGTTCGTCGGGGGCCCTCGATCGCCGCACCCAGCCCGGCGAGGCGTTCGTAGGCCAGACGCTCGACGAACGCCACCCCTTCGAGCACGGCACGGTAGGCGTCGACCTCGTCCTCCGGCGGCGCCGTCCAGAGCGCCTCGGCCCCTGCGGCCACGAAGGGGAATCGCTCCCCGGTTCCGGACAGGGGATAGCAGGCAGTGCCGGACGGGCCCCGGGCCGCCGCCGCCCGGTCGAGCTCCACCATCGACGCCGACCGGAAGCGGGTCGTCAGCGAACTGCCACCGGTGTTCGACGCCCCTCCCGGCAGCCACCACCCGTCGGGATGGCGGTGGCTGTAGACGCCGGACAGGGGGTCGTCGAGCCGGTGTTCGCTCCCTCCCTTGATCACGAGCGTGGTGCCCAACACGGTCACGTAGCGGCCGGGCCGGTCGGCGCCGGCTGCGACCTGGGCCGCACACCCGTCGGTCATGCCCAGCCGCACGTCGCACCCGGCCGGGAGACCTGTGTCCTCCGCCGCCCGATCGCAGACGTTCCCGGCGGACGAGGTGGGCGCAGCCACGTGCGGGCGGAGGCTCGAGGCGGCGCCTGCCCGGCCCCACCGCCCGGTGGCCGGGTCGTGACCCGTCTTCAGGGCGGAGCTCCAGTCGGTCGGAGGCGGTGCGCCGGTCAGCCGGTTCACGATCAGGTCGGAGGCGTGCCAGGCATGGGCGGCGACGGCCGACGCTCCGCGTCGGGCGAGCAGCCAGTCCCACCGCCCCTCGGCCGGCGCTCGGGCGTCGTCGTAGAGGAGGGCCGGCCCCACCGGCTCGTACCTCCTGTCGGCGAGCACGACGGTGCCCGACGTGGCCGAGACCGCGACGGCCACCACCCGGCCCTCCAGGCCGATGACGGCCGCCCGCAGGGCGCGGGCCACCGCCGGCCACCACGACCCGGCGTCCTGCTCGGAGGCGCCCGGCTCCGGTCGGTGCGGGCGGGCGAGCGGGGCTGCGCTCCGGACCACGATGTGGCCGGACCGGTCGGCCACCGCCACCCGCGCCTCGGCCGTGGCCAGGTCGATCCCCGCCACCAGCAGGGAGCGGGAAGGGGTCGGAGCCATGGCTGCGCGTCAGCCTACGATTGCGTCCCATGCCGACCGAGCCCGACCTGCCGCCCACGCCCACAGCGCCCGAATCGGAGTCGGAGGCGATCGTCGGGCTCCGCCACCTGGTGGTGCAGATCGCCGATCCCACTCTGGCGGCGACCGGCCGCATCGCCGCCACCAACGCGGCCCGCAGCTACCTCGAGGCCGTGACCCGCAATCTGGTCGAGGAGGCGCGCAGGGACGGCACCACGTGGTTGCAGATCGCCGACCTGTTCGTGACCAGCGAGCGCAACGTCAAGGCCCGCTTCGGCGACCTCCACAACTACGGGGACACCGACGACTGAAGTGGCTCCCGGGCCGGACGACAAGCGGGAGCGGCTGGTCGGGCGGCTGCGGGACCTGCGCCGGCGCCTCGACGCGCCCGCGGAGGACCAGGACGTCTTCGAGCTCGACCTCTACAGCTACGACGAGTCGCTGATCGTGGCCGCCGACCTGCTCGACGTCGAGGTGCCCAAGGGGGCGCGCGACGAGATGAGCGCCGAGCAGCGTGAGGTGCTCGAGGGACGGCTGGCCGCCGCCGGCATCCACGTGAGGGGCGGTGACGTGCGGGGCACGGGCTGAGCCCGCCGTTCAAGGCCCCCTGCGCTCGATCTGCTGCAGTCGCCAGGGGACGATCTCGCTGGTGGTGAGCAGGGCCCGACCGTCGATGCGGTAGGCGATGGCCTCGCCCTGCAGGCGCGGGCCGAGCACGATGGGAACCGGCGGCCGGTCCCAGATGTCGTCGAACGCAGCGTCGGCAGGGATCTCGAGCTCGTATCCCTGGGCGTAGGTCGACAGGGCGACCCGGCGGCCGTCGGGGGAGACGTCCGCGCCGGTGACCAGCTCGAGGCCGCGGTTGCCGGAGCCCAACCGGACGGCGCCGACCTGGACCATGGTGGTCACCGTCGATGCGTCGAGCGGCGCCTTCGCCTTGTACACCTTGGCCGCCTGGGCGTCCTTGGAGATGACGTACAGGTCGCCGGTGGCCGGATGGACGAGCAGGGCCTCGGCATTGTGGGGACCGTCGGGGTAGCGGAGCCGTAAGGCCTCGGAGGGCGCGGACGCCGCCGGCGATGCGGCGGTCGGGACCGCGGCGGCTCCGCCCGCAACCGGCTCGGGGATGCGGTAGACGACGATCTGGGTGCGTTGGTCGATGTTGTCGCCGATGTCACCCAGGTACAGGTAGGGCTCGCCGGCGCGGGGGCCCGGTCCGGCGGCCATGTCCTCCCAGTCGAACGCCTCGGCGCCGGTGACGTTCCACACGCCGCAGCTGCGGCCCTGCAGGTCGAGGCAGTAGACGTTGGGTCCGTCGCCGGAGTCGTTGTGGGTCCAGAGCAGGCCGGGGTTGCGACGGGAGGCGGCCAGGCCGCTGCTCTCACCGATGCCGGCATCGGTGATCGTCCCCAGCACCGTGGCGGGCCGGTAGCCCGAGGAGGAGCCGGCGTCACCGGAACCGGCGGTGGTGGTCGGCGCCTCGGCCAGAGGGTCGTCGGCGCCGCCGTCACCCGAGCCGCTGCAGGAGGCGGCCAGGAGGAGGGCGCACACGGCTGCCGCCCACCGGCGGCCCACTACTTCTTGGTGAAGCCGTGCTTGGTCAGCCACTCCTTGGCCAGGGTCTCGGGGTCGGCCTTGTCGACGTCGGCCCGCTTGTTCAGCTGGATGAGGTCCTCCGTCGTCAGCTCGGCCGACACCCTGTTGAGCACCCTCCGGATGCCGTCGTCGACGACGTCCTTCCGGATGGCCGGGATCAGGTTGTCGACGGTCTGCAGCTTCTTGTCGTCCTCCAGGACCACCAGGTTGCGGGCGGCCACCGCACCGTCGCTCGAGAACACCAGGCCGACGTCGATGTCGCCGGCGCTCAGGGCCTCCATGGTCATGGCCCCGCCGGAGTCGAGCACCCGGAAGGCCTTGAACTTCAGGCCGTAGGTCTTCTCCAGCCCGGGCTGGCAGAAGGGCCGGGTCGGGCACTCGGGACCTGCGCCCAGGGTGAGCTGGCCGGCGGCCGGCGCCAGGTCGGAGATCTTCTTGAGCCGGAGGCGGTCGGCGGTGGCCTTGGTGACGGCGAAGGCGTTCTGGTCCTGCGCCGGGGACGCATCGAGGGCGGTCAGCCCGATCTCGTCGAGGCGGGCCCGGAGCTTGACCACGGTCTCCGCCAGGTTGCTGCTGGCCTCGCCGGCGTTCTTGTTCACCGTCTCGAGCAGCGTGCCGACGTACTCGGGCACGAGATCGATCCCGTTGTCGGAGCCGCCCTTCTGGAGGGCCGGGAGGTAGATCTCCCGCTGACCCAGCCCCTTGCGCACGGTCACCTGGTAGCCCTCGGCCTGCAGGGCGCCGGCGTACATGTTGGCCACGATGACGCTCTCGGAGAAGGGCGCCGAACCGACGACGACGGTCCTGGCCGCCTTGTCCGACGGGCCGTCGCTCTCGGAACCGCAGGCCACCATGACCAGGGCACCCAGGGACAGCGCGACGATGGCGCGGTGCAGGACCGGGCTCAGGACCACGTTCTTCCTCCTCGACGCAAGCCGGTCATCCGACCGTCAGGGCTTCTTCCACGCGCGGCTGCCCGGCCCGCAGCCCTTGGGAGACCATGATCCTCTGCACCCGGGCCAGGATCGATTCCGTGACCAGGGCGAGCAGACCGACGAGCAGCGCCCCGGCCACGATCTGGGCGTTGTCCTGCTGGCCGAAGCCGTCGACGATGAAGCGTCCCAGCCCACCCCATGCGGTCACCGCAGCCAGGGTAGCCGTGGCCACCACCTGGACTGCGGACGTTCGGATGCCGGCCATGATCAGCGGCAGGGCGATCGGCAGCTCCACCCGCCGCAGCAGCTCCGGGCCGGTCATCCCCATGCCCTGCGCCGCCTCGACGACGTCCCGGTCGACGCCGCGCAGGCCCACGTAGGCGTTGGTGACCAGCGGCGGCACGGCGAGCGCCACCAGGGCCACGAAGGCCGGTCGGGCACCGAACCCCGGCCACCCACTCAACCCGATGGCCTGCTGGACCAGGGCCAGGATGGCGAGCGACGGCACGGCCCGCCCCACGTTCGTCAGGTTGATGGCCACTGCGCCGCCCCGGCCCCGGTGCCCGAGCCAGACGCCCAGCGGCAACCCCATCACCATGGCTGTCACCGTGGCGGCCAACGACATCAGTGCGTGCTCGGCCAGGCGATGGGGCACTCCGAAGTCGCCCCGCCAGTGCTCTGCGGTGCTGAACCACTCCACGACCTCCGCGGGAAGGCTCATGGCCCCCCGAGCCCGCCCACCGGGCTCATCGGCGCGACCACGGGGCGCACAGGCGGGCGGCGCCGGCCAGGGCCACGTCGGCCGCCACCGCCAGGGCCACCGAGCAGACCGATCCGACGACGAGGGGAGTGCGGAAGTCGCGGTTGATGCCCTCGATGATGAGGGCGCCCAGCCCGCCTTGTCCGATGAGGCCGGTGACCGTGACCAGTCCGATCGTCGTGACGGTGGCGATGCGGATGCCGGCGACGATCACGGGTAGGGCCAGGGGCAGCTCCACCCGCACCAGTTGGTCGAGTGGCCGGTAGCCCATCCCGTGCGCCGCCTCTCGGACCTCGTCGGGCACGCCGTCGAGCCCGGCCACGACGTTGCGGACCAGGATGAGCAGTGTGTAGCCCACCAGCCCGATCTCGGCGGTGGTGCGCGAGAGCCCGGTGAAGGGCACCAGCAGGGCGAAGAGGGCCAGGGAGGGGATGGTGAACAGGGCCCCGGCCAAGCCGAGGATCGGCCCCTCCGTCCGTCGCCAACGTCTGGCGGCCAGGCCGAGGGGAAAGGCCACGAGCAGGCCGAGGGCCACCGCGAGCAGCGTCAGCTCCACGTGCTGGCGGGTGGCGGCGAAGATGTCGTCGCCGTGATCCCTCACCCAGTCCCATCGCACCCAGGGGTCCGGCACTGCCGGGCAGACTAGCCACGTGATCCGCCTCGAGTCGCTCACGAAGCGCTGGGACAACGGGCAGGTCGCGGTCGACTCCCTCGACCTCGTGGTCGGCGAGGGTGAGATCACCATGCTGGTGGGGCCGTCGGGATGCGGGAAGACCACCACGCTGAGGATGGTCAACCGCCTGATCGAGCCGACGAGCGGGCGGATCTTCCTGGACGGCGACGACGTCACCGGGGCCGACCCGGTCGAGCTGCGGAGGCGCATCGGCTATGTCATCCAGCAGGTGGGCCTGTTCCCCCACCTGACCGTGGCCGACAACGTGGCCACCGTTCCCCGGCTGCTCAAGTGGGACAAGGAGCGGATCCGTACCCGGGTCGACGAGCTGCTGGAGCTGGTCGGGCTGGAGCCGTCCCGGTACCGCCGTCGCTATCCCCATCAGCTGTCAGGTGGGCAGCGCCAGCGGGTCGGCGTGGCCCGGGCGCTGGGGGTCGATCCGCCGGTGCTGCTCATGGACGAGCCGTTCGGGGCCATCGACCCCATCACCCGCGACCGCCTGCAGGGGGAGTTCCTGCGCCTGCAGGCCGAGGTGGGCAAGACGGTGGTGTTCGTCACCCACGACCTCGACGAGGCCGTGCGCCTGGGAGACCGGATCGCCGTGCTGCGCGAGGGTGGCGTGCTCGAGCAGTACGCATCGCCGGCCGACGTGCTGGGCCGGCCGGGGTCGCCGTTCGTCGCCGACTTCGTGGGCGCCGACCGGGGGCTGAAGCGGCTCGGCGTGATCCCTGTCGACCTCGACCGGCTGGAGACGCCGGTGATGCTGGCGCCCGGCCAGTCGCTGAGCGGCGCCCGCATCGCCCTCGCCGGCGCCGGCGACGCTGCGGCGGTGGTCGATGTCGACGGCCGGGTGGTGGGGGAGCTGCACCGGGCCGACGCGGTCGGCGACGGGTCGGTGCAGGACCGATGCCGACCGGTGGGCGCCGCCGTCGGGCCCACGGCCAGCCTGAAGGACGTCGCTAGCGCCCTTCTGCTGTCGGACACGGGTTGGGTGGCGGTGGTCGACGGCGACCGCCTGCTCGGCGTGCTCACCCCCGAGGCGGTCCACGCCGCGGCCCGGCGGGTCGCGAACCCGTAGCCCGGACTACCCTCGCCGCATGGCTGACATACAGGCCCAGATCACCGAGCTGTGGGAGCGCCGCACCGAGCTGACGCCCGATGACCTCGACGCCCTGGCCGTGGTCCGGGAGGCGGTCGCCCTGCTGGACTGTGGGGAAGCGCGAGTCGCCGAAGTCGACCCTACGACCGGGGACGTAGTGGTCCACATCTGGTTGAAGCAGGCCATCCTCATGCTGTTCCGGCTCTCGGAGCTGGAGACGATGGAGATCGGCCCGTTCGAGTTCGCCGACCGCATTCCTCTCAAGCGGGGGTGGGCCGAGGCCGGCGTCAGGGTCGTCCCGGGGGCATCGGCCCGATGGGGCTCGTTCATCGACCGGGGTGCGGTGCTCATGCCCAGCTACGTGAACATCGGGGCCCGGGTCGGCGCCGACACCATGGTCGACACCTGGGCCACCGTCGGGTCCTGCGCCCAGGTCGGCGAGCGGGTCCACCTGTCGGGCGGTGTCGGGATCGGCGGCGTGCTGGAGCCGCCCCAGGCCGCACCGGTGATCATCGGCGACGACTGCCTGGTCGGGAGCCGCTGCATGGTCACCGAGGGGGCACGGGTCGGTCAGGGCTCGGTGCTGGGCGCCGGCCTCATCCTGTCCCGGTCCATCCCGGTGATCGACGCCGAGACCGGCGCCGAGCTGGGACGGGGGGAGATCCCACCCTGGAGCGTGGCCGTCACCGCCACCCGGCCCCGCACCTACGGGGGCGGCGAGTTCGGCCTGCCGTGCGCCCTGGTCATCCGCCGGCTGGTGGAGGGCGAACGCCACGACAAGGGCCAGCTCGAGACGCTGCTCCGCCAGCACGGCGCCTCCGGCGCGTAGGTGGCCGACCTCCTCAAGCTGACCGCGGCGCTGGTCGATATTCCCTCCGTGAGTCATCACGAGGGGGCGATGACCGATCACCTGCACGCGGTGCTGGCGCCGGTCCCGTGGCTCTCGGTGACGCGCGTGGGCGACAACCTGGTGGCCCGCACCGAGCTGGGCCGGTCGTCCCGCCTGATCCTCGCCGGTCACACCGACACCGTGCCCCCCAACGGCAACGAGCGTGCCCGGATCGACGGCGACGTGCTGTGGGGCCTGGGATCCTGCGACATGAAGAGCGGCGTGGCCGTCCTCGTCGAACTGGCCCGTACCATCTCCGAGCCCATGGTCGACACGACCTATGTGTTCTACGAGTGCGAGGAGGTCGATGCCCGCTACAACGGGATCGAGCGCCTCTTCCGGGAGCGCCCCGATCTCCTCGAGGGCGACGCCGCCCTGCTGGCCGAGCCGACCTCGGCCAGGGTCGAGGCCGGATGCCAGGGCACGATGCGGGTCGAGGTGTCGATGGCCGGCGAGCGGGCCCACACCGCCCGGGCGTGGCTCGGCCGCAACGCCATCCACCGCCTGGCTCCCCTCCTGGCCTCCGTGGCCGCCTACGAGGGCCGGCAGGTCACCATCGACGGCTGCCATTTCCGGGAAGGCCTGCAGGTCGTCCGGGTCGAGGGAGGGGTGGCCAACAACGTGGTCCCGGACCGGGCCACGGTGACCTTGAACCACCGCTTCGCGCCCGACCGTTCGCCGGCCGAGGCCGAAGCCCACGTGCGTTCGGTGGTCGGCGAGGTCGACGGGTTCGAGGTGACGGACATGGCGGTGGCCGCCCTGCCCGCGCTCGGCCATCCCCTGTTGCAGGCGGTGCTGGCCGCCAGCGGAGGCGTGGCCCACGGCAAGCTGGGGTGGACCGACGTGGCCCGCTTCGCCGCCCGCGGCGTGCCGGCCACCAACTTCGGGCCGGGCGACCCGAGCGTGGCCCACAGCGCCGGGGAGCGGGTCACCGGCGCCGATCTGGAGGCGGTCTTCGCCGTCCTGCGAACGGTCCTGGAACGACCATGACCGGCCCGGGAGGCCGGTCCGGCAATGATCACGGGGCGAGCCCCGTGACCGGCCCGGGAGGCCGGTCCGGCAATGATCACGGGGCGAGCCCCGTGACCGGCCCGGGAGGCCGGTCCGGTCGCCGGAGGCGACGTGTCGTCGCCGTGTCGGTCGTGGCGATGGTGGCCGCCCTGACCGGTACCGCCTCCGCCACCAATGACACCCACTTCTCCCGGCAATGGGCCCTCGGCCAGATCGGGGCGCCCCAGGCCTGGCCACGGACCACGGGCAGCGGGATCACCATTGGCATCGTCGACACCGGCGTGGACCTCGGCCACCCCGACCTGGCCGGCAAGATCGCCGTGACCGCCGACTGCGTCGGTCGTCCGTGCAGCGCCGGAGGCGGGAACGACACCAACGGCCACGGCACCATCGTCAGCGGCATCGCCGCGGCGGTGGCCGGCAACGGCAGGGGAGTGGCCGGCACGGCCCCCGACGCCCGCCTGGCCGTGGCCAAGGTGCTCGACGCCGCCGGCGAGGGTCGGGTCGAGGACATCAACAACGGCATCCGCTGGGTGGTGGACAACGGGGCCAAAGTGGTGAACCTGAGCGTCGGCGATCCGAACTTCCTCATCGCCGGCGGGCGCGGCACTCCGCTGCGCAGTGGCATCGAGTACGCATGGAGCAAGGGTGCGGTCCCGGTGCTGGCGTCGGGCAACTACGCCACCGGCGTGGGCGACCTCGGCACCGAGAACTACGGGGACGTCAACGCCCTCGTCGTCGGAGCCAGTGACCGGGCCGGCAACGTGCCGTCGTATTCGAGTGCCATCGGCAACGCCAAGTGGGGTCTGGTGGCGCCCGGAGGCGCCGGCTCCGGCGGCGCAGAGGCCAACGTGATCTCCACCTTTCTGCTGTCCTCGGGTGGGAGCGGCTACGCCTCGGCAGCGGGCACGTCGATGGCCGCCCCTCATGTGTCCGGCGCAGTGGCCCTGCTCCTGGCCCAGGGCTTGACTCCTGCGGCGGCGGTGAGCCAGCTTCTCGCCACCCTGGACAAGCGGGTGCCGTGCGGGCGGGGCTGCCAGGGCCGGCTCGACGTGGCCGCTGCGGTAGGGGTCACCTCCGCTGCGGGCCCGCCGCCCTCGACAGTTGCGCCCACCACGGCCAAGGCCGCCGGCGCATCGGTCGCGACAGTGCCAGGCTCGACATCGGTCCGGCCGCCCGTCACCGAGACCACGACGACCGTCACTTCCCGACCGGCCCCGTCGAGGGACGTCCCGGAGCTGTCTCTTTCCCTACCGGTACCGATCAGTGATGCTCCGACGGGTCGAAATCCGGTGGTGCCCGCCACCGCCGCCGTGCTCGTGCTGCTCATGGGCGGGGCGGTCGGCGCCGCCGGGCTGCGCCGGCTCAGCGACTGACAGGCCGCCTCACAGCCGGCGGACCACCGTGACCACCTTGCCGTAGATGGTGACGTCGGCGGCGTCGAACTCCATGGGCGCCAGACGGGCATTGGCCGGGACCAGGACCACTTTGTTGCCCTTTCGGGTGAAGGTCTTGACCGTGCCCTCCTCGCCGGGGATGCCGGCGACCACCACGTCGCCCTTGCGCACGTCGGTCTCCTGGCGGACCACGACGAAATCACCGTCGAGGATCCCTGCGTCGATCATCGAGTCCCCCCGCACACGGACCATGAACACCGGACCTTCTCCGGTGAAGTCCGCGGGGAGGGGCAGGAGCTCCTCGACGTTCTCCTGGGCCAGGACGTCGGTGCCGGCGGCCACGTCGCCCACCAGAGGAACGTGGCGGGCCGGCCGGCGCTCGCCTGCCGCTCCGGACCCGGGGTCGTAGCGGACCTCGATGGCCCGCGGCTTGGTGGGGTCGCGGCGGAGGTAGCCGAGGCGCTGCAGGGTCGCCAGGTGGGCGTGCACCGTGGACGTGGAGGTCAGCCCCACCGCCTCACCGATCTCCCGCACCGACGGCGGATAACCCCGGTCACGGGTCTCGGACTCGATGAAGTTCAGGATTCCGCGCTGGCGATCGGTCAGGTTGGAGGTCACGTGGGACACGATAGGACGGAAGGCGTCGGGATGCAAACATATGTTCGAGATTTCTCTTGACCCCGAACGCCCGTTCGTGGTGTAGTGCACGGCGTACCCGAACACCCGTTCCCGAGGAGGGCGTGCGTCATGGCTGCAGTCGCTCATGCTTCGCAGGCGGAGATCCGCCGCCTCGTGCTCGTCCGCACCACGCCCCTGGTCGCACCGGCCGTGGCGTTCCGGCCGAGCGCCGTCCACCGCCGCCGGAGGGCCGTCGCCCTCCTGGTCGTCCTCAGCGTCGCGGCCGCGCTGCTCCTCAGTGTCCATGCGCTCCTGGGGTCGTCCGGAAGGAACTCCGTTGCGGCCTCCCAGGCGCCGGCGGAACGGCCGGCGGCCTACGTGGTGCAGCCGGGCGACACGTTCTGGGAGATCGCCCGCCGGCTCCGCCCGCATGACGATCCCCGGCCGCTCGTGGCCCGCATGGTGGCCGAGCACGGTCGTCCGGTCCTGGTGGCCGGCGAACGCCTGCCGCTGCCCTTCGCAGCCTGATCAGGCCACCCGGTGCCGTGGGCCTCCCTGCGAGTGGGCGCCGATGATGACTCCCGCCGGCAGCGGGCCCGGGAGCGGGCCGCTGCGCCACC
>Ga0208736_1000515_pt1 | contig 11021 bp, 11 predicted proteins | sample AntDryMetagUQ255_FD_188090 | JGI IMG/M metagenome (GOLD analysis project Ga0208736, IMG submission 188090) | Polar desert microbial communities from Antarctic Dry Valleys - UQ255 (SPAdes) | ecosystem: Environmental > Terrestrial > Soil > Desert | place: Antarctic Dry Valleys | collected 2008-12-31 | reverse complement strand
TGCTGATCGTCGATCTGTGCAGCGACGAGATCGACGGCATCGGCCTGCTCGAGACACTTGCCGCCGGTGGCAAGCTGCACGGGACGCGGACGCTCGCCTTCTACCGCCACACCGAGGTCGAGGTGCGCACATCGGCGATCGACGCCGGCTTCGACATCGTCGTGCCGCGCTCGCGGATGGCGCGCGAGGGCGTGGCGCTCGTCGACGGCCTGCTGGCGCGATAGACCTGGGAGCCCTAATAGAGCGCCGTGTCCAGGCGCGGGTCTTCGGGGAAGATGCGGTCCTCCGCCGAGGCATGCAGTTCCTCCACGTCGATCACCGCGACCTGACCGCTATGACCCGCGCCCGCGTCGGCGTACCCGCGCAGGACGTTGACGACGGCCTGCGATTGCGCGGCGCCAGCGACACACTCCAGTCTCAGCTCCGACCGCAGTTCGGTCTGTAGGGTCGCTCCGCGGTAGCGCAGCGTCCTGGCTGACTGCGGACCCGAGCTGTGGACCACCGAGGTCGTCATGCGAAGCACGCCGAGGTCGAGCAGCTCGGCTCGTACCGGTTCGAACGCGTCATTGGGAATGTGGGCGATGATCAGCTTCAGTTGGCTAACCGACTCCTCTGTTGGGGGCTGCAGCTGCATTGCCGCATGACTCAATGAGCGCGCCACCCCGGCGCTGATACATGGCGGCGTCAATCCGGGCCCGCCGAGGAGCCGCTCGCAGCGGATCGCACGAAGCCGCCGTCGAATGCGCGTTGCACCGCCGGCACGCGCTTGACGATTCCGAAGCGCCGCTCCCAGCGCGCCCATGCGCGCAGGCGCTCGGCGTCGAGCTCGCCGAAGCGCCGCGCTCCCGCGTCGAAGGCGGGCAGGACCGCGTCGAGCTCGCGCCTGAGCGGCCCGCGTTCGTGCCCGTCCGTGCGCGAGAGCAGCGCGTCGAGGCCGGCCTCGGGGTCGGCCAGCACCGCGCCGTAGCCGCGCACGAGCGCGGCGACCGCGTCGCGAACGAGCTGCGGCGAGCCCTCGAGCGTCCTGCGCGTGACGGTCAGCACGAGCTCGGGATAGGCGGGCGCACCGTAGTCGTCGACGCGGAACTCGCGGATCCTCGGCCGCTTGGCGCGCAGCGCGACGCCCTCGACGTTCCAGAACGCGGTCGCACCCGCGACGCGCCTCGTGAGGAGGCTGCGTACGGCCTCGAATCCGATCGTCACGCGCCGCACGCGCTGCGGATCTCCGCCCGCGCCCGCGACGATCGAACGCAGCACGGCCTCGTCGCTGGGCAGGCCGGTGACGCCGACGCGCTCGCCCTCGAGATCGCGCGGCGTCCGGATCTGCGGCTGGGCGAGCAGCGCCGCCAGCGGTCGCTGGACGAGTGCCATCACGCCGACGAGGTCGCGACCGCGCTCGCGCGCGATCGCGAGGTCGTGGATGTCGAGGACCGCCAGATCGGTGCGGCCCGCGACGAGCAGCCGCACGGCGTCGGTCGAGTCAGACGGCACCTGCACGTCGAGCGCGAGCTTGCGATCGCCGTCGTAGTCCTTCTCGAGCGCCGCGTAGATACCGGCGTGCACGGCGTTGGGCTGGAAGTCCAGCAGCAGCGTGGCGCGGCGCTCCCTGGAGCCATCGCCGTCGTCGGCGCCGCAGCCGCCGGCAGCGAGCGCGACGGCCAGCAGGAGTGCGGTCAGCCACGGTCGCGGAGCCATGAGGCGCGAGCATAGACTTCCCGGGGTGCGCCGTCGGGTCACCTTCAGCCGCAATCTGACGCTGTCGCTGTCGCGGACCTGCCGCTGCTATTGCAAGTACTGCGCGTTCGCGACCCACCGTGCGCACCTGCATTCGCCCGACGAGGTGATCGCGCTGCTCGACGGCGCGGCGAAGCGCAAGATCAAGGAGCTGCTGGTGCTGACGGGCGAGCGCCCCGGGGTGAACGCGGGCGTGCGCGAGCGGCTGTCGGAGTACGGCCACGAGGACTTCGTCGGCTACGTCGTCTGGGCGTGCGAGCGCGCGCTCGAGCGCGGCCTGCTGGCGCACACGAACCTCGGCGTCCTCGACCGCGCGGACCTGGCCCGCCTGCGCGAGGTGACCGCCTCGCAGGGCCTCATGCTCGAGTCCGTCAACCCCGACCTCGTCGCCCATCAGGGCTCGCCGACGAAGCATCCGGTGCGGCGGCTGGCGACGATCGAGGCCGCCGGCGAGCTGCGGATCCCGTTCACGAGCGGGATCCTCGTCGGCATCGGCGAGAGCGAGGACGAGCGCGTCGCGGCGCTCGAGGCGCTGGCGCGGGTGCACGAGCGCCACGGCCACCTGCAGGAGGTGATCCTGCAGAACTTCGTCCCGCACCCCAGCTACTACGGACGTGAGCCGGCGCAGGTCGCCGACGAGTCCGCCCGCGAGCTGTGGCGCACGGGGGTCGACGCCGAACCGGCCGGCCCGAGCGCGGACCTCCCCGCGTGGGCGACCCCCGTGACGATCGACGCCATGCGCCGGCTCGTCGCCGAGGCGCGAAGGCTGATGCCCGACGTCGGCGTACAGGTCCCGCCGAACCTCGCCGATTGGTGGCCGGAACTCGTGCGCGCGGGCGCGACCGACCTCGGCGGCCTGAGCGCCAACGGCGATCACATCTCGCCGGAGCATCCGTTTCCGTCGCCGCATCAAGTCCGTAAGCGGCTGGCCGCCGACGGCTTCGCGCTCACCGAGCGGCTGTGCGTCTACGCGCGCTTCATCGATCCGGGCTGGATCGCGCAGGGCGTGCTCGACGTCATCAAGGCGCGCTACTGGAGCTTCATCCCGCACAGCGGAAGCGGTCGCACGCAGCCGCCGCGGCCGATCCGGCCCGACCTCGTGCCGGGCGCGATCGCGCGGGCGCGCGACGGCGTGCGGTTAACGGCCGACGAGCTCACCGCGCTGTTCGCCGAGACGCGTCCGGAGGCGATCGAGGACATGCGCCAGGCGGCCGACGAGCTGCGCGCCGAGCTCGCCGGTGACACCGTGACGTTCGTCGTCAACCGCAACCTCAACGTCTCCAACGTCTGCATCGTCGGCTGCGCGTTCTGCGGCTTCGGCCAGGGCAAGCGCTCGCCCGACGCCTACGAGCTCGAGCGCGAGGAGTTCGTGCACCGCGTGCAGGAGGCCGTCGAGTTCGGCGCGACCGAGATCTGCATGCAGTCGGGCATCCATCCCGACTGGTCGATCGAGGACTACGAGGGCTGGCTGCGCCTGGCGCGCGAGATTGCGCCGCAGCTGCATCTGCACGCCTACTCGCCGATGGAGGTCGCGCACATGTGCGACGCCGGCGGGCTGACCGCTGCGGAGGTCTTCGAGCGCCTGCGCGATGCGGGACTCGGATCGACGCCGGGTACCGCGGCCGAGGTTCTGCACGACGGCATGCGCCGGCGCATCAGCCCGAACAAGCTGCCGGTCGCGCGCTGGGTCGAGGTCATCGAGGCGTCGCACCGCTGCGGCCTGCGCTCGACGGCGACGGTCATGTTCGGCCACATCGAGGAGCCGTGGGAGCTTGCCGAGCACATGCGCGTGATCCGCGCCCTGCAGGAGCGCACCGGCGGCTTCACCGAGTTCGTGCCGCTGAGCTTCATCCCGTTTCACACGCTGCTCGGCCGGACGCACGGCGTCGAGGAGATCTCACGCGAGGAGAACCTCAAGCACACGGCGGCGTTCCGCCTGGCGCTCGGGCGCAGCGTGCGCAACCTGCAGGCGAGCTGGGTGAAGATGGGCCTCGATGCCGCGACCGAGGCGTTGCGCTGGGGCGTCAACGACCTCGGCGGCACGCTGATGGAGGAGAACATCAGCCGCCTGGCCGGCAGCTATCACGGCGTACGCCTGGAACCGGAGGACCTGATCGCCGCGGCGCACCGTGCCGGCCGTCCGGCAGCGGAGCGCACGACGCTGTACGAGCTGCGGCGCCGCTATCCGGTGGCGGCGGGGACGATGTCGGCGTCTTGACGGTTGGGTCACGTGGTGGCCTCAGGCGCGGCGCGCCGCCGCGGTGATCAGCTGTGGCTCGACGTGCTGGGCGCCGGGCAACCGCTCCAGGCTGACCAGCCCGCACAGGGTGTCGGTGATCAGGCCGCTGCTGGCGCGCACCCACGCCGCCTGGGGTGCGTAGGACAGCGGCTGCTCGAGATCGAAGCCGGCGGCGGCGAGCTCGTCGCGATGGTGTTCGGCCTCGTCATCGTCGCCGAAGCGCACGAGCGCGCGGCCGGTCGGCACGGCGACCGCGCCGCCGTGCGCTGCTCGGTAGACCGGCCCGATCGCAGTGGCGCCGACTTCGTTCACGTCCGCGTCGGCGGGCTCGATCGCGATGCTGCCGCCCTCGTGCGACAGCATCGTCCCGTCGCCGCCGCGCTCCGCGCCGTGGACGGCGATCAGGTCGGAGTCGAGCGTGTAGGCGGTGCGCGGCTCGGAGCTGCTGTGGCCTAGCGAGGCCGGGGCCGACGTCAGGAGTGCTCGCACGTCCACGCAAGCATTGTGTCGCGAGTCACACACGTGCCGCGATCAGCGCGTAGGCTCGTGCCACCGCCACGAGAGCGCCGTGCCTGGCTGCACGGCAGGAGGAATCGCACATGTTCTCGATCCGCTTCGGTGGACGCGACGGGCACGAGCTGCGGCTCGAAGATCACGAGGATCTCATCGTCATCCGCACCCACCGGCGCGGAGCGCGCCACGACCAGTCGCCGCTGTCGGGTCGCAGCCTCGCCGCGCAGGCCAAGCTGCGCCCGCTGTTCGGCTTTCCCGCCGCCGGCGTCGGCGTCTACAGGGCGCCCGAGGGCGACGCGCAGGCACTCGCAGAGGTCATCCATTCAGACCCCGAGGTGAAGTTCGCCGGGCGCGGCCTGCGCGACGAGTACGGAGCGCCGATCGTCTACACCGAGAACGTCTTCGTGAAGTTCGCCGATGCCACCCCCGCGGACGTCTGCGAGCAGCTGCTCGCGGACGAGCGGCTGGAGATCAAGCGCGTGCTCGAGTACGCGGACAATGCGTACTTCACGGCCGCGCCCGTGGGGGCAGGCCGCGAGGTGTTCGCGGTCGCCGACCGGCTGCTGCGCCGTGAGGAGGTCGAGCTGTGTCACCCCGAGCTCGTGCGCGAGCGCTGCCTCAACGTCGCGTTCGCGCAGCAGTGGCACCTCCAGGCCGCGCAGATCTACGGGGCGAACGTGGCCCAGGACGCCAACGTCGTGGCGGCGTGGGAGCTCAGCGAGGGCGCCGGCGTGATCGTCGCGGTGATCGACGACGGCGTCGACATCGACCACGAGGAGTTCGCCGCGCCGCAGAAGATCGTCGCTCCGCGCTCGGTCAGCGTCCCGCGCGGCGACGACCCGCGGCCGTCCGACGGCGACAACCACGGCACCGCCGTCAGCGGCGTCGCATGCGCCGACGGCCTGCACAGCGCCAGCGGCGTTGCGCCCAAGGCTCAGCTCATGCCGATCCGCAACTCGTCGGGCCTGGGCTCGCAGGACGAGGCCGACGCGATCGCCTGGGCGGCCGACAACGGCGCCGCCGTGATCAACTGCAGCTGGGGCCCCAGCGACGGCGCTTGGTGGGACGAGGCGGACCCGGCGCACAAGGCGGTCGCGCCGCTGCCCGACTCCGCGCGCCTAGCGATCGACCACGCCGTGCAGAAGGGCCGTGACGGTCTCGGCTGCGTCATCACGTGGGCGGCGGGCAACGGCAACGAGAGCGTCGACAACGACGGCTACGCGAGCTACGACAAGGTCGTCGCCGTGGCAGCCAGCAACGACGTCGGAACCCGCGCGGTCTACAGCGACTTCGGCAAGGCGATCTGGTGCGCGTTTCCGTCCAACAACTTCCCGTCCGAGGACGGCGCCGGCGACAAGATCATGACCCCGGGCATCTGGACGACCGACCGCAGCGGCAATGAGGGCTACAACTCCGGCGACGCGAGCCTCGGCGACGCGACGGGCAACTACACGAATTCCTTCGGCGGAACGTCGAGCGCCGCGCCGGGCGTCGCCGGGGTTGCTGCGCTGATCATCGCCGCCAACCCGAAGCTGCGCTCAGACGAGGTCAAGGAGATCCTCAAGCGCTGTTGCGATCGCATCGACGACGAGCCTGGCGAGTACGACGCCGACGGCCACAGCCCGCAGTACGGGTTCGGGCGCGTCAACGCGCGGCGGGCCGTCGAGCTCGCGCAGGCGGACTACGAGGGTCCCGCACGCGCGTGATGCGTCGCTAACCTTTGACGATGTCTGAGCAGATCACTCCCGATGGGCTCACCGCCCTGCGCGCTGAGATCGAGCAGCTCGAAACCGCCGGACGCGCCGCGATGGCCGTGCGCATCAAGGCCGCTCGTGAGCTCGGCGACCTCAAGGAGAACGCCGAGTACCACATCGCCAAGGAGGACCAGGCGCACCTGGAGACGAAGATCCTGCGTCTGACGCAGCGACTGCGCGCCGCGCGCGTCGTCGACGGGGTGGAGGATCCGGATGTCGTCGGGTTCGGCTCGACCGTGGCGGTCGTCGACGAGGAGTCCGGCAAGTGCAATGAGTTCACGCTCGTCGGCGCGACCGAGGCCGACTTGAAGAGCGGACGCCTGTCGGCCGAGTCGCCGGTCGCGCAGGCGCTGATCGGCGCTCGCGCCGGCGAAGTGGTCAAGGTGCAGACGCCGCGCGGCGATCGCCGCTATCGCGTCGAGCGCGTCGGCTGAGGGCGCGCCTACAAGAACAGGTCCTCGGCGCGGGCGCGGACGAGCGCTGCGGCGCCCGGGCCGTCGGCCTCGGTGACATGGCGTTCGAGCCCGCGCACGAGCACGGCAGGCTCGCGGCTGTCCTTCGCGCGGGCGAGGTCGGCGACCGCGGCCACCTCGTCGGCGACGGCGATGACCGTGGCGCTGAGCGTGCGCCGGCCGCCATCCGGCCGCCCGCGCCAGTCCTCGACGGCCACCAGACCGGCGATCCCGATCGCGACGTCGCACTGGCCGATGCGCCACGCGCGTCCGAAGGAATCGGTGATGACGATCGCCGGCGCGACCCCGACGAGCTCGCGCAGCCGCGCGCGCAGCGCGCGCGCTGAGGCGTCGGGGTCGCGTGGCAGCAGGATCAGCTCGTCGTCGCGCGCGGCGTTGGAGGCATCGACGCCGGCGTTGGCACAGACGAAGCCGTGCGGTGTGCGGCAGATGAGTGCGCCCGGCCGCGAGCGCACGATCGACACGCTCTCGCCGAGGATGACCTCGATCAGCCGCGGGTCACGGCCGTGCTCGTCGCCCAGCGCCCGCGCCCGCTCTCCCGGCTGTACGCCGTCCAGCGCGATGACGCGCCCCTCCGCCTTGGAGACGACCTTGTGTGCGATCGCGAGCACGTCGCCGCCGGCAAATCCCGCGGCGGCGCCGGCAAGTCTCCCGGTGGCGTCAACGAGCAACCTCGCCAGGTCGTCGCCGCCGCGGACCTCGGGCAGGCCGGGCAGCGCGGTGGCGACGATCACGCCCGGCAGTCGATCATCATCTACTCGCGCTCGCGCCGGCGAGACGGCTGAGCATGCCGCGCGTGTGCGCGGCGCCCCCGCGGCGCCCGGCGAGCATCCGGCGCAGCTCGTCCAGATCGTCGAGCGTGTCGACGTCCAGCGCGAGCGTCGGGATCTGGTCGACGGTGCAGGGGATGCCGGCCGCAGCCGCAGCCGCCTCGTGGCGCGCGCGGCTGTCCTCGCCGAACTCCGGCTCGATGACGTCTGGTGGCGCGAGCACGAGGGCGTTCGTGCCCGTGCCGTGACGGTCGGCCACGAGCGTCACGCCGCGGCCGACCACGGGCGCCGCCAGCAGCGCCGTCAGCTCGGCCGGGTCGAGCGCCGGGCAGTCGCCTGGAACGAGCAGCACGCGCGTCGCGCCTGCCTCGAGGGCGTAGCCGACGCCGATCATCGCCGCCGCGCTCTGGCCGTCGTCCCTGGCGTCCTCGATCACGCGCGCGCCGTAGCCGCGGCCGATCGCGTCCGCCGCCGGCTCGGACGTGACGAGCAGCACCTCGTCGATCGCCTGCGTGCGCCGCAGGGCCATCAGAACGTCGGTGAGCATCGACTCGGCGAGCGCGCGCCGCGTGCCGGCGGCAAGATCGATGCCGAGGCGCTGCTTGGCCGCGTTGAAGCGCTTGACGGGCAGGATCGCGAACGTCAGCGCCGCTGGTCCGCGCGGCGTCACGCGAGCGCCTCCGCGAAGCCCAGCGTCTCGGCCGCCACCCGGCGCCGGCCCGCGGCGTCGCTCATCAGCGTGTCCGTGCGCAGGACGGGGAGGGCGGAGGCCATCCCCGTCCGGGGGAGGCCGGAGGCGATCTCCGTCCGAGGAAGCGCGTCGGTGGGCTCGTCGGCGACGAGGCCGTCGAGCAGCCCGGCGTAGCAGGCGGCGATGCCGTCGGCGTCCAGCGAATGGCCGGCCCAGCGCATGAACGCCTCGGTCGGCCCCTTCAGCACGCTGCCGCCGACGATCGGGGAGACCGCCACGACCGGTGCCGGGCTGTCGATGAGCGCGTCGCGGATGCCCTGCACTGCGAGGATCGGGCCGATCGAGATGACCGGATTGGACGGGCCGATGACGAGCGCGCGGGCGGTGGCGATCGCCTCGAGCGCCTCGGGCGGCGCTGTGGCCGTCTCGACGCCGCGCAGCTGCACGTCCTGCACGGGCCCCTCGCCGCGAGCCCGGATCATGAACTCCTGAAACGGCGTCCACGCATCACGCGCCCTGACCCACGTGCGCACCGGCGTGTCGGACATCGGCAGGACGCGGGCGCCGACGCCGAGCGCCGCGGTCAGCTCCGCGAGCGCCTCGGTCAGCCGCGCGCCGTCGCGCAGGCGCCTCGCGCGCTCGATCCCGATCGCCAGATCGCGATCGCCGAGCGCCATCCATACGTCGACGCCCAGCTCGCGCAGCCCCTCCATGACCTCGAACGTGTCGTCGCGCAGGCCCCAGCCGCGCTCGTCGATGCGGTCGGCAAGCCAGAACGTGCACAGGTCGGGGTCCGGGGAGACGTAGGCGCCGTGGATCTCGATGTCGTCGGCGGTGTTGGCCAGCACCGTGAGGTCGTCGCCGACGACATCGAGCATGCCGCGCGCAAGCTTTGCTCCGCCGGTGCCGCCGGCGAGCACGAGGACCCCGGTGCCCATCAGGCTCGCGGCGCGGGTTCGGGCCAGAGATCGTCGGGCAGGCCGGTGACCGTCACGCCGGCGCGCGTCCTGTGGCGGACGTTGATCGAGATCATGAGCGCCGTCAGGCTTTCGGTCAGGCGCGCCATTTCGAGGCGTCCGACGTCGACGCAGCGCAGGCCGTCGATGGCATCGATGAGCTGTGCTGCGCGCTGCTTGTCGGCGCGCCTGTCACCGGCCAGCAGGACGTCCTCGTCCAGCACGTGGTCGAGGTCACGCAGCGTCGCGGCGCTGACGGTGTGCAGGGCGCTGACGACGCGCACGTCCTCGGGGACCATCTCCTGCGCCTGCTGCGCCGCCGACCCCTGCCAGACGCCGAGCGTGCGCGTCGCTTTGCCGCCGACGGCCGCCGCCAGCGGCACCGTTGCATCGATTACGAGCTGCCCGGCGTGCAGCACGTCGCGCAGATTGTGCAGCGTCTCTGACTGGTTGCGGAAGGGAACGCAGAGGACGACGAGCTCGTTTGCCGCCGCGGCCTCGGCGTTGGACAGGCCGCGGAGCGAGCCCTCCGGCACCGCTTCGCGGGCGCGAGCGGCAGCTTCCCGCGCACGTTCGGGCTCGCGCGAGCCGATCGCGACCGCGCTACCGGCGCGGGCGAGTCGTAGCGCCAAGCCGAAGCCGAGGGCCCCGGAGGCACCGATGATGGAGACCGACTCGGGCACGCGGGGGGCGAGGATACCCACCCGCGAGCCCGGTCAACGGCCTGTGAACTGCGGCGGACGAGCCTCGCGAACGACGAGGCTCGAGCGCTATCCGGCGGGCTGGCTGAGATGCGGCAGCGGCTCGGTCTCGCTCACGGGCGGGTACTTGTCGGTCAAGAGCAAGCTGTAGGCGGTCCCGCGGGCGGTGTAGGACATCGGGAAGCGCAGCGCCTCGGTCAACCCCGCGCCTGTCTTGCCCATGATCACGGCGACGAACCAGATCGCGATCGCCACGACCTGCAGCCAGATCGTCAACACGTAGATGAAGATGGCGATCGGGATCACGAGGATGAAGCGAAAGAACACGAGCAGCCGGCTGTACTTCGCCTGTGGCGGCCCGATCTTCAAGCGCACCGGGTACTCGGGATGCTCGCCGCCTTCAAACGGCGGGTATTGGTCGACCACGAGGTAGGTGTATGCGTTCAATCGGGTGTAGAAGCGCAGGAAGCCCGCGATGAACTCGTACATCCCGGCCGGATACTTGCCCGTGAAGAGGATCGCGAACCACGCGACGAATACCACGAGATACGCCGCGAGGCCGTAGAACATGGCCCAGATGAAGTGCGGAATGAGCAGCAGCAGGCGGAAGAAGACCGTCAGCCGGCTGCGCTTGATGGGTGGGGACTGGTCGTACACGATCGGGTAGGCGCTCATTAGTGGACCCTCGCACGCCGCCCGGCGACACGCCAACGAGTCTGCGCGAGTCCGCGCGGCCCCGCCCCGCCCGCGACTAACCTTGCCGCCGGTGGGATCCCCGACGATCACCGAGCGCCGCGAGCTGGCCTTCGCGGGAGTCGCGCGTCAGGCAGAGCTCGTCCGTGCGGGCGAGATCTCTCCGCGCGAGCTCGTCGAGACGGCGCTCGAGCGCATCGAGCAGCTCGATCCCGAGCTCAACGCGTTTCGGATCGTCTTCGGCGAGCGCGCGCTGACCGAGGCCGACCAGGCCGCCGGGCGCGTCGGCGCCGGCGATGAGCGCCCGCTGCTCGGCGTCCCGATCGCGGTCAAGGACGACCAGGCGGTCGCCGGCACGCCGCGCGTGCGCGGCTCCAGCGCGCACGGCGGTCCTGAGCCCGAGGACTCCGAGATCGTGCGCCGCCTGCGCGCCGCGGGCGCGATCGTGATCGGCATCACGCGCACGCCGGAGCTCGGCATCTGGCCCTTCACCGAGA
>Ga0208736_1000514_pt1 | contig 11036 bp, 12 predicted proteins | sample AntDryMetagUQ255_FD_188090 | JGI IMG/M metagenome (GOLD analysis project Ga0208736, IMG submission 188090) | Polar desert microbial communities from Antarctic Dry Valleys - UQ255 (SPAdes) | ecosystem: Environmental > Terrestrial > Soil > Desert | place: Antarctic Dry Valleys | collected 2008-12-31 | reverse complement strand
ATCACTGGCAAGCATAGTGGTTTGGTTAACCACTCCAATTCTCTGCAAATCTTTTTCTATATTGAAACCTTCAGAATATTGATCTTGAAAATCAATGTAAAATTGTTTAGCAGGTTTTTCGTTGAGTATATATTGTGCCAGTACTCTTGCCTGCTCCATATCTCGTATCACCACGGAAGGAGCGTTAACAGCCGCATGTGAAAAAGTAGCCCTTGTTTCTTCATGAGTAGGCTTGCCATGTATGATAATGGTATAATTATTTTTAGCGATAGCTTCACTGCGGTTCCATACCTTTTCCACGAACGGGCAGGTGGTATCATATTTTTCAATGTTTATACCAATACGCTGTAATTTTTTTTCGATCTCTAATGTTGTTCCAAAAGCGGGTATTAAAACAATATCATCACTGGTTAAATCTTCAAATGGTAGAATTTGTTTTCCGGATGTGTCCTGAATAAATGAAATGCCACTATCTTCCAGATCTGCATTAACCTGCGGATTATGGATCATTTCGCTTAACAAAAAAATACGCTTGCCTTTATTTTCTTCTATAGTTTTAAAAGCTATATCAATGGCATTCTCCACACCATAACAAAATCCAAAATGCCTGGCAAGGTAAATTCGCAACGAGCCAAAATCTAAAAGAGTAGGAGAAAAGTCCTTTTTTAACCGGTCTTCTTCCTTTCGCTTTTTTTTAATAGCCGAAATAAGTGGGCTTCTGTAGATAATGGGAACGTCAAACGTTTTCATCGGCATCAAAGTTAGCTGGTAAAATGCTAACAGTTTTTTAATGTGTTATTTTGCTTAAGAAATAAAGCTTATGCAGAAATTCCTTTACGGATTTACTCTAATTTTTTTGTTGAATGCCTGTCACTCGAACTCCAGTTCACAACCAGAAGAAAATAAAATTATGGATACTATAGATTGGATAAAAAGTACAAATGTTTACGAGGTCAATGTGCGTCAATACACCAAAGAAGGAACTTTTAATGCTTTTGCCAAAGACTTACCACGGTTAAAAGAGATGGGTGTAAAAACACTTTGGTTTATGCCGATCACACCTATTGCGCAGAAAAAGAAAAAAGGAGAATTGGGCAGTTATTATGCAGCCGCAGATTATACTGCTATCAACCCGGAGTTTGGCACATTGGATGATTTTAAAAACCTTGTAAAAGATGCACATGGGCAAGGATTTAAAGTAATCATTGATTGGGTAGCTAATCATACCGGTTGGGATCACCGGTGGACGAAAGAGCATCCGGATTATTTTGAAAAAGACAGCACTACCAATGATTTTAAGGTTGCTTCCGGTATGGATGATATTATAGAGCTGGATTTTAAAAACCCTTCTTTGCGAAAAGCGATGATTGATGCCATGAAGTTTTGGATTCAAGAGGCGGATATTGATGGCTTTCGCTGTGATCTTGCTTTTTGGGTAGAACTGGATTTTTGGAAAGAAGCAAAAACGGAATTGCATAAAATAAAACCACTTTTTTGGTTAGGGGAATTAGATCCATTGGAACATCCTGAATATATGGAAGTTTTTGATGCTGCTTACACCTGGACGTGGATGCACCGTACAAAAGAGTTTTACGAGAAAAAATTACCATTAGATAGTTTGCATGTTGTTTTAGAAAAGTATAAGCGAGCGCCGGGCATGAAAGCGTGGTTTACTACAAACCATGATGAAAATAGCTGGAACGGAACTGAATATGAAAAATATGGCGGGGCAGCTAAAGCTTTGGCTGTATTTAGTTGTACCTGGCCTGGGCTGCCGCTCATTTATAATGGACAGGAAATGCCTAATCTAAAACGTTTAAAGTTTTTTGAAAAAGATGCGATTGAATGGAATGGCAAATATGAACTGCAGCAGTTTTACAAAACTTTATTAACGCTTCACTCGAATCATCCTGCTTTAGTTGCAACTAACGGGGTCGAAAAAATAAAGACAAGTGATGATGCTCATATTTTTGCTTACCTGCGAAAAGTGGGTAATAAAGAAGTGTTTGTCCTATTAAATCTATCTCCTAATCGAGTACGCTTTGATCTATTGGAAAATACAGTAAATGGACAATTTAAAAATGTTTTTTCGGCAGCACCAAACGATTTTACAATAGAAAAAAGCTTTGAGATGGTTGGATGGGAATTTTTAGTTTATGAAAAATAGGTTGTGGTAACAGGCATTTGTATTGAATAAGAGATAAATTCAACTCCATGAATTATGATTTGGGAATTCGGTTTAGAATGAAAATTATTAAATGAAACAAAGTGACTATCAACTATCAACCGCCAACTATTATATCTTAACTCTCCAATAAACCAAGCAATCGATCAGCTACCTTATCTCCGTTAGGAAGCATAGCACCTTCAAGTCCCATATTTAAAGGCACGGCAGGTAAATTTAATGCGCCAAATACATCAACCGGTGCATCCAGCCACTGAAAACATGTTTTTGAAATGCGGCCGGCAAGCGATTCTGCAAAGGAATTATTTTGTTGTTCTTCGGTTAGCACCAAACATTTACCATGCCTTTTTACAGTTAAAAAAATCAAATCCTCATCCAACGGAAATAATGTACGCAGGTCAATAATTTCTATTTGGCCACCAAACTTTTTTGCCGCAGCTTTTGCCCAGTAAACACCCATTCCATAAGTGATAATGCAAGCGCTTTCGCCATTATCTATCTTTTCATCATTTGCTTTTAAAACAATAGCAGCTTTACCAAAAGGCAACACATAATCTTTGGAAGGCTCCATCATTTTTGCATCCTCCGTACCTGGAACCTTGCTCCAATATAAACCTTTATGCTCCAGCATTATCACTGGGTTGGGATCATAATAAGCAGCTTTCATTAAACCTTTCATGTCCGCTGCATTACTGGGATAGGCAATCTTAATTCCTTTGATAGTGAGCAAAGTCGATTCAACACAGCCGCTGTGATACGGGCCACCACCGCCATAAGCACCAACAGGCACACGGATGATGGTTGAGACGGGAAATTTACCGCATGATAGATAACATGATTTAGAAATTTCCGTGACCAGTTGATTAAATCCCGGGTAGATATAATCAGCAAACTGAACTTCAACAATGGGCTTTATACCAACAGCACTCAAGCCAACTGTTGAACCAATAATATAGGCCTCCTGGATGGCAGTATTAAAAACACGATGATCACCAAATTGATCGCCGAGGGTTGCAGCTTCTCTAAAAACTCCTCCTAATCTTTTTCCCACATCCTGCCCAAATAAAATACATTCTTCATGCTCTTCCATCAATTCACGTATGGCAAATAAAGCGGCATCAACCATCATTATTTTTTCTTTGCCCGCTGGTGATCTTTCGCCTTTTTCTTCTGTAACAAGTGTGGGTGCAAATACATGTTCGCTAACTTTTGCAATACCAGGTTCGGCAGCTGCTACAGCTTTTTCAAACTGTTCTTTAACTGATGTTATTGCTTCATTTTCAATTCTTACAATCTCTTCTTCCGGGAAACTTTTTAAAACCAGCTCACGCATTTTAGGTATTGGATCATCTGCACCATGTTTTTCCAAATCTTCTTCAGTTCGGTAAAATTCTTTTCGTACACCACTGGTATGATGGTTAAGCAAACAGGTTTTTGCATGTACTAACCAGGGGCGTTGTTTTTCGCGTACATCAGCTATTACCTTGTTCATACAATTATAGCTTTCCATAAAATCAGTACCATCTACTTTTATTCTTTCCATGCCGCGAAAACCCTTTGCATATTGGTAGGCATTCATGGCTCTTCCTTCTTCTGCTGTCACGCTTATACCCCAATCATTATCCTGCACCAGGTAAATGATCGGCAACCTTTTTAATACGGCAAATTGAAAAGCCTCGCTGACTTCGCCTTCTGTTATGCTGGCATCACCCAAGGAACAAATAACTATGGGCAACTCACCATTTTCTCCTTTTTGTAAAAGCGGCGAATCAATCGTCATTAAATATTGCAGGCCTTGTGCTATGCCGGTAGTGGGTATTACCTGCATTCCCGTAGCGCTGCTTTGATGAATTATTTTTGGTTTATCTGCAGCTTTTGAATTTGGATGTGAGTAATAACTTCTTCCACCTGTAAAAGGATCATCTGCTTTTGTAAGTAATTGAAGCATTAGTTCATATGGCGTCCATCCCATCCCAAGGAGCAAACTTTCATCACGATAATAAGGACTAACCCAATCATAAGGTTTAAGTTGAAACGCTGTAGCTAACTGTATGGCTTCGTGCCCCCTGCTTGTGGAATGGACATACTTTGTTATGAGCCTGTTGGCTTCATAGGTTTCTGCCATGATTTTGGACAAATACATTAAACGGTAAGCATGTAGTAAAAGATTACGATCAATCATTATTAAAATAAAACAAATGTAAGCTTTGAAAAAAATGAAATAAAAAAACCATCCTGCCAATTAAGTAGGATGGCTAAGCTCTAAACAATTTAATATTTAATATTTACAAAACTGTTTTTGGACGTAAACCCTTGCAAGGACATTGCCTGTTTTGTTTGTAGCATTTAACTTCTGCTTCCAACATCTTATTTTACTTCTAATGCAAACAAAGATTCATCTTCCATAAAAGCTTCAATCTCATCTCCCACTACCAACTCACCTACACCTGCAGGAGTACCTGTAAAAACAAGATCACCAATATTGACAGAAAAATAATTTGATATATAAGAAACGATATAATCAAAATCGTGGATCATTTCTTTTGAATTCCCTTGCTGAACCAACTCTTTGTTTTTATATAAGGCAAAATGAATTTCTTTTTTATTTTTTACGTTGGGAAAAGGAATCCATTTACCTACAGCAGCAGAATTATCCCAGGCCTTTGCTTTTTCCCAGGGCAAACCCTTTTCCTTTAATTCGTTTTGGATATCACGTGCTGTAAAATCAATACCGGTTGTTATAGCATCATAATACTTGTTGGCAAATTTATCCTGGATGTATTTTCCATTTTTTGAAATGCGTAATACTAATTCGCATTCATAATGCAGTTCATTAGTAAACTCCGGATAGTAAAAGGGAGTATGTGCCTGGAGCAAAGCACTTTTAGGCTTCATAAAAATGACAGGCTCATCGGGAATAGCATTGCCTAATTCTTTAGCATGGTCTGCGTAATTACGACCTACACAAAATATTTTCATACAGAAAGTTGGTTTAAAGTAAATACACCGGATACATACATAGAAGTAGTTTATCCGTTATATTAGGCCTTAAATAGAATTTGGAATTTAAAAAGGTTTTGAGTTGGTGCGCTAAAATAAGTATTTGCACCCATTTATCATAACGAAAACTCAATCTTATTTACAAGGTTCATGGCTGCTTCAATGCCTCCGGTAGAAAAAATTTCAATAACTTCTATGGCTTTATCGATTTTGAGTTTCACTATTGGCTCTTCCTCTTTTACCCATTTTCCTAAAACAAAATCAGTTTGTTTTCCTTTTGGAAAAATATTGCCAATTCCGAAACGCAATTTTGAATATTCCGTAGTGCCTAATATATCCTGAATGTCCCGTAAACCATTGTGTCCCGCATTGCTACCGCCAGGTCGTAACCGCAGTTTGTTTAGTGGCAGTGCCAGGTCATCTACTACAACTAATAAATTTTTTATGTCTATTTTCTCTTTATCCATCCAATATTTTACTGCCTTTCCGCTGAGGTTCATGTAAGTAGTAGGACAAATACAAACAAAAATTTTGCTTCGCCATTTTACAACCGATCGGTACACATGCCTGTCAGTCGCAAACTCTCCACCAAGCTTTGTAACAAACGACATCACAACATCAAAACCGATGTTATGTCGTGTATGAGCATATTCAGTACCCACATTCCCTAAACCCACAATCAAAAACTTATTCATACAATTGCAAATATCAATTGATACAAATGATAAACCCGCTCTTCTTTGATTTGAAGAACGGGTTAAGTAAAATAATTTTATTTTTTGCCTCCCGCTGCCTTAGCTGGTGGGGCTGCTTTAGCTGGTGCTGCTGCTGCTTTACCCGGCGCTGCTGCTACCGGTGCGGCCGGTACAGCTCCCTTCGCAGGGGCGGCTTTATCTGTTGTAGCATCTTCCTGGCGTAGCGCACGGGTGGTAACCACTGATACAATAGGAATACGAGGCGAGTTCATTACCTCGTAATTTTCATCCTTAACATCTTCTACACGCAGGTTTTCGCCGATTTCTAATTTGTCAACAGCTACTTCAATCTGCTCTTTCAAATGTTTTGGATAGGTTTTAATTTTCAATGACTTCATTTTAGTTACTAAACGACCACCCTCTTTTACACCAGCAGCAATGCCTGTAAATTTTAAAGGAATGCTAGCCACAATTTTTTTATCCTCCACTAATTCAAGCAGATCAACATGTATCAATTCATCAGATACTTTGCCAAACTGCAGATCTTTTAAAATACAGCGATAGGTGGTACCATCTACTGTTACATCTGCTAACTGGAATTCTGGTGTATATACGAGCGAACGTAACGCCTTTGCCGGAGCCAAAAAATTGATCTCCTTAGCACCCCCGTAAATTACACCAGGCACAAGTTCCTGAGAGCGAAGCTGGCGGGTGGCTGATTTGCCATATTCGGTCCTCAGTTGTCCTTCGATTGTAATTGTTTTCATTTTTTTTATGGTTGTTTAATTTGTTTGCCCTCTGTTGCCCTAAACGAAGGATTTAGATCTAAATTTCTTTTTCACTTGCCGGAATATTTTTTGAACCAGCATTTTATCTCTGTTCATCTTCTGTTGTGTCACTCACTGCATCGGCTGGTAATTTTATTGTGCCCTTTAATTCGGTTTGTCATCCCTATAACTATCTTCCTTAAACACAAGTCTCTGAGATCCTTCCACAGCTTGTGCTGAGGTAACGAAGCATCAGGATGACAGAGCACAATGTTTATTTGTACCGAATCAGGCTGACTGCACTAAGCTCATACAATTGTTGCAGTACAAGTGTGCGACGCAACGAAGCTAAATAGTAGCAATTAAGCTGGCTACAAAATTTAAATTCTATTTTAAAGAACTGTTCGCTTCAATAATGATTATCAAACCTAAGTTCCCCGTCTTAGGCGGAGACAGGGGCTTTACATATCTCTCCTCTGCGAGTGAATAAACAGATTATTAATACTCTTGTTTTCAAATGCATTGCGGATAGCTACTGCAAATAATTCGGCAACAGAAATTATTTTGATCTTGTTTGATTTCTGTAATAATGGAATTGTATCGCAAACAATCAATTCCTCCAGTTCGCTTTCCTCTATATTTTGATAAGCATTACCACTTAAAACCGGGTGCGTTATTAATGCCCTTACACTTCTTGCACCTTTTTCTTTTAAAAGAGCTGCGGCTTTTTTTAATGTGCCTGCCGTATCACATATATCATCAATTATCACCAGATCCTTATCAGCCACATCGCCAATTACCACCATGCTTGAAATTTCGTTGGCACGCTTACGGTGCTTATCGCAAATAACCATTTCAGCTTCAAAATAAGAGGCAATTTCCCTAATGCGATTGGTAGCTCCTACATCGGGGGCGGCGAAGGTAAGATTTTCGAGTTTAAGCAGTGTTATATAAGGTATAAAAACAGCAGAACTATCTAAATGGTCTACCGGGATATCGAAATATCCCTGAATTTGGGGGGCATGAAGATCCATAGTGATCACCCTGTCCGCACCCGCTGCAACGAGCATATTGGCTACCAGCTTTGAGCCGATAGCTACACGGGGCTTATCTTTTCTATCCTGTCGTGCATAACCGTAATAGGGTATAACTGCAATTATTTTAGAAGCTGAAGCTCGTCGTGCCGCATCAATCATTAATAATAATTCCATTAAATTATCACTTGGGGCATGGGTGCTTTGTACCAGGAAGACTACATCGCCCCTGATGCTTTCCATGAAAATGGGCTGAATTTCGCCGTCGCTAAAACGTTGTATATTGATTTTGCCAGGTGAGTAACCGTAGCGTTTGCAAATTTGTTCAGTAAGGTGTTGGGAGCCAGTGCCAGAGAAAATTTTTGCAGAAACTTGCATGACTAAAAATGTGCGGCGAAGATAAGCTGCACATTTTTAATCTTCAAAATTTAGCGAAAGGCAACCCCGGTTGCCTGTGATGGCATTCTCAGGTTTAATGTATTTACAACTTCATCACCATGAATAGTATAATACACTGTACGACAAACAAAAAATGCCAAAAACAAGGATATACCATAGACCACTAAAAAGAAAATAAATGGGTGAAATGCACCAAGGCTTGGGGTAGAGTTTCGGTTCATAGGAGGTCGTTTTTAATGGTTTTAAAAAGGGTTTGGATAATTGTTCTACATCAAAAATATTGACTATACTTGGCGCATGCAAGAGCAGAAATACTCTATAAAGCACTGGGCAAAAGACGATCGACCCCGCGAAAAATTACTAATGAAAGGCGCTGAAAGCCTTTCTGACTCAGAGTTACTGGCTATACTGATCGTTAACGGCAATAAAGAAAAAAGTGCTTTGGATCTGGCAAAAGAGGTTTTGAGATTGGGTAAAGACAATCTTCCGGAACTGGGAAAACTTACAGTAAAGGAACTAACAAAAATTAAAGGTATCGGTGAAGCAAAAGCTATAACAATTGTAGCAGCCCTGGAGATTGGGAGGCGCAGGCAGGCATTAGCTTCAAGGGAGAAGGCTATTGTAAAAACCAGCGCTGATGTTGCCAACTATCTTCAAACATTATTAAAAGATCACAGGCATGAAGTTTTTGCGGTGCTGTTTTTAAACCGGGCCAATAAAATAAATCATTTTGAAATAGTAAGCGAAGGTGGAATAACAGGCACCGTTGCTGACCCGCGTATTATTTTAAAGAAGGCTTTGGAACAGGATGCCGTTAGTTTAATTCTTTGTCATAATCATCCATCCGGAAGTTTAAAACCAAGCCGGGCTGATGAAGAATTAACACAGAAGATTAAAGAAGCCGCTAAGTATTTTGATATTAAGGTGCTTGATCATTTAATAGTAAGCGATGGTGGTTATTATAGTTTTGCAGATGAGGGAATTCTATAACACTTATTCTGGTTGAATCTTTTTTTCATTGTATAATGATAATGCGAGATAAGGTGAATGTTCAATGCGGCTTTAGTTATCCAAAGAATTGTTGCATTATTTCATCCTTTGTTTTATTAAAGTGCTGTGCGACATCTGCAATGATAAAAGATAGAGTTCCTATTTTAAGTGAATCGTGATTTGGGATGGTAATGTGGTGTTGACCGTTTTGATCTGTAGTTAATCTAATGTGGCTTCCCGTTTGTCGGGTTATAGTGTAGCCATAGGGTTTCAGATACTTAATCAAGTCCTGCCCACTGAGATCCCTTGGTATTTTCATGCAGCAATTACTTCTTCTCTTACAATATGTAAACGGATGATTCTTCTTTTTTCATCCTCATAATGACAATGTACTGCGTCCACCACTGCTGCTTTTAAGGCATCTATGGTATCGCCTTGTGTATAAATGGATACGCCTAAGCCTTTGGCTATATAACCTCCTTCAGGGCTTTCCTCCACCATAAAAATGATTTCTTCCATGTATTGTTATTTCTACAAATTTACTTGTTAGTTTTTATTGAAATAGATGATGATTGGTGAAACTTTTCAATTTTGTTAGTAATCTTGTTTACTCTGTTGCTGGTGTTGTGCCGGGCATTGTGCTTTGGCTACACCAACGACAAACTATAGGGCAAATAGAATAAAAGGAAGAACTTCATTATGAGAAGCCAATACAGATTCAGTAGCTCGTGTTGTTGGTACGCTGCCGCACAATCGCTTTGCGCAATACCAACAACGGTGTGCTTTTTCTGCAAACACCCTGAAGCGGCAGAAAGGGTTACAGCTTATTGAGGTACAAAAAGAGAACATAATTAGATTATTTTTTCTTATTAGTAGGGGTAGTTATGGCAATTCCAATAAGGCAGGTGGCTAACAATGCTGAACCAATCATAGTAACTTTAAAATTCCCCTTCCACATAAACAATAAAGCAATAACTCCTACAATCCAAAAAACTGGAGTAGACACCCATCTGGCGTTTCGTCTACTTTTTGGTTTCCAATATTTGGCAGATCAGCCAGCAGGCCTTCATGTTCCGTAACCAACCCCATCCCGATGCCGCCAAAGATGTCGAAAGCGGACCGAAGGGGTCCAAAGTCACACCCACCGGAAAAGCAAAGGCCAAGGCCACCCCCGCCACCAAAGGCGCCAAGAACGCCAAGGGCGCCAAGAACGCCAAGGGTGGCAGGGATGCCAAGGGCGCCAATGGGGCACGGGGAGCGACGACCGGACGCCTCTCCAAGGGAGCAAAGCCGTCCAAGGCGGGCATGGCGACGGCCGCTGCCCGGCCCGGTAAGGGCAAGCCAGGCGGGCCGAACCGACCCAACCGGGCAAACCAGCCTCCGCAGGGCCGGAAGCGCCAAGGGCCGCCCTCGAAGCCCAAGCCTTCCCCCACCGGATCTACGCCCAACGGCAGCGCCGGCGGCAAGGCCAACCGCGGGCCCGTCGACAAGGGCGGGAGTTCATCCAAAACCAATGACAAGGCCACCAACGGCCCCACGAAGGACAACGACCAGGGTTCGAACGGTTCGGTGCCGATCACCGCACCGCTTCCGCCGACCGCAGGCGACAGAGACAAGGACGGCGAGTAGTGGAATGGGTAGAAGTGACGGCCAAGACCGTCGACGAGGCAAAAGACACCGCGCTCGACCAGCTGGGGGTGGACGAGGCCGATGCCGAGTTCGAGGTCTTGGAGGAGCCCAAGGGCGGTCTGTTCGGCCGGCTGCGGTCCGAAGCGCGCGTACGGGCTCGAGTTCTGCCCACCGCGCCGCGAGCCAAGGTCGATCGCCGGGACCGCCGACGATCCGGAGGAGGACGCGAACGCACCGAACGCACACCTCGCACCGGTCGTAGCGACGGTGGAACTGTCAGTGCTGAGCCGCCCCCCCGTCAGGCGAGTGCGTCAGCGACACCGTCCGAGCCCGCACC
>Ga0208736_1000512_pt1 | contig 11097 bp, 10 predicted proteins | sample AntDryMetagUQ255_FD_188090 | JGI IMG/M metagenome (GOLD analysis project Ga0208736, IMG submission 188090) | Polar desert microbial communities from Antarctic Dry Valleys - UQ255 (SPAdes) | ecosystem: Environmental > Terrestrial > Soil > Desert | place: Antarctic Dry Valleys | collected 2008-12-31 | reverse complement strand
TAAGATATAAAATCATTCGTCGGGAGGCTGACCAGCGACAACTGGACAACACAAAAATTTAAAAAAGTGAATCAATATCTTTTCTCATACGAGACACTTCAAAAAGAGAAAGTTCAAATAGAGTTGTTTGGGAGAATTCTGCAGGGGTCAGGTGATACCCTGATCGGTTATAAAGTCTCTACAATTGAAATAAAGGACGAACATTTCTTTTAAAAGGTGAACAAAAATACCAACTGACAGCAGTTATTTCAAAAGACAATGATAATATTAAAGGAACTGTTTTTGAGATTACAGAAGAAGAACTTCGCTTAGCTGATAAGTATGAACCAGTTAACTATAAAAGAGTTAAGGTTGTCCTGGAATCTGGAAAAGAGGCTTGGATTTACATAGCTGCTGAAACTACCTGATGTTGGTATCACATTAACCCTTAATTAAAACGGATGGCTTTTATAGGTTGAATCTTTCTCACAAGAAAAGAAGGTATCAACAATACCAGTATTGAAATGAGTAAGGTAGTGCCAACAACCATAAGCACCTGGTTCCAGTTAATGCTGACTGCAGCCGTATCAATAAAATATTGGTCTTCTTTTAATTTTACAAACCCGGTTTTTATTTGCAACCAAAGTAATCCTAAGCTGATGGCTGTGCCCATTACTATACCTGCAAAAGTTATTAATGCAGAATGGTATAAAAATATTTTTTGAATAGCCCAATCAGATGCACCTATTGCTTTCATAACTCCTATCATTCTTACCCTTTCTAATACAAGGATGATCAAACAGGTGATAAAATTGATGATAACAATAACCGTTACAATCACAATTAAAATCTGGCCGTTATAGCTGATAATATTCAGCCAGTCAAAAATGTAAGGATAAATTTCCGTTGTAGTTTTTGTTTCCCATAAAGGAGGAAATGAACTATTGTCGTAAATTTCTTCACTAACCTCATTCATCTGCCTGTAATCTTTTAAAAAAATCTCGTAGCCACCAATCTCATTTTCTTTCCAACCATTTAAACGCCGGATTAATTTAATATCACCCAGGGCAAATATTTTATCAAAGTCTTCAATGCCTGTTTTATAAATGCCAACAATAGTAAGTTTATCAGGACGCAGTGTGCCATCGGGGCGAACAAAATATAAGAGCAACCTGTCGCTCAATTTTAAATTTAATTGGTTAGCTGTAAAAGTTGATATGACAATTTCACGGGCATAACTGGTGTCATTAAATTGCAGCCATCTTCCTTCTTTTAAAAAGGGCTTAATATTTTTTATATCATAGCTGCCATCTAAACCCTTTAGCAACACGCCATCCATTTCATCCGTTGTTTTTAAAATAGCATTCTTTGTGGCAAAAGGATGAATGGATAAAACATTTGGAAGGGCACTTACATTTCTGACAATAGTATCGTTCGCATAAATGGGCAATTCTTCTGCAATGCTTGCCTGAACAGGCTGCCTGTATTGGATCCGGACATGGCCCCAAAAAGAAAAAACTTTTGTGCTGACGGTTTCCTGGAAACCATTAACAAACGAAAGTGTAATGATCATGGTAGAAACTGAAATAACCGTAGCCAAAATTGAAAGCCTGATAATAAAACGTGAAAAAGATTTTTGCTGATTAAATGCAATTCGCCTGGCTATAAAAGAAGAAATATTCACATGGTGAAGTTATGCCGCCCTACCCAAGAATAATTTCATACATAAAATTTTTGCTCCCCTGTAGGGGATGGGGGCGGACGCATTTTAACGCTTCAGAAATAAACGCTCCAACTTAATAACTTATTTTCATGGCAATGAAATGGTGCACTTTATTTTTATCAGTGTTTTTATTTATCAGTTGTAAAACTTCCGGCGTTGCCAATGCCCAATCGCACGGTAATACAATAGGTAGAATAAAATCTTCAAAGCTTTACAAAGCCGGCGATCAAACTTCTTTTCCTGCCATTGCATTAAATGGTAACGATGCTTTGGAGCTTCATTTTGATGACCTTGATGCTGATATAAAAAATTATTATTATTCTTTTCAACTTTGCAATTGGGATTGGTCGCCAAGTGTACTGCACACTTTTGAATATACAAAAGGATTTCAAAATGTACGTATCACCAACTATAGAAATTCATCTCTCTCGACTATAAGATATACACATTACCAGGCTGTAGTCCCGGACCGTAATTCCTATCCAAGCCGTTCAGGTAATTATTTATTGAAAGTGTTTATTAACGGCGATACAAGCAAACTGGCTTTTTCCAAACGTTTTGTGGTAATAGATAATAAATCCGCTGTAGCCGCTCAACTCCAGCAACCTTTTAATTCTCAAATTTTCCGTACTCATCAGAAATTACAAATTGGCGTAACAACTGATAGTCGTATTCAGCTTTTTGGTCCACAAGATTTAAAAGTGATGATCCTTCAAAACAATAACTGGCAGACCGCATTAGCATTGGAAAGACCCACGATTTTTCGAGGTAATTATTATGAATACAGCGACGAATCAATAACTGCAATGCCTGCAGGCAAAGAATGGCGCTGGATCGATCTGCGAAGCTATCGATTGAAAAGCGATAGGATGGAGGATATTAATACAAGAGGCGATACCACCGAGGTTTATGTAAAAAAGGAGGGAAGCCGTAATGGGCAGATATATGTTTATTACCGGGATGTAAATGGACGCTACGTGATAGAAACCCTGGAAAATATTAATCCGTTCTGGCAGGGAGAATATGGTTCCGTTCATTTTACTTATCAACCGCCGGGTAATAAGGCATTTGAAGGAAAAGATGTTTATATTTTTGGTGAGCTTTCAAATTTTGCTAAAGATGAAGACGGCAAAATGGATTTCAATGAAGAAAAAGGGGTGTACGAAAAAACACTTTTTTTAAAACAAGGTTTTTATAATTATAATTATATAACCCAACCAAGAAATGACAATGCATATCCTGATTTCAGTATTACTGAAGGAAATTATTGGGGTACAGAAAATACATATACCGTGTTGGTATATTACCGTCCCTTTGGCGCCCGTGCTGATGAATTGATTGGATATGCCGCTGCTAATTCAGCTTTTTCACGTGTGGGTTTTTAAAATACTTTCTGCAAAGAAGCCGACAATCGAGAACATCTAACGCTGCACAGCATTTTAATAAACAGATGGAACTTCATACCAAACGCTTAAAAATAGAAGAATTGTCTTTGTTTGAATTAGATGATATCCACCAACTTCATTCATTACCTGAAATCGACGAGTTTAATACATTAGGCATGCCAGGTACAATTCATACCACAGAATTTTTATTAATAGAATGGATCGAACAACAAAAGGCTATTCCAAGAATGTCTTATGTTTTTTGTATGAAACTTATTGAAACAAATCAATTTATTGGATTGATTGCATTGAATTTAGGCAAGCTCAATTTTAAAATCGCTGAAGTCTGGTACAAAATTCATCCTGCTTATTGGAGACAAGGTTATACAACAGAAGCTCTGACAAAACTTTTGAAATTTGGTTTTTTTAATTTAGGACTTCATAGAATTGAAGCCGGAAGTGCAATAAAAAATATAGCATCTATAAAAGTGCTTGAAAAAGTTGGTATGACAAGAGAAGGAATTAAAAAAAAAGTTTTACCAATAAGAGGAGAATGGGTGGATAGTTACTTTTATTCAATGTTAGAAACGGATTTTTTATCAAGCCGAATAACAGATACTTAACCAGGTGCTTTGCGAAACTAAAGTTTCGCATCTATACTAAATTGCCTTTGACAATTTTACCTGCCACTGTTGCTTGTATCTTCATCGGAAAGCATTGTGTGTTATAATGACTGTACCACGATGTAAAGAATGTTGCACAATGTTCAATAGCATTTCAAAAGTACAAGGGTGCGACGCCACCAAAGTTTATAAGAGATATCAAGGCCGACCAAATTAACAAAAACATAAACTATAACACCGACTGCCTATCTAAGCACTATTTACCTACTTTTGCGCCTGTTTTATGCAACCCATTAAGGAGATATTCCCACTTTTAAACCAGCCCCGACAGATCGCCATTACCATGCATCAGAAGCCAGATGCTGATGCTATGGGTTCGGCGCTTGCCCTATATCATTTCCTTTTGCAGTTTGGACATGAAGTTCAATTGATTTCTCCTACCAACTGGGCACGCTGGCTAAACTGGATGCCGGGGGTAGATACGGTATTTGATTATGAATTACATAAAACAAAAACCGATGAAGCCTTACAAAATATAAATTGGCTTTTTTGCCTTGATTTTAACAATATGGACCGGGCAAAAACCCTTGCCCCTGCGTTGCAAGCTTTGAACTGCACAAAAATTTTGATAGATCATCACCAGGAACCGGATATAAAGTCTTTCAATTACGGTGTTTCCAGCACGGCCAAGAGTTCTACCAGCGAAATGGTTTATGATTTTATAGTTGAATCGGGGCATAGAAGTAAGATCAATCCGAACATCAGTGAATGTTTGTATGCAGGTGTTGTAGCAGATACAGGTTCATTCCGTTTTTCTTCTACACATGCAACGGTGCATCATATGGTTGCTTATCTAAAAGAGCAGGGATTAGATCATGTAAAAGTTCATGAGGCGCTATTTGATAATTATCTTGAAAACCGCCTGCGTTTTTTAGGTTATGTATTGAGCCATCGCATGGAAGTATATTATGATCTTAACACAGCACTTATAAGTATCCCAAAAACTGACCTGCTTCGCTATGGAATTAAAACCGGTGATACAGAAGGGTTGGTTAATTACCCGCTTTCTATACAAGGAATAAAATTGGTAGGCTTTGTTATCGACAGGGATGAAGAGAGAAAATGGTCGTTCCGAAGCAAAGGATCATTTGATTGTAATACTTTTGCCCGCAATTATTTTAGTGGCGGCGGGCATTTTAATGCATCGGGCGGCCGGGATAATGAAAACCTGCAGGAAACAGTACGCAAATTTAAAATAGCAATAAACGAAAACAAAACACTTTTACAATAAAAAAATATGCAAGTTAAAAACATCCTCAGTGCAGTGGGCATCATTTTATTAGCTGCCGGTTGCAATAATGTAGATTTTCAGAAAACAAAAGGTGGTATGCCTTATAAATTATTTGCCAGTAAAAATGGTAAAAAAATTGACTCTGGTACTATTGTAAAAGCGCATGTACTGCAAAAAATAAAGGACAGTGTCGTGATGAGTTCTTATACAAGTATGCCTGTTTATTTTCCTGTACAACCCTCACAGGCATCTTATGACATTTCTGAAGTTTTTTTATCGCTGAAAGAAGGCGATAGTGTGTATGCAGCGCAGGTAATGGACACATTTATTAAACGAAATCCTGAAATAGTAAGACAAACTAACTACAAAAATGGTGACCAGATAACGACTTCTATAAAAATTTTAAAAGTATTTGGCACCCAGCAGGAAGCAATGAAGGACGAAGAAACAGAAAGAACAGCTTTTGCAAATAAAGAACAGGAAGCGGTAAAGGATTACATCAAAAAGAAAAATATAAATGCACAGCCTGTAGGCAAGGGAACATATGTAGAAATCCTGGAGCCCGGTTCAGGTCCAAATATTGATTCAGGGAAATATGTGACCGTAAAATATAAAGGGCAAACTTTTAGTGGTGTAGTTTTCGATTCGAATATCGATTCAACTTTTGGTCACACCGAGCCCATGGGATTTACAGTAGGTACAGTAGGCCCGGGAGGCATGATCAAAGGATTTGATGACGGTATTCAACTTTTGAAAAAAGGTGGCAAAGGCAGGTTTTATATTCCGTCCATGCTGGCTTACGGCCCTCAACCACCATCAAAAGATATTAAGCCTTTTGAAAATTTGATTTTTGAGGTGGAGGTTCTTGATATTTTAGATAAAGCACCCGCACAACCGCAAATGCAGCAACCAGTTGATCCCAGAACTCAGATACCAAAATAATATTATATTAAAACATATTTTCCCGATCTTTACAGCTCATCATTTAAATGATGAGCTTTTTAATCTCCTCTTTGATCTGAGTCTCGTTTTTATTCCTCTATCTTAATCGGTGTGAAACCTAATGCTATCCTTGTAAAACAACCACCATTTCTATACATCAGGCGCTAAGGGTGTTGTGATGAATTGTAAAAGAGCAATTAATTTTGCTCTTTTACTTTTTTATAAGCATCTGTTAATTTGATGGCTTCCACTGCTTCTTTTACATCATGCACCCTTAAAATTTGAGCCCCGTTCAATAAGCCAATTGTGTGTAAAACGGTAGTGCCATTCAAGGCCTCTTCGGCTGTTATTTGCAGGGTTTTATATATGGTGGCTTTGCGTGACAATCCAATTAATATTGGCTTTTTTAATTGTTGAAACCAGGAGAGTTCCGCTAATAATTTCAGGTTGTGTGCTGCGGTTTTTCCAAAACCAAAACCGGGATCAATTATAACATCATTTATACCGGCCTTGTGCAATTCATGGGATTTAAAATTCAAAAAATCAAAAACATCCAATACCACATTTTTGTAACCGGGAGATTGCTGCATGTTTTGTGGATTGCCTTGCATGTGCATTAATACATACGGCACCTTCAATGCTGACACAGTAGAAATTAAGTCAGGATCAATACTACCAGCACTCACATCATTCACTATGCTGGCACCAGCATTAATAACTTCTTTTGCAACCTTCGCGTAAAAAGTATCGATAGAAAAAAGATGACCGGGAAATTTTTTAATCATGGCTTCAATGGCAGGCATTACTCTTTTTAATTCTTCTTCTACTGATACTCTTTCACTTCCGGGTCTTGTACTTTGTCCTCCAATATCAATAATAGTGGCTCCCTGCTGCCACATTTGCTCAGCTTTAGCTAATAAATTATCTAGTTGCACTTGCCGGCTTCCTGCATAAAAAGAATCAGGGGTAATGTTAATAATGCCCATAACTACCGGCGTAGAAAAAGTTAATAGCTTACCCTTACAGTTGATAGATAACATTGAATGTACTTTGCTACTTTTGAAGCTAATGTAGCTAAACTATACGGATTGAGCATGGAAGAAAAAGAACTGACAAAGACAGCAGGGCAATATGATAATATAATTAATCAGTGCCGGGAAATCTTTACAAAAAAAACACAGGATTACGGAACGGCCTGGCGGGTGTTGCGTACTATTTCCATCGTTGATCAGATATATATAAAAGCCCAACGCATCCGCACCATCCAGGAAAAAGGAGAGCAAAAAATTGTTGATGATATAAAAGGAGAATTTATTGGGATTATAAATTATTCCGTTATCGGTTTAATACAAATGCATTTAGCACAAGATGCGCCAGAAGAATTAGATGTAACGCAGGCATCGGCCATGTATACCGTACACCTCAAGGCTGCTAAAGAATTAATGCTTAATAAAAACCATGATTACGGTGAAGCATGGCGCAGCATGAGCCAGGAAAGTTTCGCAGATCTTATTTTAATGAAGCTGCAAAGGATGAAGCAAATATTGACCAACAAAGGTCAAACCATTATCAGCGAAGGAATTGACGCCAATTATTTTGACATGATAAATTATGGAATATTTGCATTGATATTAATGGATAAAAATTTATAATTAATGAGAACCGCTGTAAATGCTTCGAGGATAATTGTAGGTACTTTATTTATTATTTCAGGGTTGGTAAAAGCAAATGATCCGTTGGGACTTAGCTATAAAATGCAGGAGTTTTTCGAGGTGTGGAATGCCTCCCTAACTTCCTCTTCATTTTTTGCAAAAAACTTTCTTATTCAAGCTTTTCATTTTTTAAATGATTATTCGCTTGCTTTATCAATTAGTATAATAACATTGGAGATCCTTGCGGGTGTTGCTTTGTTAATTGGCTGGAGAAAAAAATGGATATTAAATCTTCTTTTTTTACTGATCGTTTTTTTTACCTTTTTAACTGCATACGCTTATTGGTCGGGTAAATTTAAAAACTGTGGTTGCTTTGGGGATTGTTTACCCATTTCACCCCTAACATCTTTTTTAAAAGATATTGGCTTGCTGGCGTTGATCTTGTTCTTGCTTTTCTCTCAACGATATATTCAACCCATATTTTCTAAAAGAACACAGGCTATTACTTTACTGGCATCACTTTTATTTACGCTGGGCTTACAATGGTATGTATTAAATTATTTACCATTAGCTGATTGCCTTCCTTTTAAAAAAGAAGCATCCATACCGGAAAAAATGAAAATTCCGGCAAATGCAATACAAGATAGTTTTGCTATGAAATTTATTTATGAAAAAGAAGGCAAGCGTTTTGAATTTGCACCTGAAGAATTGCCTGCCGATTTAAACAACTATACATTTATTGACCGCACACAAAAACTGGTGCGTAAAGGCAATGCAGAACCGCCGATAAAAGGTTTTTCATTAATGGGTATTACCGGAAACGATTCTACTTCAGCGATTTTAAAACTTCCTAAGGCCATCTTACTATTCTGTGAATATTTCAAAGATGCTTCTCCAGGTTGGATAGATGATTTTAAAGAAGTAAGAAAAAAGGCAACACAAAACAATATCCCTGTATTTATTATTACACCAGATGTTAGTGCTGCTCAACAATTATTTTCAAAAAACAATTTAAGTGATGTTGCCATTTTCAGTTGTGATAATACGGCCGTAAAAACAGCAGCAAGAACTAACCCAGCTATTTTTTTAATAGAGGAAGGCATAGTTAAAAAGAAATATGGCTATCACCAGATGGAGCAGATTTTCCCCTAACTTCCAGAAGTGTTATCATTTATTATCAAAAAGCTTGCGTATGGTATATTGGTTTTAATTGGTGTTACCATATTAGTTTTCTTTTTATTCCAGGGCTTCGGAGATCCATCACGACTGTTGATGGGCCAAACCGGTAACGCTGCCACGCAAGAAAATATCAGGAAAGAACTAAATCTTGACAAACCTAAATGGAAACAATTTTTATTGTATGTAAACGATGTATCACCTGTAAGTCTTCACACCAGACAGGAAATACAAAACAAAGAATTAAAAGGTTTTTTTATTGGCGGTGAGCGGAAGTTGTCATTGAAACTGCCTTACCTGCGTAAATCTTATCAATCAAAAAAATCAGTTAGCAGTATATTGTTGGAGGCCTTACCAGGCACCTTGATGCTAGCCTTTGTTGCCATGTTTATTGCTGTTGCTATTGGCATTCCATTAGGCATATTGGCAGCAGTTAAACAAAATACCTGGATGGATTCAACCGCAGTTTTTACAAGCATCATCGGTATTTCCGCTCCTTCATTTTTTATGGGGATCATCATTGCGTATGTATTTGGCTTTGTACTAAGCGACTATACAGGATTGCACATTACGGGCAGTTGGTTCGATATTGATTTTGAAGGAAGAAAAAGATTGACCCTGCAAAATTTGATCTTACCGGCTATTACGTTGGGCATTCGTCCACTTGCTATTATTACACAATTGACCAGGAGCGCCATGCTCGATGTGCTGGACCAGGATTATATAAGAACAGCATATGCAAAGGGTTTAAGTAAAAGAAGAGTAGTTTGGAAACATGGATTACGAAATGCTTTAAACCCGGTAATAACAGCCATCACAGGCTGGTTTGCTGAATTGCTTGCAGGTGCTTTTTTTATTGAATATATTTTTGGATGGAAAGGCATTGGAAAGGTTACAGTAGATGCTTTGGAAAAACTCGACTTCCCTGTTGTAATGGGCTCGGTGCTGGTATCAGCGTGTTTTTTTATTGCTATAAATATTTTAGCAGATATTCTTTACGGAGTGGTAGATCCGAGAGTAAGGTTAAAATAGGGTTGGTAGTTTACGAGTTCACGGGTTAACAGTTTACCGTTTACCCTTGATGGCTACATTTAGAATTTCTATTTAATTCATTGAATAACCACTTCACGGATCTCGTTACTCTTCAACGCCTCGTTCACACGTTGTTTTATCTGTTCTTTCTGATATTGCAGCTCCTGCTTAAGCGGCGCTACATTGGTAGTAATGAACAATGTATGATTAATGATGTGAATCTTATCTGTGTACTTGGCAATCGTTTTTCCCATAAGTTTTTCCCACACTTCTTCAATCTGCAGGGCCTGCATAGAGCCTTTAAGCCGGCTGCCTTTTAAAAACTGTTGAATTGCATCTCCAAGAGAGTATTCTGCCATGGAGCAAATATAATGAGAGTTGGCAGATTACATTTGATCGTTGATTGTTGGTGGTTGATCGTTGGCGGAATTAGAGATTTAAGACTGTAGCTCCCCTTCAGGGGATGGGGGCTAAAGTTTTATCATTTGAAAAGCCTTTCCCAATCTTTCCAATTGCGTTTGCAGTCGGTCACAACTTGTGTCGGTAATAAAAATTTGTGCATCTTCATCTGCACTTACACGGAATAATAAATTAGAAATTCTCTCTTCGTCCAGTTTTTCAAAAACATCATCGAGCAAAAGTAGGGGAGAGAGACGTTTTTCTCTTTTTATCACTTCCATTTCTGCCAGCTTCAGTGCAAATAATAAACTTTTACGCTGCCCCTGCGAGGCAATGCTTTTAAAAGTTTGTTCGCCCAGGTTAAATACAAGGTCATCTTTGTGAATACCAGATGAAGTACGTTGAACGATCAGGTCTTTCTGCCGGTTGTATTGCAATAACTCCTGCATATTATTTTCCAGCAACTCACTTTCATAAATTAAACTGACGGGTTCATATTGTTGCACAATCTCATTGTATTGTTGTTTTACTTCAGGTAGAAACTCCAGTAAAAATGCTGAACGTCTTTTATGTACCATATCGCCTTCTGTAATTAATTGTTCATCTAATACATCCAGCACAGAAAGGTCTTTATTTCCAAAACCTTCATTATAGTTGCGTAAAAACGAATTGCGTTGCTGCAAGATCTTTGTATAATTGATCAGGCTTTGTAAATATTGAGCGTCTAATTGTGAAAGAAGTGTATCAGTAAATTTGCGGCGGTCTTCACTACCACCGATGATGAGTTGCACATCATCCGGTGCTATCACTACGCAGGGATAACGGCCAATATGTTTGGAAAAGCGGGTGTATAGTTCATCGTTGACCGAAAATTCTTTTCTGCCTGTTTCCCGTA
>Ga0208736_1000511_pt1 | contig 11131 bp, 11 predicted proteins | sample AntDryMetagUQ255_FD_188090 | JGI IMG/M metagenome (GOLD analysis project Ga0208736, IMG submission 188090) | Polar desert microbial communities from Antarctic Dry Valleys - UQ255 (SPAdes) | ecosystem: Environmental > Terrestrial > Soil > Desert | place: Antarctic Dry Valleys | collected 2008-12-31 | reverse complement strand
GGACGCTCCCGCGCCAGCGCACGGTCTCGGGACGATTGTCGGACATCGCGAGGCGAGTGGAGGAGGCCGGGGTGCGCGCGCCGGCGATCACGGTGGTGGGCCCGGTGGCCCGGTTGCGCGAGGAGATCGCGTGGTTCGAGCGCCGGCCGCTATTCGGACTGACGGTGGCGGTCACGCGTGCGCGCGCGCAGGCCAGCGGGCTCTCGAGCCGCCTGCGCGCCCTCGGCGCCGAGGTCGTCGAGGCGCCGGCGATCCGGATCGTGCGGCGTCCCTCCGGCGGAGGGGAGATCGCGGCCGCCGCGGAGCGGATCGGCGAGTACGCGCTCGTGTGCGTGACGAGCCCCAACGGGGCGGAGCTGCTGCTCGAGGCGCTCGCCGCCGCCGGACGCGACGCGCGCGCGCTGGCCGGGATCACGGTGGCGGCGATCGGGCCCGGCACCGCGCGGGTCCTATCGGCCCGCGGCGTCAACCCGGACGTCGTCCCGGAGCGCTCGATCGCCGAGGCCCTCGTCGAGGCGCTGGCGGACTTGGAGGTGGAAGGGCGCAAGGTGCTCGTCGCCCGGGCCGCCGAGGCCCGAGACCTCCTTCCCGACGCGCTGAGCGAGCGTGGCGCCCGGGTCGAGGTGCTCGCGCTCTACGACACCCTGCCCGAGCCGCTGGGCCCCGAGACGCTTACGGCCCTGGCCGCCGCCGACTACGTGACCTTCACCGCGAGCTCCACCGTCGACCACCTGACCCGGGCGCTCGACGCCGCCGGCGCGCCGTTCCCGGCCCGCGCGCGCGTGGTAAGCATCGGGCCGGTGACGAGCGCCACGGCCCGGGAGCGAGGGCTCGAGGTCGCGGTCGAGGCCGATCGTCACGACATCGACGGGCTCCTCGACGCGCTGCAGGCCGACGTCCGCGAGCTCTCCCCTCCGTGACCGTCACCCTGCCGTCCGCGCCACTCGGCCGTCCGCGCCTGCACCTCCGCGAGACCACCTCGACCAACGAGCGCGCCAAGGAGCTCGCGCTCGCCGGCGCGCCGCACGGCACGCTCGTCAGCGCGCAGGCGCAGACCGCGGGACGGGGTCGCCACGGACGCACGTGGTCGGCGCCAGTCGGAGCATCGGTGCTCGCCTCGCTGGTGATGCGGATCCCCGGGGAGGGCGCGGCGATGCTCCCGCTCACCGCCGCCGTGGCGGTCTGCGAGGCCTGCGAGCGCTGTGCGGCCGTGGGGTGCGCGATCAAGTGGCCGAACGACGTCTGGATCGACGGGCGCAAGGTCGCGGGCATCCTGCTCGAGGGACGCCCCCAGGAGGGTTGGGCCGTGGTCGGGATCGGCATCAACGTGTCGGTCCGCCCCGGCGAGCTGCCCCGAGAGCTGCGCGAGACCGCGACCTCGCTCGCCGAGGCCGGGGGCGGCGACGGCGACGGCGCGCCGGGCGTCGAGGCGGTCCTGGCCGCGACGACGGCGGCGCTCGGGCGGTGGCTGACCGCGAGCCCCGAGGAGCTCGCCGCCGCCTGGGGCGCTCGTGACGCGCTGCGGGGCCGCCCGATCCGCTGGGACGGAGGCCGGGGCATCGCCGAGGGCATCGACCCCTCGGGGGCGCTCGTGGTCTCGTGCGACGGTCGCCGCGTCGAGCTCTACGCCGGCGAGGTCGCCCTCGTGAGGCCCCGCGACGGCGAGCGAGCGGGCTCCCGCTGACCGCCCGACCTCCACCCCTACCGTAGGGCCGTGCTCGTCACCGCCGCGCTCGGCGACTCCTTTCGCGCCTTCTTCGACACCGTCGAGGCCTTCCTGGGCAATCTGGCCGCGGTCTCGTGGGGCCTGCTCGCGCTCGGGCTGCTCCTCCACGCGGGCTTCGTGACCGTCCGCACCCGCGGCTGGTTCAACACCGTCCGCGCCGCCTACCCCGGCGTGCCGGTCCGCTGGCGCGACATCTGGGCCTCCTACGCCGTCGGCTTCGGGGTCAACAGCGTCGTCCCGGCGCGAGCGGGCGAGGTCGCACGGCTCTACCTCGCCCACGGGTCGGTGGCCGGGGCGAGCTACCCGACGCTCGCCTCCTCCTTCCTGGTCGAGGCGATCTTCGACACGGTGATCGGCGTGGCGCTGATCACCTTCGCGCTGACCCAGGGGGCGCTGCCCGCCCTTCCCGATCTCTCGAGGATTCCTGGCGTCGGGCTCGGGTGGATACCGCGCAACCCCGAGCTGGCGCTGTTCGTGCTCACCTTCGCTGCCGTCGCCGGACTCGCGGCCATCGGCCTGCTCTCGGTGCGGGTGCGGGCGTTCTGGGCTCGGGTCCGCCAGGGCCTGGTCATCCTCCGCGATCGCCCGCGCTACCTCCGCGAGGTCGTGGCCTGGCAGGCGGCCGCGTGGGTGCTGCGCTTCGCCGGCTTCTGGTTCCTCCTCGCCGCCTTCGGGATGCCGGCCTCGGTCCGCAACGCGCTGCTCGTGCTCTCGGTCCAGGCCATGTCGACGCTCGTGCCGCTCACCCCGCAGGGAGCGGGCGCGCAGCAGGCGCTTCTGGCCGTGATCTTCGCGGGCCTCGCCGCCGGGCCGCAGGTCGCCGCCTACGCCGTAGGCCAGCAGGTGGCGATCGCGGCGGTCAACGTGGCGCTGGGCTTCGCCGCGCTCGCGCTGGTGTTCGGGACGACCGACTGGCGCGGGGTGATCGCTCGCGGGCGGGAGGCGAGGAAGGCGGAGGGAGCGGGCGGCGCGCCGCCCGATACAGCCTAGGAGGCGGTCCCGAACCCCTCGCGCGCCTCGCGCACGAGTGTGACCGCCTCGGGGAACAGGCTTCCCATCGCGCGGCGGATCTCGTCGGCCTGCTGGTCGGCGTTGCCCTGTAGGTTGAGCCGATTGATCCCGGCGACGGTCATGTCGACGGCGAGCTTGATCGCGTTGTCGGCCCAGGCGACCTTCTGCGCACCCTGCATCTGCTCGGCGAACTCGCCCATCCGCCGGCGCAGCTCCTCGGGGTCGCCGAACATCCCGAATGGGTCTTCTGAGGACACGCCTGCGAGTGTAGTCGCCGCGATAGGGTTACCCCGCTGTGGCCCTTCCTCCTCCCGCGCCCGACTCCACCTGCCTGGTCACCGGCGCCTCCTCCGGCATCGGCGCCGAGATCGCTCGTGAGCTTGCCCGGCGCGGTCGCGGAGTCACCCTCGTCGCCCGCCGCGAGGATCGCCTGCGCGAGCTCGCCGACGAGCTGACCCGCGCCCACGGCGTTCGGGCCGAGATCGTCGCCGCGAGTGTGGCCGACCACGACGGGCGCGCGGAGATGATCACCGAGATCGAGAACCGGGACCTCACCGTCGAGGTGCTCGTAAACAATGCGGGCTTCGGGAGCGGCGGCAGGTTTCAGGACATCGACGCCGACAACGAGGAGGGGATGGTCCGCCTCAACGTCGAGGCGGTCGTCGGGCTGTGCGGCATCTACGCGCCGAAGATGGTGGCGCGAGCGCGCGGCGCCATCCTCAACGTCGGCTCGACCGCGGGCTTCCAGCCGCTGCCGCGCCAGGCCACGTACGCGGCCAGCAAGGCGTTCGTCAACTCCTTCACGGAGGCCCTCCACACCGACCTCGCCGGCACCGGGGTGACCGCCACCGTCCTGTGCCCCGGCCCGACCGAATCCGAGTTCGCCGAAGCGGGTGGCCTTGGATCCTTCGATCAGCTTCCCTCCTTCCTCGTCGACAGCGCCGAGAACGTCGCGCGAGCGGCGGTCGACGGCCTCGAGAAGGGCAAGCGCTCGGTCATCCCCGGCGCGGGGAACGTCCTCAGCGCCTTTGGCGGCCGCTTCGCGCCGCGCAGCGTGCTGCTTCCGGCGTTGGGGCGCTTCTATCCCGTAGGCCGGTGACCGCGACGGCGGTGGGAAGCGGCACCGTCGAGGCGTCCGGTCTCTCGCTCGCCTACGGCGAGCAGGGCGAGGGCGAGCCGGTCGTCCTCGTGCACGGCACGGCGCTCGGGCGCAGGGTGTGGGAGGAGGTCATCGCCGCGCTGGGCGACGGCGTGCGCGCGATCGCCTACGATCGCCGCGCCTACGGCGAGAGCGAGGCCCCCGAGCCCTACCGGGGGACCACCGTCAGCGAGCAGTCCGAGGACGCGGCGGCGCTGATCGAGGCGCTTGGCGCCGCCCCGGCGATCGTCTGCGGGCACGAGCTCGGCGCCCTCGTTGCTCTCGACCTCGTGCGCCGCCACCCGAACCTGACCCGCGCCGCGGTGCTCCTCGAGCCGCCGGTGCTCGCCCTGTCGCAGGCCGGGCCGGTGACTGTGCGCAAGCTGCGCGAGGCGATCGAGAGGGGGGCTCGCGAGGCAGAGAACTCGTCCGCCGGCGCGGTCGATGCGTATCTGGAGACAGTGGCCGGTCCGAACTACTCAGACCTCGTCGGCGCGGAGCGCCTCGATGTCGCGCGCTCGGCCGGAGCGGGCTTCGGCGCCGATCTCGGCGCCCCGCCGACGTTCGCCTTCGGCCGGCGCGAGTTGCGGGCCATCGGCGCGCCGATCACGGTCATGGCCGGAGAGCGCAGCGCCCCGATCCGCCGCGAGGTGGCCCGGAGCCTGGCGGAGCTGCTCGGCCACGCGACGCTGCGTGAGCCCGACTCGGGCCATCTGGTGCCGCTCGAGGCGCCCGAGGCCGTCGCCGAGGCCATCGCCGGGGTGACCGCCCGATGAGCGCGGACCGCGTCGCACGCCCTGCCGCCGCCGTGGTGGCCGCCCTGCTCGCGCTGGGACTCGGCGCCTGCGGCGGTGACGAGAGCGCCTCGCCGCCGTCTCCGCGGGCCGAGGAACGCACGCCCGAGGCCGAGCCGCGTCCCTCCGGCGACAGCTCGCGCGGGAAGGATGGCCTCCTGCGCTCGAGCGGGCGCCCGCAGGTCGAGACCGTGGCCACCGGCCTCGACACCCCGTGGGAGATCGCCTTTCTGCCCGACGGCCGCGCCTTGGTCACCGAGCGCCCGGGTCGCCTGCGGCTGCTCTCGAAGGACGGCAGGCTGCGGCCGGAGCCCGTCGCCGAGGTCCCCATCGCGGAGATCGGCGAGGGAGGGCTGCTCGGGCTCGCCGTCGACCCGCGCTTTCGCACCAACCGCTTCGTCTACCTCTACCGCACCACCCAGGACGAGATCGAGATCCTGCGCTACCGCCTCGAAGACGACGAGCTGCGCGACGAGCAGAAGATCGCCGGGGGGATCGCCGTTGGTCCTATCCACGACTCGGGCCGGCTGCGCTTCGGCCCGGACGAGCGGCTCTACATCAACACCGGGGACGCCGGCAACCCGCAGCTCGCTCAGGACCCGCGCAGCCTCAACGGGAAGACGCTGCGCATGGACCCGGCGGACTACCGGGGCGAGGGCGGGCGGCCCGAGGTCTTCACGCTCGGCCACCGCAACGGCCAGGGGCTCGACTGGCAGCCCGGCACCGGCAAGCTGTTCGAGGCCGAGCACGGCCAGATCGGCAACGACGAGGTCAACGTCCTGCGCGAGGGCGCGAACTACGGCTGGCCGCAGGCCGAGGGCCGCGACCACGGCGGGCGCTTCCAGGGCCCGCTCGTCCTCTACGAAGAGGGGATCGCCCCGTCCGGCGCCTCCTTCGCGAAGCTGCCGGGGTCGGCCTGGACGGGCGATCTCTTCGTGGCCGCGCTTCGCGGCGAGCAGCTGCGCCGGATCGACTTCGAGGACGGGCGCGTCGTGCGCGACGAGCCGCTCTTCCTCGAACGCTTCGGCCGGCTGCGGACTGTCACCGAGGGGCCCGACGGGGCGCTGTACGTGCTCACGAGCAACCAGGACGGGCGCGGCGAGCCGACCTCCGAGGACGATCGCATCCTGCGCATCGTCCCGCCGGCGAGCTGAGGAGCGCCGCGGGCCTGCTCACGTTGGCGCCCGGCGCCCGATCCCTATAGTCGCCGCCCATGGACACCCGGCGAGGCCATGACGCTCGCGTTCGGCTCCTCGAGCGGGACCGCTGAGGTGGCGCCGCTCACGCCTGCTCAGCGGCGCACCCGCGCCCGCATCGAGACCGGCATCCGGCTCGCCGCCCCCGGCCTCAACCTCCTGCTCGCGGTGGGGGACCGCCTGTCGCGGCTGATCGAGCCCGAGGATCACGAGTACTACCCGCCCCGCGAGACCCGGCTCGAGCCTCCGGCCCGGGGCGGCGGCCCCGACCGCGGCTGACATGGCCGCGAGCGTCTCCGACCAGCTCGCGTGGGAGTCGAAGGCCGGCCGCGTGGCGGCCGCGGCCGCGGCGCTGTCGGCCGTCTGCTTCGTCGCCGGCGGCGCCTACCTGCAGATCGCCACCCAACGGCGGTCCGCCAGCTCCAACGAGCTGCTCGCCGCGATCGGCCGCCAGCCGGCCGACTACCTGATCGCGGGCGTCGTATCAGCGCTGGCCTTCCTGCTGCTCGGCATGATGCTCGCGTATCTCTACCGGACCGCGCGCTTTCGCCGGGAGAACCTCCCGACAGCAGCCATCGTGCTGACCGTCTTCGGTGCGCTGGGAGCAGCTGCCGTGGCGCTAGGCCGACCGATCGATCTCGCCGCGGCGGCCGGTGATCTTCCCAGCGGAGCCCTTCGCAGTGGAGAGAGCACCGACGCCGCGCTGCGGGAGCGCACGAGCCTCCAGATCATCGGCATTCTCGGCCTCGCCAGCAACCTGGCACTGGCCTTTGCGCTCATCCTGATCTCTCTCAACTCGATGCGCGCCGGTCTGCTCAGTCGCTTTCTCGGGGTGCTCGGGATCGTGATCGGGGTCCTCCTCCCCTTCCTCGGAGCGATGCCCGTGCTGCTCTTCTTCTGGCTCTGCGCTCTTGCCGCCCTTTTCGTCGATCGCTGGCCCGGAGGTCGGGGACCGGCCTGGGCGACGGGCCGGGCGATCCCGTGGCCGGGCATGGCCGAGCGCAACGCTGAGCTCGATCGCCGACACGCGGCGGCTGACGTGGGTGAGGACGAGGACGGCGCGGGGACGGCCGGCCCGATCGAGCCTCAGGGTGAGCGCGACCCAGCCGGGGGCGCCCCCGCCACCGGTGCGAGCAACGGCGGGCCTCCGGCGGGGACACGCGCCAAGCGCAAGCGCGGCCGGCGGCGCTGAGGGCCGGCGCGCGGCGAGCCGCGGCCGCCAGAATCCTCAGACGAAGACCCGCACGCAGACCGGGCAGGTGCTCACTGCGCCCCTGTCAGCTCGACGAGCTCCCGGTAGGCTGCGGCCGGGTCCGTCGCTTTGAACACCGCCGAGCCGGCCACGAAGAGCGTGGCGCCGGCCTCGGCGCAGGCTCCCGCCGTACTCGGGTCGATGCTGCCGTCCACCTCGAGCGGCGTCTCGGCTCCCAGCAGCGCGCGCAGCCGGGCGATCTTCTCCGGTGAGGAGGGGATGAAGGTCTGGCCGCCCCAGCCCGGGTTCACGCTCATGCACAGCGCCAGGTCGAGGTGCTCCACGACCTCGGCGAGCGCCTCGACCGGTGTCCCCGGGTTGAGCGCCACGCCGGCGAGGGCGCCGGCCTCGTGGATCGACTCGAGCGTGCGGTGAAGGTGAGGAGTGACCTCGGAATGGACGGTGATCACGTCGGCTCCGGCCTCGGCGAAGTCAGCGATCTGGAGCTCCGGGCGCTCGATCATCAGGTGGACGTCTAGCACGGCGCCGGCCGAGTCGGCGAGCTCGCGGATGGCATCGACGATCAGCGGCCCGACGGTGATCGGGGGGACGAAGTGACCGTCCATGACGTCGACGTGGACGACCCGCGCCCCCGCGTCGAGGACCTCGCCGAGCGCGTCGCCGAGCCGCGCGTAGTCGGCGGCGAGGATCGACGGAGCGATCCGCCGGCCGGTGGGGAGCTCACGATTCGGCATGAGGTGACCACGGTACCCGAACGACGACGGGGCCGCCCCGCGGGGCGGCCCCGTCTCCCTGCCCGGTCTCGACACCTGGCCTGGGAAGTGCCGGGCCGAAGACCTCCTGCCTAGCTCTGCGCGGAATCCTCCGCCGGGTTCTCGGTCCCGTTCTCGGTCGCGTCCTCCCGCGGCTTGGGATCGGCGCGCACGACCCTCTCGCACGACCCGTTCGGGTTCCCCGCGGTCGCGTCGGTGATCACGTCGACCTGGTCGAGCCGTGCGATGTCGTTGCCGGCGCCGCAGTCGACCTTGTCGGCCTCGCCGTCACGGGTGCGGAGGTCGTCGTCGCCCTCCTCGCCGTGAAGCGTGTCGGCGATGACGTCGCCGGGACCGCTCACGTCGGCCCGGGCCAGCGCCGAGAGCTCGTCGTTGCCGCCGCCGCCGAAGCTCTCGTCGACGCCGCGGTTGGCGAAGATGCGGTCGTTGCCACGGTTGCCGCGGGAGACATCGTTGCTGCTGCCGCCCGAGATGAGGTCACGCCCACCGTTGCCGTTGATGCGGTCGGCGTCCGCGCCGCCGTGCAGGCGGTCGAAGCCGTCGCCACCGATGACCCGGTCGGCACCGCGACCACCGAAGACGCGGTCGCGGCTCACGAGGTCGCCTGCGTTCGGCTTGTCGCCCACGAGGGTGTCATCGCCGTCGTGCCCGACGATCAGGTCGCCGCCGGCCTGGCCGCGCAGGTCGTCGTTGCCGCCGCTGCCGAAGAGCCGGTCATGTCCGGATTCACCGGCGACTTTGTCGTTGCCCGGTCCGGCCTGGACGCGGTCGTTGCCCTTGCCGGCGTTGACCTCGTCGTCGCCCGAGAGGGCCTTGACCCAGTCGTCGCCGCCGAGGGCGGAGATCTGGTCGGCCTCGGGGGTACCGGTCAGCTGATCCGGCCCGTTGGTGCCTGTAATCGTCGCCGCGAGGGCGACGGCGGCGGAGACGAGGCCAAGCAGGGCAAGGCTCGCCAGCGCCGCGATGAAGCGAGTACCCTTCGCCATGAGGGGTGACTCCTTTCGTCGGGTGTCGCCCCTCTTAAAACCCTTTCGCGAGCAGAGTTGCGGTTCGGTTAATCGACCACCGACCGTTCGGTTAGCCCCGGCCCGCCAGGCTAGCCGATCAGCCGCGGCTCGTCGCCGCGCCCGGGCGCTCGTGCGAGCGCATCTCCGAGAGGATCCGCTCGAGCCGCGGCTCGGTGTCCGGGTCCACGTGGGTCATGGCGGCGGCGACCGAGGGATGCACCGCGGCGATCTGCGCGTGCAGCTCGCGCGCAACGGCGCGGTAGCTCGGATGGCCCTCGCGACCGGAGCGCAGCTCGATCAGGTGCATGGCCTCGCGGGCGTTCAGGTCGAGCACGTAGCGGATGCGATAGGCCAGGCACAGCGCGTAGGGCGCCAGCTCCGGCGCGCCGGCTTCGACCAGCCGCTCGTACTCGACGCGCGAGGACTCGAGCGCGGTGCGGAACTCGGCGCCCACTCCGGCGGCGTCGAGCTCCTCGGGGATCTCCGCCCCGAGCGCCGGTGAGAGGGACTGCCACTGCACGGTGAGCAGGCGATGGCGCTGGAGATCGCGGAAGGCCCCGTAGTCGGAGACGACCTCGAACCGGTAGGAGACGGCTTCGAGGCCGCGGCCGGGGCGGTGACGGCGGTTTTCGCGGTCCCCGCACAGCTCGGCGATGAGCGCGGCCCGCTCGCCCGGCGCGAGTGCGGCGACTGCCTCGCGGGTGTCCTCCTCCGAGCTCGCCGCCGACTCGAACAGCAGGCCGGCCAGCAGATCCTCCTCGGAGCCGCGCACCGAGAGCAGGCGCACCGCCGGCGCGCTCGCCTCGCTCGCGCGCTCGCGGTCGAGGCCGAGTCGCGCGGCCGCCCGGTCCCCCCTGCGCGCACGCTCCTCGAGAAAGCCGATCCAGCGCCCACCGCGCTCGGGCCGCTCGACGCGGGTGAGGAAGCTCGGGATCGTCTGCTTGAGCTCGCCCAGCGCCATCCGCCCGAGCTCGCGCGCCTCGGGCAGGGGCGAGGCCAGCAGCCGCATGACGAGGCTCTCGTAGGCCTGGCCGCTCGCGTACATGCCCACGTGCGAGAGTGAGGCCGCGGGCAGCAGCCCGCGCAGGAGATCGAGCGCCTTGGCCCTGATCGAGCGCCGGTGAGCGGCCTCGGGTTCGCCGTCGCCGCGCGGAAAGCGCCCGGCCGCCCATCGCTCGACACGGGGCAGGCCCTCGGCGTAGACCGCGAACAGCCCGTTCATGACGCGCTCGTACTCGGGCCCGAGCAGCGGATCGCGCCAGTAGCGGTAGCCGCCGTCGGGAAGCGGCGCGTCGTAGGGGATGTAGCGCGTCGACTGCTCGAGGTAGGCGGCGAGCCGCCCACGCTGGAGCAGCTTGGTGGCGACGTTCGAGACCCACTCGAAGGCGAGGTGGGCGCCGCCGAGCTGGGCCACCGAGTCGTCGCCGTATCCGAGGAAGATCCGCTCGTAGAGACCGGCCGCGCGCTCGCCCTCCACGCTCGCGGCGGCGCGCTCCGTACCCGCCTCGAGGTCGTCGGCGAACTCGTCGAGGAAGAGCCGGCGCAGCGTTCCCGGGTAGCGGGAATAGCGCGCGAACAGCGCTCCCTTGACCGTCTCGGGGAGGCCCGTGAGCGCGAACACCGGCCGGTCGAGGTTCGTGAAGTGCGGCGCGAGCACGGCACGTTCCGACTCGCTGAAGGACTCGACGGGATAGCGCACGATGACGGCGCAGTGTAGGGGCGTGGGCGGCGGCTCGAGCGCCGTCGACGTGGCGGTACGATGGTGCCATCGAAGCGGCAGGCCAGGAGACCACCGCCCACGCGAGCTGCCCCTCGTGCGGCGCCGACGTCCCTCTCGTTGCGGGCGCTGGATGCCCGGTCTGCGGCGCGCCGGCGCCGGAGCTGGCACCGTCACCCGACCCCACGCACGCCGCCCCCCACGCAGCCCGGACGGAGCCTCCGCCGCCGGGCCACGGCGCCGCCCCACCACCCGCCCCCGACAGCGCGGTGGGCACCGCCTCGCCCTCGCAGGCGCGCGACATCGTCATCTGGATGCACCTGTCGGCGCTCGTCGGACTGCTCGGGGTGCCGAGTCCGCTCGGCCCCCTCGTGCTCTGGCTCGCCAAGCGCGAGTCGCACCCGTTCATCGACGCGCAGGGCAAGGAGGCGCTCAACTTCAACCTGTCGGCGCTGCTCTACATCGTCGTGCTCTTCGTCTTCGGCTTCATCTTCACGGTCCTCACCCTCGGCTTCGGCCTGTTCCTGTTGGTGCCGGCCTTCATCGCCGCGATGGC